>LAHR01000742.1_pt1 | contig 52401 bp, 48 predicted proteins | sample 329641 | NCBI WGS metagenome assembly LAHR01 (sample SAMN03275701, study PRJNA271635) | activated sludge metagenome | isolation source: Sample C-3 Sludge from acetogenic chamber (third chamber) of Anaerobic...
ACGATGGTGTCGTTGATCGAGTAACCGATCAGCGCCAGGATGGCCGCCAGCACGGTGAGGTCGAACTCCCAGCCAAACAGCGAATACACGCCAAGCACAGCCACCACGTCATGCACCAGGGCAGCCACGGCCGCAAAGGCAAACTTGAACTGGAAGCGGAAGCTCACGTACAGCATCACCAGCACCAGCGATACCAGCATGGCCAGCAGGCCCTGCTCGCGCAGCTCATCGCCGATCTGCGGGCCCACCAGGTCGATGCTGTTGAACACCGGCTTGGCGCCATCCACGGTCAGCACATCGCTCACGGCAGCCACCACGGCCGGTGAGGCATCGCCGCGCATCTGGATCAGCAGGTCGCGCTCGCTGCCATACTGCTTGACCACACCATCGATGCCGGCAGCAGCCAGCCGATCACGCACCAGCGCCGGCGATACCGGCTGCCCGAAGCTCACGCGCAGCTCGGTGCCACCGGTGAAGTCGAGCGCAAAATTGAGCTGCTGCACTGTCAGTGAAACAGTTCCGGCCAGCAGCAGGGCCAGCGACAGGACACTGGCAATCGGCCCCCAGCGCATGAAGTTGATGACTTTCGCCGGAATCGCCAGGTTCGTGGTTGGTAGGGTTTTCATGCCAGTGATTCCTTCACAGTGACCAGCGGCTGAGCCGGTCGAGTTTGCGGGTGCCGTAGCACAGGTTGACCTGCAGGCGCGTCACCATCAGGGCAGTGAACAGCGTGGTTGCAATGCCGATGGCCAGCGTCACGGCAAAGCCGCGGATCGGCCCGGTACCGATCAGGTACAGGATGATGGCGATGATCAGTGTGGTCAGGTTGGCATCCAGGATGGTGAGGAAGGCACGGTCAAAACCGGCATGGATGGCCATGGCCGGCGGGCGGCCGGCTGCCAGCTCCTCGCGGATGCGTGAATAAATCAGCACGTTGGCATCCACCGCCATGCCCAGGGTCAGTACGATACCGGCGATGCCTGGCAGCGTCAGGGTAGCCGAAAGCATCGACATCGCTGCCACCAGCAGCACCAGGTTGAAAAACAGTGCGATATTGGCAAACAGGCCGAATGCGCGGTACACCACCAGCATGAAAATGACCAGCAGGATCAGACCCAGCCAGGTCGATTGCACCCCTTTCGCGATGTTGTCGGCACCCATCGACGGGCCGACGGTACGCTCCTCGACAAAGTCCATCGGTGCGGCCAGTGCGCCGGCACGCAGCAACAGGGCCAGTTCCGAAGCCTCGGCCGGGCTGCTGAGGCCGGTGACGCGGAACTGTACGCCCAGGGCATCCTGGATGGTGGCCAGGCTGATGATCTTCTTCTCGTCGTAGCGGTCATACACGGCCGTTTCATTGCCGGCCGCATCGGTGACATAGCGCGTGCGCGTCTTGCGCTCGATGAACAACACACCGAGGTTGCGCCCGATGTTGTTGCGGGTAGCCCGGTGCATCTGCGAACCGCCCTGCCCGTCCAGGTTGATGTTCACCTGCGGCCGGCCGTTTTCATCGAACGACGACGAGGCCGTGGCCACCTGCTCACCGGTGATCACCACCTTGCGCTCGAGCTCGGCCGTGCGGCCCGCCTGCTGCGGGTCACGGAACGCAAAGCTTTCACGGTCCCAGGACGCGGCGTCCGGCAGCGCTTCCAGGCGGAATTCCAGGTTGGCTGTCTTGCCCAGTACGCGCTTGGCTTCAGCCGTATCCTGCACGCCCGGCAGCTCGACGACGATACGGTTGCGGCCCTGCTTCTGCACCAGCGGCTCGGCCACGCCCAGCTCGTTGACGCGGTTGCGCAGCGTCATCAGGTTCTGGCTGACGGCGTGGTCCTCGATGGTACGGACTTCCTGCGGTGACAGTTCGGCAGACAGCAGCACGGTGTCGCCCTGCTGCTGGACGCTGGCCAGCAGCGCCGGGAAATCCTTTTTGACCAGTTCCATTACCGCATCGGCCACGGCCTTGTCCTGGAAACGGCCGATGATGCGGCCGCCTTCGCGCACCAGCACGCCACGCAGGCGGGCCTCACGGGCCTTCGTCCGCAATTCCAGCAAATAACCGTCCATCCGCTTGGCAACGGCGGCCTCGGTGTCCACCTGCATCAGGAAATGCACGCCACCACTGAGGTCCAGGCCGAGTTTCATCGGGCCTGCCCCCAGTGAGCGCAGCCACGACGGCGTGGTCGCGGCCATGTTGAGGGCCACCACGAACTCATCGCCCAGCGCACGCTTCACCAGCGCCTGTGCCCGCAACTGGTCTTCCTGGTGCTGCAGGCGCAGCAGCAGGGCACGGTCCTGCAGTTCCTCGCCGATCATGGAAATGCCGGCGTCCGCCAGCGCATCGCGTGCCCGCTTCAGGGTGGCTTCGTCCATCGCGGTGCCGGTGGCCTGTGCCGATACCTGGATGGCCGGATCCGGCACAAATACGTTCGGCAATGCGTACACCGTGCCGATCACCAGCACGGCCAGTATCAGCAGGTTTTTCCAGAGCGGGTAACGGTTCATGCATCAATCCCTGTCAGTGGCAGCGTCCGGTCACAACGGCCTGCCGGTCATTATACGGGTCAGCCCAGCCAGGCCCGTGCATTGCGGAACAGGCGCAGCCACGGCGAGTCCTCACCCCATTCACGCGGGGCCCAGGAGAACTGGCAGTGGCGGAATACGCGCTCCGGGTGCGGCATCATCAGGGTCACGCGGCCATCACGGCTGGTGATGCCGGTGATGCCCGCCGGCGAGCCGTTGGGGTTGAACGGGTAGTTCTCGGTGGGCTGGCCGCGGTGGTCGACATAGCGCAGGGCCACGCCGGCCGCAGCCTGCAGGGCCTGCACACCGCTGCCCTGGCGGAAGTCGGCCCGCCCTTCCCCGTGCGACACCACCACCGGCAGCCGGCTGCCGGCCATGCCGGCCAGCAGCACGGAGGGTGACTCGGTCACTTCGACCATCACCAGGCGCGCCTCGAACTGCTCCGAGGTATTGCGGCGGAATGCCGGCCAGTGATCCGCACCCGGGATCAGCCCGTGCAGGTGCGACAGCATCTGGCAGCCGTTGCAGACGCCCAGGGTGAAGGTGTCGCTGCGGCTGAAGTAGCGCTGGAATGCCTCGCGGGCACGCGGGTTGAACAGGATCGTGCGGGCCCAGCCACCGCCGGCGCCCAGCACATCGCCATACGAGAAGCCGCCGCAGGCGGCCAGGCCGCGGAAACGCTGCAGGTCCTCGCTGCCATCGAGGATGTCCTGCATGTGCACGTCCACCGTGTCGAAACCGGCACGGTGGAAGGCTGCGGCCATTTCGTACTGGCCATTGACACCCTGCTCACGCAGTACGGCCAGCAAGGGCCGTGCGCCGGTGTTGATGAACGGTGCACTGGTGTCCTGCGCGGGATCAAAGGTGAGCGCGGCGTGCAGGCCCGGATCGGCCTCGTCCAGCAGCGCGTCGTATTCCGCCCGTGCACAGTCGGGGTTGTCGCGCAGTGCCTGGATGCGGTAACTGGTTTCGGCCCAGGTGCGCTGCCAGGCCACGCGGCCGTTCTCCAGCACGGTGTGCCCGCCGCGGGTGAAGCGGATGCGGCCATCGGCACGCGGCGCGCCCAGCAGCTGCACGGCGATGCCGGCATCCGCAAAAGCCTGACTGACAGTGGCGGCTGCGTTGTCGGCCACCTGCAGCACCACACCCAGCTCCTCGCTGAACAGGGCCGCCAGGGCTTCGTCCTCGCCCAGTGCGATGTCGGCCCCGCAATGGCCGGCAAAACACATTTCCAGCACGGTAGTGAACAGGCCACCATCGGAACGGTCGTGGCAGGCCAGCACCAGGCGCTGCGCCAGCAGCGACTGCATCACCGCGAAGAAATCTGCCAAAACCTGCGGTCGGTCGAGGTCGGGACAGGCGTTGCCCAGCTGCCCGTATACCTGCGCCAGTGCAGAGCCGCCGAGGCGCCGGTGGCCACCGGCGAGATCCACCAGCAGCAGGCGCGACGGCACCGGCTGCAGCTGCGGCGTCACCGACAGGCGGATGTCCTGCACCGGTGCAAAGGCGGAAATGACCAGTGACAGCGGTGCCGTCACCTGGCGTGCCTCGCCATCCTGCTGCCAGGTGGTGCGCATCGACAGCGAATCCTTGCCGACCGGGATGGCGATGCCCAGCTGCGGGCACAATTCCATGCCGACGGCACGTACCGTATCAAACAGTTTTTCGTCCTCGCCGGGGTGCCCGGCCGCCGCCATCCAGTTCGCCGACAGGCGCACATCCGCCAGGCGTGCGATGCGGCAACCGGCCAGGTTGGTGATGGCCTCGGCAATCGCCATGCGGCCCGACGCTGCGGCATCGATCAGCGCCAGCGGGGTACGCTCGCCCATCGCCATCGCCTCGCCGGTGAAACCGTCAAAGGCCGTGGCCGTCACGGCCGCATCGGCCACCGGTACCTGCCACGGCCCCACCATCTGGTCACGGCACACCAGCCCCGTCACCGAGCGATCGCCGATGGTGATCAGGAATTGCTTGCTCGCCACCGTCGGCAGCCGCAGCACGCGCTCGGCGGCCTCAGCCAGGTCGATGGCCGGCAATGCCAGCGCCGGCAATGCCACGCGGCGGCGCTGCACGCTGCGCTGCATGCGCGGCGGCTTGCCGAACAGCACGCCCATCGGCAAATCCACCGGCTTGTTGCCGAAATGGCGGTCATGCACCTCGAGGTGCTGCTCCGCCGTCGCCTCGCCCACCACGGCATAGGGGCAGCGTTCACGGCGGCAAATCGCATCGAACTCCGGCAGGCGATCCGGCGGGATCGCCAGCACATAGCGCTCCTGGGCCTCATTGCACCAGATTTCCATCGGTGACATGCCCGGCTCGGCATTGATCACATCGCGCAACTCGAAACGGCCACCGCGGCCGCCGTCCTTCACCAGCTCCGGCAGGGCATTCGACAGGCCGCCGGCACCGACATCGTGGATGAAGGCGATCGGGTTGCGATCCCCCATCTGCCAGCAGCGGTCGATCACTTCCTGGCAGCGGTGTTCGATTTCGGGGTTGTCGCGCTGCACCGAGGCAAAATCGAGGTCTTCCTGGCTGGTCCCGGAGGCCATCGACGAGGCCGCCCCGCCACCGAGGCCGATCAGCATCGCCGGGCCGCCCAGCACCACCAGTTTCGCGCCGGCGGCAATGCCGTCCTTGCGGACATGCGGCTCGCGGATGTTGCCCAGGCCACCGGCGATCATGATCGGCTTGTGGTAACCGCGCACTTCGGTGCCCTGGTCGGTGGTCACCGCCTGCTCGAAGGTGCGGAAATAGCCGGTGATGTTGGGGCGACCGAATTCGTTGTTGAACGCCGCACCACCCAGCGGGCCCTGGATCATGATGTCGAGGGCCGACACGATGCGGCCCGGCTTGCCGTAGTCGTGCTCCCAGGGCTGCACGAAGCCGGGCAGGCGCAGGTTCGACACGCTGAAACCGGTCAAGCCGGCTTTCGGGCGCGCACCACGGCCGGTCGCACCTTCATCACGGATCTCGCCACCGGCACCGGTGGAGGCGCCGGGGTGCGGCGCAATCGCGGTCGGGTGGTTGTGGGTTTCCACCTTCATCAGGATGTGTACCGGCTCGGTGTGGAAACCGTAGCGGCGCGTCTGCGGATCCGGGTAGAAGCGCCCTGCGGTGAAACCGGCCATCACGGCTGCATTGTCAGCATAGGCGCTGAGCACGCCGTCGGGCGCACAGCGGTGGGTATTGCGGATCATGCCAAACAGCGACTCGGGCTGCGGCTCGCCGTCGATCACCCAGTCGGCATTGAAGATCTTGTGGCGGCAGTGCTCGGAGTTCGCCTGCGCGAACATCATCAGCTCGACATCGGTGGGATTACGCTGCAAGCCACGGAAGCTGTCCAGCAGGTAGTCGATTTCATCCTCGGCCAGGGCCAGGCCCAACTCGCGGTTGGCGTGCTCCAGCGCCGCGCGCCCGCCGGCCAGCACATCCACCGTCACCAGCGGCCGCGGCACATGCTGGCCGAACAACTGCCCCGCTTCGTCGAGACTGCCGAACACGGCTTCGGTCATGCGGTCATGCAGGCCTGCCGCGATGCGCTGCCGCACGGTCGCATCGATCGGGCCTGCACACTGCACCCGCCAGGCCACACCGCGCTCGATGCGGCGCACCTTGGCCAGCCCGCAGTTGTGCAGGATGTCGGTGGCCTTGCTGGACCAGGGGGAGACGGTGCCCGGGCGCGGCACCACCAGGAACAATTCACCGGTCGTATCTGCCGCGGCGTGGCCGGCATCGAGCAGGCTGTCCAGGCGTTCACGCTCGACGGCATCCAGCGCCGCGGCGAGGTCAGCGAAATGCACATGGCGGGCAGCAAGGGCAGTCACCGGCAGCCCGGCGTCCCCCAGCGAACGGATGATTTTCTGCCGACGGAACCCGGAAAGGCAGTCTGCGCCAGGGAGTACCAGCATGGGCCGGCGGAACCTCCGGAACGGGGGTGAGCGGAAGGCCGGCATTGTACCGGGTTACCCCCTGTTTTGCACCCCGCCGGGGCCGGCTGGAGCCCCCCCTGCCGGAGTGACTAGAATGGGGCCACGCCTTCCACTGCAGCAGGTGATTCATGCGATGGACAGACAGCACCAGACGGGCCGTGCGCCGCTGGCAGCATGCCGCCATGGCTGCTGCCTGCCTGTGGCTGGCGGCCTGCGGGGAATCGCCCCTGCCCCTGTCCGCCGAACGCGACCTGCTGCAGGCCATCCGTGATGCCGGCCAGCTGACCATCATCACCCGGGTCAACCCGACCACCTATTACACCGACCACGGCCAGGCGGCCGGTTTCGAGTACGAACTGGCCAGCGAGTTCGCCCGCGAGCTGGGCGTCACGCTGGCCGTCGAGCCTGCAGCCAACATCAGCCAGGTTTTCACCCTGCTCAACAACGGTGATGGGCACCTCGCGGCCGCAGGCCTGTCGATCAGCCCGCAAAAACGCGAGCTCTACACCTATTCACCCGGCTACATGGCCATTCGCCACCAGGTCATCTACAAGGCCGGCACGCCGCGGCCGCGTTCGGTGGGTGACTTGGTCGGCAAACGCCTGCTGGTGGTGGCCAACAGCGGGCGCGAGGACTGGCTGCTGGCCTTGCAGCAGGAACACCCCGGTCTGCAGTGGCAATCCGAGGAAGACATCGATACGCAGGGGCTATTCGAGCAGGTGCAGAAGCAGCAGGTCGATTACGCCATCATCAATTCCAACGAATTCCTGGTTCACAAGGGCTTCTACCCCAACGTCAAGGTCGCGATGGAGTTCCGCCAGCCGCAATACCTGGCCTGGGCCTACCCGGCGAATGCCGATGAAGCCTTCACGCAGGCAATCAAGCAGTTTTTCAAGCGCGTACGCAGCGATGGCACGCTGGAACGGCTCACCGAACGCTATTACGGCCACACGCACGACACCAGCCAGGCCGGTGCCCTGACCTTCTACAAGCTGGCCCGCAGTCGCCTGCCCTGCTACGAGCCACTGATGCGCGAGATTGCCGAGGAATACCAGCTGCCGTGGAAACTGCTGGCGGCCATCAGCTACCAGGAATCGCACTGGAACCCGCGCGCCCAATCGCCAACCGGCGTACGCGGCATCATGATGCTGACGCAGGACACGGCAGCCGAGATGGGCGTCACCAACCGCCTCGATGCCCCCAGCAACCTGCGCGGCGGTGCGCAGTATTTCCGCAAGATCCTCGACCGCCTGCCGGACAGCATCGTCGAGCCTGACCGCACCTGGATTGCGCTGGCCGCCTACAACGTGGGCTACGGCCACCTGCAGGATGCCCGGTTCATCACCGATTTCCGCGGCTACGACCCCGATCGCTGGAACGACATCAAGAAACACCTGCCGCTGCTGGAGGACCGTGACTGGTACCCCTATACGCAATACGGCAAGGCCCGCGGCAGCGAACCGGTCATCTACGTGCACAAGATCCGCAACTACTACAACCTGCTGGCCTGGCATGAGGAACAGCGTGCCCAGCACAAGACACCGGCCCGCTGCAGCGTGCCGCTGCCGCCGGCACCGGCCTTGGCCAGCAGCACACCGGCCAGTGGCGGCACGGCCACACCCGGCGGGCTCACGGACACTGCCGGTACGGCAGGGCTGCCCGCACAGGCACGGCAGGAACCGCCGCCCGCTACCGCCAAACCGGCCGGCTGAGGCCGCCCGTCAGTCGTGGCGGCGGCTGCGGAAAAAATCCTGCATCAGCGCACGGCAGTCATCGGCCAGCACCCCGCCCGTCACGGCCACCCGGTGGTTGAACCAGTCGGCGGACAGCAGCTGGGTCCGGCTTGCCACCACGCCCGCCTTCGGCTCGGGGGCGCCATACACCAGGCGTGCCACCCGCGCATGCACCATCGCCCCCACGCACAGGGTGCACGGTTCAATGGTCACATAGAGGGTCACGCCGGGCAGGCGGTAATTGCCCAGTTGCCGGGCAGCGGCCCGCAGGGCCATCACTTCGGCATGGGCCGTGGGGTCGCACTGGCTGATGGGGCAATTCCAGCCTTCCCCCACGAGGGCACCATCCAGTACCGCCACCGCACCCACCGGCACCTCGCCCAGCACCTGCGCGCGTTGCGCACAGCGCAGGGCCTCGCGCATCCAGTGCTCGTCAGGCTGCACGGCTCATTCCCACTCGATGGTGGCCGGCGGCTTGCTGGATACGTCGTAGGTCACGCGCGAGACATCGGCGATTTCATTGATGATGCGTGAAGACACCGTTTCCAGCAGCTCCCACGGCAGGCGCGCCGAACGCGCCGTCATGAAATCGATGGTTTCCACGGCACGCAGGCTGATCACCCAGGCATAGCGGCGGCCATCGCCGACCACGCCGACGGACTTGACCGGCGTGAACACGGCAAAGGCCTGGCTGGTCTTGTGGTAGAAACCGGCCTTGTGCAGTTCCTCGATGAAAATCGCGTCGGCACGCCGCAATACCTCGGCGTATTCCTTGCGCACCTCACCCAGGATGCGCACCCCCAGGCCCGGCCCCGGGAAGGGGTGCCGGTACACCATGTCGTAGGGCAGGCCCAGTTCGAGGCCGATGCGGCGCACCTCGTCCTTGAACAGCTCGCGCAGCGGCTCGACCAGTTTCAACTGCATTTTTTCCGGCAGGCCGCCCACATTGTGGTGTGACTTGATCACATGTGCCTTGCCGAACTTGCTGGCCGCCGATTCGATCACATCGGGGTAAATGGTGCCCTGGGCCAGCCAGCGGGCATCGCTGTGCCGGCGTGCTTCTTCCTCGAAAATCTCGATGAACAGGCCGCCGATGATCTTGCGCTTGCGCTCCGGGTCGGCAACGCCCGCCAGCGCAGCCAGGAAGCGCTGCTCGGCATCGACGCGGATGACGCGGATGCCCATGTTGCGCGCAAACATGTCCATCACCTGGTCGCCTTCATTGAGGCGCAGCAGGCCGTTGTCGACGAACACGCAGGTCAGGCGGTCGCCGATGGCCCGGTGCAGCAGGGCCGCCACCACCGAGGAATCCACGCCACCGGACAGGCCCAGCAGCACCGGATCATCGCCGACCTGCGCACGCACGGCGGCAATCGCATCCTCGATGATGTTGCTGGCCGTCCACAGTGCCTCGCAGCCGCAGATGCCGCGCACGAAATGCTCCAGCAGGCGCTGGCCCTGCAGGGTGTGGGTCACTTCCGGGTGGAACTGCACCCCGTAGAAACGCCGGGATTCGTCCGCCATCGCCGCAATCGGGCAGCTCGGCGTGGATGCGATGGTGCTGAACCCGGCTGGCAGGCGCGTCACCTTGTCGCCATGGCTCATCCACACATCCAGTTGCGGGCGGCCATCCGGGCCAAGGTGGTCGCTGGTGTCGCGGAACAGGGCATTGCCCTGCTCGACATGCACCCGTGCATGGCCGAATTCACGCGCATCCGATGCGGTCACCTTGCCACCGAGCTGCTCGGCCATGGTCTGCATGCCGTAACAGATGCCCAGTATCGGCAGCCCCATGCCGAACAGCGCCTCATGGGCGCGCGGCGTATCGGCCAGTGTGACGGTTTCCGGCCCGCCGGAGAAAATGATCCCGCGCGGCGCGAAGGCGCGAATGGCATCCAGCGGCATGTCGAAGGGATGGATTTCGCAATACACGCCCAGCTCGCGCACCCGGCGTGCAATCAGCTGCGTGTACTGGGACCCGAAATCAAGGATCAGGATGCGCTGGGCATGGATGTCGGCGTGCATGGCGGGCGGGGTTCTCCTGCGTCCTCAAAACGGCAGCGGGGCCGTCAAGCCCCGCTGCATGCGTGCGGTGCTCAGCCCCGCGGGTAGTTGGGGGCTTCCTTGGTGATGCTGACGTCGTGCACATGGCTTTCGGCCATGCCGGCCGCCGTCACTTTCACCATCCTGGGACGGGTCCGCATGGTTTCGATGTCGCAACTGCCGGTGTAACCCATGCTGGAACGCAGGCCGCCCATCAGCTGGTGGATGATGGCCGACAGCGGACCCTTGTAGGCCACCCGGCCTTCGATGCCTTCCGGCACCAGTTTCTCGACGCCTTCGCTGGCATTCTGGAAATAGCGGTCACTGGAACCCTGGCGACCGGACATGGCGCCCAGCGAACCCATGCCGCGGTAGGCCTTGTAGGTGCGCCCCTGGTACAGCTCGATCTCGCCCGGGGCTTCCTCGGTGCCGGCGAACAGGCTGCCCAGCATGACGACATGGGCGCCAGCGGCAATCGCCTTGGCGATGTCACCGGAATACCGGATACCGCCATCGGCGATCACCGGCACACCGGTGCCTTCCAGTGCCTTCACGGCATTGGCCACTGCCGTGATCTGCGGGACCCCGATGCCGGTCACGATGCGGGTCGTGCAGATCGAACCGGGACCGATACCGACCTTCACGCCGTCGGCGCCGGCTTCCAGCAGGGCGCTGGCAGCCTCGGCGGTAGCGATGTTGCCGCCGATGACCTGCATGTGCGGGTACAGCTGCTTGATGCGGCGCACGCGGTCGAGCACATTGCGCGAATGGCCGTGCGCAGTATCCACCACGATCACATCCACACCGGCCTCGACCAGTGCGGCGACACGCTCATCGGTATCCGGGCCGACACCCACTGCCGCCCCCACGCGCAATTGCCCGGCGCCGTCCTTGCTGGCGTTCGGGTAGCGGTGTGACCTCTCGAAATCCTTCGCGGTGATCATGCCCTTCAGGTTGAAGTGGTCATCGACCACCAGCACTTTCTCGATGCGGTGCTGGTGCAGCAGGTGCTTCACGCTGTCGCCTGCAGCCCCCTCCTTCACCGTCACCAGCTTCGGCTTCGGCGTCATGATGCTGGACACCGGGGCGCTGTGGTTGGTCTGGTAGCGCACGTCACGGTTGGTGACGATGCCCACCAGCTGCCCCTTGTCGAGCACCGGCACCCCGGAGATGTTGTAGATTTCCTTCAGTGCCAGCAGGTCGGCGATGGTCGCACTGGCGTCGATGACGATGGGGTCCTTCACCACCCCGCTTTCGAATTTCTTCACGGCCCGCACATGGCGTGCCTGCTCCTCGATGCCCATGCTCTTGTGGATGATGCCGATGCCACCTTCCTCGGCCAGCGCAATCGCCAGCCGTGATTCGGTCACGGTATCCATCGCGGAAGACACCAGGGGTATCTTGAGGGTGATTTCGCGGGTCAGCCGGGTCTCGAGGGAAACATCCTTGGCAACCACCTCGGAATAACCGGGCAGCAGGAGGACATCATCAAAGGTCAGTGCTTCCTCAACGATTCGCAGCATAAGGGGGGTCGCCCGGGTGGGTGAAGAGGCGTTGCATTATAATCGCAAGGCCGCCACACGGTAAACCGGACTTCCCCATGAGCGACACCGGCCAGCGCCCCACCCTCACCGTCAGCCAGCTGGCCCGGCAGGCCCGTGACCTGCTGGAGGACTGTTTCCCGGCGGTCTGGGTCGAAGGCGAGGTTTCCGGCCTGTCCATCCCTGGCTCGGGGCACTGGTATTTCACCCTCAAGGACGACCAGGCCCAGGTCGGTTGCGCCATGTTCCGGCGCCAGAACATCCGTGTCCGCACCCCCGTCACCAACGGCATGCAGGTGCTGGTGCGCGGCAAGATCAGCCTGTTTGAACCCCGCGGCCAGTTCCAGCTGATCGTCGAACACCTGGAAGACGCCGGCCTGGGCGCCCTGCAGCGCGCCTTCGAGGCGCTCAAGGCCCGGCTGCAGGCCGAAGGCCTGTTCGAAACCGCCCGCAAGCGCCCGCTGCCCGTCCTGCCGCAGCACATCGGGGTGGTGACCTCGCCCAGCGGGGCTGCCATCCACGACATCCTGACCGTACTGCAGCGGCGCTTTCCCGCCATCCGCGTCACCGTCTTCCCGGCCCTGGTGCAGGGCGCAGCCGCCGCCACGCAGGTGTGCGCCGCCATCGAGCGTGCCAACCGCCTCGGCGACCGGCTGCAGCCACCGCTGGACCTGCTGATCGTCGGCCGCGGCGGCGGTTCGCTGGAGGACCTGCAGGCCTTCAACCAGGAAGCAGTGGCACGCGCCATCATCGCCAGCCGGCTGCCGGTGCTGTCTGCCGTCGGCCATGAAGTCGATGTCACCATCGCCGACTATGTGGCCGATGCGCGTGCCGCCACCCCCTCGGCCGCCGCCGAACTCGCCAGCCCGGACCGGCAGGAATGGCTGGCCCTGCTGCGTTACCGCCACGATCGCCTGCTGCGCCTGTGGCAGCAGCAACTGGACAACCGGCGGCAACGGCTGGACTGGCTGCAACGGCGCCTGCGCCACCCCGGCGAGCAACTGGCCTCGCAGGCGCAGCGCGTGACGGTACAACGGCAGCGCCTGCTGCAGGCCGTGCGCCACGCACTGCACCACCACGGCAGCCGCCTGCACACCCTCACCGCCCGCCTGCAGGCACAGAACCCGCAGGCGCGGCTGCCGCAACAGCAGCAGCAACTGGCCCACTGGCAGCAGCGCCTGCAGCGTGCCTGGCAGGTACGGCAGCAGCAACAGCAGCAGCGCCTGGCCACGGCCTCGCAACTGCTGCACTCCCTGAGCCCGCTGGCCACCCTCGGCCGCGGCTATGCCATCGTCAGGGACAGCAAGGCAGGCATCCTGCGCCGCGCCAGCCAGGCGCGCCCGGGCGATGCCATCACGGCCCGGCTGGCCGAAGGCCGCCTGCATTGCACGGTCAACCGCGTGGACGACGAGCCGGCATGAACACGTACCTGGCCATCAAGTACCTGCACATGCTCACCGCCACGCTGTCGTTGGCGGGCTTCATCGTGCGCGGCATCGGCATGATGCGCGACGCCGGCTGGCTGCAGCACCGGCTGGTGAAAACCCTGCCGCACGTGAACGACAGCATGCTGCTGGGGTGCGCGGTTTACCTCAGCATCCGCATCGGGCAATACCCCTTTGCCGACGCCTGGCTGACCGCCAAGGTACTCGGCCTGCTGGCCTACATCGGGCTGGGCCTGGTGGCGCTGCGCTTCGGCCGCAGCAAACCGGTCCGCATCATGGCCTGGCTGCTCGCCATCGCCGTATTCCTGTACATTGCAGGGGTTGCGCGCACCCGCCTGCCGCTGTTCTTCCTGCCATGAAACGGAGCCCATACCCGATGCGATTGCTGATCCTGCTGCTGGCCTTCTGGAACGGCTTTGCCATCATGACGCTGGAAATGCTCGGCGGGCGCATGCTGGCGCCGTGGTTTGGCAACAGCATCCATGTCTGGGGCAGCCTGATCACCATCTTCATGCTGGCCCTGTCGGTGGGCTACCTGCTGGGCGGCGGCTGGTCATTGTCCCGGCCGTCGCTGGCACGCTTCGGCCTGCTGTTCCTGCTGGCCGGGATCATGATCGCGCCCCTGGCCTGGGTGTCGGATGCCATCATGCAGCTGATCTTCAACCACATCGAGGATGTCCGCGCAGGAGCCCTCACCGCAGCCACGGCGCTGTTCTTCCTGCCGACGGTACTGATGGGGATGATCGGCCCGTATTCGGTACGCCTGCTGGTCGAGGACACCGCCGGCAGCGGCCACAGCGCCGGGCTGCTGTTTTTCGTATCCACGGCCGGCAGCGCGCTGGGCACCCTGATGACTTCGTTCTACCTCGTACTGTGGATGGAGATCAACACCATCCTGTACAGCATCAGTGCCGGACTGCTGCTGGCTTCTGCACTTGCCGGGGTTTGCCGCCGATGAAACGATTGCTGCTGTTGCTGTGTTGCCTGGCCAGCCTGCCGGTGGTGGCCGACACCATCGTGCACCGTGAAAAATCCATGTACCGCAATGTGCTGGTTTTCGAATACGACAACCTGCGCTGCATGAGCTTCACCTACGAACCGATCCGCTACCAGGAACAGTCCTGTTACGCACTGGACAAGCCGTCACAACCGGTGCATTTCTACAGCCAGGCCATCGTGGCCGGCCTGGCCTTCCACCCCGAACCACGGCGCATCCTGCTGATCGGCCTCGGCGGCGGCATCATTTCACGCACCCTGGCCGCGTTGCTGCCGGAAGCCCACATCGACAGCGTCGAAATCGACCCTGCCGTCGTACGCATTGCACAGGAGTATTTCCTGTACCGGCCCGATGCACGGCAAACCATCACCGCCCAGGATGGCCGGATCTTCATTCGCCGCGCAATGATGAAAAAGCAACAGTGGGACTGGGTAATCCTCGATGCCTTCAACTCCGATTACATCCCCGAACACCTGATGACGCGCGAGTTCCTGCAGGAAGTCAAACAGGTACTGGCGCCCGATGGACTGCTCAGTGCCAACACCTTCAGCAACAGTGCGCTGTTCCACAGTGAAAACGCCACCTACAGCAGCGTCTTCCCGAACATGCGGCAGGTGCACAGCGTGGAGGAAGGCAACCGCATACTGTTCTACCGGGGACGCCCCTGGCCGCAAGGGGAATCACTGCAGGATGTTTTCCGGCAGGCACAGCCGCGCATGGAAGCCGTCGGCGTGACTGTGGCGGATGTGCTCGGCAACCTGTCGCCACTGCCCGCCTGGCCGCAGGACACGCGGCTGCTGACGGACCAGTATGCGCCGGTCAACCTGATGCGAGAATGAACCGCCCCGTCCCGCTCAACCCAGCGGCCGCATGTGCGGGAACAGCAGCACATCGCGGATGGAAGGTGAATCCGTCAGCAGCATCACCAGGCGGTCGATGCCGATGCCCTCACCCGCCGTCGGCGGCAGGCCGTATTCCAGCGCCGTGACATAGTCGGCATCGTAGTGCATGGCCTCGAGGTCGCCGGCGTCCTTCTCCTCGACCTGCCGGCGGAAACGCTCGGCCTGGTCCTCGGCATCGTTCAGCTCGGAGAAACCGTTGGCCAGCTCGCGCCCGCCGACGAAAAATTCGAAACGGTCGGTCACGAAGGGATTGCTGTCGCTGCGGCGTGCCAGCGGTGAGACTTCGGTCGGGTAATCGGTGATGAAGGTCGGCTGCTCCAGGCGATGCTCGACAGTCTCCTCGAAAATCGCCACCTGCACCTTGCCCAGGCCCCAACCGGGCTTCACATCAATGCCCAGCCCGCGTGCGACGGCCGTGGCAGCTGCCAGGTCGGACAGCTGTTCCGCACGCAGTTGCGGGTTGAAGTGCAGGATGGAGTCGAACACGCTCATGCGCGCAAAGGGTTGCGCAAAATCGTAATGCACCGTGCGGGTCACTTCGCCCTGGGCATTGCGTTGCGTATTCACGAATGCCGTCGTGCCAAGGGCACGCCCGGCCACATGGCGCAGCATGTCTTCGGTGGTGTCCATCAGGTCACGGTAATCGGCATAGGCCTGGTAGAACTCCATCATGGTGAACTCGGGGTTGTGGCGCGTGCTCAATCCCTCGTTGCGGAAATTGCGGTTGATCTCGAAGACCCGCTCGAAGCCGCCCACCACCAGGCGCTTCAGGTACAGCTCGGGGGCGATGCGCAGGAACATCTCGAGATCCAGCGCATTGTGGTGCGTGACGAACGGGCGCGCTGCGGCACCGCCGGGGATCGGGTGCAGCATCGGGGTTTCCACTTCGAGGAAACCGCGATCGGTGAGGTAATCGCGAATGGCATCGATTACCACCGAACGGGTGCGGAACACGCGCCGGGCCTCGTCGTTCATGATGAGGTCGACATAGCGCTGGCGGTAACGCATTTCGGTATCGGTCAGTCCGTGCCATTTGTCCGGCAGCGGGCGCAGTGACTTGGTCAGCAGGCAGGCTTCGCGGATGTAGACATACAGGTCGCCCTTGCCGGACTTGTGCACCGGCCCCTTCACCCAGACGATGTCGCCGATGTCCCAGGCCTTGATGCCTTCCATCGTGTCGGCATCGAGGCTCTTGTGGTCGGCATACAGCTGGATGCGCCCGCTGGCATCCTGCAGCACCAGGAACGGCCCGCGCCGCGCCATGATGCGGCCGGCCACGGCGGCCTGCCGGTCGAGCTGCTCCAGCGCCGCCTTGTCCTGGCTGCCCAGTTCATCCTGCAGGGCCTGCGCCAGGCTGTCGCGGCGGCGGTCGTTCGGGAAAGCCACGCCACGCTGGCGGATGCCGGCCAGTTTCTGCCGGCGCTCGGCAACCAGGTGGTTCTCGTTCTGCGGTTCTGACATGGTGGTTCCTGCCTGGGAAATCACAAGCCCTGCTTCAGCGAGGCTTCAATGAAGGGGTCGAGTTTGCCATCGAGCACGCCCTGGGTGTTGCGCGTTTCCACGCCGGTGCGCAAATCCTTCACACGCGCATCGTCCAGCACATAGGACCGGATCTGGCTGCCCCAGCCAATGTCCGATTTGCTGTCCTCGAGTTTTTGCTGCGCAGCACGGCGCTTCTGCATTTCCAGCTCGTACAGCTTGGCACGCAGCATCTTCCAGGCCCGGTCGCGGTTCTGGTGTTGCGAACGCTCGGTCTGGCACGACACCACGGTATTGGTCGGGACGTGCGTCAGGCGCACGGCCGAATCGGTCTTGTTGACGTGCTGGCCGCCGGCGCCGGACGAGCGGTAGGTGTCGGTGCGCACATCCGCCGGGTTGATTTCGATGTCGATGCTGTCATCGACTTCCGGTGATACGAAAACTGCGGAAAACGACGTGTGCCGGCGGTTGCCGGAATCGAAGGGCGACTTGCGCACCAGCCGGTGCACGCCGGTTTCGGTACGCAGCCAGCCGTAGGCGTATTCGCCCTCGAAACGCACCGTGGCGCTCTTGATGCCGGCCACCTCGCCCTCGGAGACTTCCAGCAGTTCGCTCTTGAAGCCGTGGTCCTCGCCCCAGCGCAGGTACATGCGCAGCAGCATGTTGGCCCAGTCCTGGGCCTCGGTGCCGCCGGAGCCGGCCTGGATGTCGAGGAAGGCGTTGCTGGCATCCATCTCGCCGGAGAACATGCGGCGGAACTCCAGCGCTGCGAGCCGTGCCTGCAACCTGTCGAGGTCGGCCACGATGGACTGCAGGGTGTCCTCGTCGTTTTCCTCGCGCGCCATCTCCAGCAGGTCGGCATTGTCGGCAATGCCCTGCTCGAGGTCATCGATGGTGTTGACCACGGCCTCCAGCGCCGCGCGCTCCTTGCCCAGGGCCTGGGCGCGGTCCGGGTCGTTCCAGACATCCGGCTCGGCGAGCTCGAGTTCTACCTCGGCGAGGCGATCCTTGCGGTTGGCATAGTCAAAGATACCCCCTGAGCAGGCCGGTGCGCTCACGCAGGTCGTCGAGGGCATGGAGCAGCGGGTTGATTTCCATCGGGGGGGATTCCGGCCATGGCAAAAACGGGCGCAATTCTAACCGATGGGCCGGGCTGCCTCCAGCAAAAATCCCGCTGCACCCCGCCGGCATCCCCCCGGCACATGGGCAGGCAGCCGCGACAGGGGTTAGCATGTCAGTCCTTGCGGAGCGTAATCCCATGCACCCCTGCCTGCGCCTGTTGCTGTGCCTCGCCCTGCTGGCCCCGCCGGCCGCGTTGTCGGCCGAGCGCCGCATCGAACTGACCCTGCAGTACCAGCAGATGGACCTGGCCGGCCAACCCGTGCGTGCCGTCACCGTGAACGGCCAGCTTCCCGGCCCGCTGCTGCGCTTTACCGAAGGCGATACGGTGGAGATCGTGGTGCACAACCGGCTGGACGAACCCGGTGCCATCCACTGGCACGGGCTGTTGGTGCCGTGGCGCATGGATGGCGTGCCCTGGGTATCGATGCCGCCGATCGCTTCCGGTGAGTCCTTCACCTACCGCTTCCCGCTGCGGCAGTCCGGCACCTACTGGTACCACGCGCACAGCGGCTGGCACGAACAGCAGGGCCTGTACGGCGCCTTCATCGTGGACCCACGCCACGAGCCCGTACCGGCTGATCGCGACATCACCGTACTGTTCTCCGACTGGAGCAACACCCACCCGGGAACGCTCTACCGCAACCTGAAGAAAGACGGCGATTACTACAAGCGCTGGCGGCCCAGCTGGGATTTCTTCCTGCGCGCCTGGCGCGAAGCCCCCGATGCCGCCAGCCGCGCGGCTGTCGTGGCTGAAGGCCGCGCCATGCAAACCATGCGCATGGGCAGCTGGGACTGGTCCGATGTGGCCTATGACCGCTTCCTGCTGAACGGGCAGCCGCCGGAGCGGCCGTTCCACGCGACTATCCGGCCCGGTGAACGGGTGCGCCTGCGCCTGATCAACGGCGGCGCCAGCACCTACTTCCAGGTCAAGCTGCACGGCGTGGATGCCTTCACCGTCACCAGCGCCGACGGCCAGGCCGTGCAACCCGTCACGGCGTCGCGGCTGCTGATGGGCATGGCCGAGACCTATGACATCGAGTTCACCGCACCGGCCGGCCCGGTGGCCATCCATGCCGAAGCCCTGGACCGCTCCGGTGCTGCCTTCGGCATCCTGTCCGCCGGAACCGGTGTGGCGCCGGCGCTGGCAGATATCCCGCCCTTCAACGATCCGCTGTTCACCACCCGCCCGGTGGATCATGCCGGCCATGCGGCAACCGGCGCGTCACAGGGTACGCATGCGCACCATGGCCTGCCTGTCGCCGCGGTGCCGGGAATCCTCGAGTACCGCCAGTTGCGATCGCTGGCCCCCACGCACGACCCGGACGGAACCGCCGAAACCATCACCCTCGACCTGACCGGCAGCATGGAACGCTATACCTGGTCATTCAACGATACCCATTTCCGGCATGCGCAACCCATCACCTTCGTTGCCGGCCAAACCTACCGTTTCGTGCTGCACAACACCACCATGATGCACCACCCCATCCACATCCACGGCCACTGGTTCATCCTGGAGAACGGCCAGGGTGCCCATAGCCCGCGCAAGCACACCATCGATGTGCCACCCATGCAGACGGTCACGGCACGGGTCATTGCCCAGGAATCCGGCAACTGGTTTTTCCATTGCCACAACCTGTACCACATGATGGCCGGCATGACGCGCGAGATTCACTACGCAGGGGATGTGCACTGATGACCCGCCTGTTGCGCACCCTGCTGCCGGCCCTGCTGGCCTGCACCCCGGCATTCGCCGGTACCGAACCCGTCAACGAGCACATGATGGACCCGTGGTTTGCACGCAGCGACATCGAACTGCAGCGTGCCAGTGACCGCGATGACTGGTCGCTGGAATACCGCTACCTGGGCGGGCCGGACGATCACAAACTGCTGCTGCAATTCGACGCCGAATCCGCAGGCGGCCGCCTGCACGAAGCCGATACCGACCTGCTGTATGCACGCCCGGTGGGTGACTGGGGCCTGTTCAAGGCCGGTGCCAATTACCGCCAGCGCCCGTCACACGCCTGGCGTGCTGCCATCGGCCATGAGTACCTGCTGCCGGGCTTCGTGCACACCGACATCACCGTGTATGCCGGCGCTGGCCACTGGGAAACCGTGCTGGAACTGGAACGCCCCACCGCACTGGGCAACCGCCTCACGGCCTACCCGGGCATTGAGGCCCGCCATGCCAGCCGCGGCGACCGTGCACAGGAAACGGGCCACGGCTGGTACCGGCTGGAGCCGTATTTCCGGCTCGAATGGCGCCTGGGTCCCCGGCTGCAGCTGTACGGCGAATACCGGCTGGAGAAGGCGCTAGGTGATGCCCGCCGGCATCACCGGGCTGCCGGGGAAGACCCCGACCAGCACCGCGGCAACCTCGGCCTGCGGCTGATGTTCTGAGCACCTGCCCGCCTCAGGCAAGCCACAGGCCCACGGCTACCAGCACGCCGTGCAACACCAGTGCTACAACGGTGGCGCGGATCGCCGGGACCAGCCGCTGCGGACGGGTGGCATCCTGCCACAGGCGCCACGCCGCAAACACCGACAGCGGGGCCGGCAACAGGCCCAGCAGGCAGGCAGGCGGCAGGCGGCCCTGCGCCACCAGCGTGGCGAGCACGGCATAGGCCAGCACGGCTGCCACACCGTACAGCACGCGGGCCCGTGTCGGCCCCAGCCGCACCACCCAATGGCGCTTGCCGGCCTGCGCATCTGCCCGCCAGTCCGGGAACTGGTTGATGAACAGCAGGTTGGCCACCAGCAGCGCATACGGCAGGCCCGCCAGTACAGGCAAGGCAGCAAATGCCCCCCGTTGGGTGTAGTCCACCCCCAACGGGACCAGCACCCCGAAACCGGTGGCCACCGACAGCTCACCCAACCCGCGACTGTTCAGCGCCAGCGGTGGCGCGGAATAGGCCCAGCCCACCAGCAAGCCGGCCAGGCCCAGCCCCAGCAGGCCGGGCCGGGCCACCGCAGGCAATTGCCCCAGCAGGCACAGCCCGGCCAGCACCGTGACCAGCACCAGCAGCACACCGAAATGCCGCGTCTGGACGGGTGTCAGCACACCGTTCTGGATGAAACGGCTGCCACCGGTAAACGGGTACAGGCGCTCGGTATTGGCCGCATCGCTACCATTGAGGGCGTCGTAGTAATCGTTGAGCACATTGACCGCCGCATGCGCCAGCACGGCGCCGGCTGCCGCCAGTACGGCCGTGCCGGGCGACACGGCAATGCCGTCATGGGCAGCTGCGGCAAGGCCGATGCCCGCCGGAACCGCGCTGGCCAGCAGGAATGCCGGGCGTGTGGCCGGCAACCAGCGTTGCCACGGTCGTTCACGGAACAGCAACACGGACGGTTCTGCAGCCGGCATGGGCAAATCCCTAGGCAAGGTCATCGGCGCCCAGTGTCACCCGTCGCCCGGTGCCGTTCAATCCAGCCGGCTGAAAATGACCACCAGCGATCCCGCCCATTCGAACTGGAGTGTATCGGCATCCAGCAGCACCAGCTGGCCGGACACGAAGCGTGCGTTGCTGAAGCCGCTGTCGGCCAGCTGGCCTTCACCGCGCCCGCTGTCAACGCTGGCGCGCCAGGTGACTTCACCGGCCGGTACGAAGGCATCCCCGGTGAGCTTGGTCGCCTGCACACGGTGCCCGCGCTGGGTGATTTCAACGATTTCATTGCCGCAGCAGGGATAGACCCCGACCCAGCGGCCCCGCAAATCCGGCAGTGCGGCGACCGGGGCGGCCGGGCCGGCGGTGCAGGCCGGCAACAGCAGGCACAACAACAGCACGATGACGGATTTCAGGCGATACGAACGCAAGACAGCGGACATGGCACACCTCCCCTTGGTGGGCATCATCCCTGGCCCGCTGCGGGGCATGCCGCAACGGGGCCGGTACCTGCGCCAGTGACTCCCTACGGCACGCTGCCCCCACGACGGGCAGCACACGCGACAGGCACTTGTCCCTGAGTATAGTCACGATTCCGGCCGCCGGCCGGGTCACGCTGCGGGGGAGTCCATGTCCTCGATGACCAGCTGCAGGCTTTCCAGGCCGCGGTAGTCGTTGATGCCCAGCCGGTAGGCCAGGCGCACGGGGCCGGGGCTGCGGCGCTCCCAGCGCCCGAGATCGGCATTGAACCAGATCGCTTCCAGGCGCTGCGGGTTGCCGGGCAACTGCAGCTGCAACTTCAGGTGCCGCTCGGCGAGCACGCGCGCGCTGTCCATCACGAACACGCCATCGAACAGCGGCTCGGGGAATTTCTGTCCCCAGGGACCTGCGGCACGCAGCGCATGCGCCACGGCCAGGCTGAACTCACCTGCCTGCAGCTCGCCATCGCTCCAGGTCACGGCCGACAGGTCTGCCGCATCCAGCCATTCACGCGCAATGGCATCGAAGGCGGTGCAAAACGGCCCGAAGGCGGCCACCGGCATGCTGAGGCCGGCAGCCATCGCATGGCCGCCAAAGCGGTCGATCAGGCCGGGATGGCGTGTCGCCAGGGCATCCAGGGCATCGCGCAGGTGGAAACCGGCAATCGAGCGCCCCGAGCCTTTCAGCTCGCCGTCCTCACCGGGTGCAAAGGCAAACACCGGACGGTGCCAGCGGTCCTTCAGGCGGCCGGCAAGGATGCCGACCACGCCCTGGTGCCAGTGCGGCTGGAATACCGCGAGCCCCCACGGCAGCGCTTCGCCACGGGCCTCCCACGCCGCCAGCACGGCTGCGGCCTCATCCTGCATGGCAGACTCGATCTCGCGCCGCTCGCGGTTACGGGCATCGAGGTCCAGCGCGAGTGCCCGCGCCTGCTGCGGGTCGTCCGCCAGCAGGCAGCGCACGCCTTCGCGCATGTCGGCCAGGCGGCCGGCGGCATTCAGGCGCGGGCCGACGGCGAAACCGAGGTCGCTCGCCACCGCGCGCGCCGGGTCACGCTTGCCGAGCTCCAGCAGGGCCGTGATGCCGGGGCGGCACTGCCCGGCACGGATGCGGCGCAAGCCCTGATCCACCAGGATGCGGTTCACGCGATCCAGCGGCACCACATCCGCCACCGTGCCCACCGCCACCAGGTCGAGCCAGTCGGCAAGCACCGGCTCCCTGCCATCGGCAAACCAGCCGCTGCTGCGCAGGCGTGCGCGCAGCGCCACCAGCAGGTAGAACACCACCCCCACCCCGGCCAGGTTGCGCGAGGGAAACCCGCAGCCCGGCTGGTTGGGATTGACGATGGCATCGGCGGCCGGCAGGGTCGCGCCAGGCAGGTGGTGGTCGGTCACCAGCACCCGGATGCCGTGTGCGTGTGCCGCCTCGATACCGGCGTGGCTGGCGATGCCGTTGTCGACGGTGAGAATGAGGTCAGGGTGCTGTTCGGCCGCGAGTGCGACGATCGCCGGGCTGAGCCCGTAGCCGTAGCGGAAGCGATCCGGCAGCAGGTAATCCACCCGCGTGGCACCGCAGGCGCGCAGGCCCAGCACGGCAAGTGCGGTACTGGTGGCACCGTCGGCATCGTAGTCGCCGACGATGAGGATCGCCTGCTGCGCACGCAATGCCGCTTCCAGCAGGTCAACGGCCGCATCCAGACCGCGCAGCGACTCCGGTGCCGGCAGCGCCGCCAGCGACAGCGGGTTGTCCTCGGGGGAAAACACGCCACGGGCACGGTAGGCACGCTGCAACGCGGCCGGCATGCCCGCCGGGAAAGTCCCCTGTTGCTGCGGCAGCGGGCGGCGGCGAATCCGGGCGGCATCCGTCATCGCACGCCGGCCTCAGGCACAGTGGGTGGCGATGTACTGCTGTACGGCGTGGATGTCGTTGTCGATTACCGTGTAGCGTTCTTCACGCTGCAGCAGGTCACGCATGTGGTGCGGCAACACCGGATCCTGCAGCTGTCCGGCCTGGCGCACGGCATCGGCAAACTTGGCCGGGTGGGCAGTCGCCAGGCAGACCATCGGTACGGCGGCATGGCGGCGCGTCTCGCGTGCAGCCCGCACGCCGATGGCCGTGTGCGGATCCAGCAGGTAGCCTCCGGTCGATTCGAATACCTCACGGATGGTGTCGCAGGTGCGGGTGTCGTCCACCCCTTCGCTGGTGAACAGCTCCCGCGCCTTGGCAAAGGCATCCTCGCGCAGGTGCACCGGTTCGCTGCGGAAACGCTCCATCAGGTCGCGGATCGCTGCTGCATCACGCCCGTACAGTTCGAACAACATGCGCTCGAAATTGCTGGAGATCATGATGTCCATGCTGGGTGAGAGCGTATGCACCAGCGGATGCTTCTCGTAGCGGTTGCCGGACAGGCAGCGGTGCAGGATATCGTTGCGGTTGGTCGCGATCACCAGCTGGTCCACCGGCAGGCCCATGCGCTTGGCCACATAGCCGGCAAAGATGTCGCCGAAGTTGCCGGTGGGCACCGAGTACGCCACCGCGCGCTGTGGCGCACCCAGCGCCACCGCCGATGTGAAGTAGTACACGATCTGGGCCATGATGCGCGCCCAGTTGATCGAGTTGACCGCCACCAGCGAACGGCCAGCAGACAGGAAGGACTGGTTGCCGAAACTGTCCTTCACCATCTGCTGGCAATCGTCGAAGTTGCCGCGCACCGACAGGTTGTGGATGTTGTCGGCGATCACCGTGGTCATCTGCCGGCGCTGCACCTCCGACACCCGCTGGTACGGGTGCAGGATCACGATATCGACATTGCGGCAGCTGCGGCAGCCTTCGATGGCCGCCGAACCGGTGTCACCGGAGGTCGCCCCCAGGATCACCACGCGGTCGCCGCGGCGTTCCAGCATGTAATCGAGCAGGCGCCCGAGCAGCTGCAGGGCCACATCCTTGAAGGCCAGCGTTGGCCCGTGGAAGAGCTCCAGCACCCACTCGTTGTCATCGGTCTGCACCAGCGGGGTCACGGCCGCATGGCGGAACACGGCATAGGTATCGGTGATGATGCGGCGGAAGTCGGCTTCGGGGATGCAGTTGCCGACGAACGGACGCATCACGCGGAAGGCCACTTCCTCATACGGCTGGCCGGCCATGGCGGCAATCTCGGCAGCCGTGAAGGCCGGGATCGCCTCCGGCATGTACAGGCCGCCATCGGGGGCCAGTCCGGTGAGGAGGACGCCTTCGAAATCGAGAGCCGGCGCCTGGCCACGGGTACTGATGTATTTCATGCTGTTACCGCCAGTAGGGTTCAACCGTCAAGATTTTCCACGCGCAGGCGCACCACCGCACCTTCGATGCTGTCGAGGGCTTCGATCGCCTGTACCACGTCACGCATCAGCTGCTCGCTGGCCAGGCTGGTGAGCAGGATGATGGTGGCGGTGGTGGCCCCCTCCTCCGGCTCCTTCTGGACCAGCGCCTCGACGCTGATGCCGCGCGCACTGAGGATCTGCGTTACCTGCGTGAGCACACCGGGCTTGTCGAGTGCTGACAGGCGCAGGTAATGGCCGCAGACCACCGCTTCCATCGGCAGGAGGGTTTCCTGGCTGAGCCGGTCCGCACGGAAGGACAGCGGCGCCACGCGGCTCTGCGGCCCCAGGTCCAGTGTGCGCGCCAGATCGATGATGTCGGCAATCACGGCCGATGCGGTGGCCTCGGCGCCGGCGCCGGCACCGTAATACAGGGTTGGCCCCACCGCATCGCTCTCGACCAGCACCGCGTTCTTCACGCCGTTGACATTGGCGATCAGGCGCTTGGCCGGGATCAGGGTCGGGTGTACGCGCAACTCGATGCCCGCGGGCGTACGCCGGGCAATGCCCAGGTGCTTGATGCGGTAACCCAGCTCGTCGGCATGGTGGATATCGGCAATCTGCAACCGGGATATCCCTTCGGTGAATACCGCATCGAAACGCAGCGGCATGCCGAAGGCAATCGAGGCCAGGATGACCAGCTTGTGGGCAGCATCGATGCCTTCGACGTCGAAGGTGGGATCGGCTTCGGCATAGCCGAGTTTCTGCGCTTCGGCCAGCACATCGGCAAAGGCACGCCCCTTGCTGCGCATTTCCGACAGGATGAAGTTGCCGGTACCGTTGATGATGCCGGCCAGCCACTGGATGCGGTTGGCCGCAAGGCCTTCGCGGATGGCCTTGATGATCGGCACGCCACCGGCCACGGCCGCTTCAAAGCAGACGCTGACGCCGTACTTTTCTGCTTCGGCAAAAATCGCGTTGCCATGCTCGGCGATCAGTGCCTTGTTGGCGGTCACGACATGCTTGCGGTGACGAATGGCTTCCAGCACCAGCTCGCGTGCCGTCGTGGTGCCACCGATCAGCTCCACCAGGATGCGGATGTCGGGATTGCGGGCCACGGCAAACACATCCCGCACGAGTTCGATGCCGTGGGTATCGATATCCGCCCTGTCGCGCCGCGATGCAATCTGCCGGATGGCCAGTTGCACGCCGGAGCGGGCAGCAATGATGTCGGCATTGCGGCGCAATACCGTGACCGTGCCGCCGCCGACCGTACCCAGCCCGCAGATGCCGATGTTGATCGTCTCCAAACCTGTTCTCCTCACACTCTCTGGCCAGATCACCACGCCCCGGCCGGGTACGCGCATGGGCAGCGGCAACCGTGCTTGCCCACCGCCAACCGCCAGGGCGGCGTATTGTAACGGCTGGCAGGGCCATGGCACCCCTGCGCAAACCGTGCCCTCAGCGCGGCAGCCCCGGGTTCAGCAGCATCGGGATCAACCGCGGCGCCGGGATGTACCCCGGCTGCAGGGTACCGTCGGCAAACACCAGTGCCGGAGTGCCACGGATGCCGAGTTCCTGCCCCAGCCGGAACTGTGCGGCCACCGGGTTGCCCTCGCAGACATTGATGGGCATGGGTTCGCGCCGCTTGAGGCGTGTCAGGGCCTGCTGGCGATCCTTCGCACACCAGGCCGTGGCCATCTTGCGGAAGGTGTCGGAGTCGTAGCCGGCACGCGGCCAGGCCAGGTAACGCACTTCGATGCCGGCCCGGGTCAGCTGCGGGACATCCTGGTGGAAGGTCTGGCAGTAACCGCAATCGACATCGGTGAACACATACAGTGCGGCCTTCACGGCCTGCGGCGGTGCCGGCGAGAAGATGATCATGTCCTCGCGTTTCACCTGGGCCAGCCGCGCAGCGCGGATGCCGGCCAGCCGCTGCTCGGTCAACGACACCATGGAGCCCTGCCCCAGCCGGTAAAGGCTGCCCTCGATCACATGGCGGCCATCGGCACTGCTGTAGACCAGCATGCCGTCGTGCAGCAGGACCTCGTACAGGCCATCCACGGGCGTGGTACGCACCTCGGCTACTTTCAGGTCAGGGTCGGCCTGCAGCAGGGCTGTCGCAATCGCAGCGTGCACCTCGGCCAACGGGGCCGACTGTGCAGCCGGCAGGGCCAGCAGCCACAGCACCGGCAACAGGCAGGCAACGCGCAGGAAACGGTTCATGGCTCTCTCCATCAAGCATCCGGGTCGCACGGCGGGCCTGCCCGGCTAGCCGCGCGGGTGGTGCCGGGCATGCAGTTCCTGCATGCGCTGGCGCGCCACGTGGGTGTAGATCTGGGTCGTCGACAGGTCACTGTGGCCAAGCAACAATTGTACCGCACGCAGGTCGGCACCGTGGTTGATCAAGTGGGTGGCAAACGCATGCCGCAGGGTATGCGGCGACAGCGGCTTGCGCACGCCAGCCACCTGTGCGTGCCGGCGCAACCGGTACCAGACAGTCTGCCGCGTCATCGGCTGGCCGCGCTGGCTGGGGAACACGATGTCTTCGCTGCCGGGGCCCAGCAGCAGCGGCCGGGCCTGTTTCAGGTAACGGGCCAGCCAGGCCAGCGCTTCTTCACCCATCGGCACCAGGCGTTCCTTGCCGCCCTTGCCGAGGATGCGCACCAGCCCCTGGTTCAGCCCCAGGTTGGCCATGCGCAGGCCCACCAGCTCACTCACACGCAGGCCACAGCCGTACATCAGCTCGATCATGGCGCGGTCACGCAGGCCCAGCGGCTCGGCCACCGGTGGCGCTGCCAGCAGGGCTTCCACATCGGCCTCGGTCAGTGATTTCGGCAGTGGCCGCCCCAACTTGGGACTGTCCACCAGCAGGGTGGGATCCTGCGTGAGGCGCTGCTCGCGCAACAGGTGCTGGTAAAAACCGCGCAAACTGGAGAGGAAACGGGCCGTGGAACGGGCAGAAATGCCCTGCTGCAGGCGATGGGCCAGGAAACCCTGGATGTCGGCACTGCCCACTGCCAGCAGGGACTGCTGCCGCGGCCGCAACCAGTCGGCAAAGGCCTGCAGGTCGCGCCGGTAGGACGCCAGCGTGTTCTCGCTCAGGCCCTTTTCCATCCAGGCGGCATCGAGGAAGGTTTCGATCAACGGGTCGGTCATGCCGGCTCCGGAACAGAAAAGGGCAGCGGATGCTGCCCTTTTTGTAACCCGGCATGCCGCCGGAAGCAATCGGTGTGCGGCAGTGGCTTACTCGGCAGCCGCCTCGCCGCGCTCCTTGATGCTGAGCTTTTCCTTGATGCGGGCCGATTTGCCGGACAGTTCGCGCAGGTGGTACAGCTTGGCCTTGCGCACGTCGCCACGGCGTTTCACCGTCACGCTGTCCACCAGCGGGCTGTGCACCTGGAAGACACGCTCGACACCCACGCCGTGGGAAATCTTGCGCACGGTAATGGCCGAGTTCAGGCCGCGGTTGCGCTTGGCAATCACCACGCCTTCGTAGTTCTGCAGGCGCTCGCGATCACCTTCCTTCACTTTCACCTGCACCACCACGGTGTCACCGATGCTGACATCGGGAATGCTGCTTTTCAGCTGTTCGGCTTCCAGCTGGGCAATGATCTTGTTCGCGCTCATGGTTCTTCCACCCTCGTTCCAAAAGAAGTGACCAGCGGGTCACCGTGTTCTGTCCTGTATTCCTGCAGCAGTTGCTGCTCTTCCTGGCCCAGCACCCGCTGCGCCAGCAATTCCGGGCGCCGCTGCCAGGTACGGCCCAGTGACTGCTTGAGGCGCCACCGGCGGATTGCCTCGTGGTTGCCACCCAGCAGGACCGGCGGTACCGCCAACCCCCCGACCGTTTCCGGCCGCGTGAAATGCGGGCAATCCAGCAGCCCGTCCCCGAACGAGTCCTCCAGTGCGGACCGTTCATGCCCGAGCGCTCCCGGCTGCAGGCGGGCCACGGCATCGATCAGCACCATGGCCGGCAATTCACCACCGCTGAGGACATAGTCGCCAATCGACCATTCCTCATCGACCTCAAGCGCCAGCAGGCGCTCATCGACCCCTTCGTAGCGCCCCGCCAGCAGGATCATCGACTCCCGCGTGGCCAGCCGCCGTACGGCATCCTGGTCCAGCCGTCGCCCCTGCGGCGACAGGTACAGCACTTTCGCGGCCGCACCCAGTTCACGGCGCGCCGCAGCGATGGCGCCCTGCAGCGGGGCCACCTGCATCACCATGCCGGGGCCGCCACCGTATGGACGGTCATCCACCGTCTGGTGACGGTCATGGGTCCAGTCCCTGGGGTTGAAGCACCGCACCGTCACCAACCCGCTGCTGACCGCACGGCCGGTAATGCCGTACCCGGTCACTGCTGCCAGCATTTCGGGGAACAGGGTAATCACACCAATGTGCATGTGCCCCCTCCCGCTGCCTGCGGCCACGCCTAGAAATCCGGGTCCCAATCGACGCGCATTTCACCGGCGGCGGCATCCACCGCCCCCACATACTGCCCCGGCAGCCACGGGATCAGGCGCTCGCGCCGGTCCACGCTGCCCTCACAGGGCTTCACCACCAACACATCATTGGCACCGGTCTCCAGCAGGTGATCCACCACCCCCAGCAGTACCGGTTTGCCCTGCACCTGGGTGAAAACCCGCAGGTCCTGCAGTTGGTGCCAGTAATACTCGCCTTCCGGCAAGGCGGGCATTTCCGCCGCCTCGATCGCCAACAGGCTGCCACGGTAGGCAAGCGCCTGGTCGCGATCCTCACAACCTGCCAGCCGTACCACCAGCCCATCGCCCTGGATACGGCTTTCCTCAAACTGCAGCGGCAGCCACCGGCCATCCCGCTGGATGAACAGCTGGCGGTATGCGCACAGCTGCTCCGGCGTCTCGGTGAAGGTGTGGACCTTGACCCAGCCGCGCACCCCCCAGGCCGTAGTAATCCTGCCGACCACGACCTTGTCCTGCCCAGCAGCCATCAGGCGGCCTTGCGGGCCTCCTGCACCAGCTGCTGGACGCGATCCGACAGCTGTGCGCCCTGGCTGACCCAGTAGTCGACACGGCCGAGATCCACGTTCAGGCGCTGCTCCTGGCCGCGGGCAACCGGGTTGAAGAACCCGATGCGCTCGATGAAGCGGCCATCCCGTGCGTTACGGCTGTCCGTAACGGTGAGGTGGTAGAACGGGCGCTTCTTGGCGCCACCGCGAGCCAGACGAATCGTAACCATAGTTGTACCAAACCCTGCCAGTTCCGGGCCAAAAGCCCTGTTCAATCAATGAGTTGCAAGCACCGGCAGGCTGCCACACAGACAGGACCCCCGGAAGGCGCAGCATTCTACGCCAACTGCCTGAAAAATCAAAGCGTTTTGCCGCCGTCAGAAGCCGCGGAAACCCCCGCCCCCCGGCGGCAGCATGCCGCCCAGGCCGCGCATCATGTTGGCCATGCCGCCGCCCTTGAGCTTTTTCATCATTTTCTGCATCTGCTTGTGTTGCTTCAGCAGGCGGTTGAGGTCCTGCAGGCTGGTGCCGGACCCCTGGGTGATGCGGCGCTTGCGCGAACCGTTCAGCATCTCCGGGTCACGCCGTTCGGCCGGGGTCATCGAGTTGATGATGGCCTCCATCTGCACGAACATCCGGGTATCGACCTGTTGTGCGGCCTGCGCCAGGCCGGGCATGCCGGGCAGCTTGTCGAGCATGGACGCGATGCCGCCCATGTTCTTCATCTGCTGCAGCTGGTCACGGAAATCCTCGAGGTCGAAGCCCTTGCCCTTCTTGATTTTCTTCGCCAGCTTCTCGGCCTTGGCCTGGTCGAGTTTCTGCTCGGCCTGTTCGATCAGGCTGAGCACATCGCCCATGCCGAGGATGCGCGAGGCGATGCGGTCGGGGTGGAAGGGTTCCAGTGCCTCGGTCTTTTCGCCCACGCCGAGGAACTTGATCGGCTGGCCGGTGATGTGGCGCACCGACAGTGCCGCACCGCCCCGGCTGTCGGCATCGGCCTTGGCCAGGATGACACCGGTCAGGGGCAGGGCCTGCGCAAAGGCCTTGGCCGTGTTGGCCGCGTCCTGGCCGGTCATGGCATCGACGACGAACAGGGTTTCGGCCGGCTTCAACGCTGCATGCAGTTCGCGGATTTCGGCCATCATGGCCTCATCCACTGCCAGGCGGCCGGCGGTATCGACGATCAGCACATCGGCAAACTTGATCTTCGCCTGGGCGGCGGCCGCCTGCACGATGGCCAGCGGCGACTGGTCGGGCGATGCCGGGTAGCAGCCCACGCCCACTTCCTCCGCCAGCACCTTCAGCTGCTCCATCGCGGCCGGGCGGTAGACATCGGCACTGACCACCATCACGTTCTTTTTCTGACGCTCCTTCAGCCAGCGCGCCAGCTTGGCCACCGAGGTGGTCTTGCCGGCACCCTGCAGGCCCGCCATCAGGATGATGGCCGGCGGCTGCACGGCCAGCCTGAGGGCCGCATTGCCCTCACCCATCACATGGATGAGCTCGGCCTGCACGATCTTGAGGAACGCCTGCCCCGGGTTCAGGCTGGCTGCGACTTCGCTGCCAACGGCCTTGGTCCGCACGCCGTCGATGAAGGCCTGCACCACCGGCAGCGCAACATCGGCCTCGATCAGGGCCAGGCGGACGTCGCGCAACGCATCCTGGATGTTCTCGTCGCTCAGGCGTGCCTTGCCGGTCACCTGGCGCAGGGTGTGGGAAAGGCGTTCGGTCAGGTTCTCAAACATGGCGGGGCACACCGCTGGCTGATTGCACGGGGCGCCATTATAGCGGGGAAAAAACCGCAGCTTGAAGGCCCGCGCTGTTTTCATGACTGCCGGCTTGTGCGACACTTCGTGCACGAGGGTTCCCGTCCATGTTGACCCAGCTTTGCGGCCTCGCCGCCATCGCCATCTACCTGCTGTGCGCTGCCCTGCTGCTTGCGCGCCTGCGTGCGGGCCAGCCGGCCGGCACGTCCTGGCTGGCGCTGGCCGGCCTGCTGGCCCATGCCGTGGCGGCCTGGGGCCTGGTGCACCTGCCGCAGGGGTATGACCTCGGTTTCTTCCGGGTCGCCACCCTGATTTTCGTGATGATCATCCTGATCGGCTGGGCCAGCAGCCTGCGCCTGCCCATCGGCTCCCTGCTGGCTGCCACCTACCCGATGGCAGCCCTCAGCATTGCGCTGGCACTGGCCACGCCGGAAACCTACGCACCGCGCCACTTCCCGCCGCCGATCGCAACCCACATCCTGCTGTCCATCCTGGCCTACAGCGTCATCACCCTGGCCACGCTGCAGGCGCTGGCGCTGGCCCTGCAGGACCACTGGCTGCGGCACCGCCGTTTCGGCCCCCTGCTCACCATGCTGCCGCCGCTGGAAGTGATGGAAACCCTGCTGTTCCGCATGATCGCGGTAGGCGTGGCACTGCTCACGCTGTCGATCGGCACCGGCCTGCTGTTCTTTGACAACCTGTTCGTGCAGCACCTGGTGCACAAGACGGTGTTCTCGATCATCGCCTGGGTGGTGTTCACGATCCTGCTGTGGGGACGCCATCGCCTGGGCTGGCGCAGCCGCACCGCCCTGCGCTGGACGCTGGCCGGTTTCACGGCCCTCATGCTGTCCTTCTTCGGCAGCAAGCTGGTATTGGAGCTGATCCTGCACCGCACCTGAGACAGCACCCGCTGCGTTGCCAAGGTGGCGGCTTTGCCGCCCATCGGCCGACGAGACCGCCCTGCCCCGTGGACCAGATACCCCTTTGGCAACTGTTTGCCGCCCTCATCCTGCTGATTGCCTGTTCTGCATTTTTCTCGGGTTCCGAAACCGGCATGATGGCGCTGGACCGTTACCGCCTGCGCCACCTGAGCCGCCAGGGTCACCGGCGCGCCCTGCTGGCCAGCCGGCTGCTGCAGCAGCCGGACCGGCTGATCGGCCTGATCCTGTTCGGCAACAACCTCGTCAACATCATGGCCTCGGTACTGGCCTCGGTGATCACCATGCGCCTGTTCGGCCAGGGCGAGGGCGTGCTGTTCGCCATGTCATTGCTGCTGACCTTCGTGCTGCTGATCTTCGGTGAAGTCACACCGAAAACCATTGCGGCGCTGTACTCCGAGCGGATTGCCTTTGCTACCTCACCGGTACTGCACATCCTGATGTGGCCACTGCGCCCGGTGGTCTGGGCGGTGAACATCATCGCCAACGGTGTTGTCCGTGCCTTGGGGTTCGACCCCAACAAGGTGCAGGAATTGCGCATTGGCCGTGATGAGCTGCGCTCGATTGTCGGCGACACCGAGGGCAGCCTCCCGGAGCAGCACCAGGGCATGCTGCTGAACATCCTGGACCTCGAAAAGGCCACCGTGAACGACATCATGGTGCCGAAAAACGACATCTACGGCATCGACCTTGACGACAGTGACGAAGCCATTCTCGAGCGCATCCGCAACAGCCCCTATACCCGCCTGCTGGCCTACCACGAAAACCTCGACAACGTGACCGGCATCATCCACCTGCGGCACGCGCCACTGTTCATCCGTGACAACCGGCTCGACCGTGCACGCTTCCTGCAGCTGATGAAGGAGCCATATTTCGTCCCGGAGTCCACCCCGCTGCACACGCAACTGTTCAATTTCCAGAAGGAAAAGCGCCGCATCGGCGTCGTGGTGGACGAATACGGCGCCGTGATCGGTGCCGTCACGCTGGAAGACATCCTGGAGGACATCGTCGGCGAATTCACGTCCGAGGTGATGGGGCCATCGGCTGAAATCCAGCCGCAGGATGACGGCAGCTACCGCATGGAGGCCTCGGTCGGCCTGCGTGACATCAATCGTGCGCTCGACTGGGACCTGCCCACGCAGGAGGCCAAGACCCTCAACGGCCTGCTGATGGAAATGCTGGAAGAATTCCCGGATGGCCCTGCATGCGTCGCCATCGGGCGCTACCGCTTCGAAATCGAGAACATCGGCGACAAGGCCATCGAAACCGTGCGCGCCTTCAGCGCGTCGTAAGCACCTGCCGGCGCTGCGCCACGCGCACCAGCACCTCACGGCGGGCCACCGTATCGAGCGACGACCAGGCCGTGATTTCATCGATGCTGCGGTAGCACCCCACGCAGACCAGCGACTCATCCAGCGTACACCGGCGCACGCACGGTGATGGCACTGGCGACTCAGCCATGGCCAGGCTCCAGGTCACGGCGGAAACGCTGGCCATTGGCAATGTAATGGTTGGCCGCATGCTCGAGGTGGATACGCTCCTCGGGGGACAGGGTCTTGCGGATTTTTGCCGGCGTACCCATCACCACCGAACCGTCCGGGATTTCCATGCCCTCGGTAACCAGTGCATTGGCACCGATCACACAGTACTTGCCGATTTTTGCACCGTTGAGCACCACGGCATGGATGCCGATGAGGCTGTAATCACCCACGGTGCAGCCGTGCACCATGGCATGGTGGCCGATGGTCACACCACGGCCGAGCGTGAGCGGGAAGCCCGGATCGACATGCAGTACGGCGCCGTCCTGGATGTTGCTGCCATCGCCGATCACCATGCTGTCCTGGTCGGCACGCAACACGGCATTGAACCAGATGCTGGCCTGGTGGCCGACCTGGATGGAACCCACCAGGGTGGCGTTCGGCGCAATGAAGTATTCGGCACTGGCAAACTGCACGCGGCGTTCACCCAACTGGTAGATCATCCCCTGCTCCTTCCGTATGGCCTGCCATCCAGGCGCCCGCGAGGTCGGCCAGCACCTGCGCCGTCACGCCCCAGATGCGCCGGCCCTGCCATTCGTAATACACCAGCGTGCGCCACAGCCCGCGATAATAAACCCGTTGCTGCCGTTGTTGCGATGGCTCGGCCAGGAAAGCCAGCGGCACCCAGAAACCAGCCACCATTTCACTGCCGTCCGGCCGTGGCACGAAGGCCTCGTCCAGCCGGCCCACGCAGGGACACAGCGCGATGCCATGCCGCGTCACGCGTGGTGGCAGGTAGCCCAGCCGGTGTACGCGCCGCTGGCCCAGGCCCAGCTCCTCGCGGCTTTCACGCAGCGCCGCCTGCCAAGGCGATTCACCACGCTCGCGACGGCCGCCGGGAAAGGCCACTTCGCCACCGTGCCGGCGCAGGCGCGGGTTGCGCAAACCCAGCAGTACGGAACCTTCCGGGGATAGCGCCACCAGCACGGCAGCCTCGCAGCGGTAACGGCGGGCCGCAGGCACCGCCGGCAAGGCGAGTGCGGGCTGCGTCATACCGCCTCGAGCCGCAGCACGGCATAGGCCGGCTGTTCATACGGGTGCACACGGCGCAATGCGTCCAGCGCTGCCGCGAGGCACTCGTCGCGGCAAACCAGCTCCAGGCGGTACTCGGGCAGGCGGGTTTCCTGCCCGATGCAACCCACGGCCGGCCGGCTGCCCGGCTGCGGGCGGAACTGCCCCTCGCCCAGCACCTGCCAGCAGGCACGGTCATAGCCGGCGGCCGCACCGGCACCGGCAGCGAACAACGCTTCCTTCACGGCTTCGAGGTGGCCTGCCGGCACATAGACCGTGAGGCTGTACATCAGAGGCGCCCCTTCAGCAGCGGGTCGGCCTCCTGCACGGGCAGGTGCTCCTGCGCAAAGGCCTGCAGGCGGCCTTCGGCAATGGCCGCACGGATCGCAGCCATCCAGCGCTGGTAGAAGTGGACGTTGTGCAGGGTATTGAGCTGCGCACCCAGCATCTCGCCGCAGCGGTCGAGGTGGTGCAGGTAGCCGCGGCTGAACTGCGTGCAGGTGTAGCAGTCACAGGCCGGATCCAGCGGGCCGGTATCCGTGCGGTGCACGGCATTGCGGATCTTGATCACGCCCTGCGAGGTGAACAGGTAGCCGTTGCGGGCATTGCGGGTCGGCATCACGCAGTCGAACATGTCGACACCGCGCAGCACGGCACGCAGGATGTCCGCCGGCGTACCCACGCCCATCAGGTAGCGCGGCTGTGCCTGCGGCATCTGCGGCAGCACGGCATCCAGCACCTCCAGCATCGCTTCCTTCGGCTCGCCCACCGACAGGCCGCCCAGTGCATAGCCGTCAAAACCCATCGCCACCAGCGCCGCCAGCGATTCCTGGCGCAGCGCCGGGTACATGCCGCCCTGCACGATGCCGAACAGTGCCGACGGGCTGTCGCCGTGTGCCGCCAGGCTGCGTTGGGCCCAGCGCATCGACAATTCCATCGAAGCACGCGCCGTGTCGGTGTCGGCGGGGAATGGCGTGCATTCGTCAAAGGCCATCACGATGTCGGAACCCAAGTTACGCTGCACCGCGATGGCGGTTTCCGGCGTGAGGAATACCGGGCTGCCGTCCACCGGCGAACGGAAGGCCACCCCTTCCTCGGTGATCTTGCGCATGTCGCCCAAGCTGAACACCTGGAAGCCGCCGGAATCGGTGAGGATGGGCCCTGGCCAGCCGATGAAATCGTGCAGGTCGCCGTGGGCACGCACCACCTCGGTACCCGGCCGCAGCATCAGGTGGAAGGTATTGCCGAGGATGATCTGCGCCCCGGTCGCGGCAATGTCGCGTGGCGTCATGCCCTTGACGGTGCCGTAGGTGCCAACCGGCATGAAGGCCGGGGTGTCGACCACGCCGCGCGGGAACACCAGCCGGCCACGACGGGCCGCGCCATCCTGCGCCAGGCACTCGAAACGCAGGCTGCAGGCAGTCCTCATGCGGCCTCCGGGCAGCGGGTCATGAACATGGCATCCCCATAACTGTAAAAGCGGTATCCGGTACGGATGGCTTCATCATACGCCCGCAACACGGCGCGGTGGCCGGCAAAGGCGCACACCAGCATCAGCAGGGTCGACTCGGGCAGGTGGAAATTGGTCACCAGCGCATCCACCACGCGGAAACGGTAGCCCGGCGTGATGAAAATATCGGTATCACCCGCAAACGGCTGCAGCGTACCGCTGCGGGCGGCCGTTTCCAGCGCACGCACCACGGTGGTCCCGACGGCCACCACGCGGCCGCCGGCGGCATGCACGGCCGCGATGCGTTCACAGGTGTCGGCCGGCACGCTGATGCGCTCGCTGTGCATGCGGTGTTCGGCAATGTCGTCGGTACGCACCGGCTGGAAGGTACCGGCACCGACATGCAGGGTGACGGTTGCCAGCCCCACGCCCATCGCCTGCAGGCATTCGAGCATGGCCGCATCAAAGTGCAGGCCGGCGGTGGGGGCTGCCACGGCGCCGGGTTCACGCCCGTACACCGTCTGGTAACGCTCGCGGTCGGCCGGTTCGTCGTCACGCGCCATGTAATGCGGCAAGGGCATGCGGCCGTGGGTCTCCAGTACCGCTGTCCAGTCGCCTTGGCACAGGCGCACGCAGAACAGGTCGCCGTCACGGCCGGTGACCTCCAGTTCGGCCGGCGGCAGTGCCGGGTCACAGGCCTGCATGAACAAACGGGTGCCCGCCTTGCAGGCACGCCCGGCGCGGATGTGGGCAATGGCAGACTGCGCATCGAGGCAACGCTCGAGCAGCACCTCGGCCTTGCCGCCGGAGGCCTTGTGGCCCAGCAGGCGCGCCGCCAGCACGCGGGTATCGTTCAGCACCAGCAGGTCGCCTGCCCGCAGCAACGACGGCAGCTCGGCAAAGCGGGCATGGCGCAGGCTGCCGTCGGCACCGTCCAGGCACAGCAGGCGGCTCGCGCTACGCTCCGGCAGGGGATGGCGGGCGATGCACCCGTCCGGAAGCGTGTAATGGAAGTCCTGCCGTTTCATGTCCGGGATTCGTACCGCCGATGGCGCGGCTAGCCTAAAGCAATCCCCCGGGGCTGGCCAGCCGGTTTCACTGCCCGGCGGCACGCTGCTATAATCCGCGCCGCCTGCACGATCCCCCCCTTTCCCTGCCTGGGTGGCGAAATCGGTAGACGCAGTGGATTCAAAATCCACCGGTGGTGACACCATGAGAGTTCGAGTCTCTCCCCAGGCACCAGCATCAGCCCCTGCGCGGGTGTTCCGCTATACTGGCCGCATGGACAAGGCACCCAAGAAACCGCTCGGCCGCCAGGCCACCAAAACCGCACACACGCGCGACAAAATCATCCAGGCGGTGATTTCGCTGATCGTGGAAGGCGGCTTCAATGCAGCGAGTTCAACCCGCATCGCCCGCCAGGCCGGCGTGACCTGGGGCGCCGTACAGCACCACTTTGGCGACAAGGAAGCCATCCTGCAGGCCATCCTCGAGCGTTCGCACGAGCAGTTCCAGCAGCGGATGGAAAACCTCGCGCTGGACGGGCTCGGCCTCGAACAGCGCGTCAGCCTGTTCATCGACGAAGCCTGGCAGCACTACCAGGACAGCACCTACCTCGCGGCGCTGGAAATCCTGATGGCCACCCGTGGCGAGCGCGATGCCCACAGCGCCCATGCGCTCTACCAGCACTGGGCCGGCACCCACCTCGGGCTGTGGCGGCGCCTGTTCGGCGAACTCGGCCTCGGCGATGACGCCTTGCAGGATGTGATCATGAGCGTGCACTTCATGCTGACCGGCCTCATCGTCGGCATGATGTTCCAGCCCGGCGCAGTCAGCGTGCGCCACCACCTCGAGCACACCAAGCAGTTCACGCTGTTGCTGCTGAAAAACGCCGCCCACTGAACCGCACCATGAAAAACGGCGGGGATGCCCCGCCGTTCTTGCCTGCCCATCAGCGCTTCAACTGGCTTTTTTCAGCCCCAGCGCCTTGATCGGGTCTTTCTGGATGTCGAGGATGCTGATGTTCTCGTTGCCGTTGTCGGCGAACAGGTCGTTGTTGACCTCGGCACGGTCGGTATAGAACTGCGTGTACCACTTGCGCAGCTTGGCAATCGGGCCGTCACCGGCACACAGCAGCGGCTCGGGCCGGTACAGCTTGCGTTCCCAAATGTAGACATCCTCGAGGAAGGCATTGTAGGTTTCATCGGCATACATCTCGGCAGCTTCACGCGCCTGGCTGCGGCTGATGCCGGGGATGTTCGGCTTCACCGTGACGCCGAACCAGTAGTCCAGGGTGTTTTCATCCACCGGGCACCAGGCCGTCAGGATCAGCGAATCGAACATGCCGCTGCCCTGCTTCTGCCAGGTGTACTGGTAGGCCGGCCCGTAGGTGAGGTTCTTCACATACAGCTTGTCGCCGGCCACGTCAGCCGCGAGACGGGTGTGCGTGCCCCAGGTGATCTCGCCGCTGATGTGGCGGTTCCAGATCGGGTGCCAGTCATCGACGCAGAAATCGTGGATCGGCAGCAGGTGCGCCTTGTCGACGATGTTCTCGATCACTTCGCGTGCATGGGTCTTGATGCGGATCTTGCGTTTCACCCAGCCCGGGGTCCAGTCGGCCAAGTCGTATTCCGGTGCCGGCGGCACATCGTATTCCGGCTCACCGTATTCGGGGTCATGCCAGACCAGGATGGTGTCGTTGATCTCGAGCACCGGGAAGGCACGGGTACGCGCCTTCGGCGGGATCTTGTCGGTGTAGGGAATGTCGGTGCACTCGCCGCTGCCGTTGAAGGCCCATTTGTGGAACGGGCAGACGATGTCGTTGTCGCGCACGCAGCCGGCAGACAGGTCGGCGCCGAGGTGCGGGCAGAATGCCTCCAGCGCCTGCACCCGGTTGTCGGCACCGCGGAAGATGGCGATGCGCTGGCTGAAGTAATCCTTGGCAATCACCTGGCCGGGGCGCACTTCACTGCTCCAGGCCACCATGTGCCAGCCGCGGGCATGGCGCGGGCGGCCATCCGCCAGGCGCGGAATCGTCATCAGGTTGCGTTGCGTGGTGGCTGCACTGCTGTGGCGGAGGTCTTCACTCATGGCCATGTCCCCTGGGGTTGCGGTGGGTTACGGGCACACTCTAGCCAAAAAACATTTTTGCTGCAATGTTTTTGCCGGGCGGCCCCCGGGCATGCGCCAACTACAGGATTTCTATCAGCAATTCTTCCATTGCATGGATGGCCGTGAACGGTCTCCAGCGCGGCAACGCCGCGATGCGGTAGGCCGGGAAACGGCCCAGCCAAGCCGCCAGCGCCTCTTGCAGCTGCACCCGTGCCAGTGCCTGGCCGAGGCAGAAGTGGTAACCGGCACTGAAGGTGAAATGCTTCTGCAGCGGGCGCCGGATGTCGAAGGCATCGGGCTGCGGCCACACCCGCGGATCGCGGTTGGGTGCCCCGATGGGGATCATCACGCGATCACCGCAGCGGAAGGCCAGGCCACAGGCCTCGCCATCACGGGCCGCCACCTTGTTGGCGATGGCGAAGTTGCCGGGGCGCAGGCGGGCGATTTCCTCCACCGCTGCCGACATCGCCTGCGGGTGCGCCAGCAGCCAGTCGCGCTGCTGCGGGTGCTGCCCGAGCTCCAGCAGCCCACTGGCCAGCACCACGGTGGTGGATTCGGTGGCACCGACGAAAAGGTTCAGGAACAGCACCACCAGCTCGTCGTCCGTGAGGCGGTCGCCGCCCTCGTCAACCGCCAGCAGTGCCGACAGCGCATCCGGGCCCGGCGCCAGGCGCCGGCCTTCGATCAGCTCCCGCACGAAGTCCATCAGGATGCGGAAGGTCGCGTTGACGCGGTCGCGGATCGCCTGGTCGACGCGCACGCCGAAGGCATCCCCGAAGCCCTGCCCCACCAGGGCCGCCACGCGGTCACGGTCAGCATCGGCAATGCCGAGGAAATCGCTGACCACGCGCAGCGGCAGCGGCCGTGCAAAGGCCGCCCAGGCATCCACCACCGGCTGTGCGGCCACGGCGTCCAGCAGGGCATCGGCACGCCGGCGCATGGCCGGTCGCAGGTAATCCACGGTGTGCGCGGTGATTGCCTTGCCGACCAGTGCACGCACACGGCGGTGCGCCTCACCGTTCATCGCCCCCAGGGCCAGGCGCCTCCATTCCCACAGCGGGTCCCCGGGCTGGAAACCGCGCTGCTCCAGCAGCTCGACGCCTTCGTTGATGAACAGGTCGCCCTTCAGCAGCGCATCGGCATCGGCATGGCGCAGCACGGCCGGCACACCGCTGTCGGTCACGGCCGTACGGTGCTGCTCACGCGCTGCACGCAGGACGGGATAGGGATCCTGCCAGAACGCAACATCGGACAGCGGCAATACGGCCGGCTGCGGCATAGCTTACGCGCTGTCGCCGGGCAGCTGTGACAGCCAGGATTGCAGCACGGTGTATCCCAGCACCAGCACCACCGCACCCACGAACAGGCCGATGAAGCCGTTGGACAGGAAACCGCCAATGGCACCGACAAACACCACCAGCATCGGCACATTGACGCCGCGGCCCAGCAGCAGGGGCTTCAGCACGTTGTCGAGCGTCATCACCAGCACGCTCCACGCCAGGAAAGCCGAGGCCATCAGCGGGTTGCCGCTGTAGAACAGCCAGATGACACAGGGAATGAGGATGGGGCCACTGCCGATCTGCGCCACACACAGCAGCAGGCACAGCACCGTCAACAGGCCGGCGCCGGGAATGCCCGCCACCAGCATGCCCAGACCGGCCAGCAGGGCCTGGATCAGTGCCACGCCCAGCACACCCTTGGCGACACTGCGGATGGTATTGACCACCAGCTGCAGGTAACCGGCACCCTGCAAGCCGGACAGTTTCGATGCCAGCCGCTGGGCATAGGCCTGGCCGATCACGGCATACAGGAGGAATACCGCCGCCATCAGGATGGCCAGCATGAATTGCAGCAGGCCCAGGCCGGCCTGGGCCGTCACGCCCAGCAACCAGCGCCCGAAGGACTGCAGTTGCGGCTGGAACTGCTGCACCAGTGCCGGCAGGTTTTCGGACGCCAGCCGCCAGTTGCTGTCGACCAGGCCACCCACCACCGGGATGCTGGCCACACGCGCCGGTGGTGCCGGCAGGTGCAGGCGCCCGCCTTCCAGGTAACCGGCCACCAGGCGGCTGCCGTCAATGACGGTATCGGCGAACAGGGTGGCCGGCACGATGATGGCCAGCAGGCCGGCACAGCCGAACAGTACCGAGACCAGCCGCGCACGCCCACCCAGCCGCAGCAGGGTCCAGCAATAGGCGGGATAGACCGTGATGGCGATGATCAGCGCCCACGCCACCACACCGATGAACGGCGACACGATGCGCACGCACCAGAACACCAGCAAGGCCAGCAGGGCGATGCGGATGCCGGGTTCCAGCAGGCGGTAATCGAGGATGCCGGCAGCCTTGCCGTCCGGGGCGCGCGTCGGTGTCATGGCCTCTGCCTTACTCTGCCAGGGTGTAGGCCACGATAACATCACCGGTCTCGGTGCCCAAGGCGCCGTGCCCGCCGGCAGCAATCACCACATACTGCCGCGCGTCATCGCCCAGGCGGTAGGTCAGCGGCACGGCATGGCCGGCATACGGCAGGCGATCACGCCAGAGTTCCTCGCCGGTATCCGCATCGAAGGCACGGAAGTAGCGGTCCATGGTGGCGGCGATGAATACCAGGCCGCCGGCGGTCTGGATCGCGCCGCCGGAACTCGGCGTACCCCAGTTGAGGAAACCGCCCACCAGGGGGGCCAGCCCCTTCAGGGTGCCGAGGGTGCTTTCCCAGCGCCGCTCGCCACTGGCCAGGTCGATCGCCAGCAATGCCCCCCACGGCGGCGCCACGCACGGCGTCTGCGCAGACGACAGGAACGGTGCACGCACCACCACATACGGCGTACCGTCCTGCGGGTTGGCGCCGAGCTGGTCACCGCCATCGAGGCGCATGCCGGCCTTGTCGCGCGGCACCAGTTGCACGGTGAACGGGCTGATGAAGGTGTTCACCACCAGGCGATGGTGCTGCGGATCGATCGACACCGACCCCCAGTTGATGCCGCCACCCAGGCCCGGGTACACCAGGCTGCCCTGCAGGCTGGGCGGCGTGAAGATGCCGTCGTAGCGCAGGGCATGGAATTTCTGCAGGCATTCCTTGCGCTGCCACGGCGTCAGGCCCCAGATGCCGTCATCGGTCAGCGTGGCCGGGTGCACCGGCTTCGGCAGCGTTGGGAACGGCTGCGTGGGTGCGGTCCATTCCCCGGGCACATCGCTCGCCGGCACGGCACGCTCCTCGACCGGGAACAGCGGTGTGCCGTTCAGGCGATCGAGCAGGAAGATATGCCCTGCCTTGGTGGCCACGGCCACGGCAGGCACGCTGCGCCCATCCGGTGCCGGCCAGTCAAACAGCACCGGCTGTGCCGCGACATCGTAATCCCACACATCGCGGTGCACGGTCCGGAAGTGCCAGCGCACGGCGCCGCTATCGGCATCCAGCGCCACCACCGAACTGCCGTAATGGTCACGCTGGCCGCGTTCGGCACCGGCGTAGTGATCCGGCGACGGGTTGCCGGTGGGCAGGAACACCAGCCGGTTGGCATCGTCGGCCGACATCAGCCCCCACACATTCGGCGTACCGCGGGTAAAGGGCACGCCGGCACGGTTCTGCGCCACCGTCACCGGCGGCTGGCCGGGACCGACCGGGTCGAAGGCCCAGCGCAATTCGCCGCTGCGCACATCAAAGGCACGGATGACGCCACCGGGTGCATCGGTACGCTGGCCATCCTTGATGAAGGCACCGGTCAGCACCACATCACCGACCACCAGCGGTGCCGAGGTGCTGTAATACTCGCCCGGCCGGACTTCGCCCAGGCCATCCAGCAGGTTGCGCTCACCCTGGCTGGCAAAATCCGTGCAACGCGCACCGGTGGCGGCATCGAGTGCGATCAGGCGTGCATCGAGTGTCGCGAGGAAGATGCGCTCACGGCACGCGCCGGTTTCATCGGTGCGCGCCGACTGCCAGTGCGCCACACCGCGGCAGGTCAGCGAATACAGGCCTTCGCGATTGACCTGCGGGTCGAAAGCCCATTTCTCGCGGCCGTTTTCCGGATCCAGTGCAATCACGCGGTTGAACGGCGTGCAGAAATACAGGGAATCGCGCACCACAATGGGGGTGACCTGCAATGCCGACAACTGGCTGTCGCCTTTTGCGGGCACATCACCCGAACGGTACTGCCAGGCCACCTTGAGGCGGGCCACGTTGTGGCGATCGATTTGCGTCAGCGGCGAATAACGGCTGCCGCCGTTGTCGGCCCCCACCACTGGCCAATCGGCAACCGGCCCGGCCATGTCCGGCGCTTCCGGTGCCGAACACGCCAGCAACAGCGACAGCAGGCCCAGCAGGCCCATAGCCCGACCAACACGGAAATGGTCATTCACGACATTGCCCTTCATTGCCCTGTTCCCCTAGACTGTTTCGCAACCCGGCCGGATGCCCTGCCCCATGCCCCATGTACTGCTTCGCTATGACTTGCGCTGCCCGGCATTCGGCTGCGACCGCAAAACACTCTATGCCGCTGCACTGGAGCAGGCAAGCTGGGCCGATGAAAAAGGCCTCGATGCCATCCAGCTCAGCGAGCACCACGGCAGCGACGACGGTTACCTGCCCTCGCCGATGATCCTGGCGGCCGCCATGGCCGCCCGCACGCGCCGCATCCGCCTGCGTTTCTCGCTGATCACCCTGCCCTTCCACAACCCGCTGCGCGTGGCCGAAGACCTTGCCGTGCTCGACATCCTCAGTGGCGGGCGCGTCGAAGTGATTTTTGGCGGCGGTTACGTGCCGGCAGAATTTGCCCTGTTCGATGTCGACCCGAAACAGCGCGGCCAGCGGGTGGAAGAAGGCGTTTCTGCCATCAAGGCCGCCTGGCGCGGCGAGCCGTTCGAGTACCGCGGCCGTACCGTGCGCATCACGCCCACACCCCTGCAGCAGCCGCGCCCCAGCATCTGGCTGGGCGGTTCCAGCAAGGTGGCTGCACGCCGTGCCGCACACATTGCTGACGGGTTCTACACCGACAATCCCGAACTGTACGAGGCCTACCGGCAGGAAGGCATCGCTCTCGGCCGCGATCCTGGCCCGTGGGGCAAGCTCGGCAGCGGTTTCCTGCATGTCACGCACACACCGGATGCCGATTGGGCGCACATCGCGCCGCATGCCCTGCACGAATTCAACAGCTACGGGCGCTGGTTCCATGCTGCCTCCGGCAACACTGCCCCCTACCAGCCGATCACCGACGCTGCCCTACTGCGCAGCATGGGCCATTACCCGGTGCTGACACCGGCACAGGCCATTGATTACGCGCGCCAACAAGGTGCAAACGGCAATGTCTGCCTGCACCCGCTGGTGGCCGGACTCGACCCTGCGCTCGGCTGGGCCAGCCTGCGCCTGTTTGCCGAGGCCGTGCTGCCCGTCATCCGCCAACCGGATTTCCACACAGGAGTGTCACCATGAGCGACCACGGCATCTCGCGCCGCCATTTCCTCGCCGCCACCGGCACGGCACTTGCGGCCGGCACGCTGGCCAGCCAGGCCGGTGCCGCCGTACGCCAGGGCCGGCGTGACCGCGACATCCGTCACTGGGATTTCACCGCCGATGTGGTGATTGCCGGCTCCGGCATTGCCGGCATCTGCGCGGCCATCGAGGCGCGCCGCGGGGGTGCCGAGGTGCTGGTGCTGGAGATGCAGGAAAACCGTGGCGGTTCCTCTGCCATGTCGGGTGGTGTGTGTTACCTCGGCGGCGGCACCGCACTGCAGAAGGCACTCGGCTTCGAGGACACCGTCGAGGACATGTACAACTACATCCTCGCTGCCGGCGGCCCTTACCCGCACAGCGAGCGCGTCCGCAAATACTGCGAAGGCGCGGTGGAGCATTTCGACTGGCTCGTGGCCAATGGCGTGCCGTACAACCGGAAGTTCCAGCCCGAGAAGGAATTCCCGCAGGAAACCGACAATTCCCTCTATTACTCCGGCTGCGAGCTGAACCACCCCTTCAGCACCCTCGCCAAACCGGCGCCACGCGGCCATGTGCCCGGCGTGATCGGCCATGCCGGCTGGCGCCTGATGCAGGCACTCGATGAAACCGCCGCGCGCGAAGGCATCAAGGTCGTGCTGGGGGCTGCCTGCGAACAACTGGTGCAGGCCGACGACGGCCGCGTCACCGGCCTCATCGTGCAACACGGTGGCCAGCAGAAAGCCGTGCGGGCACGCAAGGGCGTGGTGCTCGCCTGCGGCGGCTTCATCCGCAACCGCGAGATGGTCCGCCTGTATGCCCCGGAAGTGCACGATGTCAGCACGCCGCACGGCTCCAACGGTGACCTCGGCATCGGCATCCTGATGGGCATGGGCGTGGGTGCGGCGGCCATCCGCATGAACCAGGCCATGATCGTGCTGCCCACCTACCCGCCCGAAAACGTGCTGAAAGGCATCCTGGTCAATCGCCGTGGTGCGCGCTTCATGTCGGAAGACCGTTACTACGGCGTGGTCGGCACCGAAGTCGTGGTGCACCAGGGCGGCCTGGCCTACCTCATCAGCGATGCCGACCATGCCTATGAAAAGAGCTTCTTCTACCCGGAAGTCGGCAAGACCGATTCCATCGCGGCACTGGAAAAACAGCTCGATCTGCCGGACGGCGCCCTGCAGGCCACGGTCAACTACTACAACAGCCACGCACGGCAGGGCAAAGACCCGCAGTTCAGCAAGCAACGCGAATACATCGCGCCGATCACCAAGGCACCGTTCCGCGCCTACCGCATCGATGCCAGCCAGGATTTTGCCCCCATCCTGACCTTCGGCGGCCTGCTGACCAACACCGATGCGCAGGTGCTGCATGCCTCGGGCGAGGTGATCCCCGGCCTGTACGCAGCCGGCCGCACCGTCAACGGCATCCCCAGTGCCCCGTACATGGCCAGCGGCCTGTCCGTGGGGGATTCCAGTTTCTTCGGCCGCTGTGCCGGCAGGCACCTCACCGGCCGCGCCTGAACCGGCATACGGCAAAAAGGGCAGCCATGGGCTGCCCTTTTTCATCGCATGCGCGACTGCACTCAGGCATAGAACTGCTGGTACCACTTGCGGAACTTGGCCACCGGGCCGTCACCACTGCACAACACCGGCTGCTGCTGGTGCACCTTGCTTTCCCAGATGCGGATGTCCTTGCACCACTCGGCATCCACCGCATCGATCAGCTGCAGCGCCACCTCGTCCGGCACATCGTTGCGGGCGTAATAACACTGGTGCAGGTAGACCGTGCCGCGATCGACCGGCGTCCAGCAGGAAATCATCAGCCAGTCGTGCTGGCCGGTGTAATGCGTGTAGGAATAGCCCGGGCCGATGGTGCGCGAATCCACCTGCACCGCACCGGTATCCCCGTAGCCGGTATCGGTGACCGAGGTGTCGTAACCCACGCGGTAGCTGGGGCCGTCGGGCTCGAACAGCAGCGTCACCTGCTCCCAGCCGTGGATGTAGCGGAAATGGGCGAAGTCGGCACCGTTTTCCGAAATGTCCTGCGGGTGGCCGGCAAACAGGTGTTCGCGCGTCGTCACCCGCCGGTAATCGGGATGTCCCACCACCGGGTGCGGGTCGATGGTCCAGTCCGGTGCCACGCCCGGGCGGTGATGCCATACCAGGATGAACCCGTTGCGCTCGATCACCGGCCAGGCCCGCAGCGTGGCCTTGGCGGGCTTGTTGCTGGCATAAGGGATGTTGTGGCAATCACCCCCGGTATTGAATTCCCAGTGGTGATACGGGCACTGCACGCAATTGCCGGCCACCGTGCCGCCACCGAGGTGGGCCCCCAGGTGCGGGCAGTAGGCATCCAGCACGCCCAGCACGCCGTCCTCACCGCGGAACACCACCAGGTCCTGCCCCAGCACATGGCGCGACACCACCTGACCAGGCGCAATCTCGCTGGAGAAACCGATGCCCTGCCAGCCGAAGGGGATCGGCGGCATGTGACGCTGGTCGGGGGTGCGGGTTTTTTCGGGCAACAGGCTCATGGCATTTCCCCCAGCTCAGCGCAAGGCATGACGGCCGGTGATCAACGGCAGGTCGAGGAAGGTGCGGATGCCCGGTTTGGCCTCGCACACCGGCACGATGGCATTCACGGCATGCATGGCGGTAGCCCACATGGCCGGGTCGGTGTGCGACTGGTGGCCGCCGGTCTTTTCAAAACTGCTGGCCTGCTCGAACACGCAACGCAAGGACGGCTCGCCTTCGATGGTGACGACCCACTGGGTGTGCTTGCCGGCATCAGCCGAAGTCGGCCAGCCCGGGCCGAGGTCGTACCCGGCGATCCACTTCAGTTCGATGACGATGCGCGGTTCACCGTCGACAATGCCGGCAAAGCGGGTCTTCACGCCGGCAATGCTGCCCTGCGGGATGGGGCCAGAGGCAATGCACAGGTCCTTCGGTGCCGCCACGTATTCCTCGGTCTGCTCGATGCGGTCCAGCGTCACCGCAAGGCCATCGGCCACCATCAGGATCGACTGGTGGAAGAACTGCATCATCACATCGAAATTCGGGTGGCGGTTGGCCCGCACATGACTCTCCTGCAGGCCGAAACCAATCATGGTGTTCAGGTCTGGCGAGTTGTAGGTCATGAAGTCGGCAAATTCCTCGATCAGGATGCTGTCGATGCGGCGCGACAGGGCCGACATCGTCAGCGGCAGCACTTCGCCGCTGAAACCGGGGTTGATGCCGGTACCGTGGATGGAGACACCGCCTTTCGCACAGGCGGCCTCGAGGCGATCGACCAGCTGCGGGCCGAAGAACTTCGGGTACAGCCAGCCGCTGGTGGCCACCACATTCTTGCCGGATTCCAGCATGCGGCAGGCCAGGTCGGTATCCGGCCACAGCCCGGAAAACAGCACGCAATCGGCCGGCATGGCCAGCATCGCCCCGATGTCGGTGGTGGCCTTCACGCCGGTATCGGGCTTGCCGCAGAAACTGCCGGCATCGCGGCCGGCCTTGTCCGGACTGTGCACCAGCAGGCCCACCAGCTCCAGCTGCGGGTGGTCGATGATGGCTGCCAGCGCGCGCGACCCCACGCCACCGGTGGCGTACTGGATGATCTTGTAGCGCTTCATGCAAAGGCCCTCGCGCGCACGTCGGCCGGCAGGTACAGGCGCAGCAGCAACAATGCCTTGCCCAGTGCCCACGGCCCGTTCCAGATCACCACTTGGGTGATGTTGGCGTTGTTTTCCTCCCAGGTGAGGAACTCCCAGCTGAAGTACAGGATCATCGCGTAGATCACCATGCCGCAGAAGAAGGTACCCAGTGCACGGTACCAGCCGGAGGTATGGCGGTTGGTGATGAACGCATACAGCGAAACGGCATAGAACGGCCCGAACAGGATCACATCAAACTCGTTCATGAGACGCAGGAACACCGGTGCATTGGCATAAATCGGCTCGACCTGCGTGTAGCCGAAAAACGCACGCCCCACCCAGTGCTGGCCACAGGGACCGTCGAGACCGAGGGCCAGGTTGTCCCAGTGGCAACCCGACAGGCCGTAGAAGAACATCGGTTCGTAATACCAGGCTACAAAGCCGAAGAACACGAACATCAGGATGAAAAACCAGTCATACCATTGCTTCCTGGCCACGGTCAGCTCCTTGGGGTGGTGAGGGCGTATCGCCCGGTGATGATGGGGAAATCCAGTACGGTCTTGATGCCGGGGCTTGCTGCGCTGCACAGCAGCGGGATGGCGTGCACCGCATGCATGGCCGTGGCCAGTGCCGAGGGGTTCCACGCGGCCTGCAGCTGCTGCGCGAAACTCACGCGCGGCTGGAAGGTGCAGCGCAGCGACGGCTGGCCTTCGAGGGTCACGCGCCATTGCGTGTCATTGCCGGTATCCCCGCGCGCCGGCCAGCCCTCACCGTGGTCGAAGCGGGTGTACCAGTAGGTTTCCAGCAGCAGGCGCGGCGTGCCGTTCACGATGCCGGTCCAGCTCCAGCGCTGCCCGGCCACCGTGCCGCGCGCGATCGGGCCGGCCGCGATGCGGTAATCCTCCGGCGCCAGCACAAACTCGCGTTTTTCCTCGATGCGGTCGAGCGTCACCGCGAGGCCTGCGGCCAGCTCAGCCACGGACTCGCGGAAAAACCGTTTCATGAACAGCAGGTCGGGCAGTGCACCGGCAGCAATCGCTTCCGGCGTGTGGCCAAAGCCCATCAGCGCACAAATGTGCGGCGCGGGGTAGACGCCGACATTGGCGTATTCGGTGACGCGGATGTGGTCGATGCGCCGGCTCAGCGCCGACAGCGTCAGCGGCAACAGCTCGCCGACCCAGCCCGGGTTGATGCCGGTGGCAAACAGGCAGCTGCGCCCCGCCGCACAGGCCGCCTGCAGGCGCCCGGCCGTGTCATCGTCATGTGCCTGCGGGTACATCAGGCCGGCCGTGGTCACCACAGGCTTGCCGGAAGCGAGCAGCCTGCAGACCTGCCCCACATCCGGCACCAGCGTCATGTAGCACACGCAGTCGGCGTCCATCGCGACGATGGCATCGAAATCGGTGGTGGCCGCCACACCGCTGGGTACGGCGTGGCCACACAGGCTCGCGGCGTCCTGGCCGGCCTTGGCAGCGGCCGTCACCAGCAAGCCCACCAGCTGCAGCTGCGGGTGCGCGAGGATGGCCGCCAGTGCCTCCCGCCCGGCGGTACCCGTACCGCACTGGATGACGCGCAATTTCGCCATGCCCCTCCCCCCGTGAACCGGTTCAGGCTACGGCAAGGGCATTTCAGGTGCAATGTTTTTGCAGGTCCTGCACACCGCCCGCAGGCGGGCCGGCACCTGCTCAGGTGCTGGCATCCGCCAGCAGTTTCTCCAGCAGCCCGAGGTGCGCCGCCGAGATATCGATGATCTGGCAGCCCGACCAGTATGCCGCTGCCGTGGTATTGGCCGCCGGACTGTTCCACAGGCAATCGATGCCCAGCTCGAGCGACACGGGCTGCGCGTTGCCAATGACGCCGGCATCCACTGCAATCACCAGCTGGTAGATGCAGTCCACCGGCAACGGCTTGCTGCTGACCAGCATCAGGCCCTCGCGGGACAGGTTGGCGATCACGCCCAGCGACTGGCCGGTCGCCCGGTCAGTGACCGTGACCTGGTTGCGCAGTGCATAGCGCGGGTGCTTGCGGCGGCTGTCGCCCGACGACGGATCCATGCGGTTATCCTCCTGCCACAGCCGGTGCAGCGGCCCGCAACTGCGCAGCCGATGCCTTCAGGCGGGTCAAAATGTGTTCCAGCGCGCGTTCAAAGAACGGCTTGGCAGAGCCGCTCAGGATACGCGCCTGCCCCGCCAGCATCAGGTGGGCGATGTCGAGCCCGCTTTTCATGGCCAGCTGCCGGCCACCCAGGTCGGTCAGCATGTAGCGTGATCCCTGAGGGTTGAACCAGGCAACCTTGGCCCGCAGCTGCCGGTAATGATCGAGCTGGTCGAATTCGAACCAGGTACCGAATTCGATCATGCGCAGCTTCTCGACCAGTTCATGCTCGGCGGCCGACAGCAGGTCGGGGTCATAGGCCATGTCCTCGAGGCCGGCGCCGGCTTCCTGTTCCATTTCGGCACGCGCCGCCGGTGCAGCCGGTTCCGGCGGCACATTCTGCAATGCCAGTGCCTGCGCCTGCTGCAGGCCTTCCAGCAGGCGTGCCGTACGGGCGGCGTCATACAGTACCGTCTCCAGCCCCTTGCGCAAACGCTCCTGCAAGCCGGGCTGCAATGCCTTGAGGCGGCTGCTGTCACTGCGGTCGGATTTCGGCTGGATGCTCCACAACAGGTCATCCACGGTGGACAGCGCCTCACCCCACTCCGCGGACTGCTCGCCCGTCCGCAGCAGGATGAAGGCCAGGTAGTCGAACCACGGGTGCAGCAACAGCACCACGCACCAGGACGGCAGCGCACGGCCTGCCATGCGCTTGCGTACCTCGTGCAGGGCCTTGCGCTTCACCTCGCGCAGGCGCTCCTCACCCTGGGCTTTTTCGCGCGCACGGCGTTCCATCACGCCGACACTGCGCTCGACGTTGTGGCAGAACTCCTGCATGTCGGCGAGCAGCTCGCTGAACAGGCCGATGTCACTGTCAAAATCGGTCAGGACGCGGCGCACCACCAGCTTGATCTTCGGGAACACCTTGAACTGGCTATCACCGTCACGGCTGACCCAACGGGTACCGGCATCGGCAAGGCAATCCAGCAACTGGCGGGCCGGGTGTTCCGGCTTCTCGAACAAGGCCCGGTCAAGGAAGGCCGCCTTCAGGTACGGCGTATGCAGGTAGCTGAGCACCGCCTTGACGGCATCCGGCAGCTGCTTGTCCGCCAGCATGAACTCGAAAATCATGCCCACCAGGTCGATGACATGGCTTTCTTCTTCCGGCAGGTGCTTGTCCTCGCCCAAGTGCTGGCGCAGTTGCACGCTGACCGACTGGTACTGCTCCACCGTCATCGGTGGCGGCACCACCGTGTTGCCGATCACGTCGGCGTGCGCATGCACCGGCAGCACGCCCAGTGCCTGCACCACCTCACCCTGGGTCACGCGCGCCGGCGGGGCCGCCCGACGGCGGCTGGAGGTGCTGGCGCCTGACGTACTGGGTCACGCGCGCCGGCGGGGCCGCCTGCCCCGGCAAGGACTGGCCGGATGCCGCCCCGCCTGGGCCCGTACCGGGATGGAACGGCTGGCTGAAATAACCAGGCACATACCCGGCAGGTGCCGGTGACGCTGCCGGGGCTGGTGCCGCAGCACCATCTGCCACACCGCCTGCCACAC
>LAHR01000545.1_pt1 | contig 52103 bp, 47 predicted proteins | sample 329641 | NCBI WGS metagenome assembly LAHR01 (sample SAMN03275701, study PRJNA271635) | activated sludge metagenome | isolation source: Sample C-3 Sludge from acetogenic chamber (third chamber) of Anaerobic...
GTGCTGCTGCTGGCGCTGCTCTCGCTTGAGCACCTCCTTCTTCTTACGCTTTTCCTGGCGCCCCTCTCTCTTCAGCTGAGTTATCTGACAGGGAGCACCGGCTTTGACCTGTCAGTCCCCACCGAGCCGGTCATGGCCCTGCTGTTGCTTATAACCCTGTTCCGGCTTACGGTTACACGAGGATTTCCGAAGGAGCTGCTGAGGCATCCCATGACCTGGATGGTGGGTCTGTACCTGTTATGGACATTCATAACAGCCCTGACATCCACAATGCCGGGAGTCTCATTCAAGACCCTGGCATACCGGTTGTGGTTCACGGCAGGTTTTTACCTTGTAGCAGCCCGGCTTGCATATGATGAACGGTTCAGAAAAAGATACATCCTGGCCTATGCAACCGGGCTGGCGGTGGTGGTTATCTACTTCATCGTCAGGGTACAGGGGGCGGGACTGCTCAATCAGCAATTTGCCCATTCGGCCTGTTACCCGTTTTATAAAGACCATACCTCATTTGGCGCCTCGATGGCTTTCATCCTTCCTCCGCTGACAGTGATGCTCTTTTCCAGGGGCAGCCTGTGGCACAGGGGTTTCCAGGCAGCCCTTCTGCTGATCTTCGTTGCAGGCTTTGTCCTGTCATACAGTCGTGCCGCCTGGGTGAGCCTGATAGCTGCGGCGGCACTGGCGCTGATCCTGTGGATCAGGATGCCAGTGAGGATGCTGTCAGTATCAGCTGCCCTGTTCGTTGTAGTCCTGGCGCTGTCTGCCGGCTGGATCTGGCAGAAGATGGACAGCACCACGGAAGACTCATCCACGGACCTGGGTCAGCATCTCCGGTCGTCATCAAATATTTCCACCGACCAGTCAAACCTTGAACGTATCAACAGGTGGAAATGCGCGCTGAGGATGTTCGCGGAGAAACCCAATACGGGCTGGGGTCCCGGAACGTACCAGTTCCGGTATGCACCTTTTCAGAAATCGTCTGAGCGGACGGCAATAAGCACTGACTTCGGCGATGCAGGCAATTCCCACAGCGAATATCTCGGCGCCTTGAGCGAATCAGGCTGGCCGGGGGCGCTGATATACCTGGCAATGGCTCTTTGCGCTGTCATAACCGGAATAAAGGTGTGGTACCGCGAAGGGAGAGGGGATAAGGGGTATTTTGCCCTGGCTGTGGTCACGGGACTGGTGACCTACGCTGTTCACGGGGTTATGAACAGCTTCCTCGACAGTGATAAGATAGCAGCCCTGTGGTGGGGATTCATTGCACTTATTGTAGCGATGGACCTGGAGGGAAGAATAATGGCCGGCGCCACGGAAAGTGACAGCAACCCGTCGTAGGTTTCCGGTCAGATGTCCGGCAGGATAAACATTCAGAAAAAATCAGGGGATCTCAACCGCAAGGATTGAGACATCATCGAAGAGCCGCTGGTTGTTGCTGCTTATGTCTATATCCCTGATGAGTGATTCAATATTTTCTGCCAGCGGCTTCCCGTTGGGAAAATGCTTCACCAGGGGGGCAATCCCGTAGTCCCTGCCTCCATCGTCCTTAAGCTCAGAGAGTCCGTCGGTGTAACAGATGATCTTGGTGGGATTCTTAAGTGTCAGGGTTTCTGTTCTCACACAGGGGATCTCATCGAGCATGCCCACTCCAACGCATGACTGCCTGAGAAGCGATGACTGCCCGGTGCGGGTATTGATAATAACCGGCGGGTTATGGGCAGCATTGATATACTCCAGTTCCCGAGTTTCGGTATTGTAACGGGCAATGAACAGGGTGATGAACCGTTCTCCGGCCGAGTTGGTGACCACCAGAGTGTTCAGTGTCCTGATAAGTTCCTCCAGGCTTGCTCCTGCGGTGAAGAGGGCACGGAGGCTGGCCTGGAAATTTGACATCAGCAGGGCGGCAGACATTCCCTTCCCTGAGACGTCGGCTATACAGAATCCTGCAACGTTCTCTGACAGCTGCATGAAATCGTAGTAATCACCGCCGACCTCATAATGAGGATAATAGAAGCCTTTTGCCCTGATGAGATTGTCTGAAGGGAGCCTGGTGTTGTCAGGGATAAGCATCATTTGCATCCGGGCAGCAAGCTCGAGCTCCCTGCGAAGGGCTTCCTGCCGGAGGCTCTCCCTGAATAGCCTCTGGTTCTCAATGGCAACAACGATGATGCCGGAAATAGTCTGGATGAAGTTAAGGTGCTTTATAAGCGGACTCATCCCTTCTCCCTCCTCATCGATGTCACCAATCAGGACATAGGCCGAGGGTTCGTTGTTGTGAAGAACGGGAATGATGAAGTCAACGGCCCTGAAGTGCTTCTGCACCACCTCGGTCTGTATCTCCCTGAAACAGAGCAGGTCATTCTCGACGTCGACAGACGCTTTCAGTGATTCGGGGAATCCTGAATTGAGCAGGGGCTCCCACTGTTCGCCGTATTTGAAAAGCAGGATTTTGCCAATACCCAGTTCATCACGGAGGATTGACTCGTATTTTCTGAGCAGCTCGGCTGTAGGAAGGTTAGCGTTGATGGAGAGGGTAATGTCAAGCAGGGCGTCGAGCTTGAACTTCGACATCTTAAGTCTGTCCTTCGGAAGCCTGCCTTCTCTCATTTCCACGTCAGCCCTTTACCCTTTCTATGTAGGAGCGGTCACGCGTGTCAATGCGTATCCTGTCGCCGGTATTGACAAAGAGTGGCACCATGATGGTTGACCCGGTCTCGATAGTTGCCGGCTTCAGGGTGTTGGTTGCCGTATCACCGCGGAGGCCCGGCTCCGAATAGGTTACTTCCATTACCACGTTGACCGGAAGGTCAACCAGGAGAACATTCTCCGTATCAGCGTGCACCACCACCTCAACCGTATCGCCCTCTTTCAGGAGATCACTGTTTTCAATCATCGAGTCGGGAACGGTTATCTGATCAAATGTCTCGACATGCATCAGGTGATAGCCCATATCATCACTGTAAAGGAACTGGTGGGGTCTGCGTTCCACCCTTGCCACATTGACCTTCACTCCGGAGTTGAATGTATTTTCAAGCACCTTTCCGGTTGTAACGTTCTTAAGTCTCGTTCTTACGAAGGCCGGGCCCTTTCCCGGTTTTACATGCTGAAACTGAACGATGGTATAAAGGTCATTGTTGAATTCTATCACCATCCCGTTTCTGAAATCTGCTGTTGTAGCCATAAAGAAAAATAATTCATGTTGGTTAGTCAATAAATCTGAGGGGCGCTCTAAGCCCTTCATAGCTTGTCATATCCACGTAAAATGACCCCACAAAGATATCAAATCGTATTTTAACCGGTAAAAAATTTTCATCGGCGGTGAACCACATTGCCATATCCTCCTCTGTCTTGAAGACTCTGCCAACCTCGGTTACGGGATGGAAACGGTAGCATTCGATTCGTTTCCCCTTCACCCTGATAGTCTCTTTTCCCTTGTATTTCAGGATAATAGGATATAGTTCGTCAGCGAACCATGTCATCATCCTGTATGTCTCTCCCGGGACAAGCTCCTTTCCGGAAGCGAGATAATATTTCCTGAACCAGTAAAAGCAGGAGACAATGTCAAGGAGTCCCTCCGGTCCTTTATGGTCACCTGTGAGGTCGCTGAAGACGAGGGTTGAGTCGTCAGCTCCTGAAACGTGGTCAAATCCAACCTCGTTGTATTTGCGGTAGCGTCCCTCCTGGATATTCCTTATGGAGAACACCGGAAGGTCATTTTCCGGGTCAATGTAGCTTTCATATACATCCCTCACCTTGTAGAGCGCGTCGGCAATGCCGGTGGTTTGTCCGGAGATCACTGCATGCCAGACCGGCCTGCCCTTGTGGATTCCCTCCCTGAGCTCGAGGCTTGCCTGACCGCTGCCTACGATACCATATCTTATCTGGTAAGTCACCTTTTCACCCGGGAGGTAAGGCTGCTTCTGGGCATCAAGCAATTGCAGGGCTGCAGTTATTATTATCAGGACCGCAATAAATGTTTTTCTCATTTCTCATTCAGGTTTGTCAGGGAAGAAGCTTTTCGGGACTGTGGCAATGAACTCCTTGAGATAATAGGGTTCGAAGTAAGCCAGGTCCTCAAATTGCCTGTTCCTCATTGCATTTACCGATGGGATAAACAAATATGATGCCGAGAGGCTGAAGTCATCCCTGAAGAAGGCATTCGGGCCGGCAATTATGCCGCGGCATTTTCCGGATCCGTTCCCGAAGAAAATCACCTGGTTTTCAGCGAGGAATTCACTGAATGAGTTTTTGTCAATAATGCTTGCGGAAGTTTCCGTGACCCGGGTTCCGTCAGCGGCAAAAATGGCATTGTATACTTCCATGCGGCGGGCATCGATCATCGGGCACAGGAGTGTTCCGGGCCGGAGGTCATCCGGGTGACGGCTTATGTAGCCGCTGCACATTGCAGCCAGGGTGTTTATTCCTATCAGCGGTATGCCGGCGCCGTAAGCTATGCCTTTGGCGGCTGAGACGCCTATCCTCAGTCCGGTGTATGAGCCCGGTCCCTTGCTGACAGCAACCGCATCAAGGTCTGTTGCCGTGATGCGGTTTTCTTTCATGAGTTGTTGAATAATGACTGTGAGCTGTGCGGCATGAGACATGCCTGGCGGGGCCTCGGCAACGCCGTGCACCCTTTTCTCGTCGCACAATGCGGCAGAGCATACACCGGTGGCTGTCTCAATGCAGAGAATCATTCAGTTATGTCAGCAGATTATCTTACTTCTTCGTCTTTTCAGTGCTGAAAAGAGCCTCCTTCGCAACAACCTCTATGCGTGTTGAATCAGACAGTTTCTTGGAGATGGCGGTGAAAGGCTGAACTATTACATCTTCTTCCCCGGTGAGTCCGCTCAGGATCTCTATGTTGACATTATCCTGGATGCCGGTCGTCACGTCGCGCGCAAGCGCATAGGTTCCGTCCGAAACAAACACCAGGGTGCGTATATCATTTTTGGCGGCAGGGTCGGTAATGGTTGTGTCAGTGCGGGTGGTGACAGCCTGGATGGGCACTGTCATCACATTGGCCTTGCTGCTGGTGTAAATGTCAACCGAGGCAGACATGCCGGGCCTGAACGGGCTGGGATTCTTTTCAGAGATCAGGTCTTCATATGATTCCTTGAGGATGAGTATCCTGACCTTGAAGTTGGTCACCTGGTCAGAGGTGGTTCCGAGGGTGTTTGCCGAGTTGGCTATTTCAGTCACAACGCCCTTGAAATCACGGTCAAGATAGGCATCCACCTCAACAATGGCAGTATCACCGAGCTTAACCCTGATGATGTCATTTTCATTGACGTCAACCACCACTTCCATGCGGTTCAGGTCTGCAACGCGGAGGACCTCGGTACCTGTCATCATGTTGGCGCCCACAACCCTTTCGCCCTGTTCAACCAGCAGGCTTGAGATGGTGCCTGTCATGGGTGAATAGACAGTGGTCTTTATCAGGTTTTCATTGGCTTCCTTGAGTGATGCCTCAGAGCTCTTGACAGAGTACTGGGCGCTCTCCATCTCGGCTTTGGCCACCTTGTATTGTGACTCTGCCTGTTCAAAGTCGGCCTTTGAAATTGTGTTTTCCTCGAACAGCTTCTTGCTCCTGTTGAATGCCAGTTCAGCCTGGATCATCTGTGCTTCCACCTGTGCCAGGCGGGATTTTGTCGAGTTGAGGGTGGCCGCAGCACGGTCACGCGATGAGATATAGATCTCTGGTTTTATCTTGAATAGCAGGGTTCCCTTCTGGACGAAATCGCCCTCCTTGACATGAAGCTCGACGATCTCGCCGGATACATCGGGGCTGATCTTGACCTCAGTCTCGGGCTGTATTTTGCCATTTGCCGTCACCGCCTCAATGATTGGATTAACACCCACCTTTTCAGTGGCAACCTTTATGGTCACCTCTTTGCCGAACCAGCCGGCCTTCTTGCCCACGACGGCAAATATGAGGAGGAGAACGACGGCAGCGGCGAGGATTTTAAGAAGTCTGTTATTTTTCATCGGTTGAATGTTTACTGGAATTATTTGGCAAGGATTGTAATGTGGTCAAGTGTCAGCGGGATGCCTTTATAGAAATCGAGGACCTTGGTTTTGAAGACATACTCGTATTTTGCCTGGGCCATTTCGCTCTGGGCGTTGAGTAGCTGTGTCTTTGACTGGTTGTATTCCACAGCGGTGACCATTCCCACTCCGAGTTTCTGTTCGGCATAGCGGAATGCCTCTTCCATGGAGGTGACTGCCTTCTGGCTTGCGTTGTATTTCTTGAGAGCCCCGCTTGCATCAGTGTATGCCTGCTGGATATTCTTGTAAAGCTGTTTCCTGGTATTTTCGAGGGCATACCTTGAATTTTCGATCCCGAGCCTGGAGTTTTTTATTCCGGTGTTGACCTGCCAGCCGTTGAAGATGGGGATGTTAAGTGAGAATCCGAGTCCGTAATTCAGGTTATCATTCAGCTGTTCCCCGAACGGGTATTTCTCATTGGTCATGGGCTTGAGCCTCATATCTGAATAACCTGTTGACATTGAGGCGCCGAGGCTCAGCCGCGGGCTCCTGTTGCCTTTGGCTATTGCGAGGTCATATTCAGCGCTTTTGAGTTTGTATTCAGCGCTCATTATCTCCGGGCGTGTCTTCTCTGCTATCGAATAGATTGCTGCAGGATTACCGTCTACTGCCTCGTCCCTCACCGATATGGCGGGTATGGCTACTGAGAAATCATCAGTATTCTGCAACTCAAGCATCTGGGCCAGGTTTAGAAGTGACAGGGTAAGCTGGTTTCGCATGTTCACCAGCTGCAGTTCCTCGCGTGCGGCCTGTGCCTCTATCTCAAGCAGGTTGCCGCGCGCCAGGCTGCCGGCGTCTACCATCTTGCGGGTCCGGTCAATCTGTTGTTTTGTGAGCTCCACCTGTGATTCCGTGGCTGCCACCAGCTCCTGGTTGAGGAGTATCTGGAGATAGGCCAGGGATATGTTCAGCGAGATATTGTCCCTGAACTGCTCAAGCTCCTGTTCACTCGCCAGCACCTCGTACTTGTTCTTTTGGATTGTGTTGTAGCTCACCAGCCCCCTGAAAAGGGTAACATTGCTACCGGCGTAGAAGTTGTTCGATTGTACGGTTTCGTTCTCGGTGAACTCGTAAGTGGTCTCGTCAAGTGCACGCCCGAAGGCATAATTGTGAGATGCGCTACCGTTGAGGGTCGGAAGCAGGTTAAGCTTCGACTGTTCAAGCGCTGCGACCTGGTACTCGGTCATGATCTCCTGCTGCTTTATGCTGATATTGTTCTGAAGGGCATGTGCAATGCACTCCTCCAGCGTCCATTGCTTTTGCTGGGAGAATAGCGCGAGCGGACCCAGCAACAGAATAAAGCCCAGGTAAAGAGTCTTTCTTTTCATAATCTGATTGACAGCATTATTTAAGTGTACGAAGATAGGAAATAGATCAGTATTTTAAAGACTGCAAAGATATTATGATGTTGCATAAGGTCTGTCAACAGTATCATTCATTTTTGTATATCTTTGCGCAGCTTGACTACAAAAAAATAATCAAATTTATAAAACGATGACTAACAAGGGATTAAATCTGGAGCCGGGTGTGATCAGCGGCGAAGATGTGAAGAAGCTGTTTGACCATGCCAACAAGAATGATTTCGCCATTCCTGCCGTTAATGTGGTAGGAACCGATTCTGTCAACGCTGTACTTGAGACTGCACGTGAGGTAAAATCACCGGTTATCATACAGTTTTCCAATGGCGGTGCACATTTCTTTGCAGGCCAGGGACTGACCAAGGAGAATCATACGGGGGCAATTGCCGGAGGCATATCGGGTGCACTGCACGTGCACAATGTGGCGGAGTATTACGGCATACCCGTTATACTGCATACTGACCATGCTGCCCGCAAGCTCCTGCCCTGGATTGACGCGCTGCTTGATGCTGGCGAGGAGTTTTATGAGTCAAACGGCAAGCCGCTGTTCAGCTCTCATATGCTTGATCTCTCGGAGGAGCCGCTGAAGGAGAACATTGAGACATGCAAGAAGTATCTTGAGAGGATGGACAAGATGGGGATGACCCTTGAGATTGAACTCGGTGTCACCGGCGGCGAGGAAGACGGTGTTGACAACACCGGCGTTCACAGCTCGAAGCTCTACACCCAGCCTGAGGATGTGGCATATGCATATGAGGAACTTATGAAGGTTTCACATAACTTTACCATTGCCGCATCATTCGGTAACGTACACGGTGTGTACAAGCCCGGTAACGTAACGCTCAGGCCCGAGATACTGAAGAATTCGCAGGATTATATCCAGAAGAAATTCAAGACCGGACCCAATCCGGTGAATTTCGTGTTCCACGGCGGCTCAGGATCAGAAAAACACCTGATAGCCGAGGCCATTAAGTACGGTGCCATCAAGATGAACATTGACACTGACATGCAGTGGGCGTTCTGGTCAGGTGTCAAGGATTACTACGAGGCCAAAAAGGGTTACCTGCAGGGCCAGATAGGCAATCCTGAGGGAGAAGACAAGCCTAACAAGAAGTATTATGATCCGAGGGTATGGCTTCGCAAAGGCCAGGAGACCTTCATTGCAAGGCTTAAGGAGGCGTTTGCCGACCTTAACGCAATGAACAGGCTGTAAGACTTATTAATAAGCTAACATAAAGCAGGTCAGCGCATTGGCGTTGGCCTGTTTTTTTATTGTTGATAAGTTGCATTTTTCATTGGCCCACAGGATGGCCATGCGGGCTACTTTAGCATAAAATTGACTGCCGGATTGAGACGCGGACCTTTGACTGAGGAAAAGATAAAGAGGACCACCACGCTTACCCTCAGGCTGAATGAGAGGGAGGCGAAGGCGCTCAGCATCTACTGCAAGCGGTACAGGGTAAGGAGCAAGTCGGATTTCATGCGGCGGACCATCATGCAGGCCATTGTCGTGCGGTTTGATGCGGAACATCCGTCATTGTGGGAGCAGGGTGAGCTGACCCTGTTCACTCATGAGGCGAAAAATAACTGAAAAGGGATAGGGGCAACTCTTATTTTATTATTTTTGTGATTCCACGATAGCGGGGGAAGGTGTCGTCTCGGAAGAAAAATGGAATTGGAAATTATTAAAATAGAACCCACCAGGGTTACCCCCCAGGTTTTATTCCTTGAGGGTCATATTGAGCTCAGGGGCAGGTCGATATCTGAGAATTCAACTGATTTTTACAGGCCGCTGGCAGCATGGGTTGACTCCTATGTTGAGAAGACCGAGGTTCGCACGAGGGTTATTCTTGCATTTGATTTCATAAACACGGCCTCGACGAAATGGATTTATTCCATTGTCAAGCGGCTGGCTCTTTACCCGAATGTCCGTGAGATGGTTTCCATTGAATGGTATTATGAGAAGGGTGACGAAGATCAGTACGAACTTGGGCAGATAATTCACTCTTTTATCGATTGTCCGTTCATCTTTTACGAGACTGAGCAGACCTGATAATCCGGAAAAATATTTATTTTTGCCACGCCTTATCAGGCGCCGATTGACCCATGGTGTAATTGGCAACACGTCTGATTTTGGTTCAGAAGAGTCGGGGTTCGAGCCCCTGTGGGTCAACAAAAGAAAGAGAGTGTGATTGAGAGCGAGCACTCTTTTTCTTTTATCTCACACCCGCTTTCGTGCTCAGTCCATCTCCTTTCCGTTTTCGATGAAGTCTGTCAGATCACCCAGGAACCTGACCATGGGTGCACCGTCAATGACATCATGATCAACGAGCACAGTCATATTCAAAACTTCCCTGGCCTTTATCTCATTCCCGATGACTACGGGCTTCATGAGCACTGACCCGACTCCAAACGAGATGGGGTGAACCGATTTATGAATGAACCACCCGTTGACCTTACCTATCATTCCTACTGATGTGACAGATACGTTTCCCATCGTTCTGAAGGCTGCTTTCGGCCTTTTTAGCAATACTACCCAGAAGAATCTCCGGAAGAAGCCCGGCATTCGGTAATAAAACCTCTCGTATGCTGATGATTTTTTCTTCAGGACTATATCACCACTGCTCAGCTCCCGGCCTTTGGCAGCATCAATTTCCTCCGAGATCTCCGCCGCAGGTTTTTTGTTCACCTTTTCTATAACAAGGGGTATCGGAACCCTTGCGTCACCTATCTTCTTTTCAACGATAAGAGACACGTTGATGTCATTGAAGATTATGATTTTCCTTTTGTTATAGAAATAAGCAGCAGCTTCGGGGTGTTTTGCAATCACACTTCCGATCACTTTTATCAGCCAGGCATTGAATGAGATGCTGATACCCTTTTTTCTGAGTTCCCTGAGCCCGGACCTGCTTTCGGTGACATCAAACTCAAGCATCGCCGAGATGTGATGCTTCTTCAGGCCAACCCCGAAAATATCAAAGGTTGCTGTCCGGGACCGGACAATATCCTGAAAATAGTAGTTCCTGGTCATGAGATTGTAATACTCTTCCCGGTGAAGATTTTCGGGAGCGTTCTAGAAGATAATCCCGTTATTGTAATACAGTACCGACTGGTCCGAATCTTTTACGACCGCAACCGGGTAATCTGATTTTTCCGGTTTTACAAGCCAGGCCAGAACATAATCCGGAGTTGATCCGCCTGACATTCCGGCAATGTCATAATAGACCAGTTCACAGGTAATGCACCCGTTGGCAACACTTTTACTGTTGCGGAAGAAGCTGTCCTCATTCATTCTCCCGAGAAAGCGCGATTCAGCCTGCGTGACATCCATGGAGGGTGATGTTCCTGCATCGATGGCGGAAACAATATCTCCCGAGAGACTCTCGAATCTTCCGTTTTTGTCGAAATGGAAGAACAGGTCGTCGGTCCATACTTTCAGGTCATTGACATACTGGTGGCAGCTGACATAAAACTCACCCGAGAGGATACACTCGAGACTGTAGAACTGATAGTTCTCATATGAGAGATTGCTTGCCCGGAAGAGTGTTTTAATGGTTTTCAGCTCCGAGTCATCGACCAGGTGGCCTTCCGGTTTTCCTTTAACCAGTTTCGGGCAATCTGACAGCATTTCGCAGGAAACTGTGAGAACCAGTAAAAGTGGAATTACGATTCTTTTCATTTCATTAACGGTTAGGGGTCAGTGAGTTTGCCACAATAATTGTACCAGAAAGAAGCAATTGGCGCAGGCAAATGACCATCCGGCAACACAGACCGGAATTCAGACCCTCAGTGAACCGCGGAATCCCCTGACGGCGTAATAAGATGATGCGCCATTATGATAGATAAATACTCGTCCGAAGCGGCGGTCACCGAAGATTGCTCCGCCGAGCTTCCTTATGTCTGCAGGTGTCTTAATCCAGCTTGATGTTTTTGTGTCGAAATCGCCGAGTGTCTGAAGATGGAGATATTCCTCCTCCGTGAGGAGTTCGATGCCCATGGCTGCTGCCATGTCTGTGGCGCTGCCGGATGGTTTGAACTCCTTCCTGGAATCAAGTGCTTCACGGTCATAGCAGAGGTTACGGCGCTCCTTCGGGGTCTCGGGTGAACAATCATTGAAAACAATCTGACCTGTCGTACTATCACTGGCAACGACATCCGGCTCGCCGCCGGTGCGTTCCATCTCAAAAAGCGACCGGAGTTTCAGCCGGTTGGATTCCAGCTTTTGCTGCACTGTTTCCCACTCAATTCCCTTATGGCGCGCAGGATTCTTCATGAATCGGGTCCTGAGCAGCGTGAGCAGCTGCTGCAGTTCTTGGGGCGCCGGTTCCTTATGTTTGCCGGTTTCTGACATGTTTTCCGCTCACCGCCTGGTGATTATGGTTCCGGATCATATAACAACCGGCAGGGGATTTTGTTATTGCTGCGGGAAGTATGACTCTTTTGCGTAAACCCTGACATAGTCTATGTCATGGTACTGAGGAAAGACCGTTGTAGAGTCAGGATTTCCCGGCCAGCCTCCGCCAACGGCGGTGTTAAGTATCAGGTAATGTGGCTTATGGGGAATGCCGCTGGCAGTTGCGTGTATCCGGTTGCCGTCGATGAACCAGCGGATGGAGTCGGGCTCCCATTCAAGCACATAGGTGTGAAAATCCTTTGTATAGTCAACGGTGCCCCTCCATGTTCCGGAGCTTGATCTCCTGGTGCCGTCAAATGCACAGTAGTGGATTGTGCCGTACAGGACAGAGGGTTCATGGCCGAGGAATTCCATGATATCTATCTCCGTATACCAGGGTCTCTCTTCCGGGATGAGTCGTTCCTTTCCGGCGGCAACGGCATCTTCCATGGTCTTTTCCATTAGCCAGTCGCGCTCCTGTGGGTAGAGCCAGTGAGCAGGCCAGAGGCCCTGTCCGCCAGGGAGTTTGGCGCGTATCTCGAAGCGACCGTAGACAGGGGCAAATTTACCTTCCGTATCCAGCCTGCCGCTGGTGTACTCCTTTGAGCCGTACCTGCGCACCCGGCTCCGGATCCTCAGGATGCCGTTCTCAACGTAAACCTCGTCAGGCACATAGTATTGCAGTTCGTTGTGCTTGCTGGTCTCCCGTATCAGTACGTTCCATTTCGAGGTGTCAGGGCGCGTTCCGTTGAACTCATCCTGCCAGACAAGTTGCCAGTCGTTCTGATGCTTAACCTGTTTCTGGCCTTTAATTGCTCCTGCGCATAACGCGAAAGCCACAAGAATCGCGAAAAAAGTACTTTTCTTCATATTTTCACAAACTTCAATCCCATATAACTGAAACTTCTGCCGTCAGGCCCGAAGATCACACTCTCGCCTCCTCCGCGGCCATAGCCGAGCACGAAGGCTTCATTGTCGTTCACCAGGTTCAGTGCAACCGAGGCATTCTGCCCGAAACTCATTTCCGGGCTGAATCCGTACCTGAGAACGACAAAGCTGTCTTCAACCGAGATGCTCATTTTTTCTATCGTAGGGGCATCGCCGGGAGCGGCATTTGAAACGACATAATCACCGGCCCTGTTTTTCCAGGTCTCCGAAACAGGTTCCGGGGTCACCCGGGTACCGATGATATTCAACCCTCCCCATGGCATCACCTGTATGAAGTGCTTTTCTCCGTTTATCTCCTCGAGGAGGAAATACATCCGTTTCGATTTGAACAACATCCCCAAAAACCACTTTGCGGGTATGAAGGAACCGGAGTCGTGCTGAGCCAGGTAAAAGTTCTGTCCGTCGATTGTCGGGGAAAGCAGGTTGTGTTTCCAATCGATCCTGCACACCAGTCCGGGCATGGCATAGTTGCCCGCAAATGACTGCAGGTTCTTGCTGCTTACCGGTGTGAACAGCATTTTCTTTTCACGGTTAAATCTCCTGTCGGGAGTGATACCTGCCGACCTGCAGTATTCAACCATGAGCTGTTCGTCAAGTCTCCAGGCATTATCCTTTCCGTTCGGGGAATCAGAGAGGAGGACGCAGGCCAGGCCTGCATCAGGGGCTATTGTGAGCCGTGCACGGTGGTACATGGTGGCACCGCCGTGTTCGAGCAGCCTCCCGAGTTCCGGTGCTTTGTTCTTGAAGTTAAAGCAGAGGGCCGACCTGTGGTCAAGGTCCAGGAGGTTGTCAGCGTTCTGCAGCTCAAACATCTGATCCAGGAACTCCTTTCTCAGCAGTATCTCTTTCCCGTCGATAAACGCACGTCCGAACCTGATCATGTCGGTTACCGTTGAATATATGGCGCCTGCCGGTTTATCGCATATGGGCAGTTCGGTTGTCAGGTTACCTTTGCCATCGTATGCTGCGGAAAGACTTTTCTGCGAACCATAATCAGAATAGAGACCGGATGAATTCATCCCAAGAGGTTCAAAGATGTGCCGGGCGATGTATTCCCCGTACCTCATGCCGCTTACACGCTCAATAACCACACCCAGCAATGCATAACCCAGATTTGAATAGGCCCATATTTCTCCGACCGGGTAACAGGTGTACAGGGTGTTGAGGTAACCGGGAAGGTCAATGAAGTCATTCGGCATTTTGCTGAATTTATGAAGGTAGTTGTCGGAGGGGATTCCCGCATGATGGGTCATAACAGCCCGCAGTGTAATGGGAGCTGATTCAGGGAACCGCTGCCGTATCTGAAAATCCGGGACATAATCCGAGACAGGCCTGTCAATGTCGATTTTCCCCTCCTGGTACAGTTGCATGATGGCAACGGCGGTGAAGACCTTTGTGACGGACCCGATCAGGAATGGTGAGTCGCCGTCGGTTCCGGTTCCGGCGGCGCTGAAGCTGTCCTGCAGTATTACCGAGTCAGTGCAGAAGACCGCATATGAAGCATTCGACACATGCAGGCCGGCCAGTTCTGCCCTGAAATCAGCGTTGAAGGTTTCGATAAAATTCCCTGAGTCCCGGCGTTCTGAACATGCAATACAGATCAGGCAAAACAACCAGGTTAAAAGACTTTCAGGAATTGTCTTCATGGTTTTTCTTATTATCCGGGAAAGAGGCCAGAATGATAGTAAAGTTACCTACATCATTGATATTTGCAACTTACCGCGGGGCACCGGATCAGATTTTTTTTCGAACCAATCCGCCATATCTTTGTTTACTGTTTGTTAAACCGGATTGAAAAGCAAAACCGAAGACAATGGCATATTATTACTCCAAAACGCTCAGGACATCATTTGATGATGCAGTAGAAAAGGTTACCGCCTCTCTTTCCGCCGAGGGATTCGGTGTGATATCTGAAGTCGATCTGCATGAGAAGATCAAGTACAAGCTCGGGGTCGATTTCAAGCGCTACCGTATCCTCGGGGCATGCAACCCGGCCTTTTCCTACAGGGCCCTGCAGGCCGAAGACAAGATCGGGGTGATGCTTCCATGCAATGTGCTTGTAATAGAGCAGGGCGAAGGCGAAACGGAGATAGCTGCAGTTAATCCCTCAGAGGCGATGTCAGTTGTCCGGAACGAGGCAGTAAATCAGGTTGCTGCGGAGGTAGGTGAAAAACTTAGGAAGGCGCTGGACAGCCTTTAGCGGGCATCCGGCCAGCCGGCAAAGGCTCTGATCATTTATATCCGTCGAGTATCCGGGCATACCGGTACTCATCGCAGATTTTCCCGTTCTTTATCACGGCAGCCTTCAGCACCGCTTCCAGGGTAAAGCCGCATTTCTCCAGCACACGCTGCGAAGCGGTGTTGAATGAAAACACCCCTGAAAATATCTTGATGACATCCAGTTCGCGGAAGCCGTATTCGCAGATGAGGTTCACTGCCCGTGGAGTTATTCCCTTATGCCAGTAAGGCTCTCCTATGAAATAGCCGAGTTCGGCCGTCTTGCGATAAACGTCACCCTGCCTGTGCAGGCCGATGTTCCCCACATATTCCCCCTCAAATTCAATGGCAAATATCCCGTATGGCACCTGCCTGAGACACATCGAGATGAATTTCTGAGCATCTTCCAGGGTATAGGGCGAGGGGAATGCATCCCTCAGGTTGGCAGCCACCTTTTCATTGTTGGCTATCTCTGCCATGCGGAATTTGTCACTCCGCCTGAATTTGCGGATTGTGACCACTCCGTCGGTAAATCTCAGTGGTTTTGAACTCATTGCTGTATGACCGGGTTAGGACCCATAAAGGTATTAAATTGAGTAATATTGCATGATGAAAAAAGCACTCGCCTGCATACTGCTTCTGCTGACAGTTGTTACAGGCAGCCGGTCACAGCCCTCATTACCGGATAACGGGCAACTGTTCACTGACACTGTGGTCCCCGTGGTATACATAACCATCAATCCGGACACACTGGCATGGCTTTATGCCAATCCGTACAGTGACAGGGAGTTCAGGTCAGTATTTGTCTTTGACAACGGCACTGTGCGTGATACCATTGATCCGGCAGGTTTCAGGCTTCGCGGGAACACCTCGCGTGACTCAAAGAAAAAGTCGTTCAAGGTCTCCTTCAACACCTTCACCGATGGCGGCAAGTACCACGGTGTGGAGAAGATGAACCTCAATGGCGAACACAATGATCCCTCTGTTATGCGCTCGAAAATAATGTGGGACATCCTCCGCAAATGGGATGTTCCCGCCCCGCGGGCAAACCATGTCAGGGTTTACATAAACGGGAACTATTACGGACTTTATATCAATGTGGAGCACATTGACGAGGAGTTTGCGCTTTCAAGGTTCGGGAATAAGGACGGGAATCTCTACAAGTGCCTCTACCCGGCAGACCTGAACTACAGGGGTGATGACCCTGACAGTTACAGGATATGGAACGGCTCCCGCTGGATCTATGAGCTCAATACCAACGAGGAAGAAAATGACTTTTCAGACCTCGCCGGGTTCATCGGAATTTTGCACAACACTGGCAATGAGGCTCTCCTGTGCGAGCTCGACAGGGTCTTCAACGTCCAGGACTACCTGAAAATCATGGCCGTGCAGATTTTATGCGGCGACTGGGACGGATACATCTACAACAAGAACAACTTTTACCTCTATCACAACACCCTGACAGGCAGGCTGGAATATATTCCCTATGACGTTGACAATACCTTCGGAATAGACTGGTTCGGGATTGACTGGGCCACGCGGAATATGTACGGCTGGCAGCCGGGAGCCGACCAGCAGAGGCCGCTGTACGACAGGATAATCAATAATCCGGTTTTGCGTGAGCAATTCAGCTTCTATGCAGCCCGGCTTGTCGGCGGTGTGCTGGACCTGGACTCCCTGATACAGTCTGTTGATGCCAGGAAGGAAATGATCTCACCATATATTGCCAATGATCCTTATTATCCCCGGGACTACGGATTTGACCACAGCGACTTCCTGAATTCTTTTACTTCAGCCTTTGGCGCTCACGTCAAATGGGGCATTTATCCTTACCTTCAGGTGAGATTGGCCTCGATGGCTTCTCAGGCTGAAGAGGCTGATCCTGATCCTGTAATAAAATACATCGCACATGACCGGAAGGCGGGAGAGCCGCTGTATATCAGCTGTACCGTCGAGGCAATCTCAGCCTCCGCTGCCGTGAAGCTTATCTATACTGTCGCCGGAGGCACTTCCCTTGAAGCAGAGATGAGCACTTCCGGCAGCGGAAGATACAGCGTCACCCTCACCGGAATTCCTGATGAGGATGAGGTGGCTTACCGGGTGCAGGCCACAGGGGGAGACGGGGAGATGTCCCTGTTGCCGTGTGTCGCCGCACTTGCAGCTCCTGTTGGCGGTGAAACACCACTGCTGTTTATCAATGAGTTCATGGCAGACAACGAGATGACTGTGGCAGATGAGCACGGATACTACAGCGACTGGATCGAAATATACAATGGCGGTAATGAAGCTGTTGATCTCGGTGAAATTTGCCTGACAGACAATTTCAATGACCCGCTGAAATGGAGGATGCCCTCTGTAGTGCTTCCTGCCGGAGGCTTTACGATCTTCTGGGCTGATGGGATCCCCGGGCTGGGAGAGAAGCATACGCCATTTAAACTTGACAAGGAAGGGGAGGAGATAGGCATATATACGCTTAATAAACTTATGGTTGACACTGTCTCTTTCGGCCTTCAGCAGGAGGATATCAGCACCGGCAGGAAGAGTGACGGGGCTGAGGAGATTGTTTTTCTTGCCACGGCCACTCCCGGAAGGTCCAATAACATCACCTCTGCCGGTAGCACTTATGCAGACATGGGAGTGAAAATCTATCCCAATCCTGTCATTGGAGAAACTTTATGGTTAAGTGAAGCTGCCGACTGCAGGATTTACAGCATTACAGGCGTCATGCTGTTCTCGGGAACTGATATGACGGAGATCGACGTGAGCGTATTCCCGGCAGGCATTTATATACTTGTGACCGGTGACGGGAGGGCTGTCAGGTTTGTCAGGGCCGGAAGGTGAGACACCCTGTTCTGCAATGAAGGAATGCAGCATAAAGAATTCTGCCGGCTGACTACGCAAATAAAAAACCCCCCGGGATGCCGGAGGGTTTCTTGTGTGCAGCTGAGGATTAATTGTGTATGATCGGGTCAGCGTCGCCGTCCGGGTCGTTCTTCACATAACCGGAGGTTTTCGGATTTCCGTTGGTGACCAGCAGTACTCCGCAGGCATGCGGTGCAGCCATTGAGGTACCGCTCATGGTTGTATAACCGCCACCCTTATATGTTGAGTAAATGTTTACTCCCGGGGCGCAATAGTCAATCGGAGGATTACCGTAATTTGAGAAGTAAGCCCAGACATCTTTGCTATCACAGGCAGAAGTTGTATAAATGTTTACCCCGTTAGCCCTGGCAGGTGAGTGATTGTTGGCATTATCGCTCTCATTACCAGCAGCCAGGGCAACGCGGATACCAGCGGCTGCCATATTTATAACAGCCAGATCAATAGGTTCATAGGCTCCGCCACCAAGGCTCATATTGGCAACATCTCCGGGTGTGGCGGCTCCGGCCACGTAATTAACGCCTGCTATGATTACCGAATATGCTCCCGAGCCACGTCTGTCAAGCACTTTTACCGGCACTACGGTAGCACCTGCAGCAACGCCGACAACTCCAATAGTGTTATTTTTTGCAGCAACAATACCTGCACAATGAGAACCATGACCATTATCGTCATCAGGGGTTTTGAGGGTTGAAATGAAGTTCCTGCCACTGCCTCCGTCCACATTAAGGTCAGGATGATCCAGGTCAATCCCGGTATCAATTATCCATGCTTTTGCCGATCCGGTATAATTAACCGGTCCGCCAACCCTTGTTATCCCGGGCGGGGTCGCCTGTGCAGCCGGTGGGGTTGGGGTCGTCCCTGGTTTTGCAAGGGTAAACATCTGATCAGGCCAGATGCCCTTTACGTTTGGGTTCTTTTCAAGAGCAGCAACCTCTGAATCGCTGAGGTTAACGGCAAATCCCTGAATTGCTTTTGAATATACCTGCAGTGGCTCACGGTCATAGATTCCCGCTTTTGCAAGGATGTCTTTCGTCAAGGCAGTCATTGCCAGCTGGGCATCATCATAACTCATGGTGCCTGACTTGACATAGCCGAATTCACCCTTCAGCAAAACGACATACTGACCAGGGATTACCTCGAGAGAGGTATTAATGTAATCATCCTCCTGAATGAAGGGTTCGGGTGTTCTCTCACACGCTCCGAGCAGCAATGCAACTGCCGCAGCGCACAGTAGAATTTTTTTCATTTGAACAGGTTTAGGTTAAACTTGGGATTAACTCACACCTAAAATTACCTGAAATATCTCTTCGGCGTACTCCCTGTTTTATGTTTTTTTAACAATTTTCTTTTAGCCTGTTCATAAAATTCAAATGTAGTCAGACCCTCAGACCTTCAGACCTTCAGACCTTCAGACCCTCAGACTTTCTAATCCATGTACGGATATCGGAAGTCGGTTGCCGGCAGGAATGTCTCCTTGATGGTCCTCGGCGAGACCCACCTGATCAGGTTAAGCCTGCCGCCCGCCTTGTCATTTGTCCCCGATGCCCTGGCGCCCCCGAAGGGCTGTAAACCCACCATCGCCCCAGTAGGCTTGTCATTGATGTAAAAGTTGCCGGCTGCATATCGAAGCACCTGACATGCTTTTACCATCGCAGGGCGGTCAGTAGAAAAGATTGATCCGGTCAGCCCGTAAGGTGAGGTTTCGTTGACAAGCCTAAGAGTCTCTTCGTACCTGTCATCCTCGTAGATATAAAGGGTTACCACCGGACCGAAGATCTCCTCTTTCATGGTGATGAAATGCGGGTCCTTTGTCAGAATGATGGTCGGTTCCACGAAGTATCCCTTGCTCTTGTCACCCTTTCCGCCATGAAATATCTCACATTCAGGTGATTTAACAGCCTCGTCAATATAATGCATGATATTGTCAAACGACTTTTCGTCGATGACGGCATTCATGAAATTCCTGAAGTCAGCAGGATCGCCCATCTTTATCTCTTCGGCCTGCCGTTTGACATGCACGGAGATTTCCGGCCAGAGTGAACGGGGGATATAAACCCTGGACGAGGCGGAGCATTTCTGTCCCTGGTACTCGAATGATCCCCTGATGATTGCTGTGGCCACTTCCTGGGGATTGGCCGAGTTGTGAATCATTATGTAATCCTTGCCGCCTGTTTCGCCTACGATCCTGGGATAGGATTTGTATTTATCGAGGTTGGTTGCGGCAGTCTTCCAGAGCGCATTGAATGTGCTGTTGGAGCCGGTGAAGTGAATTCCGCCCAGGTCGGGGTGCTTCATCACCACTGAACTGATGACTGATCCCTGCCCCGGCAGGAAATTGACCACGCCTTCAGGCAGGCCGGCCTCCATGAACACCTTCATCAGTATCCAGCTCGAGAAGAGCGAGGTCGTCGCCGGCTTCCAGACCGTGGTATTCCCCATCAGCGCCACGGCCATGTTCAGGTTTGATGCAATGGCAGTGAAGTTGAAGGGTGTGATTGTATAGACGAATCCTTCAAGCGGCCTGTACTCGACCCTGTTCAGCTGGTCAGATGCCGACCGTGGCTGCTCCTGGTAGATCTGGCCGGCAAACCAGCTGTTGAACCTCAGGAAATCTATTGTCTCGCATGCTGCCTCAACCTCGGCCTGATGCACCGTCTTGCTCTGCCCGAGCATGGTGGCGGCAACGATCGTATACCTGTATTTCTTCGAAAGCAGCTCGGCAGCCTTAAGCATTATCGAGGCCCTTTCAATCCATGAGAGGGTAAGCCACGCCTCCTTTGCCTTCATGGCAGCATCAATGGCGTCAGCCGTTTCCTTTTCTCCGGCCATGTGGTAGGTGGCAAGCACATGCCTGTGGTCATGGGGCATGACCACCTTTCCCGTACGCCCGGTTTTAACCGGCTTGCCGTTAATCAGCAGGGGTATTTCTATCGTCTCCGATGAAATCCGTTTCAGTTCCTTTTCAAGTTCATCGCGCTCGCGGCTTCCGCGTGCATAACCCATCATCGGCTCATTCTCAGGCCTGTGGATCGAATAGATAGCATTATTCATATTTATTCGGTTTATTTCAATATGCAGATTTATGCATATCGAAAATCAGGAGCAATTATAATAATTAAGTCTCTATTAATTAGCAACAACTGTCATGCAGAAATTGTTCCCGGCTGCCTTTCACTCATTGATACAGCCTTCGCCGGTCCTGTCCGGCCGATCAGGCCTTAGGGTTCTCAGTGAGGCCGGGGTTCGGAGAGGATATTGCTGGCCAGGGCAATCATTTCAGGCTGGCCCAGCAGGTATACTATATCATTACCGTGAATGAATGCTGATGGTTCAGGATTAGCAGTAATATTTCCCGCGTGGTTGATTGCAACGATAGTGACTCCGGCTGTCTTGCGCATGGCTGTTTCAGCAATGGTTTTCCCCGCGAACAGGGATTCCCCGCCAACCCTTACGGCTGCAATCTCGATGTCAGGGATATCCTTCAGCAGGGAGTATCCGCGTACCTTGCCGCGATCCCTGAAAATGCCGTAGTTGTCTTCCCTGACACGGGCGATGGCCCGCTCTATGTCCATACGCGGAATCAGGTATTTCCCCAGGATTCTCTCAAAGAAGTCGATGGCTGTTTCAAATTCTTCCGGAATGACCTGGCTGGCTCCCAGCCTGTACAGTTCCTCTACGTCCGTGACATGCCTGGTACGCACGATCACATGGGCATGCTTGTTCATTGACCGGATATGTTCAACGATGGAGAGGGCCGTTATCAGGTTGCCCACGGAGACAATCACCAGCTCGGCTGTGTGGACGAATGCCTCTCTCAGCACCGGCTCGAAGGTGGCATCACCGAACACTGTCAGGTTTCCTTTTTCCATCTCCGCCCGTGCCCTGTCAGTGTCAAAAACAACAGAGGTGAAGGGGAGCTCCATCGATCTGATCATCTCAGCCAGGTTTATGGCCCTTGAATCTTTGCCTATCAGCACAACATGCTTGCTGATCTCGGGGATTTCCACCTGTTTGAGGGGGAAGAGGCCGTTGACGATGTATGGCGGGAGGGGCAGTTTCAGTATGAGGTTGGCCAGCGGTTTTGATGTTTGTATCAGGAGCGGTGACAGTGCCATTGAAGTGATTGCGACTGCCAGGAAGAGCTGGTAATGAACGGGAGTGATGATGTTGTGTGTGAGCCCGAGCCCCGCAAGGATGAATGAAAATTCACCCACCTGTGCCAGGGAGAGCCCCACAACCACCGTCCCGAAGAAGGTATGCCCCAGGGTGAAGGCCGTCATGCCCGCTATAAAAGCCTTGAGGATAATGACCAGGAGCACTGACCCGATCACCAGGCCGGGATGGTCAGCAACGAATCCCAGGTCGAGCAGCATCCCTATTGACACAAAGAAAAAGCTGGTGAATACGTCCTTGAACGGGATGAGGTTCCCGAAGGCGCTGTGGCTGTATTCGGTGTCGGAGATCATCAGTCCGGCGAGGAATGCCCCGAAGGCCAGTGACATCCCCAGTTCGTGCGTCAGCATAGCTACAGCAAGGCAGATGAGAAGCAGGCTCATCAGGAAAAGTTCGTGGCTTCGTGTCATGGCTATAAGATGCAGCACCTTCGGCATGAGCCACTTCGTTCCGGCCCAAATGAAGATCAATATCCCTGCGGTTTTCAGCATCAGGATAAGGAGGTCATGGCCCACGTCAGCCGTTGCCCCGCCAAGCATGGGGGTGAAGAGAAGGAGGGGTATCAGGATTATATCCTGGAATATCAGTATGCCCACCACCGTTTTGCCGTAGTGGGTAGTGAGTTCTGATCTTTCCTGCAGCAGTTTGAGAACCACGGCGGTGCTGCTGAGAGCTGTCAGGAAACCTACAAAGATTGATTCTGTCCATTCAAAGTGGAAAACCCTTGCCGTGAACATAGTCACACCCGCGGTGAGCAGCAGCTGCATGAATCCGCCCAGGAAGACCACCTTCCTGATGTTCAGCAGGTGGTTCAGTGAGAATTCCAGGCCGATGGTGAACATCAGGAGGATAACGCCAATCTCTGCCATTACCTCAACATTTTCAGGTGAACTGATAAGCCTCAGCAGATGGGGTCCGGCTATGACGCCGGTTATCAGGTAACCTATTATGGCGGGGATGCGGATCCTTGTGAAGATGAAATTCACAAAGGTGGAGAGTGCAAAGATAATGACGATATCCTTTAGGACACCCAGTTCCATTGATTACTGCAGTTGATGCAATAAAGATATGAAAAGATGCGGTTGGATGAATCAGGAGGGTTTTGCGGTATCAGAGCAGACCGGATTGTCTGAAAGGAGGCATTCCGTCACCGCCTCAAGAATATTCTTGCTTCCTGCCAGCACAATAAGCCTGTCGCCCGGCTGAATGACCGTCATACCGTCAGGAATGAGGTATTTGTTTTCTCTTTTTATCATCGCAATGCGGGCATTCTGCGGGAATCCCAGGTCAATTATCTTCATGCCGGCTACGACACTTTCAGGCGCTATTGTGAATTCGGCGAATTCCGAGTTCATTGGTTCAGAGAGAAGCACATCCGCGGCAGTAACGGTCTTGACTCTTGCCGGGAGTGAAACATGAAGCCATTTAGCCACAAGCGGTACGGTTGTGCCCTGCAGCAACACCGAAGTAAGTGAGATAAAGAAGACAATATTGAAAATCATCTCAGCCTTTTCAAGACCTGCCATCAGCGGGTAGGTGGCAAAAACAATCGGTACTGCACCGCGAAGCCCCACCCAGGAGATGAAGAGCTTTGTCCTGGTCCGTACCCTGAAAAATGCCAGGATGAGAAAGGTGCTTACCGGCCGTGCGATAAATATCAGGAAGGCCGATACCAGCAACCCGATGCCAATGACCGGTACGATGTGACTCGGGAAAACGAGCAGCCCCAGCACGACGAAGAGAATGATCTGCATCAGCCATGCAAGACCGTCAAACATCTTCATGATTGTACGCTTATGCATCAGATCCTGGTGTCCGAGATAAAGGGCTGATATATAGACTGCAAGAAATCCGTTTCCTCCGATAGCCGTGGTTACCGAGTAAGTGAGTATCATGAGGGTGATTGACAGTACCGGGTAGAGTCCCTCGTAGTCGAGCTTGATATGGTTGATTACATATTTGCTTCCGAGGCCGAAGAGATACCCGAAAGCACCTCCAAGGAGCAACTGGGTGAAAAACATCAGAAGCACGGGCCAGAATGACTGTTCTCCGTTCTGCACCAGCCCGATGAATACGATGGTGAGTATGTACGCCATCGGGTCATTGCTTCCGCTCTCGAATTCCAGGGTGGGTCTGATGTGACCCTTCAGCGCCAGGCTTTTTGATCTGAGGATGGAGAAAACCGCGGCGGCATCGGTTGATGAAACAATTGCCCCGAGCAGTAGTCCTTCATAGATGGTGAAATCAGTCACCCACCAGACAAAGAGTCCGATAGACAGGGCGGTCAGCAAAACACCCATCACGGAGAGGGCTATTCCCTGCCACATAATGGGTTTTACCGAGTTCCAGTCGGTCTCGAACCCCCCGGAGAACAGGATGAAGTTAAGCGCCACAATGCCTATGAACTGTGCAAGGCCGGGGTCATCGAATGGGATTTTCCCTATCCCTTCCGATCCTGCCAGCATCCCCACGGCCAGGAAGAGTATCAGGGTGGGCACTCCAATCCGGAATGAGGTCTTGCCGGCCAGCACGCTGATAAAAATCAGAACTGAAGCAATCAGCAGTATGTTTTCTGGAGTGACAGTCACCGGCTGTTATGTTTTTTCAAGCAGCTAAAGATAGAAAAAAGCGGTTTTGCCACAAAAAAAATCCCGGTTGTTCAGGCCGGGAGATTGAAGAGTAAAAAATACGCAGGTGCAGACTTATTGATCTGTCCAGTCGTCTATCGAGCGCGGATAGCCATCCACGATTTTCCATGCCGGGTTCTCCCCTGAAAACAGATGTAAGTTAAGGACATCGGGTGAAACCCCCTGTACGAACCTGATCTCGGTCCCTTCAGGGAGCCGTATGTCAATATCAACCATGGATCCGTTCCACCTGGCACCGGCCGGAAGAGTGCAATACTCGTCGAGGTAGAGGGTATCACCGGACATCTTCCAGTTGTATTCGATCTGCCGTGCATTTCTGACGGCCTCAGTATCGGAGTTGCTGTAAGCCCTTCTCTCCACCGAGATGTACCCGGTGCCGTTATCGCTGCCGCGGATGCTCAGATCCGGCGATACGCGCAGCACACCGTCAGGGCTCTCCATGAAGAACCTGAAATCTTCCACCGAAGCATACCTGTAATAACTCAGGCCCGTCTGCTTCTTCATCGTGTTTATCCAGAGAGTCTCAGGCGCCGGATCCAGTGTCAGCCTCTTCTCAACCGACTCGCTTTCGGAATAGACCGAGAGGCGGAGGATCAGTATGATTGCCAGGGCGCAGAGCGAAGCGATCCAGACCAGGAAGAGGATAATGTTCATTACACGGAATCTCTCCTTAATTCTGAATATCAGCTTGACGCCCAGCCAGATGAGAGCTGCCAGCGGCAGGAGCGTCACCAGCGCCGTCAGAATGAGTATCGGCCATACGGCATTGGTGCTGAGCACTATGCCAAGCATGTCGTGAACATTTGTCATCTGCGGTTCCATCACGGAGGAAAAGAACGGGACATTGTTGAAGAAGATCACAATCACGAAGGTGAAGAAGAGCAGGAATCCGAAGAGGGTGAATAACGCTCCCAGTATTATTGCAAATACCCTCAGGATTGCCGAAATCAGTTTTCCGAATGCCCTGAAGAATTCTGACAGCCCCCTGCCCACCCTGGCCGAGAAGCTGTTGGGATCATACATTGATTTCCTTACGTACAGCGTCTTGTTCTTCGCTGCCGGTCCGTCATCATAATAATCCTCCGGTGCACCCATGATGTTGATCATGTCGGTTACCATCTCCTTCGAGACAAGAGTGGGAGGCTCCTTGCCGCCCCCGAAAATCTCCGCAATGCGCGCTTCTATGTCTGCGAGTGTCTCATCACCTCCCTGCTCGGTTTTGAACCTGGCAGAGACGTGGTCAAGATAGTGTTTCAGGACCTCCCAGGCATCCTCGTCCACACGGAAGAGCTGCCCGGCAATGTTGATGTCAAGGTTTTTTTTCATGGCTGCCTTTATTTCCTGTCACGTATCTGGTTAACCGATTCCACAAGCTCGTCCCATACCTTGTCGAGTTCCCTGAGATATATCCGTCCCAGCTCGGTGAGCTCGTAATATTTCCGTGGAGGGCCCTGCGGCGACTCCTCCCAGCGGTAGCTGAGCAGCCCTGCGTTCTTCTGCCTGGTCAGCAGGGGGTAGAGTGTTCCTTCAACGACTATCACCTGGGCTTTCTTGAGCTCATTGATGATGTCAACGGCGTAGCAGGAATTTCTCGACAGCACTGCCAGTATGCAGTACTCGAGAATCCCCTTGCGCATTTGTGCTCTTGTGTTGTCCGTATTCATGGCTTGTTCTTTATTGTCAGCTTTTTACGCCTTCGGCGAAGGTCAGAGATTCATCTTTTCCTTTACGGTGTTGAATTCCTGTCTGACCGAATCCTTAATGTTTTCAATGGTTACCGGATCACCCCGCATCTCCAGCTTCTGTGCGGTTGTCTTTGCCTCGGGAAGCACTATCCACAGAATAAGGTAGAGCAGAAGGCCGAAGCCACCTGCGAATATCAGCGCCGCGAAGATGATCCTGATTATCAGCGGATCCCAGTCGAGGTATGCCGAGATGCCGGCACACACCCCTCCGATTATCCTTCTGTCAGGATCGCGGTACATCCTGCGCTGTGACCTGGGCGGCACTTCGCCGGCAGGCTCACCCCCGCTTATGTCTTCGGGAGATCCCAGTATGGCCATCACCTCCTCCACGTCCTTCATTGTAATGACCTGCTTGTAGCTGCTGAGTTTCCCCCTGAACAGCTCCGATATCCTTCCCTCGATATCGGACATTATCTCAGTAGCCCCCGGCTCGCCTGAAAATTCCTTTTCCAGGCGCTTCATGTACTGCCGGAGCCGCTCGTAAGCGTCATCGTCGAGGTTGAATGCGTATCCCCCGAGATTGATGTTGACAGTCATTTTCATCGTTTTTATTATAAGGTACCTGTTAATGCAAGTTAATTTGGTATTGCAAATATATAAAATAAAAATAATACTATGCAATACATAGAAGTAAATTTTTTAAAATATTTTTTTTGAGTGGATTTTGAACTCATCAACCGGGCTATGGTTAGATAGGGGATGAATGACTAACTTTATAGAAAAAAGCAAGGATATGAAAGCGTACAACTGGGGAATCCTGGGGACAGGCAACATTGCCCACAAGTTTGCGAGGGCGCTGATGCTGCTTGATAACGCGCATCTTTATGCGGTTGGGTCGCGTGATGCCGGCAGGGCAGAGAAGTTTGCCGGGGAGTTCGGGTTCAGCAGGCATTTCGGGACCTATGAGGAGATGCTGGCAGACCCCGGTGTTGAGGTGGTTTACATCTCCTCGCCGCATTCCATGCACATGGAGCATACGCTCATGGCTCTCCGCAACGGCAAGCATGTCATCTGTGAAAAGCCCATGTCGATCACGGCAGCAGAGGTATCACTGATGTCTGATGAAGCGCGGAGGAGCAATCTTTTTCTTATGGAGGCATTATGGCCCCCGTTCCAGCCATCGTACCTTAAGGCAGAGGAGATCCTCCGCAGCGGGAAGATGGGACGGCTGCTGCATATGCGGGGTAAGTTTGCCTTTGTCTCTCCGTATGATCCGGAACTGCGCACCTACAACCTGGCCCTTGGTGGTGGTTCACTGCTTGACATCGGCATATATCCGGTGATGGATATTTTGAGGTATCTGGGTGAACCGGAGAACATAGTGGCCACTTCTGTATTTGCCCCAACCGGCGCTGACGAGAGCACGGCAATGATCTTCAGGTTCAGTGACGGCCGCATGGCCGAGGCCTACAGCTCATTTGGAAACATGGGCGGTGTCTCCACCGAGTTTTACTGTGAGAAGGGCAACCTCATACTCACACGTGGCCGTGACCGTAATCAACACCTTATCATAGAGATGCAGGGTGATGTTGATGACCGCATATTCACCCCGCCCGCCCAGGGTTACCAGTATGAGGCTGCCGAGGTGATGAACTGCCTTGACCACGGACTTGCGGAAAGCACCGTCGTCCCCCTCTCTTTCAGCCTCTCGCTGGCCCGCATCCTTGACGAGGTCCGCCGGAAGACCGGCATAAGGTATCCGGGACGTGACCGTTAGTGTAATCAACTTCTGAACGGCATGACGAAAGACTCATCTGCCGGTGAAAAGAAGCGCCTGCTGCTCAGCATGCTCATCCCTTTCATGCTGGTCTTCCTCATGTGGCTGATGACGGGGGCGTCGCTGCTGTTCGGCACCGAGTTTCATTTTCTTGGCATTTATCCCGGCAGGGTCTCTTCTCTCACCGGCATCATCACCTCTCCGTTTGTTCATTCCGGGTTCAGGCACCTGTTCAACAACTCCCTTCCTCTTTTCATCCTTGGCACGGCGCTGTTCTACTTTTACTCACAGGTTTCATTCAGGGTACTGCTGTGGGTCACGCTTCTCACAGGCCTGGCTGTCTGGATTACAGGCCGGCCGGCATGGCATATCGGGGCAAGCGGCATTGTTTACGGTCTGGCTGCTTTTCTTTTCGTCAGTGGTATTATCCGCAGGCACATCCCGCTGATGGGGCTGTCACTGCTGGTTGCCTTTATATATGGTGAGATGGTCTGGGGAATTTTTCCGGGATTCAGGATGGACATATCATGGGAGTCGCATATGCTCGGTGCGGCTGCCGGGGTGATCCTTGCAATATGGTACCGTCATGAAGGGCCGCAGAAGCCGGTGCCATTCTATGAACGCGATGAGGAAAATGAGGCCGGAGAAGTGGCCGGGACTGATCCCGTGGCCGGGGCCCACACCGCAGCAGGAACAGGTGCAGGACCCGGGCCTGAGGCCGGAGCTGAAGAAAATGAGGCCGGCCCGAAGAATCAAGAGAATTAATTGTTAATTTTAACGCCACTAAAACCAACCTAAAGGCCCGGTAATGTACGTCAGAACTGGAACTCCGGCATTTGATGAGCTTATCCCGAGGATAAGCAGGTTCCTGGAACAGGATCTCCTCGAGCTGAACATTGATGGTGAGAAGATAAGAGGCTACAGATCGCCCGATGCCCGTTCCGTATGGATCAGGAACTATTCTGACATGATGCGTGCCCTGCGCTATACCGAGGCTGACCTGAACAGTGTGGTAAGACACTTTGCTGACAACCAGTCGCGCAACGGCCGGATCTTTGATTACTTCACAACATTTCCCGAGAAAATGCCATGTGAGCGGGAGAACTGGACCAAATATGTAAGGACTCCGGTGGAGGCTGATACCGAGTTCAGGTTTATCAAGGCAGCCTGGCTGGCATGGCAGGCAACAGGCGATGACGCTTTCATCCGCAACCTGATGCCCTCATTTGAGAGAGCCCTTACCTATGTGATGGAGGGACGGTATTTCGACAGGGAGAAATACCTTTTCCGGAGGCCTTATACCATTGATACCTGGGATTTTGCATATACGGCAGGGAGTCATGACTGGCTTCAGTTCCAGATAGACGATAACACCTTCTGGGGATATTTCCACGGTGACAACAGCGGGTACTACGAGGTGTTCCACTTCATGTCATACTGGTACAGCATGTTTGGCGACAAGGTGAGCTCGGCGCTCTGGCGTGACCGCGCACTGAGGCTTCGCAAGAGCCTGAACACCCATTGCTTCAACGGATCATTCTATACTCATTTCGTAAAGCAGATCCCGGTGACAATTGAGGGAGTGGACGAAGCCAGCCAGCTCAGCCTGAGCAATCCCGCCGCCATCAACAGGGGCGCTGCCTCACCACGCATAGCCACGGCAATCATAAATGAGTACATGAAGAGGCGTGAAACCACAACCGCCTTTGCCGAGTGGTTTTCCATTGATCCGCCTTTTCCCTCCGGGATTTTCGGCGACTACAAGCTCTCAAGGGGGGCTTACTGTAATGGCGGCATCATGCCCCTCACCGGGGGAGAGCTGGCCAGGGCTGCTCTTGAATACGGATTTGAACAGTATGGCATTGACATACTGATGCGCTATTATGACCTAATCTCACGTAACGGCGAAACCTATCTCTGGTACTTCCCTGACGGGAAGCCCTCATCAGTTGAGACCAGCACCTCGCCAGAAGCAAAACCGACCGATGGCTGGGGATCTTCAGCCATGCTCTACGCCCTCGTCGAAGGGCTGGCCGGCGTTCAGGACAAGGACAAGCTCTTCAGGAGGGTCCGCCTGTGCCCCAAGTGGTTATCGGCAGGAGTGGAGAAGGCAGATGTGAAAATAGACTACAAAAGTTCGGGGGCTTATGTCAAATATGCCTACAGCCATACCCGTGATCAGCTGATCATCAACCTTTCAGGGAGCTATGAATACATCCAGCTCTCTCTTCCCGTTCCGGGAAACTATACCGCAGGTGACCTGATGATTGGAGGGAAGAAGAAAAAGTACATCATGGCGTCATTTAACCAGAGCAGTTACCTGATTGCCGATGCTGATGTAAAGGGTGAATGCGAAATCATCCTGGATCTCCGGAAAAAGCCTTGACCAGAAAAGTGTGACATATGAACCCAAAACAGGTAGCTATTATAACCGGAGCGAGCAGGGGAATCGGCAGGGCCATCTCCCTGGCGCTGGCTTCGGAGGGTTATGACATAGCAGCCATCGCGCGCACCTCTGACAGTGAATGCATGCTCTCCCTGCAGCCCGAGATTGAGGCGCTCGGTGCCCAGTTCTTTCCCATCGGGCTTGACGTGGCTCATACCAACCTCCATGATGAAGCCATATCGAGCATCCTTGACCGTTACGGCAGGATCGACCTCCTCATCAACAACGCCGGCATAGCTCCCATAGAACGCAAAGACCTCCTTGACCTTGATGAGGAGACCTTTGACCGCGTGCTCAGTGTCAACCTGCGGGGCCCCGTATTCCTTGCCAGACGGGTAGCCAGGGAAATGATATGGCTCAAAGATCAGGTCAAGGATTACCGCCCTTCCATTATGTTCGTGACATCATTCCTTGCCTATACCTCATTCACCAACGGGGTTGATGTCTGCATCTCAAAGGCAGGTCTGAGCATGGCAGCGCTTGTCTTCGCCGACAGGCTCAGCGAGGAGGGAATAAATGTTTATGAGATCAGACCCGGACTTATAAAGACCGAGCTTACCTCACGGAGCAAATACAAATTCGACCGGCTCATCACCGAGGGACTCATACCCCAGAAAAGATGGGGTACCCCGGAAGACGTTGCAAAAGCCGTGGCATCACTTGCACGGGGCGACTGGGCATTCTCGGCCGGGACCATCTTCGAGGTAAGCGGCGGGATGAATATCCAGAGTATCTAATAATCAACAGCTTACCGCACAGGAGCTTCGCCTTTTCACGATATCATTCAACTTTTGTTGAACAAAATGTGCTTTTCCGTGGTTTAACCTGAAACTAAACACTGAAAAAAATGAAAAGGATATTCTTTATACTGACAGTTTCTGTTTTTGCTGTGGCGCTTCTGCCGGCACAGAAGAAGCTTGTGGCGGATGCGGCGGCAACCAATATTGAATGGCATGGTCATAAAATAGTCGGTGCTTCACATACCGGCAACATTGACCTGCAGAGCGGATGGCTTGTCCTGGAAGGGAATTCCGTATCCGGAGGAGAGTTCATTGTTGACATGAACAGCATCAAAAACAGCGACGTGAAGGACGAGAAGATGCGCGACAGGCTTGTAGGGCACCTGAAATCGGATGATTTCTTCGGCGTGGAGAAGTACCCGCTGTCAAAGCTGGTCATAACCGGCAGCAGCAAAACACCTGACGGAAAGACTCTTTTTAAGGGCAACCTGACAATCAAGGAGGCCACGCATCCTGTGGAGTTCACTGCAACTGAATCAAAGAACGGAGGGGTCTTGACATATACCGCCGACATTAATTTTGACCGTTCGCTTTATGATGTGAGATTTGGTTCAGGCAAGTTTTTCTCGAACCTTGGTGACAACGCAATAGTTGACGAAATCAATCTTAAGGTAAATCTTGTGGTGAAGTAATTTTCACCCCAGCAGTTCATGGTATAATTCAAAGGTTTTCATGACGGTCTCACCGTGATGGAAATCCTTCAGGATGGTCTCCCTTGCCTTCTCCCCCGTGGCGGCAAGGGAGTCCCTGTTTTTCCAGCAACCGGTGATGGCTTTTGCCAGTTCGGCAGCCGAGCCTCTTGGCACCACGAAGCCGTTATCGCCCCTGGCGAAAAGCTCTTTTGCCCCTCCGCCGTCAGTCACTATCACCGGTTTGCCGAGGCACATCGCCTCTGAGATTGCCCTGCCCAGCCCTTCGCTGAGTGACGGCTGCACATAAAGGTCACATGCCGCCATCCAGGCCGGCGGATTTTTCTGGTGTCCCTTGTGGATGAACCGCTCAGGCACTCCGCTCTCCGCGGCGAGCCTGAGGGTGTCAGGTGAATCGGTCCCGTCGCCTATCAGTATGATCCTGAACGGCATCTCTTTCGGAAGCAGTCCGGCTGCTTCGGTGAGATACCTGATACCCTTTACTTTCCGTAATATCCCGACTGTGCAGATCAGGAACTCATCATCACGGGCTCCGATCTCACCCCGGGTAACCGGTATTAGACCAGTGAACCATTCCGGGTTGTATCCGCGGTAGATGCGCACCGTCCTGTTCCTCCGCCATGGCGGGAGCTGTTTTTTTGCATGGGCTTCAACGGCATCGCTGGCACAGATGAGCCTGTCGATGCGCGGGCTCAGGAATGCCAGCCATGCCGATGGGTCATGCCAGTGAAGGCTGAGCGAGCCGTAGTAACCTATAATTTTCAGTTTTCTTCCCCGGGCAGCCATAATGGTGTTGGTCATGGCCTTGCCGAAGGTTACATGGATCAGCTCTATTTTTCCGTTGTCAATGATACTGCGCAGCCGGGTGATGATGGTGCGGCTGATTTTTTTGTCGAAAATGACATATTCAACCCTTACCCCTTCCTCTTCCAACTCTTGGGTTTCGGGTGTGGGCCTCTGGGTAACCACGGTCATGTCAACATCCCTGGCACGGAGGCCCCGGATCAGCATCCTGTCGGCTATCGTGGTGAACGGTGAGAGCGAGATGTCACTTATGAAGAGGACCCGGTATGCCATTCAGAGGTGTTTGTTTCAGTAGTTAAGTGTTTCTGCGTTAGCCATATCAATGAAAGAGAGATAGATGAGTTTCGCCACATCCTCCATGATTTCCGGGGTGACAGACGTTGCGTCATCGCCCGGCAGGTGATAGTAAACCGGTTTCACCCCATCAGTAGTCGACAGGTTCATGGTTCTGAAGCCGTCAGCAAGGAATACAAGTCCGTCGCTTCGCGGCCTGCCGTAAAACACTCCTCTTGAAGCGGATACCTTCATGGGTCTGTGAATGTATTTTTCATTGGCATTTTTAAAGTGCTCCATAAGGCCCTGGCATGATTCTGAGGCGCTTACAGCCAGGCCGGTGCCGTTGCCAACCATGTCAAGGTTGATATATGTGACGGTTTTTTCCCTGGTGAAAATGGGATTCTTCGTGTAGTGTTTGCTGCCCAGCAGGCCAACCTCTTCTCCGCCGATCAGCAGGAAGAGCACTGTCCGCTTCATTTTTATCCCTGACGCCGCCAGCGCCTTCGCGGCAGCCATAATGTCAATCACCCCGCTGGCATTGTCAAGTCCTCCGGCAACCAGCAATCCGCCTGCATTGCCAACCGCATCGAGATGCCCTCCGATGATAATCACCTCGTCTTTCAGGCCGGGATCAGTTCCTTCAATCATTCCCGCCACATTGCAGGTTCTGCCTTCCGGGTGACGGGTGGTGTTCGCCTTCATCGTCATAACCTTACCGGTGGCAAAAGATGCCGGTTTGAGCGTTTTGTCAACCTGGTCAAGAAGGGCTTTGTTGTCCTTCCCCAGGCCGGCGAAGATGTCCGAGAGGGGCTCCGGCCCGATGCCTGTAACAATCATGTTTTCAATGTAAGAGATGTTCGGATTGGCGCTGTTGCCGTCGATGTAAAGCATGCCTGCGGCACCATGACGGGCGGCATTCTCAGTTTTGTACTGGTGATAGCAGTATTTCACCCATTTTGCATAATCCGGATCACGGACATCCTTAAAGGGAACGTCGCGGTTCATCAGTACTATCTTTCCCCTGACATCCACGTTTTTATAATCGTCATAGTTAAGTTCGGGGGCTGTGGTGCCATATCCGACCCATACCACCTCTGCGGTCACTTCCCCGCTGCCTGAATTCATGCCGGGGTAGAAGTCGGCCGGCGCCTTAAAGTCTTTTACTATGGTCACACCGTCCTTTTGCGGGATTTGCAACTTCAGTTCCCCGGGCTCGTTGACGACAGTGTAGGGGTGGTCAAACCACTGGAAGTAAGAGCTGTTATCACCTGCGGGTTTAATGCCCCACTCCCTGAACTTTGCGGCCATCCACTCTGCCGCGGCCAGGTATTCGGGGGTGCCTGCCAGGCGGCCGTTGTATTCCGGTGAGCAGATCTCTGCCATCCACCCGGCTATTTCTTCGCTGCTGATTGAATGGAAATGCTTAAGCATGAGCTGCTCATCGGTCTGCTGTGCGGGGGCAGAGCTGGTGAAGGCAGCAAGTAGTGATATGGCGACTGTCAGTAAGAGTGTTCGCATGTTGTAATTCCGTTTAAGTTTAATAGTCCGCTAACAGATGCAAATATATCGTTTTAGGTTTCAGATATGGATTGGGCATGCTGATAAACAGGTATTGCTGATACAAAACCAGCTGCCCCGATCGTTGTATATTTCAAGGATTATGATAAATATTGCATGGTAAAATCCCTGCTAATGACTACCGGGACCCTTTTGAAACCGACCAGGCGGCTTGTGACGCGTGATTTCATTGTGCCATTCATACTTGTTACGAGCCTCTTTTTCCTGTGGGGTGTTGCACACAGTCTCCTGGACGTGCTGAACAAGCATTTTCAGGATATCCTTGGCATTACCAAGGCGAGGTCAGGGCTGGTGCAGGCTGCACTCTACGGCGGTTACTTTATCATGGCCATCCCGGCCGGTCTCTTCATGAACAGGCTGGGATACAGGAAGGGTATCATCACCGGGCTGTTGCTGTATGCGGCAGGGGCTTTTCTCTTCTGGCCCGCCACATTTATCCAGACATTTGAATTCACCCTGTTATGCCTCTTTATAATTGCCTGCGGACTCACCTTCCTGGAGACTGCGGCGAATCCTTACTCGAGTGTGCTTGGACCAAGGGACACCTCTGAGCAGCGGCTCACCCTCTCGCAGTCGTTCAACGGCCTGGGATGGATTATAGGGCCGGCGCTGGGAGGGATGCTGATTCTTGGAGGCAACGGTGACAATGGCGCCAACAAGTTCTCTTCCATGGCATTGCCATATATGCTGATAGGAGTGGTGGTGCTGGTTGTTGCATTCATGTTTGTCATCACCCGGATGCCTGACATTCATGAGGGTGAGCATGACAGTCGCGGCGAAAGAGGTACTTTCCGCGGGTTGTTCAGGATAAGGCATTTCAGGTATGCTGTTATGGCACAGTTCCTGTATGTGGCGGCACAGACGGGCATAAACAGCTTCTTCATCAACTATGTTGTTGAGACAATGCCCGGATATTCTCCCGAGAAGGCAGCCTATCTCCTCTCGCTTGGTTTTGTCTTCTTCATGTCAGGCCGGTTTATCGGATCGCTGTTCATGAGCTGGTTCAGTCCCAGGCAGATGCTGGGGATATATGCGCTGATCAACACCGCAGCCATGGCGCTGGTGATGCTGGGTCTCGGATGGCCTTCGCTTGTCGCTCTCTACCTGAATTATTTTTGCATGTCTATTATGTTTCCCACAATTTTTGCCCTCGGGTTGAAGGATCTGGGAGGGATGACCAAGAAGGGGTCTTCGGTGCTGGTCATGACCATTGTCGGCGGCGCCATCTGCCCGGTGATAATGGGCCGGATTGCCGATCTATCGGGGATGGCGATCGGTTTTGTGGTTCCTCTTGTCTGCTTCGCGTTTATCGCGTGGTACGCCTTTTACAGGGCGAAGAGTGATAAAATATTTATAAAATAGTCATATTCGCATGGTTAGAAATGAAACATTATTGATCTGTTTTACGTTGCTTTTAGTTTCAGGAATATGCAGCGGACAGAAGACCTGGTGGGGTGAAGTATCTGGTTTCGCCGGTGGCGGAGACAATGATATCTTCAGGTTTCAGGAGCTGGTCGGAGCGGGATCGGTGACCGGGACGGGAGTTTGGACGGCTGGGGCGGACCTGCGCAGGCTGCTGGGTGATCATTTCAGCATCGGAACGGGATTGTCATATTCACATCAGTATTATTATACCAGTCCTGCGCCGGGGATAGGGGGCACGGACACTCCCGGCTCATTTGGCCTTATGGCTGTGCCTGTTATGGTGAGGGCTGATTTTCTGAAATGGTTTTTTGCCGATGCGGGTGCTTTACTGGCAATGCAGACAGGTGTTTCCCGGGTTGACAATATGAGCGGGCTTGGGGCAACTGTAGGAGCCGGAATCCAGTACCGGTTCAGGTCGGATATGTTTATCAGGATCAGGGCCTATGCGGCACAGTACGGGCTGGTGCATTTTTCACCTGAAAATCATCCGCAGACCCTTCTTAACGGAGGGGTGACCCTCGGGGTTGGTTACAGGTTCATCCGTCTGGGCAGTTGCAACTGTCCGGACGACAGGAATCCGGTAAGGAAGTTTCACTGATTTCAGTTGATTTTGAGTTGTGCCGGGCCGGTTCCGATACTTCAGCTCCGGATCTTTTGCGGGTTACTCCTGGGCCACTGTGTTAACAAGTTTTCTGGCTTCTGCCCATTTCTCCTCCGGCATGCGTGCTCCTACCACCTCTATGACCTTTCCGGCCAGGATTGATCCGAACATTCCGCATTTATCGAGGCCGAATCCGTTTGAAAAGCCATACAGGAATCCGGCAGCGTACAGGTCGCCGGCGCCGGTTGTGTCAACCGCTTTGACTTTCAGGGCGTCGACCTTTATCACTTCGTCACCTCTCTTTATCCACGATCCGCCGGGGCCGGTTTTGACAACGGCTATTTTGCATTTCCGGGCTATAGCGTCGAGAGCTTCCCTGGGGTTCAGGCCGCCGGTGAAAGCGCGGGCTTCCTCCTCGTTGGCGAAGACTATATCGACATATTCTCTCACGAGCCGGTCGAATGCAGGGAGCAATTCGGTGACCACGTTAAAGCTTGCCAGGTCGAGGGCCACGCACATGCGGTTTTCTTTTGCTAGTTGAAAGGCCTTTTCAACCAGGGGGAGGTTATAGATGAGGTAGCCTTCGATGTAGAGTATGTTGAATCCCTTGAAATAGCTGATATTGAGATCATCGGCTGACAGTTCGGTTGCAGCGCCGAGGTGTGTTGCGAAAGTCCGTTCGGAGTCAGGTGTGACCAGTGCCACGGCGGTGCCGGTAGGTGACTGTGATGAGCGTATGAGAACAGGGGTGAGGCCGGCGTCGACCATATCTTTTTCGTAGAAGTTGCCCATTTCGTCACGGCCTACTTTGCCAATGAATGATGAGTGGACTCCCATGATGCCGAGGCCGTACATTGTATTGCCAGCTGAGCCGCCGGATGCGAGGGTTCTTTTCATGCCGTTTATGGCCTGTTTGATTTCGCCGGAGCGGTGGGCGTCGACCATTGTCATGCTTCCTTTAGGGAGGCTGAATTGGCCGAGGCAGGTTTCGTCAGGAATTATTGTCATTACATCGACGAGAGCGTTGCCGATGCCTATAATTTTCTTCATCAGGAAAATTTTGACAAAGATATTGCTTAATTCGTTTAAAGCGGTTAATTTTGCCACGCTTTTCGGAGCTATAGAATCTTCCTCAGTAGCTCAGTTGGTTAGAGCACCTGACTGTTAATCAGGGGGTCCTAGGTTCAAGTCCTAGCTGGGGAGCGAAGCAAGTCAACCACTTACACGGATTTCGGGTAAGTGGTTTTTTCTTATGGGCCAGTTTTGGGCCAGTTTCTGGGGGAAATTCACCGTTTTCGGGTCATAAGTTAATGACGGTCTTAAAATAAAATGGCTGTAGTTGTTCCAGTAATGTGGTTATTCTTTCTTCTTAATAATACTGAACTCTGAAAAATTGAACCCATATCCCAAGTCTTTTCGTGGGAAGAATGTCATCCTGAGGTACAATGTTTTTATTATTTCAGATTTAGTCCAGGTAGTGCCACCATCCAAGGTTTCATATGATATGCTCCCTCTATAGGTAGGGAAATCGAGATCCTCATATTCCGCAATGGGTTGAATATTAAAACCCTCATTTTCAGATGAAAAATGGAATGTACCAAAGTAATTGAACGGGAAATCGGTTTCCTCCCAATTTACTCCGCCATCAATTGTTTTATAAATATGTGATACGCCATCAATATAACCGATATTCTCGTTGTAGAAATAGATGTTTCTGATATCATAATTTGATTCAATTGGTGTTGAGATAGTTTGCCAGGTCTGACCATGATCAGAACTTTTAAAAATCTGATTATTTTCACTTGCCACAAAAGCAATATTATCAACAAAATAAAGGCTACTACTGTAACGCTTTATGTCCAGGTCAAGGAGATTCCAATTAGAGCCTCCGTCAGTAGTTATGGCCACATATTCATCCCTTGAGTTAGGAATGTCTGTCTTATGAATGATTGCAATTCCATTCAGGGGATCGAAAAACTTCAATGACAATATTCGGATGTAATCAGGAAAGTATGTCTTCGTCCAGGTGTCTCCGCCATTTATCGTTTTTAGCAGAACACTTCCTTGGTCGCAATCTGCATCCAGGCAATCACTCATTGCATGACTTGACACAAAGCCCACATTTTCATCAATAAAGTAGACCGAATGCAGATGTAATGTAGTGCCCGAATTCAGTTTTCGCCATGTAGTGCCCGAATCGGTTGTTTTATAAATATCGCCGTTGTATCCGACAACGAAGCCAATGCTCTCGTCAACGAAATACATATCCCTGGGATTGATGTCAAAATCATAAGTTGATTTTAAAATCTCCCATCCCTCCAGTTCAATTGTCAGATCATCTTCAGAATTATCTGGCACTTCTTTGCAGCCACACAGCAGAAATGCTGTCATTGAAGCTATCAGGGCTAATTTGTTCATAGTCAATTTTTTCACATGCAATTAGAAAAAGAATTATGGTAGCGAGTAGATACTTTATGGGTTTCATTGTTGGTCGGTCTCTTGATCAAGTGTCAATTTTATCCCAATTGTCCTTGATGAGATATATCATTAATACGAGAATGGACGCCAATTCGCTGCAGACAGTATCCATTTTTTAAACCGAAATGTAAGTTTTCCTATTCTGGTTAGCTCAGACCTTCGATCTTCGTACGACCCTCACCAGACTCCATCCAACCTGAAGATCTGGTCTCCGGGATCAGTTTTTATACTTTCCCCTGACCTGAGAGGGGGAGGTTGGCGATGGTTTGAAGCCAGGTCCGGATATTAGCCTGGATTAAGACATTGCTCTGAATGGCTGCCGGTTATTTTTGTGCCTTATAGTCTTCATATCCACTGCGTTCAAAAATCTCATTTGGATTCATATCCATGAGATCCAGGGTATTTGTGGCAGGATTTCTTTCCTTAAAAAGCCTGACAATATTAAATCCGATATTATAACCGCTCCCAAATGGTATTTTATCCGTTCCAAACATTACTCCGTTAATTCTGTCATGTCCCTTCCCGAAGATTTCATTTTTAATAAGTTCCCAGACTTCGGTTTCCTGCTCTCTGGTTAAAAAATTTGTGAGGGGATTTGAAACAGTTTTATATTGTTCTGATGCAAACAGATCTGCCCGACCTTCAAATACGAGGTACTCGATAAGGCTGAAGTCTGCTGATATCCAATTTCTTGAACACCAGGTGCTATGATGATACTCATGTGCTATACAATAGGGTAAGAAATCTGTCCAGTTTTGAAAGGTGGGATCAATTGAAAGAATGATTTTGCCACTTCCAAGAGTGATTCCGCTTATTGGCAGCTTAATCTTTTCAAGCGCTGGCCGGTTCAGTGAGCTTGCAGGCAGGATAATAATTTTAGTGTCTGGTCCGGGAAGTTCTTTTGTAATTTTGGTGAAGGATTCCTGTATAATCGTTAATAAATCAGACGATTTAAGTAATTGTATTTCGTTTCTTAAATAATCATTTGTTTCATAAGGTACTTTAATGGTATTGAAGAGGAAGGCTGCTTCGGCATCATCAAGAATTTCATCCCGGATTGGTTTATAAATGTATTTATCTGAAGATTTGACAATATTCCCGTTAAACTTACCGGAGTGTGACAAGTAGTTGTCAATCAGATCAAATGTTGTCAGGACTTCTATCCTTTGGTTATTTATGGTGAATGCAGCCCTTTCAAAATCAGGAACTTTGTTCGTGCAACCAATTACCGCAAGGCCAACCAGGGTGAGGCTGAGAAAAGGACGATAAATTTTCATTTTGTCAATTCAGAAAGCCAATTATCTTAATTCAAGTTACATAAGCGAAAAGTCGAAATCAAATATATCAAAATCATCCTTGAGCACCAATATGATTGTCGCACAGAAGGAAACTAACTCAGAGAAAATTTTACCAGGTTGTCAGAAAGAATAATTCATCCGGGTCTTTGAAAGAAACCAGTCAGTTTAATATCGGTCAGGTTAGTTGATTATTCCTCGTTTGTATTTATTTTTTGTTTCGCACGTTCTTCCAATTGGCTTATGTAAGTTTCCAGGTATTCGTCAATATGAACCCTTTTTTGGTTTTCGTAAATGTCGACGAACTGGCTGAACTGGAAGTAGCCATATTTTTCGGGTTGGGGTCCTAACTCCCAGTAGTGCTCGTTAAACCATGCAATACAGTCCTCAGTTCCCTGAGGGACAGGGTCGGGCACTTTGGCCAGAAATGCTTTGGCAAATTTGTAGCACTTTTCAAGCTCGTCCGCTTTCCCCACACTGTTCCAATAATTCATGGCAATCATGTTGACATCGTATTCTTCGCGGTACATGGCTTCAGGGTCTGATAACGAATAGGCAGCCACCAGCCCGTGCCCCAACTCATGAGCGATATAGAATCCGTTAAAAAAAACGGCAAAGAACAGTCTGGCATCTTCTTCATTGTCCGAGTATGTATTAAAAAAAGCCTTGTGATCATCCGTCAGTTCATGGTAAAGTGATGTAACCACATTCTTACTCTTTGGGGCATAATAAACCATAGCGGGAGTGGTATACACAATAAATCCGACATTAAAGTCCGGCTCAGGCCGTATCCGGTTAACCCGGTTATTAAAATCAGCCACCATGGGGGCTGCGTCCCGGGTTAGGGATGCGGAATCGCTGTACAGCCTGAACAGTCCGTCCGTTGCCGGTGAAACACTCTGTGCATTAGAGTATAAAAAGCACGTTACTGTGAGAAGTGAAAAGAGAATTGCCGATTTCATGTTCCTATTATTTTGTATTTAGTTCAGAACCACGATATTCTTGCCACCAGCGGTCTTGAGTGTGCTTTAATAATTGCCAGGCCGTTTCATGTCCACCGGCTCAAAAGATTGATGGGCTTCAATGCCGGAAGACCCGGTTATATCTTCACATACATTTGGTTTTTGCCCATGTCCTAAACATAACAACTAAAAGATGTTTATGTTTTTCAAAGACAGTGAATACTTTAATTTCCCCGGAAGTATCAGTGATTATCTGCAGCAATCCGGAAGTCTCGAACTATTAGAACATATTGCAGCAAAGAAATTACTGCTTTACCTTAGCGTCTTGATTTAAGGAAATCCGATTATTGGGGAAACAGCTGCTAAGCTGGTATAAACCCTGAAAGGATCACCAAAACCATATAATTTGCAGATCGGACAAATGGATACCTCTGACAGGCAGTGGAGATTAATCTTCAAAACAGGCGCAATAGCCTCAATTATTGTATTATGCGGGATTGTTACCGACATGATAGTCGGCTCCGTAACTGGCGGCAATGTGGCTGAATTGCCTCAGACATCCGTTGAGCGGTTCAATCAGTTCAATGAAAACCGGCTCCTGGGATTATATAACCTTGACCTGCTCAATATCATAAATCAGATTATTTTAATTCCTGTCATAATCGCTCTGTACGGAGCTCACCGGAATACAAACAGCTCCTTTGCCCTGCTTTCCATGGTGCTGTTCCTGGTAGGGACAACGATTTTTGTAACCGGCAACACGGCGTTGACAATGCTGGATTTAAGCCGGAAATACTTTGCGGCAGGTTCAGATGAACAGAGACTGTTACTGGCAGCGGCAGGAGAAGCGATGCTGACAAAGGGTTCACATGGAAGCCTGGGTGTCTTCATCGGATTTGCATTGCCGACATTTGCGAACATGCTTATGTCATTCGTTATGCTGAGCGGAAAAATCTTCAGCCGTCTGTCCTCTTATTTCGGAATAATTGGAAACTCACTGATGATCATCTACCTTGTCCTGGTGACATTTATCCCGAAGGTTGAAGCCATGGCTATTGCATTTGCCATGCCCGCCGGACTTATGGTTATGGCATGGATGATACTGTTTACAATAAAACTGTTCAGGTTAAGCAAAGTCGGTGAAGCCAATTAACTATGCCATCATTCAGGCATATAGCAGAATTCTTAAATTACTGATTATGAATATTGAAAGCCTGAGAGAATACTGTATTTCAAAAAAGGATGTCACCGAAAGCTTCCCTTTTGGCGATGATACGCTGGTTTTCAAAACACAGGGAAGGATTTTTGCCCTGGCAAATCTCGAAGGAGACCTCAGTGTAAATCTCAAGTGTGACCCGGGACTGGCGATTGAGCTAAGGGAAAGATATTCATCCGTTATGCCGGGCTATCATATGAACAAAAAACACTGGAACACTGTACGCATTGATGGATCAGTTCCTGACAGGGAAGTGTTTTCATGGGTTGACAACTCATATGATCTCGTGTCAAAAAAGAAGTGACCTGACCTAAGGTGCATGCGCCGGTGGGTTTAACCACTCTCCGCCGGAGCTGTCAGACCACCTTCGGCATGAATGCAGGGGAATATACCGCTTTATGTAAGGTTTTTAAAGCTGTGGCATCCAGAGAGTTGCAGTATCATAATTCGATTGAATCATTGCTTGCAGCAGGTGATGGCTGCAGTACCGGTTACCAGGTAAACGTCTGAATTTCACTTACCAGGCTGAAAGGATAACAGTCAACTTCTGTTTTCTGTTTTAAACCTGAGGATCTGTCTCAGACGGTCAGGCAGTTCTTCCGGCCTGTCAGCAATCTGATCCGGGAAAAGGGAGGCAAGGAGTTCCCTCCGGTTCAGTCCCCACGAAACGGCAATGACAGGAATGCCGGCTGCCCGGCATGCCTCGATGTCACGGGTTTCATCGCCTGCATAAACTATTCTTCCCGCCGGGAGTTGCTCCCTGATGATCATTTTCCTTATGACCCTGTCCTTCCCGAGGAAACTTCTGCCGCTGTAAATGAAATCAAACAGGGCCGTCAGATTGTTGATTTCCAGAAATCTCCTGACATTCTCTACAGAGTTGGAGGTGAGTATACCCATCCCAAACCCGGCGTCACGGATCTCATGAAGAGCCTTTTCCATATTATCGAAAAGCTTCATCTCCGGCACGTGCCTGTTCAGCTCCTTCCTGATCCTCAGGGTCAGTGTCAGCAGCTTCAGCTTCGAGATCCCGTAGGCTTCAAGCAGTTCCTGGGGCTTTTTCGTCCGGAACAGTTCCCTCTCCCCTTCGCCGACAGGCTGACAGTTATACTCCGGAGCAATCCGGTTATACACATTCAATCCCAATTCGAGGGTATCAGCGATTGTGCCGTCAAAATCGAAAACAATATAATCCTTGTCCTGCATTCAGGCCAAAGATACTGATTATTCGAAGGAGAGCCTAGACACACCTGCCTCACCTGTGCCGAACCACAGTGTGCCGTCCGGTTCCACAGCTATTGAGGTGACTCCGTTACTGGCCAGGCCGTTATCCCCGGTGTAGCAGGTCCAGTTAATGCCGTCAAATGAAGAGACACCGTCATCAGTTGCGAACCACCTCCTGCCGTTCTTATCCACTTCTGCTGCAATGGCGCCGTAGCTGCAAAGTCCGTCATGTTTGCTGAAGACTCTCCAGCCGGTGCCACTGTAACGAAGCACACCGAAAACGGTGGCAACCCATATATTGCCATCCTGATCTGCAGCGATGTCATTGATGATGTGTTTCATAGGGCCTGCGGGCCTGTGAAAATTCTCCCAGGAAGTGCCGTCAAATCTGGATATATCTCCCGAGACCGAACCAAACCACATATTCCCGTCGCGATCCTCTGCCATGGCCGTAATTGTATCACTTACGAGGCCGTCACCATCAGTGAATGTGACCCATTGTTCTCCGTCATATCTAACCACGCCGCCGCGGGTACCAAACCACACATTGCCGTCAGAGTCAGTTGCCACAGCCAGTGCGTCATTACCCGGGAAGCCGTTGGATTCATTATAGCTGGTCCAGTTGACCCCGTCGAATCTGATTGCTCCTGACCCAAGGGTACCGATCCACTTGTTATTGTCCTTGTCAACCGCAATATCGAAGATGTATCCGCAGACAAATTCCTCAGGAACGGAATAGGTGGTCCAGGACCTGTTGTTGTAGCATGATATGCTTCTTATCATGCAGCCAAACCACTTGTTGCCCCTGGAATCAACGGTTATTGCCGTTATCCAATTATTTGCCAGGCCATCTTCTGCGGAGAAGGTTGTCCATCTTCCTTCTGCAGGGCTCTTGCTGCACTGAACCATAACTGTCATGATTACAATGCAGATGAGCATATGTGCACTTCGTTTTACAGGTTGTTTTTGATTTTTTGAATTAACCATTATTGAAATTACTTTATGTACAATTGGCTAAAGTGGGCCTTATTACTGATAAAATCAAGGAAGAAGCGGCCGATGTGCCATAGAACATAAAGTTGATCACCTGATAACCCTGACCCTTTTCTCGCCCCGGTAGCTTCTGAGGTTGCCTTCCTGTTTCAGGTATCTGATCAGCGCCTCGGCGGTGGTAAAGAAGAGCGACTGGCCCGGATCAGCGTGCTCGTACCTGTATACCTGGGTCATGTAGCTGTTCATGGCCACGGTGTATACCTGGTTCATATCCAGTGGTTTGCCGTCATTGGTGAGTATTTTTATCTCTTCCGGGTCACCCTGGTCATTGACCCTTGTCCCGGTGGTGATACCCGAGGTGTAGACGGGTGATTTTTCGTCTACAGGCCATGCGGCACGCAGAAGGGAAAAGATCTCACTGCCGGTGAGCTTTGTAACCACCAGTTCATTGCCGAAAGGATCAAGCTGGTATACATTTTTGATTGTAACCGGGCCTTTGGGAAGCTGGTCAATACGCACGCCCCCCGGGTTCATCAGTGCGATGTCAGCCCCGGCGGCTGCACGCTGGGCATCAGCCATCAGGTAGCCCAGCTCCTCATATGACGAGAAGTCGTCAGTGGCTGTTGCTATCACCTGGTTGAGAACCGGGTTATCATTGTACCTGTCAACCATGGAACGGATCTCAGGCTTTTCCTTTTTCGAGTTCCTGATGTCAATCAATTGCATGCTCCTGGTGATCCGGCCGTCTGTGTTAACGGTCAGTCTGATCAGGGTGCCGTATTTCAGCTTGTTCTCAGCCTGTGTAATCAGGATACCGTTATGGATCTGTTCCCTGTCAACCCTGGTATGTGAGTGTCCTCCAATGATAAGATCAATCCCTGCCGGCATTGTTTCAGCCAGTTTCACATCCTCCTCAAACCCGATATGGGTAAGGGCGATGAAAACATCGCTGCTGTCTTTAAGCCAGAGGTATTCGAGGGCAGTCTCGCAGGGTGAGCGGAACACAAAATCCCTGACATTGTCGGGATGGCTGTCCGGAATCCCGTTCTGCCCGAGTTGCAGGAGCCCGAGGAATGCCACCTTCAGCCCATTGGGAAGGGTGAAGATTTTGTAAGGGCTGATTTTCAGGGAATGCCGGCCTCCGCCGGATACATTGGCGCAGATAAAACCGAAATTAGCCTTAAGGATCAGGTTGCTGAATCCTTCGGGGCCGGTATCAAACTCGTGGTTTCCCACTGCACTGAGGTTGAAACCGACGGCATTCATCAGGTCAATCATCGGAAGGCCTTTCTCCGGGAACTGGTCGTTGATGGGGTTGCCGGTCTGGTTATCGCCTGCGGCGATGAGAAGCAGATTTGGATAAACACTCCTGAGGCTGTCAACGATCCACGCCAGCTTCGGGAAATTGTCGATTGCAGCATGCATGTCATTGACGGAGAAGATTACCGCCTGGCGGTCATCCGGAGCAACAGTACCGGCCGGTGCTGCAACGGTGGTGCTGCCCTGTTTTTTCATGTCAGGGGAGGTGGCGGCGTGCCTTGTGCTGCTGCACGCGAAGAGGAGCCCGGCGGCCAGGATGACAACGAGCAGCCTGATCAGCCTGGTTCTCTTTTTGCGTCCTGACAGAATGAACAGGGCATTACCGTCTGTAAGTGCCCCGTCAGGCGCGACAATATTGCCGTACCGGTCCTCTGCAACAGGAAGCCTTTCAGGCACCTTCCGTCCTTCATGTTTGTAAAAACCCGCAATTGCATCTCTTACCCTGGCTCCGTTATGAAGGTCAAGCAGGGTATCATTCACTGTAATTTTCATCCGTCAGGCGTTTAGGTGCGATATGACGGATCAAAATACAAAAATATTCTGATTAGGATTTGTCAATTTTTTCTGAATGGCCTGGTGAAAACAGTCAGAAATGTGAAGAGTTCAAGGCGTCCGGCAATCATCAGCAGAGTCATAATCGTCTTGGCAAAAGGATTGAAGTGGGCGAAGTTGCCCATGTTTCCCGAATGGCCCAGCCCCGGGCCGATATTCGCCATTGAGGTCGCAACAGCCCCGGCTGATTCCAGGATGGATACGCCGGATAACTGCAAAAGCAATACGCCGGCAATATATATTACAAAGTAAAGTGAGATGAATACCATTGTTTGGTTCACCACCCCTTCGGGCACGCCCTGTCCGTTCAGTTTGACAGGGACGACAGCGCTGGGGTGATGAAGCCTGATGAATGAGTTTCCCAGGTTTTTAAAGAATATAAGGTGCCTGGCAATCTTGATCCCGCCTGTTGTTGAGCCGGTAGAACCTCCTGAAAACATAAGCAGGAAGAGGAGGAACCAGCCAAGCGGAGGGAATGTCATGTAGTCAGCGGTTGCAAACCCCGAGCATGAGATCTGTGAGATCACCTGGAAAAATGAATGTCTGAATGAAAGGGCAAAGTTTCTGTCTGTGCCGGTATAGAGTATGATTGTCAATACGGTTACGCCAGCCGTTACGGTGAAGAGGTAAGCCCACAGTTCATCATTTGACCTAACCCTCTTTAAGTTGCCCTTGAGCAGATGGTAGAAGACAACATAACTTACTGCGGAAAGCAACATGAATATTGCGATAACATACTGAATATATGGTGAATACTCTGCCACGCTGGTATTACGGGTAGAAAAACCTCCGGTTGCAACGGTGCTGAAAGAATTGCAGAGGCTGTTGAACAGGTCCATCCCCCCGAGCAGCAGGAAGATCGTTTCCAGAGCAGTGATCCCGAGATAAATGTACAGGATCCTGTAAACCACCCCCTTGGCCTTCGGATGTATCTTTTCCTTCAATGATGATTCGAGGCTGAAGAGCTGATAGCCGGTCATTTTCAGAGATGGAAGAACGAGGATCACCAGCACTATAATCCCGATCCCGCCGATCCAGTGGGTCATGCTTCTCCAGAAAAGTATCGAGTGGGGAAGTGCCTCGACATCTGTCAGTATCGAAGCACCTGTTGTGGTCAGCCCGGAGGCAGACTCAAAAAGTGCATCGACGAAGGAGGGAATTGTTTTTCCGATGAGGTAGGGGAGTGCGCCTGCGAAAGAGATCACAAGCCAGGCGGATGTGACTATCAGGTAGGTTTCCCTGTTGTTGATCTGGCCTTGATCCGGTCGCCTGCCCAGAAACCAAAGCGCTCCTCCCAGGATAATGCATATGCCGGCTGAAATAACAAACGGCCATACAGGCTCGCTGTAAATCAAAGAAACAGGAAGGCAGAAAATGACGGCGGCTGCTTCGATAAGCAGGATAGTGCCCAGCACCCTGGCAATATGAACCGGATTTATAAGCATCCATAGATGACATTACAAACGCGGCCCAAAGTTGAGTCCATAATCATAAGAATAAAATCAAGAATGAGTCAGGGCCTGTAAAGATTTTATAAAGAGAAGTACTTTCCGGGATGCCATACCTGGCTGTTTTATGATCACAGGCTACCGGCCGGCGATTCAGCTCCCAAACCTGTAACCAATGCCTGATTCGGTTATCAGAAGGACGGGGTTTGAAGGGTTTTCTTCTATTTTCTTCCGGAGCTGGGCAATGAAGACTCTCAGATACTGTGTCTGTTCCAGGTACCCGTAACCCCAGATCTCCTTCAGGATAAACCGGTGGGTAAGTACCCTTCCGGTGTTTTTGGCCAGGAGTGTAAGCAGGGAATATTCCGTGGAAGTAAGCTTTATGATTTCCCCGCTTTTGCGAACCACGTGGTTGAGCATGTCAATTGTCAGCGATCCGAATTCCATCAGCGGCGTATCCTTTTTTTCTTCGCTCAGCCTGATTGCAGCTCTTATCCTGGCTACAAGCTCCCCGCCCCGGAAAGGCTTCGTAAGGTAATCATTAGCCCCCCGGTCAAGCGCCTTGATGATATCATCCTCAGAGTTTCTCACTGACAGTATGATGACGGGCTTTGTATACCATTCCCTTAATGTCTCCAGGAGTTTCATCCCGTCCATGTCAGGCAATCCCAGGTCAAGGATAACCAGCGCAGGACTGTGGGTTGCTGCTGCCACCAGGCCTTCCTTACCGGTAGTTGCAAAGACGGTGTTGAACCCGTATGTTGAGAGTGAGATCTCAAGCAGTCTTCTGATCTGTACCTCATCATCAATGATCAGTATGGTCCTGTTATCATTCATTCTGCAAGATTAAGCTGGTTTATGTCCGGGATTTCGGACGGAATTGTCACAGTGAAGATGGCTCCTCCTTCCCTGATGTTCGAAACGGAAACAGTACCCCTGTGTGCATCCACAAGTCCCCTTACAATTGACAGCCCCAGGCCAAGACCGCCTGCCGGCGATCCTTCAACGCGGAAGAATTTGTCGAAGAGCCGCGGGAGTGAAGCAGGAGGGAAGCCCGGTCCGCTGTCCGATACCCTGATAACTAGTCCCTTATTCTCGTATGAAGCCTCCGTTTTTATGGCCGAGCCCGGGGGGGAGTGCTGTGTCGCGTTGAGCAATAGGTTATTAAGAATGAGCTCCACGAGACTGAAGTCAATCCTGACCAGTGGCATATCTTCCGGTATTGACATGATCACGTGAAACTGCGCAAGCTCCTGTTTCAGGCTCAGGGTGACCCTTTGAAACAGGTCTGTCACATCGTGCCAGTCAAGCCGGAGGGAAATCCTTCCGCTCTCAATACGTGACATGTTAAGCAGGTTTTCGGTCATATGATTCAGCCGGGCTGATGCCTTGAGGATTTCGCCATACAGTTCCTTCCTGTTTTCTTCCGAAGCCTCTGAGGACATCAGGGTATCAGAGGCCCCCATAATAGCCGCAATTGGTATTCTGAACTCATGTGAAACCAGGTTAAACAGAGTGCCATAGAACCTGTCTGATTCATCCAGAACCCTTGCCCTTGTAGCCATCTCACCCAGGAACTCACGTTCGATGGCGCCTGCAATGTGTGAGCAGCAGGTATCCCAGAAGGCGTCCTTGTTCCTGTACCGTTCTTCAGCGATCCTGCATACGGCAACACCGGGATTTATCATTGCCCCGGTCAGGGGAAAGTATGTAAACGGTTCATGCGGCCTGTTTCCTGTAAACCTTCCCGCTTTCCTCTGGTTGGCAAACACCCATTTGACCAGGTCATGATCAGGCTGGTCATCATCCTCGCCGGACTCAGCGGCAGGCTGGCAGACCAGGTTATTGTTCCCGTCCTGAATGATGAACCGGGCTCCGGCCCCTGAATTTGTCCTGAAATGTTCCTCAGCCACCCTGATGACTTCATCGGTACCGCGCGCTCCTGACAGTCCGGCCGTCAGGCGGAACAGGGCATTTGTCTGATTCTCCCTGTCGCGGACAGCCCTCTCCTGTCTCCTGATCCTGTTGGTGAGTATCCCGTTGAGCAGAGCGATGATGAAGAACGAGACAAACATCAACCTGTCTTCAGTGTTGGCAATGTGAAAAGTATGAAATGGAGGGATGAAGAAGTAATTCCATGAAACGGCGCTCATGGTTGAAGCGAGCAGGACGGGCCCTATCCCGAGGAAAACAGCCAGAATGGCTACCACAAAAAGGAGTATAAATGATACAATGTGATAGCTCTGCGGAGAGGATAGTGGCAGGCATACAAGTGTTGTGAGACCAATTATCAGTATCACAAGCAGATAGTGAAAAATGTGTTTCACTGTGCCTGAGAGCCGGCCCGTCAGAATGCCATTCATGCGGTTCTTGTTTTCAATGCAAATTTAAGTTGTGAAAGGGTATAATGATTTCTTACTGTGCGGCTAATTTGGCGACTGTTTCATAAAGACTTTATCAATAATCAGGCTGATAGTGAAAAGAATTTATAAAGGAGACCGGCAGGCGGCCGACATAAGCTGAAGGCGCTAAAAATCAGTGATTTAATAACAGATACAGCATGCTTTGCCGCGAAAATGGCCCGGAAAATTGTAACCCTGAAGCCTTTATGGCCGTTTAACATTTTGCATTACACACCGGCGAGGGTATGTAGTCAGATGGTTCATGAAGAAATGGATCCTATATAGTATTTCCGTATTGTTGTCGTTGAATGCCTGGGGGCAGAGCTGCTCAATTCTATCAAAGGCCAACAACATAACCCCGGATAAACTTTGTTCACCGGTGACCGCCACCTGGACCGTAAGCTATACGGGTGTTGATGACGGAGGGGCACCGGTGACAATTAGGTTTGACTGGAACAATGGCAATATTGAAACCCTGTCTGCCACTGAAACTTCCCCGGGTGTGTTTGAAGCAACTTCAATAAACACCTATACCTCAGCAGGAAGTATCTGCAACTACCACCCGCAGGCCACACTGGTGGTTGACGGGGTACTGTGCACCTCATCATCCCAGGAACAGATAGTGACAGTATGGGATGATGATGATCACAATGGAGGCCATATGCATATCAATCCGCTGGTCTACCCGATCTGTTTCGGCAACAGCGCCAACGTCCGTTTCCAGGACCTTACGCAGTTTAACTGTGTGCCTCCGCAGGAAAGGGATAATCCCAACGTCAGCACCAGGTGGATACAGTGGGTCTATGGTACAGACATCACAATGACCGGTATTCCGGTTACTGTTGACGGTCACAGCAGGACATTTCCCTACGTTGACAATGTTATCACACTTACCGGCCCGGTGACCGGTTCCGGGGTATGGTCCGATGTCCTTTTTGTGGCAAATGACAAGCTTATAGGCCAGTATTTTGAGGTTACCCTTCGCAACTGGAACTACTGTAATCCATATGATGACCCCGCTATCCCCGGCGGTCCTCATGACCGTGTCAACGGTGACCATCCGCCGGTAGTCACCACCGCAAGGATATTGATTGTACCCTACCCTGATGCGACCATCATGCCGGTTGACCCGATGTGCGCAAATGCCTCACCGGTAGCCCTGACGGGGCATGATCCGGGAGGCACATGGACCGGAAGCGGGGTGAGCGGCAACATATTTGATCCCTCACTTGCCGGGCCCGGCAGCCACACCATAAGGCATGAGATTGTAAATGCCGACGGATGCCGGGATGATGATCAGACAACAATTACCGTTTACCCCGTTCCCGATGCCACGATAATCACGGCCGGGATCGCCTGTTCAACCGACCCGGTTATTGTACTTCAGGCAAATGACCCGGGGGGCGTATGGTCCGGCACCGGTGTCTCGGGAAATCTTTTCTATCCGGCGGTGGCCGGATCGGGAAACCACCTGATAACTTACTCCATCACCGATGCCAACGGCTGTAC
>LAHR01000077.1_pt1 | contig 49966 bp, 42 predicted proteins | sample 329641 | NCBI WGS metagenome assembly LAHR01 (sample SAMN03275701, study PRJNA271635) | activated sludge metagenome | isolation source: Sample C-3 Sludge from acetogenic chamber (third chamber) of Anaerobic...
GAGCAGGCCGAGATCCGGCGGATGAAAAACACGCCGAGCACCGCACTGCCGGCCAGCCACAGCAGGGTCCACAGCACGCCAACCGACGCGCCCGCCAGCACCAGCAGGCAGACTTCCAGCACCACGAAACCCCATACGAACGCGCGCACGGCCACTCCCCCGTCCCAGCGGGGCATCATGGGTGCGCCACTGCGTGAATGCCATCGGCCGGCGGCCCGGCGCGTTGAAAGCCCGGGGCATTAGTGCAACAATCCCGCCCCTTCCCGATACCCGCAGCAACGAGGCACGCATGGACCTGAACGGCAAAGTCATCGTGATCACCGGCGGCGCCCAGGGCCTGGGCCGCAGCATGGCCGAGGCCTTCGCCCGCAAGGGGGCACGGCTGGCCCTGGTGGACCTCAACCCGGAAAAACTCGGGCAGGCGGCCGCCGCCTGCCGCGCCGCCGGCGGTGAGGCCCGCGGCTACACCGCCAATGTGGCCGACGAGGACTCCGTGAGCGGGCTGTTCGACGCCGTGCTGCGCGATTTCGGCACCCTGGACGGCCTGGTCAACAATGCCGGCATCACCCGCGACGGCCTGCTGGTCAAGGCGAAGGACGGCGTGATCGAGAAACGCATGAGCCTGCAGGAATGGCAGACGGTGATCGACGTGAACCTCACCGGCGTGTTCCTCTGCGGCCGCGAAGCCGCCAGCCGCCTCATCGCGCTGGGAAAACCCGGCCTGATCCTCAACATCTCCAGCCTGTCGAAGGCCGGCAACATGGGCCAGACCAACTACTCCGCCGCCAAGGCCGGCGTCGCCGCGATGACGGTGACCTGGGCCAAGGAACTGGCCCGCTACGGCATCCGCTGCGCGGGCATCGCGCCGGGCTTCATCGCCACCGAAATGGTCGCGGCCATGAAACCCGAGGCACTGGAAAAACTCTCCGCCGGCATCCCGCTCAGGCGCCTGGGCCAGCCCGGGGAAATCGCCCTGTCGGCGGTGTACCTCTTCGAGAACGACTACTACACCGGTCGCACCCTGGAGATGGACGGCGGCATGCGCATCTGACGCACCGCCCGCTGCCGCCATGGCCGCTGCCTGGACCACCGGCCTGCTGTTCGCGGCCACCAGCCTGATCCTGGCCTGGCTGTTCCGGGCCTGCCTGCGCACGCCGCACTCGCACGGCTTTTACCGCTTCTTTGCCATCGAGGCGATCCTGGCCCTGGCCCTGCTCAATGGCCGTTACTGGTTCGCGGACCGTTTTGCCCCGCACCAGCTGGCCTCCTGGCTGCTGCTGTTCACCGCCTTGTACCTGCTGCTGCATGGCAGCTGGCTGCTCGCCCGCCACGGGCAGCCCGACGCCAGCCGCCACGACCCCACCCTGCTCGCCTTCGAGAAAACCCGCCGTCTGGTCACGCACAGCCTGTTCGCCCACATCCGCCACCCGCTGTATGCCTCGCTGGCCCTGTTCGGCTGGGGGCTCTGCCTCAAGCAGCCCGGCTGGGGAAGCGCCGTGCTGGCGGCGCTGGCCAGTGCCCTGCTGGTGGCCACCGCGCTGGCCGAGGAACGCGAAAACCTCGCCTATTTCGGCGAGGCCTACCGCGACTACCAGGCCCGCAGCCACCGCTTCATCCCGGGAATTTTCTAGGCGCCCGGCCTTCTGCCGGGGCGCCGGCAATGCTAGACTGCCGCACCACCATGGTGCGACCGCCCTGTCCGGCAACGCAGCCGTCCCGCCCACCCTCCCTGACACAGGAACCCCCGCGCATGAGCCATGCTGTCAACGCCTTCATGAAACGGCTGAAGGAGCGCGACCCCAACCAACCCGAATTCCACCAGGCCGTACAGGAAGTGGTGGAAAGCATCTGGTCACTGGTCGAAGAGAACCCGAAATACCGCGACACCGGCCTGCTGGAACGCATGGTGGAGCCCGAACGCGTGGTGATTTTCCGCGTGCCCTGGGTCGATGACCGGGGCGAGGTCCAGGTCAACCGCGGCTACCGCGTGCAGATGAACAGCGCCATCGGCCCCTACAAGGGCGGCCTGCGCTTCCACCCCAGCGTGAACTTGAGCGTGCTGAAGTTCCTCGCCTTCGAACAGGTCTTCAAGAACGCGCTGACCACCCTGCCGATGGGCGGTGGCAAGGGCGGCTCCGATTTCAACCCGAAGGGCCGCAGCGACAACGAGGTCATGCGCTTCTGCCAGGCCTTCATGAGCGAACTGTACCGCCACATCGGCCCCGACCTCGACGTACCGGCCGGTGACATCGGTGTCGGCGCGCGCGAGATCGGCTACCTGTTCGGCATGTACAAGAAACTGGCCAACGAATTCACCGGCGTGTTCACCGGCAAGGGCCGCAGCTACGGCGGCAGCCTGATCCGCCCCGAGGCCACCGGCTACGGCCTGTTGTATTTCGTCGAGGAAATGCTGAAGACCCGCAAGCGCTCACTGGTCGGCCTGCGCGTGGCCATTTCCGGTTCCGGCAATGTAGCCCAGTACGCCATGCAGAAAGCCATGGAACTCGGTGGCCTGGTCGTGACGCTGTCGGATTCTGCCGGCACCGTGTACTGCCCGGAGGGTTTCCGCGAGAAGCACTGGGAATTCCTCATGACGCTGAAGAACGAGCGCCGCGGCCGCATCGAGGAACTCGCCAGCGAATTCGGCCTGCAGTATGCCGGTGGCAAGAAACCGTGGGCCTTCCCCTGCGATGTGGCACTGCCCTGCGCCACGCAGAACGAAGTGGACAAGGATGACGCCCTCGAGCTGCTGAAAAACGGCTGTTTCTGCGTGGCCGAAGGCGCCAACATGCCGTCCACCCCGGCCGCCGTCGATGCCTTCCAGAAGGCGCGCATCCTCTACGGCCCCGGCAAGGCCAGCAATGCCGGCGGCGTGGCCGTCAGCGGCCTCGAGATGACGCAGAACTCGCAGCGCCTGCACTGGCATGCCGGTGAAGTCGACGAGAAACTGCACTTCATCATGCAGAGCATCCACCATGCCTGTGTCGAATGCGGGCGCGATGGCGACGACTGGGTCGACTATGTGAAGGGCGCCAACATTGCCGGCTTCACCAAGGTTGCCGATGCGATGCTGGCACAGGGCGTGACCTGAGCCTGCCCGGTACGGCAAAAAGCCCCGGCATGCCGGGGCTTTTTTGTTGCCGGGGCGTCCCTCAGCGGGCGTCGTTGCCGACCTGTGCACCGCCGGTTGCATCCATCCGCACGCGCGACCGCAACCACAGCCACAGCCACAGCGCCGGGAGGATCGACAGCGTGGTAAACACGAAAAACCCGGCATAACCCATCGTCGTCACCATGAAGCCGGACAGGCCGCCGACCAGCTTGCCGGGCAGCGTCACCAGCGAGCTGAACAGCGCGTACTGCGTGGCGGTGTAGTGGCGATTGACCAGCGCCGACAGCCAGGCCACGGCCGCCGTGCCGAGGAAACCGCCGGACAGGTTCTCGCCGGCGATCACCAGCGTGAACACGCCGAGATGGCCGGGGAACACGCTCAGCAACAGGTACAGCAGGTTGCTGGCTGCGCCCGCCACCACGGCAAACAGCAGGCTGCGACGGATGCCGAAGCGCACCACCGCCACCCCGCCGAGGAAGGCACCGGCAATGCCGACCCACACGCCGAACACCTTCGACACCGCTGCCACCTCGGTCTTGCTGAAGCCGCTGTCGAGGTAGAACGGCAGGGCCATCACGCCCAGCATCTGGTCCGGCAGCTTCAGCAGGCCGATGAACAGCAGCAGCGCCACGCCCAGCGGGCCGGCAAAGCGCGCGGAAAAATCACGGAACGGCCCCACCACGCCATCACGCAGCAAGGGCAGCAGGCCCAGCCGGCGCGGTGCAGGGTGCACCGGTTCGCGGGCCACGACGGTGGCCAGCATGGCCAGCAGCAGCACCATCGCCATCAGCTGGTACACCTGCACCCAGCTCACGCGGTCAGCCAGGAACAAGGCCAACGCACCCGACACCAGCAGGGCCAGGCGGTAGCCCAGGGTATAGGTGGCCGCCAGTGCGCCCTGGGCTTCCGGGGGCGCGATCTCGATGCGGTAGGCATCGACCACCACATCCTGGGTGGCACCGGCAAAGGCTGCCAGCGCCGTCAGCAGCACGAAGGCCGCGAGGTTGCCGGCCGGCGTCACGGCGGCCATGCCCAGCAGCGCCGCCAGCAGCACGCCCTGTGCGGCCAGCAGCCAGCCACGGCGCTGGCCCAGGCGGCCGGCCAGCGGCAGTCGCAGCTGGTCGACGGCCGGTGCCCACAGGAATTTCAGCGAATAGGACAGGCCCACCAGACTCATCAGGCCGATGTCTTCCAGCGCGATCCCGCTGTCCTTCAGCCAGGCCGACAGGGTGCCGCCCACCAGCAGGAACGGCAGGCCGGAGGCAAAGCCGAAACACAGCATGATGACCGCGGCCGGCTGCGCAAACGCCTGCACGATGGCACGCAGCTGTTTCATGCAGGCCCCCGGGCCTGCGGCAGCAGGGCAACATTCTTGGCTGGCATCACGCGCGGATCCTGTCCCGGGCAAAGCCGCATTGTGTCATGCTGCCTGCAGCGCTGCACGGCACGGGCTGCGTGATAAAATGCGCGCCTGCCCGCCGGATTGCGCCCATGACCCCGCCCATCCTCGAAGTCCGCCAGCTGACCAAGCGCTACCGCAGCCACACGGCAGTCGACGGCATCGGTTTTGCGATACCGGCGGGCACCTGTTTCGGCCTGCTCGGCCCCAACGGCGCCGGCAAGACCACCACCATCGAGATGATCGAGGGCACCACCACGCCCACCGCCGGCGACATCCTCTACCGGGGTGCACCGCGCACGCGGCGCTTCCGCGAGGAATGCGGCATCCAGTTCCAGTCCACGGCCCTGATGGACTACCTCAGCGTGCGCGAGGTGCTCACGCTGTTCAGCCGCCTGTACCGCCGCAGCGTGCCACTGCCCCAGCTGGCCGAGGACTGCCAGCTCGGCGACTTCCTCGACCACCGTGCCACGCGCATCTCCGGCGGCCAGCGCCAGCGCCTGCTGCTCGCCCTGGCGCTGGTCAACGACCCGGCCATCGTCTTCCTCGACGAGCCCACCACCGGGCTCGACCCGCAGTCGCGGCGGCAGTTCTGGACCCTGATCGACCGCATCCGTGCGGCCGGCAAGACCGTCATCCTCACCACCCACTACATGGATGAGGCACAAGCGCTGTGCGATGATCTCGCCATCATGGACCGCGGCCGCATCGTCGACCGCGGCTCGCCGCAGGCGCTGCTGAAAAAGCATTTCCAGCACGTGCGCGTGTGCATCGACCGCAACGCATTCGGCATCGACCCTGCCCTGCTGGGCGAGCCGGTGGTGGAATCGGCCACGGACATCGAGATCCTGAGCCGCTCGATCGACCACACCATCGACACCCTGCGCCGGCTGCAGGTGCCGCTGTCGACGCTACGCGTGCGCAACCCCACGCTCGATGACCTGTTCCTGAAACTCACCGGCCACAGCCTGCAGGAGGACGACGGCGCATGAAACGCTTCCTCGCCCTGCTGCACGCCCGCAACCTCGAATTCGTGCGCGACCGCGCCGCACTGGTCTGGGCCCTGCTGTTCCCGGCCCTGATGGTGGCCGGCTGTGCGGTGATTTTTTCCGGCGACGGTGACCCGGTGCTCAGCATCGGCGTGCTGGGCGAATCGCCGGCCGCAGCCCAGGCACAACTGCCGGCACTGCCGCCGCAGGCCGTCGCCTGGCACGGCTACGGCGACCGTGAACTCGCCCTGCGCCGCGTGCGCTACCACCAGCTCGACCTGTTGCTCGACACCCGCAGCGGCCACTACTGGGTCAACCCGCTGTCGCCGCGCGGTGCCGTGGCCGAGCGCCTGCTGGCAGCCGATCCGGCGGCCACCCCGACACTGCAGCGCCAGGCCATCGAGGGCCGCGCCATCCGCTATGTCGACTGGGCACTGCCCGGCATCCTCGGCATGAACATGATGTTCGCCTCACTGTTCGGCGTCGGCTATGTGGTGGTGCGCTACCGCATGAACGGCGTGCTGAAGCGCCTGCATGCCACGCCTGCTTCGGCATTCGAGTTCCTCAGCGCACAGGTGGTTTCGCGCCTGCTGCTGATCCTGGCGGCGTCGGCCATCATCTTCGCCGGCTGCCATGCCGTGCTCGATTTCCTCATGCTGGGGCAGTACCTCGACCTGTTGCTGGTCGGCGTACTCGGTGCCCTGGCGATGATCAGCCTGGGGCTGGTGATCTCCAGCCGCAGCGACAGCGAGGAATTCGCCGGCGGCATGCTGAACCTGTGCACCTGGCCGATGATGTTCCTGTCCGAGGTGTGGTTCCCGCTCGACAATGCCCCGGCCTGGGTGCGCGGCCTGTCCGAGGCCATGCCGCTGACGCACACGGTCTCTGCGGCCCGCCGCATCATGCTCGAAGGTGCCAGCGTTGCCGACATCAGCCACCACCTGCTGGTGCTGGCGATCACCACCGCAGTGCTGATGGCCACCGCCTCACTGCTGTTCCGCTGGCACCGCGAGTAGCTGCGGATGACCGCGCGCGTGCACTGGCACATCCTCGGCGCAGGCGCGATGGGTTGCCTGTGGGCCACGGCACTGCGCGAAGCCGGCCATGCCGTCACCCTCATCCTGCGCGACGGCCACACCGATTGCGTGCAACTGCAGCGCGACGGCGTGCAGCACACGGTGACTGTCGACAGCACCACCGCCACCGGCGCAGGCGGCATTACCCACCTGCTGGTCACCACCAAGGCGACGCAGACCCTGGATGCCCTGGCCGGCGTGCGCCACGCCCTGCTGCCCGGGGCCACTGTCGTGTTGCTGCAAAACGGCATGGGCCAGCAGCAGGCGGTGGCCGATGCCCTGCCCGGCTGCCGCCTCTACGCCGGCCTGTCGACCGAAGGCGTGTGGCAGCGCGCACCGTTCGCCGTGGTGCACGCCGGCCGCGGCCTCACCCGCTTCGGCGCCTGGCCACCGGCACCACCGCAGGCCGCCGGCTTGATGCAGGCCTTCAGCGGCATCGATCTTGCCGTGCAGTGGGAAGACGACATCCTGCCGGCACTGTGGCAGAAGCTGGCGGTCAATTGCGCCATCAACCCGCTGGCGGCCCTGTACCGCTGCCGCAACGGCGAGCTGCTCGACCACGGCCCGCACCAGCAGCACCTGCAACGCCTGTGCGCCGAGATCAGCCAGGTACTCGCCGCCTGCGGCATCCGCCTGCCGGGTGACGAGGACTGCTACGCGGTGGCCGTGCGCGTTGCCACACAAACGGCCGCCAACCGTTCCTCGATGCTGCAGGACGTGCTGGCCGGCCGCCACACCGAAATTGCCATGCTCAATGGCTTCCTGCTCGACACCGCTGCCCGCCACGGCCTCGACCTGCCGGAAAACCGTGCCGTGACGGCGGCCGTGCTGGACCTCGTCCCCCACAACCATCCCCACCGCACTTGACGCCGCACCCGGGCACCGCCTACAGTGCGCGACCTGTTACTGGTGCCCGACGGCCTGACCCGCCCGACGGTTAAACGGGAAGTTCGGTGAATGGCAGGCCGGTTGCGACTGGCCACCCATGAAACCGACGCTGCCCCCGCAACGGTGATTGCCGCAAGGCATCAGCCCGGAACCGGCCAATGACAGTTTTCAACGATCGAGCGGAGGGCTCATCGGAGGAGTCCTTCGCGGCTTCCCTTTTCCCTCCCTCAATGGCAACGCCCGATCGTGACCCGTGCACGGCAGGCATCACCGCATTGAGGAGACACCATGAACCGTTACTGCCTTGGGCTGGCCGCATGGCTGGCCACCACCGCATCCCTGGCCGCACCGGCGGATGACCGCCCCGTCGAACAGGTGATCGTGAGTGCGACCCGTTCACCGCAAGCCAACCTCAACATCGCCACCCCGGTCATCGTCATCACCGCCGACGAAATTGCCGCTACCGGCGCCAACCACCTGATCGACATCCTGGAAAGCCAGGCCGGCATCCAGGTGCAGGACCGCATCGGCAACGGCAGCCGCGGCGCAGTCAGCATGCGCGGCTTTGCCGATTCGGCCACCAACAACACGCTGATCCTGGTGGACGGCCGCAAGCTCAACAACCCGACGATGGAGGCTGCCGACCTCAACAGCATCGCCGTGCATGACATCGAACGCATCGAGATCGTGCAAGGCAGCGCCGGCGTACTGTTCGGCGAACAGGCGGTGGGCGGCGTCATCAACATCATCACCAAGCGCCCCGGCCGGCAGCAGCTGCGCATCGAAGCCTTCACCGGCAGCCACGAACTCGACGGCCTGCGCGCCAGTGTCAGCCAGGGCTTCGGCAACGGGCTGGCCTTCCGCCTGTCCGGCGAAAAAAAGCAGTCCGACAACTACCGCGACAACAACGAAACGGATTACGAAAACCTGATGGGCCAGCTGGATTACACCGGCGCCCGGGGATCGGCATTTGCCGAGTTCCAGTCCGTCAACGATGACCTGCGGCTGCCCGGCGCCATCAGCAGCGACAACCCCTGGGACCCGCTGCCGCAACTGACCGTCGACCAGAAGCTCGCCATCGACCGCAAGCAGACCGACAACCCGAACGATTTCTCCGACACCCGCACCAATGTGGTCCGCATCGGCGGCAGCCTGCGCCTGACCGACAACCTGTCGCTGGCGGCAGAATACGGTGATCGCGACAGCGATGGCCGCGGCTTCCAGTTCGGCACCGGCTTCACGCAGGACACGCGCGTGAAGACCTTCAGCCCGCGCCTGATCGGCGAATGGGAGACCTCCCGCGGCCCGCTGCTGCTCACCGCCGGCTATGACCAGCAGGACAGCGCCTTCCGCTACGACCAGCCGGGTTTCCTGTATTTCCTCAGCAACGAGCAACGCCTGAAGGACCTGTACGCACAGCTGGTGTTGCCACTGGCACAGGGCCTGGCACTCACGGCCGGCGCACGCCACAGCGAGGCGCAGGACGAGGACCTGCTGCGCGGCATCGGCAACCGCGAAAGTGAAGTGGCCACCGAACTCGGCCTGAGCTGGCAGTTCACGCCGCATGCGCGCCTCTTCCTGCGCAATGCCGACGGTTTCCGCTTTGCTTCCGTCGACGAGAACGGCCTGACCCCACCCGGCCAGCTGTTCCTCGACCCGCAGACCAGCAACAGCTGGGACCTCGGTTACGAGTGGTCCCACGCTGGCCACGGCGTGCGCGTGCTGCTGTATGACATGCAGCTCAGCAATGAAATCGTCTTTGATCCCAGCGTGCCCGGCCCGTGGTTCCCGGGCGCCAACGTCAACCTCGATGAATCACGCCGCCGTGGCGCCGTGCTGGAAGGCCGCGCTGCGCTGGGCGGTGGCGTCACGCTGCGCGCCAATGCCACCTTCACCGATGCCGAGATCACCTCGGGCCTGTTCCGCGGCAATGCCGTGCCCTTCGTGTCGGAACACACCGGCACCGTGGCGCTGGAATGGGACATCGGTGGCGGCTGGAGCAGCTATGTCGATGCGCACTACACCGGCTCGCGCTACCAGGGCAATGACGATGCCAATGCGGCTGCGCGCATCAGCGCCTACTGGACCTGGAATGCCAACCTGCGCTGGCAGGGTGGTGGCTGGGATGCCAAGCTGCGCCTGAACAACCTCGGCGGCGAACAGTACGAGGCCTACCGCAGCATCTACGGCGCCTACCCCGCTGCAGAAGCCACCGCCGAACTGCGCGTGGCCTACACCTTCTGACGGTGCAGGCCGCCCATGCAAAAGGGGATGCCGTGGCATCCCCTTTTTTTTCGCACCGGCCGGCTGCTGCCGGTCACGGCCTGGCCGTGCCTACTGCTGCTGCAGCTGCCGTGCCAACGCATAGGCCGACAAGGCCCGCAGGTGCAGCGGCGGGTCAAAGCGGCGTTCATAACGCGACCAGGCCTGCAGGGCCGCGGCAAAATCGCCGCGCCGGATGTGCGCCACCAGCAACTCGCGCAGCAGCAGGCGGTGTTCCGGCGTGTCGCTGAGGCTGTCCTCGCCCGGCAACAGGCGCGCCCCCACCGCGAGCACGGCGGCATCATCACGGCGGGCCGCTGCCTGCAGCAGCTGCAGCCAGTCGCGGTAGTCCGCCGGCCAGTGCGCCAGGCAGGGGCTGTCGAGCAATGCCTGCCACACGGCGGCCAGCTCGTCGGCGGCCCAGTACGGCTGCACCGTATTGGCCAGCTCCACCACGGCAGGCAGCCAGGAACCGCGTGCTGCCAGCAGGTCGCAATCGTGCAGCGGCTGCCGCACCGACTGCACCAGTGCAATGCGGGGTGCCTGCCACTCGCCGCGTTCCGGCAATGCCTCGCCGTACTGCAGCGATCGCCAGTAATGCCGCAGCTGCATGGCCTGTGCGGCTGCCTGCCCGACCGGCAGCGGGTGGCGGGCATGCACATCCGCCGCCGGCCGCACCCACTGCGGGTCGATGTCCGCCAGCGCCTGGGCCGGCAGCCACTGCACGCCGATGGCCTGTGCATTCAGGTAGCGGGTACGCACCGCATTCTGGTCGAGGAAGGGGAAGTAGTCGGAATTGGCAGGCACCCCGTAGCTGTCGAACAAGGGCTGCAGGTACGCGGCATTGCCGATCACGGCCCAGTCGGCATCGGCCTGGCTGGCCACGCCGATGCGTGCCAGTGCGGCCCGCAACGGCCCCTCGCCCACGGCCTGCAGGCGCGCCGGCGGGATTTCCTGCAGGCTGGCCAGGAACAGCACATCGCCACGCCCGGTGCCGTACAGGCGGTAATGCGGGAACACCGCAGCCATCGCCCGCGCCACGCTGGCCACCAGCGGCATGTCGATCTCGTACAGGTGGAACCACTGCGCAAACACGCCGCCTTCATTCAGGTGGCGGCTGACCAGCCGGTAGAACTCCACCGAGAACAGCCCGGCCACGCCACTGACCCAGGGGTTGGACGGTTCCGACAGGATCAGGTCGTACGAACGCTGCTGGTTGGTAAAGAAGGTCTTGGCATCGGCGATGTGGATTTCGCTGCGCGGGTCGGTGAAGGCACGCTCGACCTTGCTGCCGAACAGGCGCGCCCCTTCCACCATGCCCGGTTCGATCTCGACGGTGTCCACGCGCTGGATGGCAGGGTGCAGCAACAGGGTGTGGGTCGACATGCCCGAGCCCATGCCGATCACCGCCGCCTCGGCAATGGCCGGGTTCACCATCAGCGGGATCGCCGCCAGCAGCGTCATGGTGGACTCATCGGGCGAGGCACGCCCGTCGTCGAAATAGATGGCAGCATCGGCCTTGCCGTTGGTACGGATGCTCATCGAGCTGGCATGGCGCACCACATCGACCGTGGCCGTGCGGCCATCGTGGTGGTACAGCACGGTTTCATGCGCACCCAGCAGCGAGCCGGCGCGGTACACGCCGGAGGCCATCTTGCCGAGATCGAGCGGCACCAGGGCGGCCACCAGCGCCACATAGCCCAGCGACAGCACGGCGGCTGCCCAGCGCCGCTGCCGGGCGGCGTCGCGGTCCAGCCACAGCAGCCACAGGCCGATGCCGATATCCACCAGGCCACCGACGATGATCAGGCCCTTCAGGCCCAGCAGCGGCATCAGCCACTGCACCGACAGCGCCACACCGGCGATGGCACCGACGGTGTTCACCGCATACACGCGCCCGATGGCCGTCTCACCCTCGCCACGCGTCAGCAGCAGGTGGGTGATGATCGGCAGGGTCATGCCGGCACAAATGGTCGCAGGCAGCATCACCAGCAAGGCCAGGCCATGGCTGGCCAGGTTGAAGAACACATAGCCGGCATCGTTTTCCTTCAGTGCCCGCAGCGCAAACTCCATCGCGTGGAAGGTTTGCCCGTAGGCCACCAGGGTGCCGATCGCCAGCACGCCCATCACCAGCTGGATCAGTGCCAGCGCCTGCAGCGGCTGCGCGAAATGGTCGACCCGCCGCCGTATCCAGAAACCGCCGATGGCCAGCCCCGTGATGAATGCGCTGATCATCAGCTCGAAGGCATGGGTGGAGCTGCCCAGCACCAGTGCCAGCATGCGGATCCAGCCGATCTCATAGATGAAGGAGGCCATCCCGGTGAGCAAGGACACCAGCAGCAGTGCCCGCACCGGCAGGGCAAGTCCCGTTGCCGCCTGCGGCTGGGCCCTGCGTGCCGGCAGGCCGGGGTGGCGATCGCTGCGCACCAGCACATACACCACCAGCGCCAGCGCCAGGTTGATGAAACCGGCCGTCATGATGGTGCCGGGCAGGCCGATGCGGGCCACCAGCACGAAGCCGGCCACCAGCACCCCCACCGCCGCACCCAGGCTGTTGGCAAAATACAGGCCGGCGATGCGGCGACCCGGGTCGCTGTGCACCCGCCGCAGCAGGCCGGCACTCATGAACGGGAAGGTGGCTCCCAGCAGCACCGACTGCGGCAGGATCAGCAGCGCCGCCAGGGCCCATTTCCACAGTTCGGCGGCCAGCGGGCTGCCCAGGGCGGGAATCACGCTGTCGTACGACCAGCCGGTGAGCGCAATGAACACGGGATGGAAAACCAGCGCCAGCAGACCGATCACCGCCTCGGTGGCGGCATAGGCCAGCAGCGGCTGCGACCAGCGCAGGGTCCAGCGGCTGGCGAACCAGGCGCCCACCGCCATGCCGCCCATGAAGATCGCCAGCACCAGGGTCTGCGCATAGGCGGCATGTCCCAGGAACAGTTTCAGGTAATGCGTCCAGATCGACTCGTAAATCAGGCCGGAGAAGCCCGACAGGATGAACAACAACAGGTAGGCACGACGCACGAAACCTTCGGGATACTGGCGGGAAAAATCCAAGATGGTGTCCTCGGGAGTGGCCGCAGCCTGTTATTTTTCTGCCGGCCAGTATAGCCGGAACCACCTACCGCAAGGGCTGCGGGCAGTCGCGTTATACTGGCCGCACCGACACAGGGAGCCAACGCATGGGGCACCGACTGACCCGCATCTATACCCGCACCGGCGACGACGGCAGCACCGGGCTGGGCGACGGTTCGCGCATACCCAAGCATGCGCTGCGGATGGAGACCATCGGCACCGTCGACGAACTCAACTGCCACATCGGCATGCTGCTGTCCGTGCTGGGTGACAGCGCGCACCGCGACATCCTGCAACGCATCCAGCACGACTTGTTCGATCTCGGCGGCGAACTGTCACTGCCGGGCCAGGCGATCGTGCAGGCCAGCCAGGTCAGCCGGCTCGAGCAGGCCCTGGATGCCGTCAACGCCCACCTGCCGCCCCTGAAGAACTTCATACTGCCCGGCGGCCCGGTCGCTGCCAGCCAGTGCCACCTGGCACGGGCCGTGTGCCGCCGCGCCGAGCGCCTGCTGTCCGCACTCGCTGCTGCTGCCCCCGGCACCAACCCGGCGGGCCTGGCCTACCTGAACCGGCTGTCCGACTGGCTGTTCGTGCTGGCACGCGCGCTGGCCCGCGAGGGCGGCGGCGAGGAAATCCTCTGGCAACAGCAGGAACGCTGAACCCGCCTCAGTGCGGGGCAGCAAGCCAGGCTGCCCCTCGCACGCCACTGGCATCGCCGTAACGGGCCCGCACCAGCCGCGTGTCGATGCGGTCGCTGAACACCGGCCCCTGCCAGTACGGCGGCACCGCGTCGTAGATCGACCCGATGTTGGATACCCCACCACCGACCACGATCACATCCGGGTCAAGGATGTTGATGACCTGCGCCAGCGCCAGCGCCAGCTGCTGCGCATGCAACTGCAACGCACGCTGCGCCAGCCCATCACCGGCAGCCGCCCGTTCGGACACCCGCAGGGCGTCCACGGCCTCGCCACCGAGTTCGCGGTAATTGCAGGCCAGGGCGGGCCCGGCCAGCCAGGTTTCGATGCAGTCGCGGCGACCGCAATGGCAGGTGCGTGATGCCAGGCCCTGCGCCTGGGCCAGCGCCCAGGCCGCCTGCGGCAAGGGATTGTGGCCCCACTCACCGGTGATGGCATTGGGGCCGCACAGCAGCTGCCGGTTGACGGCGATACCGCCACCGACACCGGTACCGAGGATCACGCCGAACACGATGGCCGCGCCGGCGGCCGCACCGTCCACCGCTTCGGACAGCGTGAAACAGTCGGCATCGTTGGCGAGGTGCACGCGCTTGCCGAGGCGGGCCTCGAGATCCTGCTGCAGCGGGCGGCCGTTGAGGCACACGGAATTGCAGTTTTTCATCAGGCCGGTGGCGCGCGACACCGCTCCCGGCGTGCCGATACCGACGGCCGGCACCACCAGGCCGGCGGCCTGCTCCAGGCCCTGCACCAGCTGCACGATCGCCGCCAGCGTGGCGGCGTAATCACCGGCCGGCGTGGCCACGCGCTGGCGGGCGCGTTCGCACCCCCCCACCAGGATCACGCCCTCGATCTTGGTCCCGCCCAGGTCGATGCCCAACAATGCTGCCATCACCAGGCCTTCAGGATCTGCCAGAGGGAGACCAGCGCCACCACGATGATCAGCACGCGTGCCAGCAGCGTCATCAGGCTGCGGATGTCGGCCGTACCCTGTGCCACAAAAGCCTCGCGGGCTGCGGCATCGGTGTCATCGGCCAGGACCAGCGGCGTCCACTGCAGGGCACCGGCTGCGGCATCGGCCAGGAACGCATCACTGCGGCGGTGGCTGTCGAACCAGGCCGCATCCAGTGCCTGCACAGCCGTGGTGAAATTGCCGGCAAAGGCAAACAGCAGGCCGAGCAGGCGCACCGGCAGCCATTCCAGCAGGTGCAGCAGTTGCGCATCCAGCGGGCCGGCACCGGCCGGTGCCTGCTGCGCACGGACACTGGCCAGGCGGTACAGCACCGCGCCGGCCGGCCCCAGCAGCAGGAACCAGAACAGCACGGCAAACAGGCGCTCCAGGGCCTGGTAGGCAATCGCCCGCGACACCACCCGGTGCAGCGAGGCGGCATCGACCGCCGTTTCCAGGGCGTCCGCCGGCACGAAGTCCTGTGCACGGCGCCAGGCCGATTGCCAATCCCCCTGCTGCCAGTGCTGCAGGTAGTCCTCGACCTGCTGCAGGAGATCACCGCGCCCCAGCGCATACAGCAGCAGGATCACCGCCAGCAGCAGGGAAAACAGCCCCCACAGCAGCGGCCGCAGCACTTCAACCAGCAATCCGGCCGCCACCGCCGGCAACACCACGGTCAGCGCCCAGCCCAGGCCGGCCGGCAGGCCCGGCACGGCACGCCAGAAGGCATCCCAGCGGGCAACGGCCCGATCGCACCACGGGGCATCGCCGGCATGGCCGTACTGGCGCAGCAGCAACACGGCAAGCAGGGCCAGGAATTTCATCCACGCAGCTCCTTTCGCGCTTTCATCCGCAGCACGCGCCGCAGGCGTGGCCAGTCAAACGCCGGCCCCGGATCGGTCTTGCGGCCAGGGGCAATGTGTTCATGCCCGACGATGCGTTCAGCGGTGATCGCCGGGTAACGCGCCATCAGCACCGGCAGCAGCCGGGCCAGCACGCGGTATTGTGCATGGCTGTAGGGCCGGGTATCGGTGCCTTCCAATTCAATACCAATGCTGAAATCGTTGCAATTCGCCCGCCCGGCAAACGACGACTGCCCGGCGTGCCAGGCCCGCTGGCCGAAGCCGACGAACTGCGTGACAGCGCCGTCACGGTCGATGAACAGGTGGGCCGACACGCGCACACCGGCCAGGCCGTGCAGGACCGGGTGGCAGCCGGTATCGAGGCGGTTGCAGAAAAACGGCTCCACCAGGCCGGCACCGAACTCGCCCGGTGGCAGGCTGATGTTGTGCAGCACCAGCAGGCTGATGTCGCCCGCTGCGGGGCGCAGGTCATGGTTGGGGCTGGGCGCATGGCGTACCGGCCGTGCCAGCCAGCCGTCGCGCCGCACGCGGAAACGCATCAGGCCTTCCGGTGGCGGGCGCCACCGATGACCGATTCCAGCGCACGGTCAAACAGGCGGGTGTCTTCCATCAACTCGATGCGGCCGTCACGCAGGTCGCGTGCCAGTTCCTCGCGGGTTTTCTCCGCCACCTTCACACCGGCCCGGTTGACGAAAATGTAGCGCCCCGTATGGCGGATCACGGCCGCCAGCTTGCAGCGGAAGCGCTTGTCTTCCGCCTCGCAGAATTCCACCCACAGGCCCATGCCGAGGCCATCGACCACGCGCAGGTAGGCATCCAGGCTTTCTTCGGCAGCAGCGGTTTCTTCCGCAGCAGCGGGTTCTTCGGCAACGCCGGTTTCCGCAGCCGGTGCGGCCACGGCAGGCGGCGCGGCCTCCGCCACCGCCGAGGCCGGCGGCTTGCCGCGCAGCTGCGCCAGGTGCATCGCTTCCAGCGCCTTGAAAAAGGCATCCATCTCGGCCTGGCCGACGCCGGCCCAGCCCAGGCCGGTACGCAGCGCCTTCAGCAGCTGCGGCACCAGGCGCAGCAGTTTCTGGCGGTCGTCCGGCCCGCTGATCGGGCGCACGCTCCACACCAGGTCATCGAGGGTCTGGCAGTGCTGCGCCCACTTGTCGCCTTCGCTGCCTTCCTGCTGGAAGGCAAGGAACAGCACATTGCGCCACGCATGGCCGATGAACTGGCGCACCGGTTCGGGCAGCCCGGCGTCGGCCAGCAGCGACGCCAGCCGCTGGTCGACGGTATCGCGCGCCGAGTCACTGCGCGCACCGAGGTCGGCCGCACTGCGCAGGCGTTCCTCGGCCATCATGGCCTGCTCGGATTCACGCTCCAGCGCGGCATTGAATGCCACCAGCACATCGGTGAACACGGCGGCATCGCGCCCGAACCCGTCCAGCACGGTGCGCACGGCGACGGCCATGGCGTCGTACACCGCATCACCCGGTACCGCCGTCTCCGGCGTCAGGCCCAGGCTGGCGGTGGCGATCTGGTTCAGCAGCTTGCGCGCGGCATGCCCTTCGCGCTCGAAGAAGGCGTCATCCAGCAGGGCCACTTTCGCCAGCGGCACCTGCAGGAAACCCACCAGTTGCCGCACGCTGTCGGGCAGGCGGGGCGACTGCAGGATGAAATCAAACAGCAGCGATACCAGGCGCAGGGTTTCCTGCACCGACTTGTCACCGGCCAGCCCGGCAGCAGCGAGGCGCTCACGCACGGCCGCCATGCCGGCAGCCTGTGCGGCCAGCGGTGCCTGCTGCAGCGCTTGCGCCTGTTCCTGCTGCAGGGCATCGAGCAGGTCCAGCAAGGCCCCGTCCGAGGCCTGGCCAGCCCCTGCCCCGCTGGCCGGCACCGCCGGCACCACCAGGCCCAGTGCCTGCGCCCAGCCGGCAGCCTGTGCCGGCAAGGCATCCAGCACCCCCTGGCGGAACTGGCGGAACACCAGCAGGGTGGCCTGCGGGTTGAGGCCGGCTGCGGCCGTCCAGTCGAGCACGACCGCCACCAGCCGTTCCGGGTCCACCGCGAGCCGGGGTGCCAGCACATCAAAGACGGCCCCACCCTGCTGGCGCAGCTGCTGCACGGCGTGGTCGGCGTCCACCAGCTCGGCGCGTTCGCGGTCGACTCCCGGCACGGCCGTGTCCGGGGCCGCCACGGCTGCCGCCAGCGCATCGGTCAGGCGCAGGCGGCCCAGCCGGATGCGGGCCACGGTGTCGAACAGGCGGTTCTGTGCCGAATTGGTCGGTGCCCGTGCCGCTTCCCCGCACAGTGCGCCCTCGGCCGCCGCCAGGGCCTGGTAGGCACCCTGGGTCAATTGGCCAAGCACCGTCGCCGGCAGGCCTGCCGGCAGCTCGGATCGGATCGGGTTCATGGGGACTCCGTCAGCAACAGGCACTGCCAGGCAATGCCATCCCGGTTCCCAAGGGTAGTGAAAAAACCCCGCCACCGCTACCGCAGCGGCGGGCAGGCGGGGCTTCTTGCTAGAATGGCCGCCCCGCGCCGAAGGAATTGCCCGCCATGACACCGCCGCTGTACCTGCAGGGCCTGGCCGAGACGGTCCGCTGCGCACTGGCCGAAGACATCGGCAGTGGCGACATCACCGCCGCCCTCGTCCCGGCCACGCAACACGCCCGCGGCCATGTCATCACCCGCGAGGATGCCGTGCTGTGCGGCCGCGACTGGTTCAATGAAACCTTCCGCCAGGTCGATCCGTCCGTACGGCTGCACTGGCAGTACGCCGACGGCGATGCCGTCACCGCCAACAGCGTGCTGGTACGCTTCGAAGGCCCGGCACGCAGCATCCTCACGGCCGAACGCACCGCGCTGAACTTCCTGCAGCTGCTGTCGGGCACCGCCACCACCGGCCGCCACTATGCCGGCCTGGTGGCCGGCACCCCGGTGCGGCTGCTGGATACGCGCAAGACCATCCCCGGCCTGCGGCTGGCCCAGAAATACGCCGTCACCTGCGGCGGCTGCCACAACCACCGGATCGGCCTGTACGACGCCTTCCTGATCAAGGAAAACCACATCGCTGCCTACGGGTCGATCGCGGCTGCCGTGCAGCAGGCACGCGCACTGCATGCCGACCGCCCGGTGGAAGTGGAAGTGGAAAACCTCGGTGAACTGCAGCAGGCACTGGCTGCCGGTGCGGACACCATCATGCTGGATGACTTCAGCCTGGACACCCTGCGCGAGGCCGTGCGCCTCACCGCCGGCCGTGCCGTGCTGGAGGCCTCCGGCGGCGTCAACCCGCAACGCCTGCGCGAGCTGGCGGACAGCGGCGTCGACTGCATCTCGATCGGCGCACTGACCAAGCATGTGCAGGCCATCGACCTGTCCTTGCGGCTGGACGGCTGAGCGGGGAACGGCAGGGGAAACTGGTGCCGGGAACAGGAATCGAACCTGCGACCTACTGATTACGAATCAGTTGCTCTACCGACTGAGCTATCCCGGCGTGGGGGCGCCATTGTAATGGCAGCCCCTGCCCCAAACAACCGTGGCACGCAGCCCTGCCGGCCGGGACAAGCCCGCAGCCGCATGCTATGTTGCGGACACGCCCCACCGACCCGGGATTCCCGATGCTGCACCCCGTCCTGCGCGCCCTCGCCCAGCCCCTGAGCGGCACACCGCTGCACCCGCAGTGGCTGGTGCTGGGGCAGGCGCGCCGGCAGAAACAGGCCATTGCCGCACAGGTGCGCGGCCGCCTGCTGGACATCGGCTGCGGCAACAAGCCGCTGGCCGCCTGGCTGGGGCCGGAGGTCGAGTACATCGGGCTGGATTACCCGCCCACCGTGCTGAAGGGCTACCGCGGTGAGGCCGATGTGTTCGGCGACGGCTGCCAGCTGCCGTTTGCCGATGGCAGCTTCGATGCCGTCACGGCACTCGATGTGCTGGAGCACATCGCGCAGCCCGAGCGCGCCCTGGCCGAGATGCGCCGGGTGTTGCGGCCCGGCGGGCTGCTGGTCCTGATGGTGCCGGCGCTGTACCCGCTGCACGACCAGCCGCACGATTTCCAGCGCTGGATGCGGCCGGGCCTGGAACAGATCGCCCAACACCACCGGCTGCAGCCGGTGCAGCTGCAGCACTACGGGCAGGCACTGGAAACCGCTGCGGCACTCAGCGCGATCGCGCTCGCCAAGGGCCTGCTGGATGCGCTGGCGCAGCGCCGGCCGGGCGTGCTGCTGTTGCCGCTGGCCGTGCCGGCCGTGCCGCTGATCAACCTGCTGGGCTGGCTGGCGGCGCGCTGCCTGCCCGATGACGGCTTCATGCCGCTGGGCCACCGCGCGATCTACCGCAAACCCGCCGCCTGATCAGCCGGCCGGCGGCAGCAGCCCGCGCACCAAGGCCGCATACCCTGCCCCCACCGCCGGCCAGTCGAAGCGCGCGTGCACCGAGCGTTGCCCGGCCTCGACCAGCCGGGCGTACAGAGCCTCGTCGGCCAGCAGCCGTTCAATCGCCGCGGCCAGGGCCTGCGGGTCATCGGGCGGCACGCACAGGCCGTTGCGGTCGGGCTCGATGACATCGCGGATGGCCGGCAGGTCGGACGCCACCACCGCGCAGCCGCAGCCGAGTGCCTCCACGCAGACCAGCCCCAGCCCTTCCTGGTCGCCGTCACGCGCCACGCGCGACGGCACCACCGCCACCCGCGCGCGCTGGAAATGCCGCGGCACCCCGGCCGGCGGCACCGCACCCACCCATTGCAGCTGCGACAGGCCGAGCGTACGGGCCTGCTGCTGCAGGCGTGCGGCCCAGGGACCGTCACCGACGATTTCCAGCGGCGGCTCCAGCCCGCGTTGTTTCAGCCGAGCGAGTGCGTCCAGCAGCACATCGACGCCCTTTTTCTCGGCCAGCCGGCCGACGAACACCAGCCCGCTGCGCGCTTGGTGGCCCGGCACGAAACGCTGCTGCAGGTCGACGCCCATCGGTGCCACATGGATGCGCTGCGCATCCAGGCCCCAGCCGAGCAGGCGGTCGCGCATCACCCGGCTGACCACCGTCACGCAGGCGGCGCGGCGCAGCACCCAGCGCTTCAGGCTGGCCAACACACCCCCCTGCAAGGCGAACAGGTCGCCGCCGTGCGAGGTCACCAGCAAGGGCACCCGCAGGCCCGGCAGGCCGGTCACTGCGGCGGCCACCACGCCCTGCGGCAGCAGCCAGTGCGCATGCACCAGGGCAAAGCGGTAACGGCACAGCAATGCGATCATCCACAGCGCCTGCATCAGCACGAAGCCCGGTAATAGCAGGTACCGCCAGCGGTGGTGTTTCAGGTTCTCGAGGATGCCGCCGCGATACGCCAGGCATTCGAGCACTGGCAGCGCATACGGAAACCGGTGCACCTGCACACCGTCCAGCGTTTCGCGCCAGCACGCGCCGGCATCGTGCGGCACCAGCACATGCACCTCGAAGTACGCCGACAATTCCTGGCAAAGCTGGTGCACGAATGCCGGCACGGTATCGGACGCATGGCGCGGGTAGGTCGAGGACAGCACCAGGATGCGGGTGCGCGGCGCTGCCGTGGCGGTGTGTGTCATCGCTGCCGTGACCCTTGGAAATAGGCCAGCGCCGATCCCAGCCGCAGCAGCCAGCACTGGCAGCGGTACGGCAGGCGGGGAGAATCCAGCCAGGCATCCAGCCGGCGCTGCAGCAGCGGCAGCAACGGCAGCAGCAGGTACAGGCCGCTGCGCCACAGGCAGCCCGTGCTTTGCCGGTCCATGCGCGCCAGGTCCATGCGGGCATAGGCCTCGGGGTGCTGGCGGATGAACACCGGGGCACTGTGGCGTGCCGCTTCCTGCATCTTGCGCAGCACCACCGCCGCACGCATGCGGTCTTCGTGCGAGGCCACGATGCCGGGGGCCACCACGAAACCGGCATCGCTGCCGGCCGCCGCACGCAGGCGCAACAGCAGGTCACGGTCCTCGAAGCCGTAATGCCGGTAGTCCGGCAGGAACCCGCCCACGGCGAGGAACAGCCCGCGGCGGATGCCGCAAAACGGCGTGGTCATCTGCAACACCCCGCCCAGGCGGGCACGGCGGGTGTTGGTGTCGCGGATGTAGCGTGCCCAGAAACCGTCACCGGACGACGAGGCCTGGCCGGCCACCACCTGCGCACCATCACGGAAATACTGCACGAAGCGCGCGATGGCCTGCCCATCGGCCGGCACGCAATCGGCATCGAGGATGATGAGGTAATCGGCGCTGCCGGCCTGCACGCCGGCATTGATGGCATTGCCGCGGCCACTGTTGCGCGCCAGCACGCACACGCTGACGCGCTCGCCAAAGGCCTGCCGCACGGCATCCGCGGTGCCATCGGTGGAACCGTCATCGACCACCGTGACGGTGAGTGCGGTGTCGGCCGGCACCTGCTGGGCCAGCACGGCACGCAGGGTCGGCACGATCACGCCAGCGGCATTGAATGCCGGAATCACGACCTGCACGGACAGCACCTGCTCCCCCACCACCCCGCATTGCACTGCCGCAACGATAGCAGATTCATGCCGGTGCCGTTGCTGCCGCGCCGGCATCCGTGCTTGAATGCCCGGCATGCTGGTGTCCGTCTACATCCCGACCTACAACCGTCTCGCCCTGCTGCAGCGTGCGGTCGCCTCGGTGCAGGCACAGACCCACCGCGACCTCGAAATCCTCATCGTCGACGACTGCTCCAGCGACGGCACCCAGGCCTGGCTTGGCGAACTGGCACGGCAGGACCCGCGCGTGCGCTGCCTCACCAAACCGGCCAACTCCGGTGCCTGCATCTCGCGCAACATGGCCATCCAGGAAGCGCGTGGCGAGTTCGTCACCGGCCTCGACGACGACGACGAATTCACGCCCGAACGCATCGCACGCTTCGTGCAGGCCTGGCAATCCCACACCGCCGCCGGCACCACGCCGTCGTGCCTGTATACCGACATCACGATCACCACCGCCAGCGGCTGGCAGTCGCGGGTGCACAAGCCGGCGCACATCGACCTGCCGGACATGTTCATCGGCAACCGTGCCGGCCCGCAGGTGTTCTCGGCAAAAGCGCATTTCATCGGTGCCGGCCTGTTCGACCCGGCCTTCCCGGCCTGGCAGGACTACGACTGCTGGTTCCGCCTGATCGCCCGCTACGGCACCGCCCGCAAGGTGCCCGGCCCGGCGACCTACCGGGTCGACGAATCGCACGCCAGCCCGCGCATCTCGGTCTCGGGACGCCAGAAAATCCACGACGCCTTCGAGCTGTTCTGCCGCAAGCACGCGGCCCTGCTGGGCGAGGACGGCACCCGCGCCGTGCGCCTGTGCTATTTCAAATCCCCCGAGATCCGCATGACCCCGGCCGACATCGGCTGGTTCTTCCGCCACGGCTGCTACCTGCGCCCGCTGGTGGTGTACCTGAAGAAAATCATCCGCCCCTGGGTCTACGGCCGCTAGCCGCCACGGCAGCCGCCCGTGCCCGAATCTGCTAATGTTCCCTGCGGGGGTGTTTGCCCCGTCGCAGCCTGCCCGAGGAGCCTGGCATGAAGATCGTGGTAATCGGCACCGGTTATGTCGGCCTGGTGGCCGGCACCTGCTTTGCCGAAATGGGCAACAAGGTCACCTGCGTCGATGTCGATGCCGCCAAGGTGGCGCAGCTGCAGCGCGGCCATGTCCCCATCCATGAACCGGGCCTGGACGCCCTGCTGGCGGCCAATACCCAGGCCGGCCGCCTCGCGTTCTCCGACAACCTGGCGCGCGTGCTGCCCGGTGCCGAGGCCGTATTCATCGCCGTGGGCACCCCGCAGGGGCCGGACGGTGCCGCCGACCTGCAGCAGGTGATGGACGCGGCCACGGCCATCGGTGCCAGCCTGGACCACTACGCGGTGATCGCCATCAAATCGACCGTCCCCGTCGGCACCGCCGATGCCGTCAGCGCCGTCATCCGCCAGGGCCTGGCCCGGCGCGGCGTCACGGCCGATTGCGATGTCATCAGCAACCCCGAGTTCGTGAAGGAAGGCGCCGCCGTGCGCGATTTCATGAGCCCGGACCGCGTCATCATCGGCACCGGCAGCGAACGCGCCCGCGACACCATGCGCGAGCTGTACCGCACCTTCATGCGCACCCACGACCGCCTGATGTTCATGGGCGTGCACGATGCCGAACTGGCCAAGTACGCCGCCAACGCCATGCTGGCCACCAAGATTTCCTTCATCAATGAAATCGCCGGCATCGCCGAGCGCGTGGGGGCCGACATCGAGAATGTGCGCCTCGGCATCGGTGCCGACCAGCGCATCGGCCACCACTTCATCTACCCCGGCTGCGGCTACGGCGGATCCTGCTTTCCGAAGGATGTGAAAGCCCTGGTGCATGCAGCCGAAGCGGCCGGGTTCGACCCCGTGCTGCTGAAGGCCGTCGAGGCGCGCAACGCCCGGCAGAAAACCGTGCTGTTCGACAAGCTCGCACAGTACTTCGACCAGCAGCTCGCCGGGCGCGAGATCGCGGTCTGGGGGCTGGCCTTCAAGCCCGGCACCGATGACGTGCGCGAAGCGCCCGCACTGGACCTGCTGCGGCAACTGCTGGCCGCCGGGGCACGGGTGCGCGCGCACGACCCGGTGGCCATTGCCAGCGCCCGCACGGCGCTGGGCGGCGACTGGGAAGCGCGTGGCCAGCTGCGGTTTACCGAAGACCCGTATGCGGCACTCGACGGTGCCGATGCCTTGGTGCTGGTCACCGAATGGAAGCAGTATCGCCAGCCCGATTTCGCCGACATCCGGCAACGCCTGCGCACGCCGCTGGTGATCGACGGCCGCAACCAGTACAACCCGCAGCGGCTGCGCCAGCTGGGCTTCCTCTACAGCGGCGTCGGCCGCAGCGCAGGCAGCTGATGCAACGGGACACCAGGGCTGCCCGACCGGGTACGCCATGACCCCGCGCAGCCAGAATCGCAACCGGCGCATCCGCCACGGCATTTCATGGAATGCCGCCAACCTGGCCGCCAACAAGGGCGTGGCCATCCTGGTACGACTCGCACTGGCCTGGTTGCTGGTGCCGGAGCATTTCGGCCTCGTGGGCATGATCGTGGTGGTGCTGGGACTGATCCGCATCATTGCCGACTTCGGCCTGCAGAATGCCCTGATCCAGCGCCCACGCGATGCACACAGCCCGCTGCGGTACGACAGCGCATTCTGGTTTTTGGCTGGCACGGGCCTGGCCTGGATCAGCCTGCTGTGGGTCGCAGGCATACCGCTGATGGTGCGGTTCTATGACGAACCGCGCCTTGTGCCGCTGGCCATGGCCATGAGTGCCAGCATCCTGCTGTACAGCCTGTCCGTCGTACCGCTGGTACGCCTGAGCCGCCGCATGCGATTCCGGCAAGTGGTCATTGCAGAGCTGGCGGGTACGGCGGGCGGGGCAGCCGTTGCCGTTGCACTGGCTTGGCAGGGAGCAGGTGCCTGGAGCCTGGTGGCCCAGCAACTGCTGTCGGCCGGCCTGACCGTCGGCCTGCTGTGGCGCGCCTGCCGGTGGCGGCCCCGCTGCCGCTTTGCCTGGCACACCTTGCGCGATGTGCTGCGCCACAGCACCTACATGCTGGGCAGCAGCATCATCTATTACCTGCGCACCAACATGGATTGCCTGTTCGTCGGAACCCTGCTGGGGGCCAGTGCGCTGGGCGTCTACACCCTGGCCTATACGGTGACCGAAAGCCTGCGCGCCGGGCTTTCCCAGGTCTTCAACCGCGTGATGCTGCCGGTGTACAGCCAGCTGCAGCACGCACCGGCAGAAATACGCACGCATTACCTGGCCACCACCCGCACCATGAGCCTGGTATTGCTGCCGGTTTCACTGTCACTGGTGTTCTACGCCGAACCGCTCATCCACACCCTGTTCAATGCAGACTGGGCTGCGGCCATCACGCCGACGCGAATCCTGGCTGCAGCAGGCATCATGTATGCCATATCCGGACCCTCGGCAGAAGTGCTGCAGGGTATCGGCAAACCGGATGTGCTGTTCCGCATCGCACTGGCCAATCTGGTTCTGGTGGCCATCCCGTCCATGGCGTACCTTGCCAGCCAATACGGCATCAACGGTGCTGCCATGGCCGTGCTGCTGGCATTCACCACCATGCGCTTTCTCAATCACCTGGCCATCAAGCGCTTCATCCATGTCACCGACAGCGAGTTGCTCAGGGCCATGCTTCCCGCTATGCTCGGGACCAGCCTTGCAACGGCCTGGTGGCTGTTGTTCGGTGCGCGATTGGGGTTTGTATTCGGCATACTTGCCAATGTCACGATATTTGCCGCACTGCTGATGCCCTGGATGCACCGGAACAACCGCCATGCCTGAAGGTCCACTGCCTGCACACCCGGTACCCGCCGTGCCACAGCCATCCCGACATGCCACGCGGCCATGAAAACCCTGTACCTGCACATCGGGGAAACCAAGACCGGTTCAACGGCCATCCAGAATTTCCTGCGCGACAATCGCGCGTTGCTGCTGGCTGCAGGCATCGACTACCCGTCCCGCAATGAAGGTACCGGATTCATCCAGTCCGGCAATGGTGACGGCCTGCTGCACCGCCCCGCCCGCCTGGATGCTGCCCTCAAGGCCGGCCGCAGCGATGCCTTGCTGTTTTCCAGCGAATTCTTCTGCCGCGACATCGCGCAGCTGGCGGACATCGCCGCCATCCAGGCCGTGCTCGCCAAACACGGCGTGTCATCCATCCGCATACTGTTGTTCATCCGTAACCCGGTCGAACATGCCATGTCACTCTGGCAGCAACTGGTCAAACGCTCCGGCCTGACATCGGGCATTGACGCATTCCTCGACACCTACACGACCCCGCAGGTCGTGCGGCAGGCCGTTGAAACTGCCACGGACAGGCTCGGCGCCGATGTGTCCATCTGGAATTACTCGAACCAGCAGGGACGGATCTTCGACATACTGGAATCATGGCTGGAAGTCACCCTGCCCCGGGAACGGCAACCCGCAGCGCCCGTCAACCGCGGGCTGACCCTTGCAGAACTGGAGTTCCAGCGGCAACTGAACCGGCACCGCGGCAGCCCGGCACGCATCCTGGCTGATGCCCTGTGCACCACGCTGCCCCACATCGTGCCGGATCGCATCGTACCCAGCCTGCAGGCACAACAACGCATGCTGGCCCGGTTGCAACCGGACCTCGATTTCATCAACGGCATGGTCGACGCACAAAACCGCTATGCCATGGACCTGACTGCACCACGCGAGCAGGAAACCCGGTTTTGCCTGGATACCCGGCAAATCGAGCTCATGGTCGATATCCTGGCGCACCTGCCACCCCCACCGAACCGCCTGCAACGCAGCTGGCACCGCACGACCCGCCTGCTGGCAACCGGCCTGCAGCACATCACCCGGCGCCGCCCGCGCACATAGCCCATGACCGGCACCGGCATGCAACGCCACACGAATCCGGGCGGCCAAGGAGTCACGCCATGGTGAACGACAGCACCCTCACGGCCTACACCGGGCTGCGACACGACATCATCGCCCTGATCGACCACGCCCCACGGCGGGTACTCGATGCCGGTTGCAGCAATGGCACCCTGGGAGCCTTCCTGAAGGCCACCTATCCTGGCGTGCAGGTGACCGGTATCGAAGCCGACCCGGTGTTTGCGGCCGAAGCACGCCAGCGCCTCGATGGCGTGATCCATGCCGATCTCAACACCCTCGACGCACAGGCCCTGTCTGCCGGCATCGACTTGCTGGTATGCGCCGATGTCCTTGAGCACACCCAGTGGCCTGCCGACACCCTCCGCACATTGCTGTCCTGCACCACGGCCGAAGCCTGCATCATCATTTCGTTGCCGAATGTCCAGCACTGGACTGCCATCATGAACCTGCTGGCCGGCCGCTGGCCAAGCCGTGACCGCGGCCTGTTCGACCGCACGCACCTGCGGTTTTTCACCTTGGCATCGATCCGGGCCCTGGCGGCCGAATGCGGCTGCGACATCGTCCGCATCCGGCGCAATTACCGCATCACCGACACGCCCGGCGCCCGCATCAATGCGCTGTCACGCCTGTTTGGCTTCCCGCCACTGCGCGCGTTTTTCACCTACCAGTATGTGGTGTGCATGGTGCGCTCACGATCATGAAAATCGCCATCTGCTTTTTCGGCATTACCCGCTCGCTGGGCTACACGATTGCATCGATTGGGCAAAACATCATTGCCCCGGCCAAGGCACTCGGGGAGGTGCGCGTCTTTGCACACTTCGTGGACCAGGCCAGCATCCACAACCCCCGGTCAGGGGAATACGGTGCACTGCCCCGCGACGAACACACCCTGCTGAAGCCCGACTGGCTGCAACTGGAAAGCCGGGAAGACTGCCTCGCAGCAAGCCCCGTCCAAGCCCTGGAAGCCCGGGGTGATTTCTGGCGGGATGATTTCCACTCCCTCCACAACCTGCTGTGCCAGTTGCATTCACTGGATGCCGTGACCCACTCCGCACTGGCATGGCAGGCGGATTTGTATGTGTTCGCACGGCCGGACCTGATGTACCACGACAGCCTGGCCCAACCGCTGCAACGGATGTGCCGCCGCACCGGCAATGTGGCTTGCGTCCCGAACTGGCAACACTGGGAAAAGGGTTACAACGACCGTTTTGCCATCTGTACCGGCAGCCTGGCTGCACAAGCGTACGGATGCCGCATCACGCAGGCCGAAGCTTATTGCCAGGCCAGCCGGGCACCGCTGCATGCCGAACGCCTGTTGCGGTTTGCGCTGGAACAGGCCGACATCCGCACCTGCATGATGGGCACCCGTGCGAGCCGGATACGCTCTGACGGGCGCCGGCAGCAGGAATATTTCCTGCCCTACTGGCTGCACCGCTTCATCGTGCCACTCAGCCGCAAGCTGCGCCGGCGCTGATACCGGCACTGCCGTTACCGGCGCTCAGTCGCGCCGGCCCTGGTAGATCAACACGGTGATCTGCTCGGACACCAACCCGATCAGGAACACCAGCAACGCCGTCATGAACAGCAGCATGCCCATGTTGGTGAAGCGGCCGTCGGTGCTGTAGGTGTACCCGTAATAGGCGATGCCGGCCGCAAGCAGTGCGGCACTGATCGGCACGAACAGCTTCAGCGGCGAATACAGCGTGCCGATCTTGAAGATGATCAGCAGGAAGCGCACGCCATCGTGCAGCGGGCGGATGTGGCTCTTGCCGACGCGCTGCAGCACCGTGATGGGTTCATAGGCCACCGCATGGCCGGCGCGGAAAAACGCCATCGTCAGCGTGGTCGGGTACGAAAAACCGTTCGGCAGCAGGTGGATGAACTCGGCCAGGTAGCGGCGGCGCACGGCGCGGAAGCCCGAGGTCAGGTCGTCGACGCGCTGCCCGGTCATCCAGCTCGCCAGCCGGTTGTAGAAGGTATTGGCCGCCAGCCGCCCCACCGAAGCCTGCCCGCTGCTGTTGCGCGAGCCCACCACCATGTCATAGCCCTGCGCCAGCTTCGCCAGCAGCGCCGGGATGTCCGACGGCTGGTGCTGGCCGTCGGCATCCATGAACACCACGATGTCGCCACGCGCAGCACGGATGCCGCTCTTGATGGCCGCGCCATTGCCCATGCTGTACGGGTGCGACACCACCGTGGCGCCGGCCGCACGCGCCAGTGATGCGGTGTCGTCGCTGGAACCGTCGTCCACCACGATCATCTCGAACGGGTCCACCTGTGCGCGGATGGCGGCCAGCACGGCCGGCAGGCTGGCGGCTTCATTCTTGGCGGGGATGACGATGCTGACCGTGCTCATGCCGGTTTACTCCTCGGTAGGGGATGGGGACGCTGCCGGTGCGGCGGCCGGCAACACATACGGTGGCGCGGCCCGGCTGCCGTCGTCCGGCAGCGGCTGCCCGCCGGCGGCGAGGCGCGCTTCCAGCGCCTGCGCCAGCTTGTCGAGTTCCGGCGCCCGTGACGGCGTGAAGCGCCGGCGCGCCGCATCGTGCTCGCGTGCCACGCGCAACCAGCGCCAGGACTGCGGGTACTGGCCGGCCGTGGCCCAGGTCACCGCCAGGCGCAACGACACATCCAGCGACGGCAGCGCTCGGTAGGCCAGCTCCAGCGCATGCAGGGTTTTTTCAAAATCACGGCGCTCCTGCTGCAGGTCGGCCTGGTCGAAACGCAGGCGCTGCAGGAACAGCCGGTTGCGCTGCACGCGCGGGTCACTCGCCACCCGCTCGAACAGGCGATCCAGTGCATCCAGGCTGGCGACGGCCTCACAGCCGGTTTCGCGCCGCGCGCGGGCCAGGCTGTTGAGGGCGCCGTAGAGGTCGAAGCTGACCAGCGCGATGTGCCCGTCGCGCAGCACATCGTCCAGTGACAGTTGTGCCGGCACGCCGGAGCGGCACTCGATCACCAGCGCCAGCACGCCGAAATCCATCCGGCCGGGCATCGCCCGGAAACCGTCGACCAGCAGGCGGTAGGCGGCATCCGGGTCACCGACACCGTTGAGCACATGGGCTAGGTTGATGCGGGCGCGTGGCGACTGCGGGTGCTGCTGCATCCAGGAGGCCTGCAGCAACAGGGTATTGCCCCACAGGCTGGTGAGCGGGTAGGTCAGCAGCAACAGGGCCAGCACCGGGGCGGCCACCGGCAGCCAGCGTGCACGCGGCCAGCCGCGCCGGGCAAGCCAGGCGCCGGCCTCCACGGCCGCAACCGCCAGCAGCAGTGCCGGGCCGGCCAGCGGCAGGTAATTGCGGTGCTCGAAATACAGTTCCAGCGGGAACACCGAGGCTTCCAGCGCATGGCCGGCCAGGAACCAGGCCACCGCCAGTGCGACGAACGGCCAGCGCCGCCGTACCGCCACGGCCAGCCCCAGCAAGCCCAGCCAGGCGAGCAGCGCGAACAGCGTGGCCGGCGGCTGCCACAGCCCGCGCGAGGCGATCCAGTCATCCTGCGCCAGGCCCATGCGGTCGACGCGCGGCCAGGCCACCTGGCCGAGGTAATCGAGCAGCACCCGTGGCTGCGTCAGCAGGCGCTCGCCGACACCCCAGCCGCGCACGGCCTGCACGGTCTCGGCCATCGGCGGTACGGTCAGCGCGGCATACGCCGCCACGGCCAGCAGGGGGGCGGCGGCCATCAGCCGCGCCGCCCACACCAGCAGCCGGTCACGCGGCAGGCGGCCGGCCAGCACCCATTCGATGGCCAGCACATACGCGCCCATCAGCACCGCGCTTTCCTTCGCCAGCACACCCAGCCCGGTGCCCAGGCCAAAACCGCCGGCCATCCACAGCAGGTTGCCCCAGCGGCTGCGCGCCGCACCACGGCGGCCGTGCAGGTACAGCAGCAGGCCGGCCAGCACGCACAGGCTGGCCAGCACGGCCTGGCGCTGGATCACATACAGCACCGTCGATACCTGCAGCGGGTGCAGCAGCCAGAAGGCACCGGCCAGCAGGGCGATGCCGGCCACCTGCCGTGGCGGCCGCCCGGCGGTGTGCAGCAGGCGGGCGGCCAACGCCATCCACAGCAGGCCGCACAGCAGGTGCAGCAGCAGGCCGGTGCGCTTGAACGGGAACGGATCGGCCGGCCAGTGACGGGCATCGGCCAGGAAACTCAGCATCGCCAGCGGACGGCCCAGCACGCCGGAATCGTTGCCAAACACAAAACCCAGCACCGCCGGCAGCGACTGCATGCCGTCGCCGCGCCCCAGCGCTGCCAGGTTGTAGAAATCATCGAACAGGAAACCGCCACGCAGGCCCGGCCAATACACCAGCGTCGCCAGCACCAGCACCAGCAGTACGCCGGCGGCCAGCACGCCGCGCGGGACGGCCGGGGATGCCTCGTGTCGGGGGGAATCACTCACTGCACGGTTTGCCTTGCTGCTGGTGGGTCATGCCGCCGGGGCGGCTGTCGCGGCGGGCCGCAACACCTCGCGGGACGCGCCCCGCGCTGACCCCGCGCTGACATGGTAGCGCCTTGCGTGCCACGCTGCAGGGGTGCTTCCGGCATCGGCCGGCAGGCCCCTCAAAAGAAAAGGCCCCTTGCGGGGCCTTTTCCAGTCAAGCCGAAGCTTGGCTTACGGACGGCAGTTGGCCGCACGGTATTTCGACGGCAGGTTACCGCCGGTGCAGGTCCAGCTCACGCCGATCGCCTGGTCACCCGTACCTTCGAAAACGATGGTATTGGTGTCGATGGCAGCGATCAGTTGGGCGCCGTCCAGCACGTATTCCACTTGCACCACGTTGGTCGAGATGCTGGAGAAGTTCACGTCAGACAGGTACACCGACTGGTTGGCACCCGAGGTGTCCACGTTGATACCAGCCGCTTGGCCGGTGGTCGGCATGGTGCCACGGCTGATGTAGTACTCGGAAATGGAGGTCTTGTCCTTGGAGGCAATGACCATCACTTCAGAGATCTTGGCGCGGACGGTGTAGTCCTGGTAGGCCGGCAGCGCGATGGCGGCCAGGATGCCCACGATGGCTACAACGATCATCAGTTCGATCAGAGTAAAACCTTGCTGTTTCATGAGAGTTTCTCCTTGTGGTACGCGGGGGGCTGGTTCAGGGCCCCCGGTTCGCAATCTGATCGGGGATCATCTTGCTTGCCACCAATGATGCAAGACCCATGCCAAAAATGCCAGCGTCAGGCTATCTGCCTGTTTCCATTGCCGATGCCCCCGGCCCAGAGCAGGTCGGGGCGGGCCGGCCGGGCCGCTCGGGTGGTCCAGGCTGTCAGCCGGCCGCCACAATGTGACAAATTTTGTCAGTCGGGCGGTCCGGCAGCCGCCTCCCCCGCCGGCGGCACCCGCTGCGCCCCGTCGGCGGGGCCACGCCGGCCCGCCCTGCCGGTGTGGCCGGCGCCAGCCACACGGGCCGCGCACTTGATTGATTTCCGGCGATGGGGCGGGCATCATGGCGAAGCTGCCGCGAACAGGCCCCTTCAGGCATTTCCGGGCCGGCAGCCACTATAATCAATAAATTACGACAACACCCTGGCAGTATCCTGATGGCAGAAACACCCGCAGCTTCCTCTTTCAGTGGCCTGGCCCGTCGCCTGGTCAAGGACGGTCTCATTACCGAAGACATGGCCCGCGAAGCCGGGCAGATTGCCCAGCAGGAATCGCGCCATGTGGTGTCGGTGCTGGTCGAAAAAGGCCATATCGACAGCAAGACCCTGGCCGCCAAGGCGGCCCGCGACTTCGGCATGCCGCTGCTCGACCTGGAGGCCTTCAACGCCAGCATGTACCCCGCCGGCCTGGTCGATACCAAGCTGATCCAGAAGCACCATGCGCTGCCGCTGTACAAGCGCGGCACCCGGCTGTTCGTCGCGGTATCGGACCCGACCAACCTGGGCGCGCTGGACAACTTCACCTTCAATACCGGCCTGTCGGCCGATGCCGTGCTGGCCGACGAAACCCAGCTGACCCGCGCCATCACCAAGTTCCTCGAAGCACAGGAATCGATAACCAGCGGCCTGGATGACCTGGGCGATATCGACCTCGAAGGGCTGGAAACCGAGGGCGTGGACGAGAACGCCACCCCCGGCGAAGACGGCACCCAGGGCGCCGACGAGGCCCCCATCGTCAAGTTCGTCAACAGCATGCTGCTGCAGGCCATCAAGATCGGCGCCTCCGACCTGCACTTCGAACCCTACGAAAAAGCCTATCGCGTGCGCTTCCGCGTCGACGGTGCGCTGCGCGAGATTGCCCGCCCGCCAATCGGCCTGGGCTCACGCATTGCGGCGCGCCTGAAGGTGATGTCGCAGATGGACATCTCCGAGCGCCGCAAGCCACAGGACGGCCGGGTCAAGATGAAAATCTCGAAGACCCGCGCCATCGACTTCCGGGTCAACACCCTGCCCTGCCTGTTCGGCGAGAAGATCGTGATGCGGATCCTCGACCCCAGCAGTGCCCAGATGGGCATCGATGCGCTGGGCTACGAGGACCACCAGAAAGCCCTCTACATGGAAGCCCTGAGCTACCCGCAGGGCATGATCCTGGTGACCGGCCCCACCGGCTCGGGCAAGACCGTGTCGCTGTACACCGGCCTCAACATCCTCAACCAGCCGGACATCAACATCTCCACGGCGGAAGACCCGGTCGAGATCAACCTCGAAGGCATCAACCAGTGCCAGATGAACCCGAAGGTCGGCCTGAACTTCTCCGATGCACTGCGTGCCTTCCTGCGCCAGGACCCGGACGTGATCATGGTCGGCGAGATCCGTGACCTGGAAACCGCCGAGATCGCCATCAAGGCCGCGCAGACCGGCCACATGGTGATGTCGACGCTGCACACCAACTCGGCGGCCGAGACCATCACCCGCCTGCTCAACATGGGTGTGCCGGCGTTCAACATCGCCACCACCGTCAACCTGATCATTGCCCAGCGCCTCGGCCGCCGCATCTGCAAGCACTGCAGCTCGCCGTGGACCGACCTGCCGAAGGAAGCCATCCTCGAGGCCGGTTTCCGCGAGGACGAGCTCGGCGAGATGGACCTGCGCAAGCACAACCCGGAAGGCTGCGAACACTGCTTCCAGGGCTACAAGGGTCGCGTCGGCATCTACGAGGTGGTGAAGATCACCCCGCCGATTTCCCGCATCATCATGGAAGGCGGCAACTCGATCCAGATCAACGAAGCCATGCGCGCCGAAGGTTTCAACGACCTGCGCCGCTCGGCACTGAACAAGGCCAAATGGGGCCAAACCACCCTTGAAGAAGTCAACCGCGTGACGAAGGATTGATCATGGCCACACAAGCTGCCGCACCGAAGAAACAGGACACCTTCATCTGGAAAGGCACCGACCGCAAGGGCAACCAGGCCCGTGGGGTCACCGTGGCGCTCAACCAGGCCACGGTACGGGCCCAGCTGCGCAAGCAGGGCATCAACGTCAAGAGTGTGAAGAAGCAGGCCAAGCCGCTCTTCAGCCAGCGCAAGAAGCCGATCACCCCGGGTGACATCGCCGTATTCTCGCGCCAGCTGGCCGTGATGATGAAAGCCGGTGTGCCGCTGGTGCAGTCCTTCGACATCGTGGCCGACGGCCTCGAAAACCCCTCGATGCGCGACCTGGTCATCGAAATCAAGAACGATGTGGCCGGCGGTGGCAGCCTGGGCGATGCCCTGCGCAAGCACCCGCGCCAGTTCGATGACCTGTTCTGCAGCCTGGTGGAATCGGGCGAGGCCTCCGGCGCGCTGGAAACCATGCTCGACCGCGTGGCCACCTACAAGGAAAAAACCGAAGCGCTGAAAGCGAAAATCAAGAAAGCGGTGAAATACCCGATCGCCGTTATCGTGGTTGCCGTCGTGGTGACCGGCATCCTGCTGGTGAAGGTGGTGCCGCAGTTCGCGGAAACCTTCTCCAGCTTCGGCTCCGACCTGCCGGCCTTCACGCTGTTCGTGTTGCGCATTTCCGAGTTCGTGCAGGAAACCTGGTGGATGATCGGTGGTGCAATGATCATCGGCAGCATCCTCTTCAAGGAAGCCAAGCAGCGTTCCAAGGCTTTCCGTGATACCCTGGACCGCCTGTCACTGAAGGTGCCGGTCATCGGCGACATCCTCAAGCAGGCCGTGGTTGCGCGCTTTGCCCGCACGCTGTCCACCACCTTCTCGGCCGGTGTGCCGCTGGTCGACGCACTGGATTCAGTCGCCGGTGCTGCCGGCAACGATGTGTACTACCGCGCCATCATGCAGATCAAGGAAGACGTCACGACCGGCAGCCCACTGGCCGCCTCGATCCGCACCACCGATGTGTTCCCCTCGATGCTGGTGCAGATGGTGTCCATCGGCGAGGAATCCGGCGCGCTGGACGAAATGCTGGACAAGGTAGCGACCTTCTTCGAGGAAGCCGTGGACAACGCCGTGGACGGCCTGACCTCGCTGCTGGAACCGATGATCATGTCGGTACTGGGCGTGCTGGTTGGCGGCCTGATGATCGCCATGTACCTGCCGATCTTCATGCTGGGTTCGGTGGTCTGACAAGCAACACGGAGGCAAGCGGGCCCGGACTCCGGGCCCGTTTTTTTGGCGCATGACTCTCGCAGACTATTACACATACCACCAACCGTTCATCCTGCTTGCCTGCGGCCTGTTCGGCATGCTGTTCGGCAGCTTCCTCAATGTGGTGATCTACCGCCTGCCGATCATGCTGCAGGCGCGCTGGAAGGCCGAGTGCCGCAGCCTGCTGGCCGATGCGCCCGATGCTGCGGCAGCACCTCCCCCGCCGGCATCCTTCAACCTGGTGTTCCCGAACTCGCATTGCCCGCACTGCGACAGCCCGATACGCGCCTGGCAGAACATCCCGGTCGTGAGCTATGTGCTGCTGCGTGGCCGCTGCCACCACTGCCGGCACCCGATCGGCTGGCGTTACCCGGCCGTGGAAATCCTCACCGGGCTGGCGGTGGCTGCCTGTGTCGCCCACTTCGGGCTGGGCGCGCAGGCGCTGGCTGCGGCCGTTTTCTCCTGCGTGCTGATCGCGCTGACCGTGATCGACCTCGACCACCAGCTGCTGCCCGACAACCTCACCCTGCCGCTGCTGTGGCTGGGCCTGGCCCTGAACAGTGCCGGCCTGTTCACCGACCTGCCCAGCGCCGTGTGGGGGGCCATCGCCGGCTACCTCACCCTGTGGGGCGTGTACTGGCTGTTCCGGCTGGTGACCGGCAAGGAAGGCATGGGTTACGGTGACTTCAAGCTGCTGGCCGCGCTCGGCGCCTGGATGGGCGTCAGCCATGTCCCGCTCATCATCCTGCTGTCCACGGCCACCGGCAGCATCCTCGCCGGGCTCTGGCTGCTGGCAAAACACCGCTCCGGCAACACCACCATCCCGTTTGGTCCCTTCCTGGCCATCGCCGGCTGGATTGCCCTGCTGCAGGGCGATGCGCTGATCGGCTGGTACCGCCAGCTCGGCGGGCTCTGAGCATGGCGTACATCGTCGGCCTGACCGGTGGCATCGGCAGCGGCAAGACGGCCGTCTCCGACCGTTTCGCTGCGCTGGGCATCACGGTGGTCGATGCCGATGTCATCGCCCGCGCTGTGGTGGAGCCGGGCACGCCGGCACTGGCGGCCATCCGTGAGCGCTTTGGCGAGGCCATCCTGCTGCCGGATGGCCGGCTCGACCGCCCCGCACTGCGCCAGCGCGTGTTCAGTCACCCCGACGACAAGCGCTGGCTGGAACAACTGCTGCATCCGCTGATCGGTGAAGCCACGATGCAGGCCCTGGCCGGGGCCACCAGCCCCTATGTGCTGCTGGTTTCGCCGCTGCTGCTGGAATCCGGCATGCAGGCGGTCTGCAACCGCGTGCTGGTGGTCGATGTGCCGGAAACCACGCAGCTCGAACGCACGATGCAGCGCGACAACAACACGCGCGAACAGGTGGCCGCCATCATGGCCAGCCAGGCCGACCGGGCCAGCCGCCGCGCCCGTGCTGACGACATCATCGACAACGACGGCTCGCTGGATGCGCTGCATGCGAAAGTCGATGCCCTGCACCGGCACTACCTGCAACTGGCTGCCGGGAGCTGAGCGATGCCCACACCGCAACACAAAGCGCCGCTGGTGCTGCCCTGCCCCGCCTGCCGGACCGCAGTCGCCTGGCGCGAGGACAACCCCTACCGCCCGTTCTGCTCACGCCGCTGCAAGGACGGCGATTTCCTGCGCTGGGCGCGTGACGAACAGCGCATCGCCGGTGACAACGCCGCACCGTGGCCGGACGATCACGCAGGGGACTGACAGGCGAACGGCGGGCTTACTCGGCCACGGCAGCCGGCCTGTGCTGCCGGCTGTACGCGTGCAGGCGCTGTGCCGCCAGGCGATGCCCCTCGGCATTGGGGTGCACGGCATCGGCGGCCGATATCCGCAGGGCCTGCATGCCGGCTGCGCTGAAATCCCCCGCGAGGTCGATGACCGCCAGCCCGGCACGGCGCGCTTCCAGCGCAACGATGCGGTGTGCTGCGGCATGCGGGTAGTGGCCGTCAGCCGCCGTTTCCAGCCACGGGAAAATGACCAGCACCACCGGGAAACCATGCGCCTGCCCCAGCCGTGCCAGGCGATCCAGGCCATAGCGCAGCCGGTCGATGCGGGCGGCCGAGCGGTACCAGCCGGACGGGTGGCGGTCCGGCAGTGCAGCCTGCAGGGCCTGCAGGTCCGCATCGGGCTGCGGCAACGGCAGCAGGCGGTCGCGGTAGCGTTCCGCAAAGGCCTCCGGCGCGTTGCGCCGTGCCTGCCACTGGGCCAAGCGCAGCCGGTCCACGCGGTCGGCCAGGTATTGCAGCAGGCGCGAACGGAACAGCCAGTGCGTGCGGTATGTCTCCAGCCGTTCGATGTAGGCCAGGTTCAGGCTGGCGATCGCGATGTCGTTCAGGCAATACCCCAGCACGACCAGGTCCGGCCGGTAGCGCAGGCCCTGGACCTCCAGGGTGGCAACCGCCTGCAGGATGTCGTAGCCACCGACACCGAGGTTGAGCACCTCGGCATCGGTACCGTCTTGCCGCAGCAGCGACTGCAACACGAACGGGTAGGCATCCGTCACCGGCAGGAAATTGCCGAAGGTAATCGAATCACCGATCGCAATGACGCGGTACGCCGGCTGCGCCACGGCCACCGGTTCGCCACGGAAGCCGTCGGCGTTGATGCGGATATCCGCACCCCAGGCCACGCCCTGCGCACCCGGCACCAGTTCATAGACCCGCTCGGGATCGGCCGAGGGCTGCACGATATTTTCGCGGCCGTTCTGCAGGTAGGACAGCGGCTGGTAGGCGGAATGGCGGATGGCGATTTCGAGTACGCCGAACACACACAGCAGTGACAGCAGCAGCAGCGCCAGCTTGCCCGGCAGGCCTTTCATGCCGGCGCTCCCCGTGCCTCGTCCAGCAGGCGCTGCACCACCGGTGCATTCGCCGCAGGGAAGCCGAATTGCGCGAGCTGCGCCGGCGCCACCCAGCGAATGGGCTGCCCCTCGGCACCGTGCGGCTCACCGCGAAAGGCATCCACCCGGCAGAACTCCAGGCACACCCGCTTGCCGGGATAGGCATGGCTGACCGTCATGAACGGTTCGCTCGCCAGGACCTGGATGCCCAGCTCCTCGGCCAGCTCGCGCACCAGCGCCTCGTGCACCGACTCGCCGGGCTCGCGCTTGCCGCCGGGGAATTCCCACAGGCCACCCATGTGCTGGTGATCGGGACGGCGGGCAATCAGCACCAGGCCCTGGCGGCGGATGATGCCCGCCACCACGGCAATGCCCTGCTGCTCAGCTGCGGTACTCGGCATTGATCTTCACGTAATCGAAGGACAGGTCCGTCGTCCAGACGGTGGCGGCCGACTCGCCACGCCCCAGGCTGATGTCGATGCGGATGTCTTCGGGAGTCATGGCGGCAACCCCGGCTGCTTCCGTGTAGGACGCGGCACGCCCGCCCTGCTCGGCAATCAGCACGCCATTGATGTGCACGCCAACGCCGCTGACATCGAGGTCATCGAGGCCGGCACGGCCAATCGCCGCGAGGATGCGTCCCCAGTTCGGGTCACTGGCAAACAGGGCCGTCTTCACCAGCGGCGATTCGGCGACGGTAAACGCCACCTGGCGGCACTCGCCCACGCTACGGCCACCACGCACGGCCACCGAGACGAACTTGGTGGCACCTTCGCCATCGCGCACGATCTGCTGGGCAATCGACACCAGCACCGCTTCGAGGGCCTCGCGGAACTGCTGCAGGTCGGCGCCGTCGCGGATGGTCACGCCGGAACGGCCGGTGGCCACCAGCACGCAGGCATCGTTGGTGGAGGTATCACCGTCGATGGTGATGGCATTGAAGCTGTTGTCCGCCGCCTCGCGCAGCAAGGCCTGCAGCAGGTCGGCTTCGATTGCGGCATCGGTCGCCACATAGCCGAGCATGGTCGCCATGTTCGGCTTGATCATGCCGGCGCCCTTCGAGATGCCTGTGAGTGTCACGGTCCGGCCGCCACACGACAGCGTGCGGCTGGCGCCCTTGGGGCGGGTGTCGGTGGTCATGATGCCTTCGGCCGCCAGCAGCCAGGCATCGGCATCGAGGGCTGCCAGCGCGGCCGGCAGTGCCGCTTCGATGCGATCGACCGGCAAGGGCTCGCCGATGACACCGGTGGAAAACGGCAATACCTGGCCGGCCGCCACGCCGGCCAGCGTGGCCAGCGACTGGCAGGTGCGCTGCGCATCCTGCAGGCCCGACGCTCCGGTACCGGCATTGGCGTTGCCGGTGTTCACCAGCCAGTAGCGCGGCATGGCAGCTGCCAGGTGCTGGCGGGCCACCTGCACCGGTGCGGCACAAAAGCGGTTGCGGGTGAACACCGCTGCGGTGGTGCTGCCCTCGGCGAGCTCGAACACGACGATGTCACGCCGGTTTTTCTTGCGCACCCCGGCCATCGCCGTACCGATGCGCACGCCGGCAACCGGCAACAGGGTTTCTTGCAGACCCGGACCTACGGCCATACCCGACTCCTCAGCTAAGACTGCCGTGACAATGCTTGTATTTCTTGCCCGAGCCACAAGGGCACGCTTCGTTGCGGCCCACCTTGCGCTCGTCGCGCACGAACGGTGCCACCGGGGCTGCCGGTTCGGCTGCCGCAGCCGGTTCGGCGGCTGCGGGGTCCAGCCCCGAGACTTCCTGGTGCTGGAATTCGCGTTTCTCGCGGGCCAGCTGCTCGCGCCGTTCGGCCTGCAGGGCCTCGACCTCGTCGTGGAAGCGGATGCGGATGTGCATCAGGATCTTGGTCACTTCCAGCTTGAGCCGCTCCAGCATGTCCTGGAAGGCAATGAACGATTCACGCTTGTATTCCTGCTTCGGGTTCTTGCCGGCAAGGCCACGCCAGCCAATGCCTTGCCGCATGTAGTCCATCGTCGCCAGGTGTTCCTTCCACAGGTTGTCGATCACGCGCAGCATGATTTCGCGCTCGACCACCCGCATGTCGGCACCAATGGTGGCTGCCTTGGTTTCGTAGGCTTCGTCAGCTGCGGCATGGATGCGCTGGCGCAGGCCATCCTCGTCGAGGCTGCTGTCATCCGCCAGCCATTGCTGCAACGGCAACAGCAGGCCGAAATCGGCATCGAGGCGCTTTTCAAGACCGGGGATATCCCACTGCTCTTCCACGCTGCCCGGCGGCAGGCATTCGCTGATGACGCTGTCCACCACATCGGAACGGATGGCCGCAATGGTGCCGGAGATGTCGTCGGCCTCGAGGACTTCATTGCGCTGCTGGTAGATGACGCGGCGCTGCTCGCTCGCCACATCGTCGTATTCCAGCAGCTGCTTGCGGATGTCGAAGTTGTGGCCTTCAACCTTGCGCTGGGCCTTTTCAATGGCATTGTTGACCCAGCGGTGCTCGATGGCTTCACCACGCTCCATGCCCAGGCTCTGCATCAGGCCGCGCATGCGGTCCGAGGCAAAGATGCGCATCAGGTTGTCTTCCATCGACAGGTAGAAGCGGCTCATGCCCGGGTCACCCTGCCGACCGGCACGGCCGCGCAGCTGGTTGTCGATGCGCCGCGATTCATGCCGTTCGGTGCCGATGATGTGCAGGCCACCGGCAGCGATCACCCGTTCGTGGCGCTGGCGCCAGTCGGCGCGCACGGTTTCCCTGTCGTGCTCCGAGGGGTTTTCCAGCCTGGCGAGGTCCGCCTCCAGGTTGCCGCCCAGCACGATGTCGGTACCACGGCCGGCCATGTTGGTGGCGATGGTCACGGTACCCGGGCGACCGGCGTCGGCAATGATCTCCGCCTCACGCTCGTGGTATTTCGCATTGAGCACGTTGTGGGTGATGCCGGCTTTCTTCAGCAGCCCGGACAGGTGTTCGGAGGTTTCGATGGATGCCGTACCCACCAGCACGGGCGCGCCTTTCTGCATGGTGGCGCGGATGTCCTCGACCACCGCCTCGTATTTTTCCTCGCGCGTCATGTACACGAGGTCGTTGAGGTCCTGGCGGATCATCGGCTTGTTGGTCGGGACGATGACCACATCCAGGCCGTAGATCTGGCGGAATTCAAAGGCTTCCGTATCGGCCGTGCCGGTCATGCCGCCCAGCTTTTCATACAGGCGGAAATAGTTCTGGAAGGTGGTGGACGCCAGGGTCTGGCTCTCACTCTGGATCCGCACCCGTTCCTTGGCCTCGATGGCCTGGTGCAGGCCGTCGGACAGGCGACGGCCCATCATGGTGCGGCCGGTGTGCTCGTCGATCAGAACCACTTCGCCGTTCTGCACGATGTATTCGACATCCCGGTGGTACAGCACATGGGCCTTGATGGCCGAATACAGGTGATGCAGCAGGTTCAGGTTGCGCGGTGCATACAGGCTTTCGCCGGCTTCCAGCAGCTGTTCGCGCACCAGCATGTCCTCGACATGCTGGTGGCCGGTTTCGGTCAGTTCGACCGTGCGGTTTTTCTCGTCGACGAGGAAATCGCCGGTATCGGCCTCGTTGCCCTGCCGCAGCGCAGGCACCAGTGCATTCATGCGGCGGTAGAGGTCCGAGCTGTCTTCGGCCGCACCGGAGATGATCAGCGGCGTGCGTGCCTCGTCGATCAGGATCGAGTCGACCTCGTCGATGATGGCGAAATAGCGCTCGCGCTGGAAACGGTCCTGTGGCGACAACGCCATGTTGTCACGCAGGAAATCAAAACCGAATTCGTTGTTGGTGCCGTAGGTGATGTCGGCCTGGTAGGCGGCCTGCTTGCTGACGGGATCCTGCCCCGGGTAAATGACGCCGACGCTGAGGCCGAGGAATTCATACAGCGCGCCCATCCAGCGCGCATCGCGCTTGGCCAGGTATTCGTTCACGGTGACCACATGCACGCCACGCCCGGCCAGTGCGTTGAGGTACACCGGCAGGGTTGCCATCAGGGTCTTGCCTTCGCCGGTACGCATTTCGGCAATGCGCCCCTCATGCAGGGTCATGCCGCCGATCAGCTGCACATCGAAATGGCGCATGCCGAGGCAGCGCTTGCTGCCCTCGCGCACGACGGCAAAAGCCTCGGGCAACAGGGCATCGAGGGTTTCGCCCTGCTGCAGGCGTGCACGGAAGCTGGCGGTTTTTTCCTGCAGCTGCTGGTCGGACAGCGCCACCAGGTCCGCTTCGAGGGCATTGATGCGGGTTACGGCCTTGCCCATCCGCCGGAGTTCGCGATCGTTCTTGCTACCGAAAATCTTGCGCGCAATTGCTGAAATCATGGTCATCCGCCGTATCCAGAACCACCAGTCACCACCCCCGGCAGGGCCGGGGACGGGCCATTGTAAAGGAAGGGGATGCCTTAGCGCAGGGTGCGGTACACGTAGCTGGCCGGGTCGACCACGCGGCCGTTTTTGTAGACTTCGAAGTGGACATGCGGGCCGGTGGAGCGGCCGCTGGAACCCATCAGGGCGATGACCTGCCCTTTCTTGACGATGTCACCGACGGCCACCAGGTTTTTCTGGTTGTGGGCATAGCGGGTGAGGTAGCCGTTGCCGTGGTTGATTTCGACCATGCGGCCGTAGCCGCTGTGGTCGCCGGATGCCGTCACCACCCCGCCGGCTACCGACACGATGTCGGCACCGAGGCGCCCGGCAAAATCGATGCCGCCGTGCCAGGCCTGCTTGCCGTGGAACGGATCGGTGCGGTGGCCGTATTTCGAGGACACCCAGCCCAGCTTGATCGGCCGCCCGGCCACGAACTCCTCATCCCGGATCTGGCGGTTGGCCAGCAGGCCAGACAGGATGGCCAGTTGTTGCTCACGGCTGTCGATGATGGCCGTGAGGCGGTCGAGCTCGGTACCCAGACCGGCCAGCGGGGCAGCCTGCTGCTCCAGCGACCCGGCCACGGCCGACTCCGGCCCCCCCTGGGGAGGCGGGCTGCCGAAATCGAATTCACCCTCGTCGAGGCGGGCCACGGTGGTGACCCGTTCACCCACGGCATCCAGGCGCAGCAGCCGGGCATGCATCTCGGCCACCCGGCGGGCCAGGGCCGCAATCTGTGCCTGGGAAGTGCTTTTCAGGGCCGCCAGCTGGGCCGACTGGGTATCCAGGCTGGACTGCCAGGCCCGTACCGTGGCCTGGTCCAGGCTGGCCGTCGTCGCACTGGCCGGCTGCTGCACCGACAGCAGCCAGCGTACCGACATGCCCCCCACCAGGAAGGAAACCCCCAGCAGGCACAGGGATGCCCACACGAGCTGCCGGGGCTTGATTTCCCGGGCCCAGGTACGGCTATGGCGCCTGCTGACAAGGATTATTTTCATACGAAAAGAAGGGGTATTTCCGGTCGCGGTTGCCGCACTATGCCACACAACCCGGAAAGCCGGCAAACAGGTGGGGTACGGGGCCGCTCAGCCGGCCAGGATCGGGCTCATGTAGGAAATCGGTGCCAGGCTGTCGTCCTCGAAGGTCACGACTTCCCAGGCATCGCGCTGGGCCACCAGCGTACGCAGCAGGGTATTGTTGAGGGCATGCCCGGACTTGTAGGCACGGAACTCGCCGATCAGGCTGTTGCCCAGCAGGTACAGGTCACCGATGGCATCCAGCACCTTGTGCTTGACGAACTCGTCCTCGTAGCGCAGGCCGTCCTCGTTGAGGATGCGGTACTCGTCGACCACGATGGCGTTGTTGACGCTGCCACCCCGGGCCAGGCCCTTGGAGCGCAGGTATTCGATTTCGTGCATGAACCCGAAGGTGCGTGCACGGCTGATTTCCTTGACGAAGGAGGTGCTGGAAAAGTCGATCTCGGCGTCCACGGTACGGCCGCGGAACACCGGGTGGTCAAATTCGATCCGGAAGGAGACCTTGAAGCCATCAAAAGGGAGGAAACTGGCTACCTTGTCCCCGTCACGGACCGTGACTTCCTTCAGTATGCGGATGAACTGCTTCGGGGCGGCCTGCTCCTCGATCCCGGCAGACTGGATCAGGAACACGAATGGCCCGGCACTGCCATCCATGATCGGTACCTCGGCCGCATTGACTTCCACATAGGCGTTGTCAATGCCGAGGCCCGCCATGGCCGACAGCAGATGCTCGACCGTGGACACTTTCACGCCGTCTCTCACCAGGGTGGTCGAGAGCTGGGTCTCGCCGACATTCTCGGCGCGGGCGGGAATTTCCACCACCGGGTCAAGATCCACCCGCCGGAACACGATGCCGGTATCCACCGGCGCCGGTTTCAGGTTCAGGTAGACCTTCTCACCGGTGTGCAGGCCAATGCCTGTCGCCCGGATGGCGTTCCTGAGTGTCCGCTGTCTGATCATCGCTTGCCGTGCCTGTCCCGCCCGGAAACCCGGGTCGTCCAAAGCGCGCATACTAGCAGATCGGCCGAAACCGACCAACCAGCACCCGTGGCCTCAGTCCGCCTGGCGACGCAGGAACGCCGGGATATCCAGGAAATCCAGGTCCCCGGCGGCCGCGCTTGCCCCGACTGCCACACCGGCTGCCGCCGACTGCACCCGCTGGCGCTTCCAGGTCGGCGTATCCAGGTCCACCCCGCCTGCGGCCGTCACGGCCACCGGCTCGACCGGCTTGACCGGCTTGACCAGGGTCGGCACCATTTTCTCGTCCCTGGCGGCAAGACCCAAGCCGGTAGCCACCACGGTGACGCGGATCTCGTCGCTCATCTCCGGGTCGATCACGGTGCCCACCACCACGGTGGCGGTATCGGCCGCAAACTCGTTGACGATGTCACCCACCAGGGTGAATTCGCCCAGTTCCACATCGAGGCCTGCCGTGATGTTGACGAGGATGCCGCGGGCGCCCTTCAGGTCGATGTCTTCCAGCAAGGGGCTGTGGATGGCCGCTTCGGCTGCCTTGCGGGCACGGTCTTCACCACGGGCCGAACCGGTGCCCATCATCGCCATGCCCATCTCCGACATCACGGTGCGCACGTCGGCGAAGTCGACGTTGATCAGGCCCGGACGCATGATCAGGTCGGCGATGCCCTGCACGGCACCCAGCAACACATCGTTGGCGGCCTTGAAGGCATCCACCAGCTTGACGTTGCCGCCCAGCACGCTCATCAGCTTCTGGTTCGGGATGGTGATCAGCGAATCGACATTGTGCTGCAGCTCCTTGATGCCTTCTTCCGCCTGCAGCATGCGCTTCTTGCCTTCGAAACCGAACGGCTTGGTCACCACCGCCACCGTCAGGATGCCGAGCTCGCGGGCCACTTCGGCCACGATCGGGGCACCACCGGTGCCGGTACCGCCACCCATGCCGGAGGTAATGAACACCATGTCGGCGCCTTCCAGCACCTCGGCAATCAGGTCACGGTCTTCCAGCGCAGCGCGCCGGCCGATATCCGGGTTGGCACCCGCACCCAGGCCCTTGGTGATGTTGCGCCCCAGCTGCAACACGCGGCTGTTGCCGACATCCTGCAGTGCCTGCGCATCGGTATTGGCATAGACGAACTCCACGCCCTCGATGTTGTTGGCCATCATGTGGCGTACGGCATTGCCGCCCCCACCGCCAACGCCAATCACCTTGATTACGGCGTTCTCGATTTGGTTTTCGACCAGTTCAAACATGGTGACTCTCCCTTTTTGTTTTACTTGCTTGCTTACCCAAACAGCCGCCAGACCCATTCAGGCGGCCACCTGAATTCAGAAATGCTTTTGCAACCAGCCCTTGAGTTTCTGCAGGGGATTGGTGCCATCGGCTTTTGCCGGACGCCAGTTCTGCTCCTGCTGTTGCTGCCTCAGTGCGTACTGCAGCAGGCCGACGCCGGTGGCATAAATCGGCGTCCGTACAATGTCCTGCAGGCCATTGGCGTGCTGCGGCACACCGATGCGGACCGGCATGTGGAAAATTTCCTCGGCAAGGTCGACAACCCCTTCCATGCGCGAGGTGCCACCGGTCAGCACGATGCCGGCTGCCACCACATCCTCAAAACCGCTGCGGCGCAGCTCGGCCTGCACCAGCGTGAAAAGTTCGTCGTAGCGCGGCTCGACCACTTCGGCCAGCGCCTGGCGCGACAGGTTGCGGGCAGCCCGCTCGCCCACACCGGGCACCTTGATGGTTTCTTCCGCGCCTGCGAGCTGGGTCAGCGCACAGGCATATTTGATCTTGATGTCTTCCGCGAACGGCTTCGGGGTACGCAGTGCCATTGCGATGTCATTCGTGACCTGGTCGCCGGCGATCGGGATGACCCCGGTATGGCGTATCGACCCTTGCGTGAACACGGCGATGTCGGTCGTGCCACCACCGATGTCCACCAGGCAGACGCCCAGCTCCTTTTCATCGTCGGTCAGCACGGCATGGCTGGAAGCCAGCTGCTCGAGGATGATGTCTTCCACTTCCAGGCCGCAGCGGCGGATACACTTCTCGATGTTTTGTGCCGCATTCACCGCACAGGTGACCAGGTGCACCTTGGCTTCGAGGCGCACGCCGGACATCCCCAGTGGCTGCTTGATGCCTTCCTGGTTGTCGATGATGAATTCCTGCGGCAGCACATGCAGCACACGCTGGTCGGCCGGGATGGCCAGGGCCTGTGCCGCCTCGATCACCCGCTGCACATCATCCGGGCGCACTTCGCCGTCACGGATGGCCACCATGCCGTGGCTGTTGAAGCTGCGGATGTGGCTACCGGCAATGCCGGCATACACCGAATGGATGTGGCAGCCTGCCATCAGCTCGGCTTCCTCCACGGCACGCTGGATCGACTGCACGGTGGATTCGATATCGACCACCACGCCTTTCTTCATGCCGCGTGATGGGTGCGAGCCCAGGCCGACGATCTCCAGCGTGCCCTCCGGCGACAGCTCGCCCACAATGGCCACGACTTTCGATGTGCCGATGTCCAAGCCCACGATCATGCGGTTGATGCCCGGATTGTTCATGCCGTCTCTCCTGCAATGGTCGGTGCCCGCGAGGCACCTGATTTCTGTGTCCTGGCTGCCTTCGGCCAGGGTGACTGGCCCGCCTGCCAGCGCACGGCCAGGCCGTTGCCGTAGCGGAGGTCGATGCGCTCGACGACCCCGAGGTACGATTTCAGCTCGGTGCGGTATACCGCGAGGAAGCGCTCCAGCTTCTGCCGCATGTCGCCCTGCCCGATCACGACTTCCACCGACGGCTGCAGCCACAGGCGCCAGGCATGGCGTTCGTCCATTTCCAGCCGCACCACAGTCAGCCCTTCGGCATCGAACAGCTTGCCCAGCTCCTGGTAGCGGCGCATCACTTCCCCGGCACTCTCGCCCGGGCCCTTGAGCACCGGCAGCCCGGCAATCACCGGGATGCTGTCGGGACGGAACAACTCGCCGCGGTAGTTCAGCAAGGCGCTATCGCCCCAATAGGCAATCGGCACCTGCTCCACCACGGTGATCTCGAGCCGGTCCGGCCAGTGGCGGCGCACCGCCACGCGGTCGACCCACGGGTTGGCTTGCAGCCCGGCACGCACGGCACCGAGATCGATCGACATGAGCGCGTCCCGGGTCAATTGGTCCAGCGTGGCGGTGACCGCTTCACGCTGCAGGTAGCGGAACTCACCGCTGATATCCACACTGCGTACCGGCTGCGCACGCAAATGTGTCAGGCCCTTCGCGCCCAGCAGTACCATCACGGCTGCGGCAGCCACCAGCACCAGCACCACGCTGCCCATCACCAGCCAGTGGCGCCAGTCGCCGGCCAGCGTGCCTGCCACCAGCCAGGGGCGGCGTGCCGGGGCAATCGGGCTGGCACCGCGCTGGCGACTCATGCCGTCCTCCCGCAGGCCGCGGCATCGTCGAGGATGGCGCGTACCAGGGCGTCGAAATCGAGACCTGCCGCACGCGCCGCCATCGGTACCAGGCTGTGGTCGGTCATGCCCGGCACGGTGTTGGCTTCCAGCAGGTAGAAAATGCCGTCACGGTCGCACAACACATCGATGCGTCCCCAGCCACGGCAGCCCAGCGCTTCATAAGCACGCAGTGCCAATGCCTGCAGTGCTGCCTCATCGGCGGCCGGCAGGCCGCAGGGAATGCAATAGCGGGTATCGTTGGCGTTGTACTTGGCCTCGTAGTCGTAGAACACGCCAGGTACTTCGACGCGGATGACCGGCAAGGCCTGCTTGCCGAGGATGGCAATGGTGTATTCGGAGCCGCTGATCCAGCGTTCGGCAATCACGCAGTCGCCATACCGGCTGGCCAGCATCCAGGCATCACGCAGCGCCTGTGCGGAATCGGCCCGCGACATGCCGATGCTGGAGCCTTCACACGACGGCTTCACCATCACCACGCCACCCAGTGCATCCAGGGTTGCCTGCCAGTCCGTGTCATCCGACAGCACGGCAAATGCCGGTGTCGGCAAGCCGGCACCCAGCCACAGCTGCTTGGTGCGCAATTTGTCCATGGCAATCGCGGAGGCCATCACGCCGCTGCCGGTGTAGGGCAGGCCGAGGGTTTCGAGGAAACCCTGCACCGTGCCGTCCTCGCCACCGGGGCCATGCAACGCGATGAACACCAGCCGTGGTGCCGCCTCGCGCAGGGCCTGGTCGAGCGGGCCTGCCGCCGGATCGATCGCCACATGGGCGATGCCCTGGCGTTGCAGCGCTGCACACACGGCATGGCCGCTCTTCAGCGACACCTCGCGCTCGGCAGCATGGCCACCCAGCAATACGGCGACGGGTTGCGGCAGCGGCTTCACGGTGTTTCCCCTTTGCCCTTCTGGCCAAAGCCGGCGTCTGTCAGCAGTTGCGCCAACTGGCTGACATTGCCGGCACCCTGGGTCAGCACGATGTCGCCGGCGCGCACCAGGTCGGCCAGCAGGCCCGGCACGGCATCGATGGACTCGGCAAACAGCGGCTCAACCAGCCCGCGCAAGCGGATGCTGCGGCACAGGTTGCGGCTGTCGGCACCGGGAATGGCGGCCTCACCGGCGCTGTACACATCCAGCAGCACCAGCACATCCACCTGGGACAGGACGCTGACGAAATCCTCGTAGAGGTCACGCGTGCGGCTGTAACGGTGCGGCTGGTACACCATCACCAGGCGGCGCTCCGGCCAGCCGCTGCGCACAGCCTTGATGACCGCGTCGACCTCGGTCGGGTGATGACCGTAGTCATCCACCAGCATCGCCGTGCCGGCACCCACCGGGTATTCGCCATACACCTGGAAGCGGCGGCCGACACCGGCAAACTGCCCCAGCCCGCGCAGGATGGCTGCATCTGCCACGCCCTCATCACTGGCGACGGCGATTGCCGCCGTGGCGTTCAGCACATTGTGGTGGCCGGGAATGTTGACCTGTACATCCAGCACCGGGCGCTGGCCGGGGCGGTGCACGCGGAAGCGGCTGCGCATGCCGTCACGCACGATGTCGCTGATGCGGAAATCGGCATCGGCATGCGTGCCATAGGTAATGACCTGGCGCGAAATGCGCGGCAGCAGTTCACGGATGACCGGATCATCCATGCACAACACGGCCTGGCCGTAGAACGGCAGGTTGTGGATGAATTCGAGGAAGGCGCCCTTCAGCTGGTTGAAATCACCGCCATAGGTGCCCATGTGGTCGGCATCGATGTTGGTGACCACGACCACCATCGGCTGGAGGTGCAGGAACGAGGCATCGCTTTCGTCCGCCTCGGCCACCAGGTAACGGCTGACGCCGAGCCGCGCATTGGTGCCGGCGCTGTTCAGCAGGCCGCCGATCACGAAAGTCGGATCCAGCCCGGCCTCGCCCAGCACGGAGGCAATCAGGCTGGTGGTGGTGGTCTTGCCGTGGGTGCCGGCCACGGCGATGCCATGCCGGTAGCGCATCAGCTCGGCCAGCATCTCGGCACG
>LAHR01001037.1_pt1 | contig 46768 bp, 38 predicted proteins | sample 329641 | NCBI WGS metagenome assembly LAHR01 (sample SAMN03275701, study PRJNA271635) | activated sludge metagenome | isolation source: Sample C-3 Sludge from acetogenic chamber (third chamber) of Anaerobic...
CCTGGTGCAGCCGGCCTTCGTCGCCGGCCTGCTCGGCCTGCTGGAAACACCGGCCAGCAATACCGAATTCCATGCCATGTACGGCGGCCTGCAGGCCGGACTCGGCCTGTACTGGGTCACTGCCAGCCTGCAGCCACGGCGGCGTGAATGCGGCCTGCTGGGCTTTGTGCTGGTGGTGGGCTCGCTGGCTGGCGGCCGCGCCATCGGCCTGTTCCTGAACGGCCCCGATCCCTACAACAACTGGGCATTTGCCTACGAGTTTGCTGCCCTGCTGGTTGGCCTCTACTGCCTCATCCGCATCCGCCTGCAGCCGGCCTGATACCCGCACCGGCCTTGCCGATCCACAAGCGGGCCGGCCATGCCCTTGCGGTATGATGCCGGCCGGACCTCACAGGCACTCGCACAGATGATCACCAGGGAATACGACTACATCATCGTCGGCGCCGGCTCGGCCGGCTGCGTGCTGGCCAACCGCCTGTCACGCGAAGCCAGCCACCGCGTACTGCTGCTGGAGGCCGGTGGCCCCGACAAGAACCCCAACATCCACCTGCCCATCGGCTTTGCCATGCTGATGAAGGATCCGGCCAACAACTGGTGCTACCAGACCGAGCCGGAACCGCACATGCACGGCCGCCGCATCGATTTCCCGCGCGGCAAGGTGTTCGGTGGCTGCAGTTCGATCAACGGCATGATCTACATCCGTGGCGACCACCGCGACTACGACGACTGGGCCGCCGCCGGCAACCCGGGCTGGGCCTGGGCCGACATGCTGCCCTACTTCAGGCGCACCGAGCACAACACCCGTGGCGAAAGTGCCTGGCACGGTACCGGCGGCGGGCTGTGGGTGGAAGACGTACCCAACCGTTACGAACTGGCCGACCTGTTCGTGCAGGCCGGCATCGAACAGGGCCTGCCACCGAATGACGATTTCAACGGTGCCGTACTCGAAGGCATCGGCTATTACCAGGTCAACATCCAGGGTGGCAAGCGCCACAGCACGGCACGCGGCTTCCTCAAGCCGGTGCTGCACCGCCGCAACCTGGTCGTGGCCAGCCACGCCCTGGCCGAACGCCTGCAGTTCGACGGCCGCCGCGCCAGCGCCGTGGAATACACGCAGCACGGCGTGCACTACTGCGCGAAAGCCCGCCGCGAAATCATCCTCTGCGGCGGCAGCATCAACTCACCACAGCTGCTGGAGCTGTCGGGCATCGGGGATGGCACGCACCTGCAGGCCCTGGGCATCAGCACCGTGCAGCACCTGCCGGCAGTCGGCGAACACCTGCAGGACCACCTCACCTTCAATGTGCTGTACCAGCTCAGCGGTGTGCCGACCTTCTACGAGGAAACCCGCCCACTGGCCTTCGTAAAAAATGCACTGTGGTACGCCATGAAAAAGAAAGGCCTGCTGGTACATCCGGCCTCGCAGGTCGGTGCCTTTTTCAAGACCGAACCGGGACTCGACCGGCCCAATGCACAAATCCACTTTGCACCGGCCGCCGGCGACTACGACGAGAAAGGCAACATGGTGACCGTACCGGGCACTACTGCCACCGTGTGCAACCTGCGGCCGGAAAGCCGTGGCAGCGTGCATTGCAAGAGCCACGATGCACACGATCACCCGGCCATCCGTGCCAACTACCTCGCCACCGAGCGCGATGGCCAGGTCATGGTGGCGGCCACCCGCCGCGTACGCGCCATCTTCCAGTCGCCGATCCTCGACCGCTACCGCGTGGCCGAGCTGGAACCGGGTGCCGAACGCGTCAGCGACGCCGACATCCTGGATTACATCCGTGGGCACGCCAACTCGGTGTACCACCCGGTGGGCAGCTGCCGCATGGGGCCGGATGCCAACACGGCCGTGGTCGATCACCGCCTGCGCGTGCACGGCATCGCCGGCCTGCGCGTGGCCGATGCCTCCATCATGCCCACCATCCTGTCGGGCAACACCAACGCCGCCTGCGTCGCCATTGCCGACAAAGCCGCCGACATGATCCTGCAAGACCATCGCACGAGGACTGCGCCATGACGACCGAATCCCTGCCTGCCCTGCTCGAGCGCCAGCGCAGCGCCTTCATGGCCGAAGGCTTCCCTGCCCTGGAAACCCGCCTCGACCGCCTCGACCGCTGCCTCGCCATCGTGGTCGACCACCAGCAGGCCATCATCGACGCCATCAACAGCGACTTCGGCAGCCGTTCCCGCCACGTCACCCTGATGACCGATTTGTTCACATCGGTATCGGCACTGAAGTTCGTGAAAAAGCACCTGAAGGGCTGGATGAAACCGGTGAAGCGCCGCCCACCGGTACCGATGGGCCTGTTTGGCGCCACCACGCGCATCCATTACCAGCCCAAGGGCGTGGTCGGCCTGATGACACCGTGGAATGTGCCGGTGAACATGGTATTCACCCCGCTCGCCGACATCCTCGGTGCCGGCAACCGCTGCCTGGTAAAACCCTCGGAGTACACACCGGCGACCTCGGCCCTGCTCGACGGGCTGTTCACGCGTTATTTCGACGACACCGAGGTCAAGGTCGTCAACGGCGGCGCCGATGTCGGCGCTGCCTTCAGCGCCTTGCCCTTTGACCACCTGATTTTTACCGGTGCCACCGGCATTGGCCGCCACATCATGGCCGCTGCCGCAAAGAACCTCACCCCGGTCACCCTGGAACTGGGCGGCAAGTCGCCGGTCATCATCGGTGAACGCGTCGACATGGAAGATGCCGTCGGCAAGCTCATCGCCGGCAAGACACTCAATGCCGGCCAGCTGTGCGTGGCGCCCGACTACTGCTTCGTACCGGAAGCCAAGCTGGAAGCCTTCCTCAGCGAGTGCAAGCGTGTCTTTGCAAGCCTCTACCCGCACATCCTCGGCAACCCGGACTGGGTAGCCGTAGTCAATGAACGCCACCGCGGCCGCATCCTGTCGTACATCGACGATGCCGTTGCACGCGACGCCCGTGTCATCGCACTGAACCCGAAAAACGAGGATTTCCGCGCACACCCGTCGCGCCAGGTGCCACTGCACCTGGTCGTCAACCCGGCCGATGACTGCCTGGTGATGCAGGAAGAAATCTTTGGCCCCATCCTCGCCGTGCGTGCCTACCGCAGCATCGACGAAGCAATTGCGACCATTAACCGGCGGCCACGGGCACTGGCGCTGTATTACTTCGGCACCGACACGGCCGAACAACAGCGCATCATCGACAGCACCTGCGCCGGCGGCATGACCATCAACGACATTGCGATGCACGTATCCTGTGACGACATGCCCTTTGGCGGCATCGGTGCCAGCGGCATGGGCCATTACCATGGCCGCGAGGGTTTCCTGACCTTCTCGCACGCGAAATCGGTCTACAGCCAGGGTTTCATCAACCTGGCCAAACTGGCAGGCACCCTGCCGCCCTACGGGCCGAATGTCGACAAGATGATGAAGGGACAGATCAAGAAATAAGCCGGACACCGCCCGCTGCAGGCCAATCCCATGCCCGTTTCCCCGGAACTGTTCGGCTACGCCGGCGCACTGCTGACCACGGTGTCTTTCCTGCCGCAGACCCTGCTGACACTGAAAACCCGCGACACGGCATCGCTGTCACTGGGCATGTACAGCCTGTTCACGGCAGGGGTCTTGTTCTGGCTGCTGTACGGCATTCACAAGGACGATATCGCGATCATCGTTGCCAATGCCGTCACGCTGGCACTGGCCTCGACCATCCTGTCGATGAAAGCACACAACCTGGTGCGCGCACGCAAACGCCACTGAAGCGCCTCAGTACACGACATCCAGTTTGCGGTGATCCCAGCTCATCACTTTCTGCGGCCGCACCAGGATGGCGGTTTTCTTGTGGCACATCGCTGCCGTGAATGCCATGGCCTGCTCACGCGTGACACCCGGCTGGTTGCGCACGATGACATCCGCATGCAGGTCGTGCACACGATCGTAATCGGTGACGAGCTCGGCCTCGGCATTGATGGACACCCCGCGCAACTCGTTGTAATCGCTGCCGTCCTCGAACAGGATGGCAATGCGCGGGTCACGCCGCAGGTTAACCACCTTCTGTGATTTTCTGAAGGTCTCCAGCACGATGGCCCCATCGCGAATGGCGAACCACATGCACAGCAGGTGCGGTGAACCGTCCCGGTTCAGGGTGGCGACTTGCACGGTTTTCTGGCTGGCGATGAAATCCCAGGCCTCGGCTGTCGTCATCGCAATCTGGTCGCGGCGCTTGGCCATGATGCTTACCCCGTTCAGTGACGCCCGCTGAGGCGCTTCAAGTCGGCAATGATACCCGGCCAGACACCCGGCGAGGACTGGTACGGCGCATAGATACTGAGGCGGTCGGCAAAGGCCCCGTAGCGTTCAAACAGCTGCGCCGCAATGGTGTGCGGCTCGCCGGTGACGGCAAATGCCCGCACAAACCCCTCATCGATGCGGCGGCTCATGTCGTCCCAGCGGCCTTCCTTCGACAATGCATTGAGCTCCGGCTGCAGCTCGCCATAGCCGACTGCGTCCATCGGCGGCCGGTATGCCGGCGTGGAGCCATAAAAGCCCAGCAGGCCGCGTACCGACTGCAGGGCAGCCTGGTATTCCGCCTCGTTGGCACCGGTGACACAGATCGCGGTGACCTGCACGGTGAAATCCTCACGCCGGCGCCCGCTCGCGGCGAGACCCGCCGTGATTTCCGGCAACTGCTGCTGTTGCACAAAAGGCTGCGTATTGAACGGGTGCACGATGAGGCCATCGGCTACCTCACCAGCCACCCGCGTCATCTTCGGGCCCAGCGCACCGAGCAGGATGGGCGGTTTCCCGTAGGGGTTGGGGCCGGGGTTGAACATCGGCGTCATCAGGGTGTGGCGGTAAAACCGGCCCTGGAAATCGAGTTTCCGGCCATCCTGCCAGCAATCGAAAAACGCCTTTACCGCCAGGATGTATTCACGCATGCGTGCTGCCGGTGGATCAAAGGCAATACCAAAGCGCTTCTCGATGTGCGCCTTCACCTGCGAGCCGATGCCGAGCAGGAACTTGCCCTGCGAGAAACGCTGCAAATCCCAGGCAGTGTAGGCGATGTGCGAGGGATTGCGCGGGAATGCCACCGCAATGCCGGTGGCAATGTCGAGCTGCGGCGCGTGTTCGCTGGCAATCGCCAGCGGCAGGAACGGGTCACGGCTGCCTTCCAGCGTGTAGATGCCGTCGTAACCTTCAGCGGCGAGACGCCTGGCTTCCGCACCCGCCTGTGCCAGGTCGGCATAAAAAGGGCCATCGATCTTCATGCGTCGTCTCCCGGGCGTTCGAGCAGGGTCAGGGTGCCGCGATCGCCATCGAGGCGCACACGGTCACCGGTCCGGAAATCCCGCGTGGCCGACTGCAGGTTAACCACCGCCGGCAGGCCGTATTCGCGCGCGATCACGCAGCCGTGTGAAACGGCACTGCCCACATCGGTGGCCAGGCCGGCAATCAGGCTGAAATACGGCGTCCAGCCGACATCGGTAATCGGTGCAATGAGGATTTCCCCCGGCTGCAGGCCGGCGGCATTGTCCAGGGTCAGCGCGACACGGGCATTACCCTCGACGACACCACAGCTGACCGGCCGGCCAGCCAGCACGCCGTCAGCGGACAGCCCCTGCCCGGCCAGCACGATCGGCTCGGGGAAACCGGTCACCACATCGGCAAACTCCAGCCGCTGCTGGTACGCCAGTGCCTCGCGGCGTTTCTGCGCCAGCGCAACCATCCCGGCATCCGGGCGTTCGACGAAACGGCGCAACTCCTCCCGCGTGAAGAAACACACGAGCGCGGCGTCCGGCAGCCGGCCTTCCTGCACCAGCAACTCGCCAACACGGCGGTAGGCACGCTTGAAATGGTGCGACACCTTGGCCAGCCAGGACTTGGTCTGCTCGCGGCGGCGCACGGCCGCGTGTGCCTTGGGCAGGAACCAGCGCAAGGCCGGTTTCAGTTGCGTCATGTCCAGCTTTGCCGGGTGCTGCGAACCGGCCTTCACCGCCGGATTGAAGCGTGCAGCAATCGCCGCCTGCATGATGCGCACCAGCGCCACCGGGTCATCGGCCCAGCAGGGCGTATCCATGGTCAATTCACGGTAACCGCGGTGACCATGGCGATCCATGAAGGCCTGGAATACCGCACGGGCATTGCCGGCCGCATCGCTGGTGAGCCAGGCATGGGCTGCAGCAGGCTCGGCTTTCCAGAAACGCTCACGCGCCTGCGGTTGTTGTGCAATGGCATCCACGGCTGCATCCAGCATCTGCACCAGGATGGCACTCTCCACCCCTTCTGCCCCCTGCAGCAGGCGGGCCGCCTCGGCCTGCTCCGCCGGTGTGGCTACCGCACCGGCAGCATTGACCATGCGTTGCAGGATGCCTTCGGTAAAACCGGAGCCGGCCGAGGACTGCATGTGCACGTCATAGGCTTCCAGGTAGAAGCCGAACCGGCGGTCGATTTCATCCAGCATGGCGCGGCTGTCCGGCTGGTCCGCAATGGCAAACACTGCCAGCTTTTTGCCAAACGCCTCGATGACCGACGGGATGCCGAACACATAGCGCAGCAGGCGCAGGAAATTGCACACCCGCACGAGCGTCGACGCCTTCGGTGGTGCCACCAGTTCCGGCAATTCCCGCCCGCACACGGCACGCGCCATCTGCTGCAGGTCAACGCCGATGATCTGCGAGGCTGCCGGTGCCGACGCCGACAGGTTGATGAAGAAATGGCCAAACGCATTCTTGATGTGCAGGCGGCGCTCCCCGACAGCCGGCTGCATGCCGTATTTCACCTGCATGTCCTGCATGCCGTGCTCCACGCCCCAGCCGGTCACCGACAGGGTCAGCGGCGTGGAAGCACCCGGCATCATTTCGCCGATGTTGCAACGGGTCCACACATCGCCTGGCGCATCCAGCGGCGTATCGAGCTCATTGAGGTCAGCAGGCAGTGTGGTGATGGGGCGAGCCTGCAGCCAGTGCAGCTGGCCTTCGGCATCGATGGCCCACTCCATGTCGAGCTCGGCCTGGCGGATGGTGGCGGCCTGCCGTGCACCCTCGACCAGGCGGGCGATATCGGCCATCGGCAGGATGGCCTGCGTGCCCACCAGATCACGCGTGACTACCGCACCGCTGCGATCGACCTGGTAGTGATCCGGCGTGGCTTCGCCACTGACCAGTTTGTCCCCCAGGCCTTCGACGGCATCGATGACCAGGCGGTCACGCCGCGCGCTGACCGGATCGGCCGTGAACAACACGCCGGCGGCCCGCGGTTCCACCATGCATTGCACGACGATGCTCATGCTGACCGTCGCGTCGCCGAACTGCTCGGCCTTGTAGGCCGTGGCACGATGGCCCTGCAACGACGCCACGCAGGCGTCCATCGCGGCTTTCAGGTGGTCCAGCCCGCGCACATTGAGGAGGGTTTCGTACTGGCCGGCAAACGAGGCATCCGCACCGTCCTCACCCACTGCCGAGGAGCGCACGGCCACCAGGCCCTCGCCCAGGGCCTGGTAATGCGCCGCCAGGTCGTCGGGGTACACCCCGGCCTGTGCATTGACCACGACAAAGGCCGGCGGCACCGGCAGGCCCATGTTGCGGAGGTCGGCGAGGCCGGCAGCCTTGCCACCAACCGGCTGGTCCGTGATGGCATCGAGCGTGAGGATGTAGGGCTTCAAGCCAGGCTCCTTGCAGCGGATCGGGGGTGGGCTTGCCGGGATCACTATCCGGTCGTATTGTGAATCGTGTTATCTTTCCATCCGGGCACGACAGCGTCAACCGGGAAACCATGACCGTTCCGACAGCCAGCCCCGCCGGCCGCCGCCAGCAACAGCGGGAACAGACCCGCAGCCGCATCCTCGATGCGGCGATCCGCCATTTCGCCCTGCACGGCTACGACGGCACTTCGCTGGCCGACATTGCCCGGGGTGCCGGGGTCAAAAAAGCCCTGGTGCAATACCACTTCCCGTCCAAGGACCTGCTGTGGAAAAGCGCCGTGGACGCCCTCTGGCAACGCCGCAACCAGGACCTGTCCGATTACCGGCCGGGCGGCAGCCCCCAGGACCAGTCGGCCCTGCTGCATGCCATCCTCGGCGAGATCAGCGCGTTCACGCAGGCCCACCCGCAGTGGCTGCAGATCCTGTTCAATGAAGCCGCCACGCCGGGCCCGCGCCTGCAGTGGCTGGTCGACCGTCACCTGCAGGAGGACTTTGGCCAAGGCCTGGCCTTCATCCGCCATGCCCAGCATGACGGCCTGATGCCGGCCTGCAACCCGCTGGACCTGTTGCTGATACTGTCCGGCGCACTGAGCTACCTGTTCCTGGTCGCCCCGGTGACATTGCGCGTAACCGGCGAGGACTTCACGCAGGCCGCCACGCTGCAGCGCTATATCGGCACCCTCAATACCCTGCTGCAGAAAGCCGGTCAATCACCGGCCTGATCCCAGAACGGCAGGAGGGCCGCAGCCACCGCCGCTGTCTGCTCCACATGCAACCAATGGCCGGCATCCGCCAGCGCCCGCAGGCGCGCCTGCGGGTACCGTGCATGAATGGCCGCTTCGCCAGCCGCGTCGATGTAGGACGAGCGTTCACCGCGCAGGAACAGCACCGGCCCGGCATAACCCTGCCCCGCCTGCAGCGATGACTCGCGCAGGCCGTCATAGGCGGCCTGGATTGCCCCCAGGTCACAGCGGAATCCCAGCCGGCCACCGGCAACACGCTGCAGGTTCTTCAGCAGGAAAGCCGTTTCGCCGGCAAGTCCCGGCAGCGCTGCCTGCAGGCGCTGCTGGGCCTCGTCACGGCTGGCGGGCGGATCGTCCTGCAAGGCCAGCAAGGCCTGCAGGATGCGCCGGTGGTGCGGCGGGTACGCCACCGGTGCGATATCCAGCACCGCCAGTGAGCGCACGGCATCCGGGAAATCCGCGGCCACGCGCATGGCCACCTTGCCACCAAGGGAATGCCCCAGCAGGTGGAAGCGCGTCATGCCGGCAGCCTGTGCGGTTTCCACCACATCGGCAGCCAGCGCCGCCCAATCCATGCCGGCCTGGTGCGGTGAACGGCCGTGGTTGCGCAGGTCGGGCAGCAACAGCCTTCGCCCCTCACCCACGGCCAGTGCCAGGCGACGCAGGTTGCCGCCATCGCCCAGCAGGCCATGCAGCAACACCACGGCAGGCCCGTGATCACCCAGGATGTCGTGATGCAGCTTCACGCAATGCCTCCATCTGCCTGCAGCAGCTGTGTATCATGGTCACGCCACCCGCACCCGCACAAGGCCAAGGAGCCGCCCATGACCCTGCGCCATTTTCCCGGCCTGCTGGCCTGCCTGCTGGCCTGCCTGCTGGTCCTCACCGCCTGCAGCAGCCTGCAGACCAACCCGACGGTTTTCCCTTACCGCATGGATGACGCACGCCTCAAGGCCAGGCCCATCAAGACCGTCATGATTGCCCCTTTCTCGCTGGGCGGGCCAGCCACCAACTGGCTGGAAGCCGGACGGCCCCAGGTTGCCGGGCAACTGGCCGATTATTTCGAGGCCCACGGCCATACCGTGCTGCCCAACAACAGCCTGTCCAATGCCTGGAACAATGCCGTGCGTTTCTACGGCAACCCCTGGGACCCCATCACTGGCAAAGCCAACCGTGAAACCCTCGCCAAATGCCTGCAAGCCGCCCTGCAGGCTGCCGGCCAGGCCACGGCCGTCGATGCCATCGTGGTCATGGACCTGATCGAACGGCAAGTCCTGTTTGATCCCAGCACCAGCCCGCCGCGTGCCCGCTGGGATGGTGTCAGCCGCAAGCCCACGCTGGTCGGCCCGGACAACTATGTCACGGCCGATTTCAACTGGGATCGCCCGGTCGGTGCCTTCTCGATCGCGATCAATGTCTACAACAGCGATTTCGAACTGCTATTCCAGAGCGTCGGGGGCATCGACCTGTCACAGGACATCAATACCCGCACCGGCTCCATCGGCTATACGCGCCGTGAACAACCGTTTCGCTACCGCTCCCCCATCAATGAAGGCATCGCCCTGGCACTGCACCCGTTGATCCCGATGAAACACTACCCCGCGCCTCGCAAGGCGCCGTAACGGCTGTCGCACAACCGCGGCAACATGGGCTTCGGCACCCGCACGGCAAGCGCCATGGCAGCCGGTGCCACCCTTGCGACAGGCAAGGCTGCATGAACCGCTGACACCGCGCCAATGGCGCCTTCGGCGCCGCCAACAACCCGTCCGGACACAAGGCAGCAAACCACCAGTCCGGTGTAGCCTGCCGCATCACAGGAGTACGCCAGCACCACCATTCAGGCAGGACCGGCCCGTGGCCCGGCATTGCCTGCCCAACCGGCCAGGCACCACCCGGGCCCCGTCACGGGAAAACAAAAAAGGCAGCCGGGGCTGCCTTTTTTGCACTGCGGGATCCAGCCTCAGAACTTGTACTGGAAGTCCACGCCGTAGGTACGCGGGGCACTCAGGCCGTAGCTACCACCCCCCAGGACCTCGGGGATCGGGCTCAGGCTGGTGCGGGTGCGGCGGTTCTCGATGTTCTTGACCCACGCCGTGATGCGGGTCTTGTCATCGGGCAGCTCCCAGCTCAGGCGGGCATTGTAGGTCGTGCCTTCTTCAGCCACCCATTCGTCAGCCAGGTAACTGGCGTAATCGAAATGCTGGGTCATGTCGGTCTTGTACGAAGCCTCGACACGCGGGGTCAGGGCACCGAAGTCGCCGAAGAAGCTGTATTGCAGGGCCAGGTATCCCGACCATTGCGCCACAGCCGGCATCGGCTCACCCAGCAGGCCACGGTCGAACTTCACCATGGAGCCCAGGCCACTCACGTAGGAGTATTCGAAGGTGCTGTACTTCGCATCCGTGTAGTTGGCATTGAACTGGATCATCATGCCTTCGAACGGCAACCAGGTCAGCTCCGACTCCACACCCGAGATCGAGGCGATACCGGCGTTGGACTGCAGAATGCCCACGTCAACGGGGTTGAACGGGTCAGCCACAGCGATCGTTACCTGGATGTCCTGGTAATCCATGTAGTACAGGGCCAGGTTGTAACGCAGCTTGCGGCCCAAGGCATCGATCTTGAAGCCGATCTCGTAGTTGTCGACTTTTTCCGGCTCGTAGTCATCCAGCCTCAGGATACTGGCGGCCACGATACCACCGGACTTGAAGCCGCGGCTGTAGGTGAAGTACGCCATGCCGGTATCGAGGTTGAGCGTATCGAGCAACTCATCCGTGCCGGTGAACTTGATGTTGAACATCGGGGTCAGCGAACGGTCGATCTGGCTTTGCTTGCGCGTACCGATCCATTTCTTGGTGGCGTTCAGCACGGCATATTTGCGGGCCAGGGCAGCCGGGTCAGCCGCGAAGGCTACCGGGTCGTAAGCCTGCAGGGCCGTGTTCGACACGAAGAAGCCCGTGCCACCAGGAATCAGCTGGCCGACGGTGAAGCCGGGATCCCCCAGGCCGAATACCGACAGGTCGCAGGTCACGTTGCAATCCAGCACCTGCTTCATCGACACCACCGGCACCATGCCATTGCCGTCATTGAAGTCATAGAACAGGTTTTGTGCGACCAGCTCGGGCAGCGGGTCGCTGGCCTCATAAATGCCCATGCCCGGCTTGGTGGCACCCTCGTAGAAGGCTGCCGTCAGGCCTTTCTTCTCCCAGTTGTAGCGCAGGCCGCCGGTCACCGACACGATGTCATTGACCTCATAGGTCAGCTGGGTGAAGGCCGCTGCGGTTTCGGTGTTGGTGTCGAGCTTCTGGGCACGGTTGGCATTCCACACCGTCTGGTAATTCCCCACCAGCACGGGCGCCCCGCCAAAGTCTACCGGCATGACCATGGCATCGATGGCAGCGGGGATGACGCCATCTGCCAAGGGGAACGGGCCCACCAGGGAGTTCTGCAGGCCATCCACGGTCTGCTCCCGGTACAGGAACAGGCCGGCGACGCCAGTGAGCTTGCCTTCCAGGGCGCTGAAGTTCAGCTGGAACTCCTGCGAGAACTGGTCGGATTGCCGCGGGTCATCCCAGGTACGGTCGATCATCGGCAGGTCGGTGCCGTCGATCTCCTGGTTCTGGATCGTATCCACCGCACGCCAGGCCGTCACGCTCTTGAAGGCCACGTCTTCCAGGCCAGCCCAGGAGCCGATATCCCAGTTCACGGTGGTCGAGAAACCCTTCACGTCGTTTTCATACAGGCCCTTGTTGGACGCGTAGAACTCGTCCTCTTCCAGGTAGTTCTCCTGCACTTCGCAGCGGGTCTTGAAATCAAAGGCAGGGTCAAAACCGCTCAGCAGGCCGATCACGAACGGCAGTGCCGGCTGCGGCGGGGCGCCCGTCAGGAACGGTGCCGGCAGCAGGTCGTTGGTGGTATCCAGGGTGTAGATGCAGTGTGCGCCGCGGCCCGTTTCACGCTGCTTGCCCCAGGTGTAGTTGAAGTCCACCGTCACGGCATCGCTAGCCAGCCAGCGGAACTGGGCCTGCGCCGTCAGGCGGTCTTCGTCATCCCACTCGGCAATGGTGAAATCGGTGTTCGGTGCCTTCTGCTGGCTGTAGCCGTCACGCTTCACGCTGGAGAACGAATAGCGTGAATACAGGGTGTTCTCGATCAACGGCACGTTGACGGTCAGCTGGGCATCGCGGCGGTTGTAGTTGCCGGCACGCAGCAGGAGGTCGCCCTCGAAATTCTCGTTCGGGCGGTTGGTGTCGATCATCATCGCACCACCGGTACTGTTCTTGCCGAACAGGGTGCCTTGCGGGCCGCGCAGCACCTGCACACTGGCCACATCCACCATGTCCATCAGCGCACCGTCCGGACGGCCCTGGTAAACGCCATCCAGGTAAATCGCCACCCCGCCTTCCAGGGTTTCGTTGGTGTCACGCTGGCCGATACCGCGGATGTACGGCGAAGCGGCACCGCCGGTGCCGGCACCGCCATCCAGCGACAGGCCAGGGACCGATTCCGAGAGGTTCTGCAGGTTGGTGTAGCCGGCATCCTTCAGGGCTGCACCCGACATGGCCGATACGGCAATCGGGGTGTCCTGCAGGCTTTCTTCCCGTTTCCGGGCAGTGACCACGACTTCCTCGAGTTCCGCCATGCCTTGGGCCTGTACGGCAGAAACGCCGGACATGACAGGCAGCATCAATGAAACGGAACCGATGGCAACCGCGAGTTTACGACGCAGAAACGGCTTGCTACTCATACGATCATCCCTTGTGGAGTTGGTGATTTTCTTTATTTTTCAGATTGTTATCTGATCGGGGCGGCCAGCTTCTATATAGTGGTCACTTGGCGCACCCGCGATTTATAACAAACATTGCCAAGGGGCGCAACGCTTTTCACCCCCCCATGGGGAACCCTGGCGGCACGGCATGGTCGCACCGGGCCGCCGTCGTGGGTATCCTTGCCCGCCAGCCGACCAGGATCCCCGCCGTGCCGCATCCCTGCCCCTCCCACACGCTCAGTGTCGCCCCCATGCTGGACTGGACCGACCGGCACGCCCGCTTCCTGCTGCGCCTGATCAGCCGCCACACCCGCCTCTACACCGAGATGGTGACGACCGGGGCCCTGCTGCACGGCCATCCGGCCCGCTGGCTGGATTACGATCCCGCCGAACACCCGCTGGCACTGCAGCTGGGCGGTGCGGACCCGCAGGCACTGGCCGCCTGTACCCGGCTGGCCACCACCTGGGGCTATGACGAGGTCAACCTCAATGCCGGCTGCCCCAGCGACCGCGTCAGCGCCGGCCGTTTTGGTGCCTGCCTGATGGCCGAGCCGGCCCTGGTGGCCGATTGCGTACAGGCGATGCAGGCTGAAACACCCCACCCGGTAAGCGTGAAGACCCGGCTGGGCATCGACGACCAGGATTCCGACGACTTCCTGTACCGCTTCCTGGATGCCGTGGCCGCCGCCGGCTGCCGCACCATCATCCTGCACGCACGCAAGGCCTGGCTGCAGGGCCTGAGCCCGAAAGAAAACCGCGAGATCCCCCCGCTGCAATACGCACGCGTGCATGCGGCCAAGCAGCGCTACCCGGAACTCACCATCGTGCTCAATGGCGGCATCCGCTCCCTCGATGAGGCCCGCGCGCAACTGGCCCATGTCGATGGCGTGATGATTGGCCGTGCCGCCTACGAAACCCCCTGGCTGCTGGCCGATGCCGATCACCGCCTGTTTGGTGATGCCGGCCCGTCGCCGGAACGCTTTGCCGTGTTGGCAGCCTACTGCGCCTACATGCAGCGGCAGCTGCTGCAGGGCGTGGCATTGCACCACATGAGCCGGCATGTGCTGGGCCTGTTCCAGGGCCAGCCCGGTGCGCGCAGGTTCCGCCGCCACATCAGTGAACATGCCCATCGCCACGGCGCTGGCCTTGCCGTCATCGAGGATGCCGTGGCGGCCATGCTGTCGGCCGCCGCCGATGCACAGGCCGGCTAGAAGAACAAACCGACCGTCGGCGCGCGGATCACGGTGGCATCCAGCCGGATGTCACGCACGGCAATCCGGAAACCCTCCCTTGCCTCGCGCAGGCGGTCGATACGCTGGCCGGTATACAGGCACGGCTCCTGCCCATGCCGGCTGAAGGCCAGCAGGAAATGGCTGTACACCTGCCATTCGCCAGCCGTGTCCGTGGCCTGTGGCTCGATGTTGCTGATGAATCGGCGCGTGCAGGGCGGCGGGTTCTCGGCCCAGGCATTCGGCTTCAGCGCACGATCGACGCGAATGGCCAATGTGAAGATGTTTTCCTCGCGCAGCGGCACATCGCCGGCAGCCCCCCATTCCGGTGCCGTGGCATGGAAGGCCTCGGTGCCACGCAGGGCATGGTCGGCCAGTGGCACATGCCGTGCCGGCATGCGGTACACCACATCCTCGCTGAGCAGGGCCAGCCATTGCTGGAACTGGCGCTCGTCGAGCAGGCGCGCCTCGCGGTAGTAGAACTGCTGGATGCGCCACTGGTGTTCGGGCAGCAGGCTCATGCAATCCCCTCCCCGCGGGCAATCTCGTCGCGCCAGCGGCGGTAGAACTGCCGTGCATAGTGTTCGTTGTAGCAGGAACCCACCAACCCCGGCAGCTCCGGGTGGGTGGTTTCCTCGCCACTGCCCAGGCCGTAGTAGTACGGCACATCGTCGGCGAAATCGCTGCAGCTGCCGGCCCACTGCTGCGCCCAGGCTTCGCTGTCTTCCTGCTCCAGCAGGCCCGCAGGACCAAAGAACTGGTTGTAGTTACCCTGCAGTATCTTGCGCACACCTGCCGGCGCATCCTTCGGCACCACCCACCAGGACCAGTATTCCACGGCACCCGGTCCGCGCGGATGGCTCACGCGCAAGGTGGCATTGGCCCACAGGAACGACAGGTTGGGGTACACGCCGTAGGTCAAGCCCTTGATGCGTGCCCGTACCGGTCCCAGGCGGCCCTCGACCTCGCGCTGCCACTCGAGCAGGTAGCGCTTCAGTTCCGGGTCCGGGCTCAGGCCGGCAAAGCCCTCCACGCCCCAGCGCCGCTGCTCCAGCGTCGACTCCGGCGGCAGCAGGCGCACGGCCGCCCCATGGCCCGGTTCCGGCACCGTGTTGAAACCGTAGGCCTCGATCTCGTCCACGGCCGGCGTGCCCGCCAGCAGCGAGGCATGCAGGTAAGGGCCGTGGCCGACATCGCCGAGCTGGTTTTCCACCGGCAGTTTCCAGTTCGCCTTCAGCAACCACTTGTGCGGCGGTCCCACCACTTCGACACCACCGTGGAAACGGTCAAAGAAGGTATCGAGGTAAAAGCGCATGTTGCCGAGGTACTGCTCCAGCGGCACGACTTCCGGGTCCATGCAGCCGAAGACCAGCCCGCAGTAGCTTTCCACCCGCGGCACCCGCGGCAAACCCAGCTGCGACTTGTCGGGTTTGTGCGCGACCTTGCGCTCCTGCGGGATGGCCGCCAGCTCGCCTTCCACCGTGTAGGACCAGTTGTGGTAGGGGCAGATGAAGCGTTTGGCATTGCCGCGGTCGACGCGGCACACCGGCAGGCCACGGTGGCTGCAGCTGTTGATGGAAGCGTGGATGCGCCCGTCCTGGCCACGCGCGACGATGACCGGCGTCTCGCACATCCAGGTGGTGACGAAATCGCCCGGCTGCGCCAGCTCGCTCTCGTGGGCGAGGTAGAGCCAACTGCGCCGGAAGATGTGCCGTTTCTCCCACTGGTAGACGGTATCGTCCGTGAACACCCTGCGGTTGATGGCAGTACCGTCGGCATTGACCAGCTGGCGGACATCAAGGCTCATGGCACAAGGCTCCCTGCAGGCTTGGCGTACCGGCGGCAGGCAACGGCCAGCCGAACCCGGTGTTTACAATGTACACACGGGGTTTTCCCTGTCAAGCGCCGTGCAGGCCGTTCAGTCGTGTTCGAGGTTTTCCACCAGCTCGCGGAACGCCAGCCGGTTGCGCTCATTGAGGGACATCAGGGTACGGTGGGCATCCAGCACGCGCTGACGCATCTCGGCTTCGCTGGTGTTGCACTCGGCCAGGGTGCGGAAACCCTGGAAGGTTTCGAAGGGTTGCCCCTCGATGACGAAGATGTCGTCGAAGCCCATGCTGTCGACCAGCCGTCGCAGGTCCTCGTCGGGGCAGAACAGCACCGCCCGCTGGCCCAGGCGTGCCTGCACACCCAGCGCCATGCGGGCCAGCTGGCCCAGGGTGGTGCTGTCCATGCCTTGCACGCCCGAACAGTCCACCAGCACGCTGGACAATGCCTTGTCGGCCAGCATGGCCTGGATGAAGGCATCAAAGGAGGCACACAGGGTCAGGCGCACATCGCCCTGCAGGCGCACCATGTAGGTACCCTCGTGCGAAGCGACCTGGATGCTACCGGACTGCATGGCTCCACTTCCTGGCAATGGTCAACACCGCGACATCGTCCGGCAAATCCGTTGCCTGTTTCAATCCCAGCGCAGCCACGACATCCCCCGCCGAGCCGCGGCATTGCGCGAGGCGCTCCAGCAGGGCCGCCTCACGCTGTGACAGGTTCTCGCCGGGCAGCATTTCCAGCACGCCATCGGAACACAGGAACAGCGCGAAGGATTCCGGCAACGCCAGCGTGAAGGTGTCGTACTGCGCACCCGGGAACAGGCCGATCGGCTTGCCCTTGCCGGGCAGGTAGCGCGCGCCCTCGGCCGACACCAGTACCGGCATCGGGAACTGGGCGCCGACACTGTAGGTGAGCATGTTGTCCTGCGCATCGATGCAGCCGGCAAAGATGGTGGCATGCTTGCCGATACCCAGGGCCAGCAGTTCCTCATTGGCCTTGGCCAGCAATTCGGCCGGCTCCAGGATGGTGGGGTCCTTCTCGTGCAGGTACTGGCTGCGCAGGCGGGCGGCCAGGTTCTTCAGCAGCACGGTGAGGAAGGCCGATGAAGCGCCGTGGCCGGAAATATCGGCCATGAAAAACGCCAGCGAGGAGCGGCCCACCTTGAAGTAATCGATGAAATCGCCGCTCAGGTAGAGTGACGGCAGGATGCGGTGCGAGCAGCGGAAACCGCAGATGCTGCGCGGCGAGGCCGGCAGCATGCGCATCTGCACATGGCGGCCGGCCTGCTGGTCCATCTGCAGCGCCTGCAGGCTGGCACCCAGCTCGCGGTTGGTCTTTTCCAGCTCGTCGCGGTAGTGGCGGTTCTCGTTGCGCAGGCGGGCCTGTTCCAGGCAGCGGCTGACGGCATGCCCGAGCAATTTGGGGTCGGCAACCGGCTTGATGAAATAGTCACTGGCACCGATGCGCAGCGCCTCCTTCACATCGGCCAGCTCCTCGGTACCGGATACCACGATCACCGGCACATCCCGCGGGCTTTGCGCGACCACCTTCAGCACATGGATACCGCCCTGGCCGGGCATGTGCAGGTCACAGATCACCAGGTCGGGCAGCTCCGCCTGGAACAGCTCCAGGCCCTTCTGGCCGTTGGCTGCCTCACTGACCCGGTAACCGCTTGCGGACAGGTAGTGCACCAGGGCGGCACGCGCCTCGGCCTCGTCATCGATGACGAGGATGCGGGCCTGCCCGGCCGGCAGGTCCGTGGCACGGCGGCCGGGCATGCTGCTAGAAGGTATCTTCAAGGCTGCTCCCGAAATCATCCGCCACATTGCCGTCATGCACCTGGGCATGGCGGTGCTGCAGGTAGGCATCGCGCAGGAATTCGTAGCGATCGCCGAAAACCACATCCTCGACCTTGAGCAGCTCGGCACGGCGGCCGGTGAAATCGAGTGTCGTCAGCGTATTGCGGGTCGGCACATGGTCAACCTGCTGCACCGGGTGCATTTGCACATCCAGCACCCAGCCGCCGGCATCACGCACGGTGCTCGGGCCAAACAACGGCATCACGAAATACGGCCCCGGTGGCACGCCCCAGACACCGAGGGTCTGCCCAAAATCCTCGTCATGCCGCTCCAGGCCGACGGCACTGGCCACATCGAAGAAGCCGGCCAGTCCCAGTGTGCTGTTGAGCAGGAAACGGCCGCCATCGGACGCCGCCAGCACGGGCTTGCCCTGCAACAGCTGGTTGAGCAGGTTGCGGATTTCCTGCAGGTTGCGAAACATGTTGTAGACACCGGTCTCGACCGGATCGGGCACCAGCCAGCGGTAGCCTTGTGCCACCGGTTTCACCGCGTAGCGGTCCAGGGTGTCATTGAAGCGGTACATGGCGCGGTTGAACCCTTCCCAGGGGTCGGCTTCCTGCGGCGCGGGGGTTTGCGCCCACAGGGGACTCACCAACAGGCACAGGCCGAGGACGCGGCAACAAAAGCGCTGGTAACACGCCTGGCGGGATGGCATCGGGGAACGAAGCCTCCATCGGTGGGCAGGTCGGCGGGCTGCACGGCAGGCCCGGCTCCAGGAACAGGGGCAGGATTATAAAGGAAGCCCCCGCCCGTACAATACGCACGGCACCGGCCGGCTGCCGCTGCGTTATTACCGCAGGGTTTGCGCGGCGGCCAGGCAGGCAGCCTGCCAGTCAGCCACGGCGCGGGCAGGATTGCCGGCATGCCCGGCACCCTCACCCCGCTGCCAGTCCTGCAGGTCCTGCGGGGCACACACCAGGATGCGGGCATCGTGGGCCGGCAGGGCCTGCACGAAACGCCGCACACTGGCCAAGGGGATGCGCCGGTCCGGCGCCAGTGCCAAGTGCAGCACCGGCGGCAGGGCCAGTGCCTGCACCTGCTGCGCGTGGTCGACCGTGCCACACGCACTGGCCCACGCCGCACCGCAAAACCAGCGTACGGCATCGTAATAGCGCCGGCGCGCTTCCGGCAGCTCACCGAAGCCACACCACGGTGCATGCACCTCGCCGGCCAGGCGGCTGGCGATGCGCCCGAAACGGCCCACCCGCCACTGCCAGAAGAAACGCGCACCGTCTTGCGGCAATACCGGTCGTGCCACCTGCAGCAACAGCAGGCCGCACAAGCCGTGCCGGTATGCCGGTTGCTGCCCCAGTGCCGCCAGCACCACCAGGCCCATCAGGTTCTCGGCCGCACACAGCCAGGGCAGGCCGTCGTCGCCGGCAGCCTGCAGGGCGCGCAGCACGGCAGGCACTTCCTCACCCACACAACTGTCGAGGCCCCAGTCTGCCTGCGGCGAGAGCTTCGGCAGGCTCAGCCCCTTGCCGCGCGTATCGGCCAGCCACACCTCGCAACCGGCGCGGGCCAGCTGCTCCACCCAGGGATCCGGACCCTGCTGCCAGCAGGCACTGTCGTGCCCGAGTCCCGGCAACACCAACCAGCGTGCCTGCAGCCGCTGGCCCGGTACCGACAGCCTGGTGATGTGGATCTGGTGCCCACCGGACAGCGTGAGCCGCTGTGATTCGCGGCGCACCCGCAGGCTGCCGTCACTCGCCGGCACCGGCATCAGGACGCACCACCGTGGCGGGCCAGCGGGTCGGAATCGCGCAATGCGCGCCGCAGGATCTTGCCGACCGGCGACTTGGGCAGGCTGTCCCGGAACTCGATGTGCCTGGGTACCTTGTAGGCCGTGAGCTGGCCACGCGCCCACGCGCGCAATGCGTCGGCATCCAGGCCGGGACGACGGAGCACCACGAACACCTTCACCGCCTCGCCGGAATCCGCATCGGGCACGGCGATCGCTGCGCACTCCAGCACATCCGGGTGCAGGCTGATCACATCCTCGACTTCGTTCGGGTACACATTGAAACCCGACACCAGGATCATGTCCTTCATGCGGTCGACGATGCGCAGGTAACCGTCCGGCTGGATCACGGCAATGTCGCCGGTACGCAGCCAGCCCTGGGCATCGATCACCTTGGCGGTTTCGTCGGGACGCTGCCAGTAACCCTGCATCACCTGCGGGCCGCGCACGCACAACTCGCCGGGTAATCCCGGCGGCAGCGCATGCCCATGGGTGTCCCGGGTACAGGCCTGCGTGGACGGCACCAGCACCCCCACTGTCCCGGGCTGGTTGGCCCCGCCCGGGTTGACGGCAACCACGGGCGAGGTCTCAGTCAGCCCATAGCCTTCGAACACCTCGCAGCCGGTGATGCGTTGCCACTCGGTCGCGGCGGCCTGCGTCAGCGCCATGCCGCCCGATACGGTAACGCGCAGGCTGCTGAAATCCAGCCGCGCAAACCCCGGGTGCCGGCACAGCGCCACGAACAGGGTATTGAGGCCGCAGAAACCGGCAATGCGCCAGCGGCGTAGCTCACGCACGAAACCGTCGGTATCGCGCGGGTTCGGGATCAGGAGGGTATGGTTGCCGGTGACCAGCATGATCATGCTGACGATGAAGGCATAGATGTGGTACAGCGGCAACGGCAGCACCAGCTGCTCACCCGGGCCACCGCGGCGGAACCCGTAGGTGGCAAAGATTTCGGCACCCTGCAGGGTATTGGCCACCAGGTTGCCGTGTGACAGCATGGCCCCCTTCGAGATGCCGGTGGTGCCGCCGGTGTACTGCAGCACGGCGAGGGTCCCGGCATGTGCCTGGAGCGGCGTCCAGGCATGCTGCTGCCCGATCGCCAGCGCCTGCCGCAGCGGCACCACGCCGTGCAAGCGGACCTTGGGCACCAGGCGCTTGATGTAGCGCGCAACCGCATGGATGGCCCAGCGTTTCGGTGCGGGGTGCAGGTCCGCAACCTCCGTCACCACCACCAGCCCGACATCGGTATCGGGCAGCACTTCCGGCAGGTGGCCGGCCAGGTTGGCCAGCACCACCAGCGCCTTCGCACCGGAATCGCACAGCTGGTGACGCATTTCGCGCGGCGTATACAAGGGGTTGGTGTTGACGATGACCAGCCCTGCGCGCAAGGCGCCGAACAGCACCACCGGGTACTGCACCAGGTTCGGCAATTGCACGGCGATACGGTCCCCCGGCTGCAGCGGGGTATCGTGCTGCAGCCAGGCGGCGAAATTGGCCGACAGGCGGTCGAGGTCGGCATAGCGCAGGGTACAACCCATGCTGCTGAAGGCCGGCCGGTCGGCGTACTCGCGGCAGGCTTGCGCGAAGGCCTCCAGCAGGGTCTGGCAGGCCCCGGCATCGATCTCATCGGGAATGCCGGCCCGCGCACGCGCCAGCCGCACCGGATCGGAAACCATGCCACCTCCCTTGCGTGTCCGTGACTGCCCTGCTGCCACACGGTACGAGTGGCGGCACGCCCCGTCAATCGCGCTGCGCTATAATCCGCGGCCTTGCAAACACAGGGGCCGTACCATGATCGAGAACACACCCTACGCCGAACTCGCCATCGGCCAGGTCGCCGAGTACCGCAAGCAGGTCAGCGAGCAGGACATCGTGCTGTTCGCCATCGTCTCCGGCGATGCCAACCCGGTGCACCTGGATGCCGGGTACGCCAGCACCACGGTGTTCGGTGAACGCATCGCCCACGGCATGCTGACCGGTTCACTGGTCTCGGCAGCCCTCGCGATGACCCTGCCCGGTCCCGGCACCATCTACCTGGGCCAGTCGCTCAAGTTCCGCCGGCCGGTGAAGATCAACGACACGATCACCGTACGCCTTGAAGTCACCGCCAAGAGCGATGCCAAGCGCCTGGTCACCCTCGACTGCCGGGTCAGCAACCAGGCCGGTGAAACCGTGGCCAGCGGCACGGCCGAAGTGATCGCCCCCGCCGAAAAGTTGCGCGTGGCCGCACCGGCACTGCCACGCGTCACGCTCGGCTGAATCACAGGTACGGCGAGAACAGCCAGAAGAAGGCATCGCGCAGGCGCTGCAGGAACGGCCGCGCGGCCAGCGCCTGCAGCGTGACCGGGCTGGCGTGGCGGCACTTGGCAGCGAAGAAATCCCCCGCCTCGCGGCAGGCGGTGGCATCATGGATTTCCACACCCAGCTCGAAGTTGAGCCGCAGGCTGCGCGGGTCGAGGTTGTGCGACCCCAGCTGCAGGTAGCAGTCATCCACCAGCAGCATCTTCGCGTGCAGGAAGGCACCTTCATAGGCCAGCACCGTCACACCCGAGCGCAGCAGCGGTGGCAGGATGTGCCGCGATGCCCAGTCCACGAACGGCAGGTTGTTGTGGCGCGGCAGCAACACCGTTACCTCGACGCCCCGCAAGGCCGCATTCTGCAGCGCCATCATGATTTCCGGTGGCGGCAGGAAATACGGCGTCATCAGCTGCACACGCTGCCGTGACAGGTGGATTGCCGCCAGGATCACCCGCGTCAGGCGGTCGAGGTTTTCATCCGGGCCGTCCTCGATCATGCGGCAGTAACCGGTGGCCGTGCCCGGCACGCCGGCCGGCAGCGGTGGCGGCTCACCGACAGGTTGCCGGCTGACAAACCGCCAGTCGTCGATGAACAGGCGCGCCAGGTCCTGGGCCACCGGCCCCTGCAGGCACACATGCAGGTCTTCGGCCACTACCACACCGCGCGCATCCGGGATGTGGTGGTTGCGGATGTTCATGCCACCCACGAACGCGGTATGGCCGTCGGCCACCAGGATCTTGCGGTGGTTGCGCAGGTTCAGGTACGCCGCCAGCACCCAGGGCCGCGGCGACTGGAAACGGGCCGCGACCACGCCGGCACGCCGCAGCACCGGCACGGCATGCGGCCAGGAATACCATTCGCCCACGCCATCGACCAGCACGCGCACCTCCACGCCGCGCGCCTGTGCCTGTGCCAAGGCCGTCACGAAGGCCTCGCCGATACCACGGCTGTCGAAAATGTAGGTGGACAGCAGCAGCTGGCTGCGGGCCGCACGAATGGCCTCCAGCATGGCGGCATAGGCGGCCTCACCATCCACCAGCAGGTGCACGCGGTGGCCGGCAGCCAGTGCACGGCCGGTCACGGCCTGGGACAGCCGCTCCAGGGCCTCGAGGTGGGACGGGATCGCCGGCACGGCAACCGGCGGCTCCGGCAAGCGGCGCACGCTGCCGGCATGCCCCTTCAGGCGACGGGCCACCCGCCGCGAACGGTTGCGCCCGAACACCAGGTAGGTCAGCGCCCCCAGCAGCGGGAAGACCAGGCAGAACACCACCCAACCCAGGGCGCTGCGGGGATCACGCTTGTGCAGCAAGGCATGCAGGGCTGCCAGCACACCCGGCACCTCGGCCAGCAACAGCCACAGGTGCCAGCCGGCCTGTGATACATCAAACGCATGCGGCAATGACATGCCACGCCTCCCCCGCCCAGCAGGCCACCATCTTACGGCAGCCGGCAGCTTTTCATTTACAGCCACCGGCCGGCTTGTCTACCATGGGTCCACACCCACCGCGCCGGAGCTGCCGCATGAATCGCCTGATCGCCGCCCTGGGCCTTGGCCTGCTGCTGGCCACACCCCTGCACGCGCAATCCCTCGAACAAACCCTGGCATCGCTGGATGCCGCCAACACTGCCCTGGTACAGGCCATCGGCGAACAGGAACAGCTGGGCAAGACCATCGCGACCCTGCGCCAGGATGTGGCCAGCAAGCAGGCCGAACTGGCCCCGGATACCGCCAAGCTCGATGAAGCCAAGGCCCGGGTTGCCGCAGCTGAAGCAGCCGTCGCCGCCAACGCCTCCGCCAAGACCCAGTCCGACCTGCAGGCCGCGCAGATGCGCCTGAAGATGGCCGAGATCGAATACCAGGGCGCCCGCAGCAGCCTTGATGAGAGCGAGGGTGCCCTGCGGCAGGCCGAGCAAAAACTGCAGGCCAACCTCGCCGGCATGAAAGCCCAGTCACAGAAAGTGGCCCAGCTGGGCGCCCAGGCTGCCAAACTGGCACAGGCCGACAAGCACAACGACGCCAGCCAGGCCAGCACGCTGCAGCAGCTGCGCGATGAGCTGGTCACCCTCAAGATCGCCCATCAGGAAACCCTGGCCGCCCGCGATGACCTCGTGGCACGCGTCGCCACCCTGGAGGCAGAAAACGCCTCCCTGCAGGCCGGCAACGCCACGCCACAAACCGGTGCCACCCCGGAGCCGGCCGACGGGGAACTGGCTGCCCAGCTGCAGGCCCGCCTGCAAGCCCGCGGCATCGCCCGGGCAGTCACCAAATCCGGCCGCTACCTGTATGTGCGCGTGCAGCAAGCCGACGGCAACACGCGTTCACGCACCCACCCCTGGCTGGTGGTGGATCCGGCGTATTACACGCTCGAGGCCGACATGCTCGCCGGGGAAACCACGCTGAGCTTCAACAACAACCAGCGCATGACCCTCACCGTGCCGGCCGCCGATGACGGTGCCACCTATGTGTTCGTGCTGGAAAACGAAGGCAAGCCCAACGCGAAACTGGGCTGGTTCCGCAAACCCTGAGCCTTACCCGTGCAGGCGGATGCAAGCCGCCTGCCGACCGTCACCGCAACCCTGCAACGCCGGCACCGCAGCCGCACAGGCTGCTACCGCCTGCGGGCAACGCGCCCGGAACGCACAGCCGCCCTCCCCGGCATGGACTGCTGCCGGCAGCACCGGGGCGGCGGCTGCCCGCGCCAGGTGGCTGCGGGCGTCCTGCGGGTCCGGCACCGGGCTGGAATCCAGCAGCAGCTGCGTATAGGGGTGCATTGGCTGCCGGAACACGTCGGCCGTGCTGCCGGACTCCACCACCCGCCCCTGGTACATCACCAGCACGCGATCGGCGAGGAAACGCACCATCGCCAAATCATGCGCAATGAACACCATCGCCACCCCGGTCTGGCTGCGCAGCTCCGCCAGCAGGTTGACCACCTGGGCCTGGATGGAGACATCCAGCGCCGAAATCGGCTCGTCGCACACCAGTACCTCGGGCTCCAGTGCCAGCGCACGGGCAATGCCGATGCGCTGCTGCTGGCCACCGGAAAACGCTGCCGGGTAACGCCCCAGCGCCGCCGCCGGCATGCCGACCCGCTGCAGCCATTCGCCGGCCTGCTGCCGGCGCTGCGCGGCATCGGCCATGCCACGGAAACGCAGCGCCTCACCGAGAATCTCGCCCACTGTCATGCGCGGGTTCAGTGAGGCCAGCGGGTCCTGGAAGATCATCTGCACGCGGCGGCTGAGCCAGCGGTGGTCGGCCGTGCGGAAATGCGCGGGCAGCAGCGTGTCGCGGAAGCGGATCGTGCCGGCCGTCGGCGCGTGCAGCCCCACCAGGCAACGCGCCAGCGTCGACTTGCCACAGCCGCTTTCACCGACGATGCCGAGCACCTCGCCGGCCTCCAGCGTGAAGGACACATCATCGACTGCACGCAGGCTGCGGCCACCGGGCAGGCGGAAATGGCGCGACAGTTGCTGCACCGTGAGCAGGCTCATGGCAGCTCCCCACTGAAAGCACGGCCAGCGCTGCAATCGGGGTGCTGCAGCCAGCAACGGCTGTCATGCCCGTCAGCGACCGTGAACGGTGGTGCCGCCTGCTGCAGGCAGGCCTGCATCGCATGCGCACAGCGCGGCGCGAAGGCGCAGCCGGCAATCGGCTGGCGCAAATCCGGCGGCTGGCCGGCAATGCTGGGCAGGCGTGCCGCACCGGCATGCAGGCCCGGCAGGGAATTGCGCAGGGCCCGCGTGTAGGGGTGGGCCGGCCGGGTCAGCACGGTGCTGGCCGGCCCCTGCTCGACCACCTCGCCGGCATACATCACCGCCACACGGTCGGCCATGCTGGCCACGATACCGAGGTCATGCGTGATCAGCACGATCGCCATGCCGTTGTCGCGCTGCAAGGCCTTCATCAGCGACAGCACCTGCAGCTGCACCGTCACATCCAGTGCCGTGGTGGGCTCATCGGCCACCAGCAGCGCGGGCCCGCAGGCCAGTGCCATCGCAATCATCGCCCGCTGCAGCATGCCGCCCGAAAAGGCATTGGGGTATTGCCGGGCGCGCAAGGCCGCATCACGCACGCCGGCTTTCTCCAGCAGTGCCACCGCCTGCCGCTGGGCCTCTTGCCGCGACAGGCCGCGGTGCACGCGCAGCGGCTCGGCAATCTGCTCACCGATGCGCATGGTCGGGTTCATGGCCGACAGGGGGTCCTGGAAAATCATGCCCACCCGCGAACCGCGCCAGCGGTTGCGTTCGGCATCGGACTGCTGCAGCACCGGTTCACCGAGGAAGTGCACCTCGCCACGCTCGATGCAGGCATGCGCCGGCAGCAGGCCCAGCACACTGCGGAAGGTTACCGACTTGCCGCAGCCGGATTCGCCGACGATGGCCAGCGTCTCACCGGCCATCACATTGAGGCTGACGCCACGCACGGCCCGCACCACCCCTTGCCGCAGCCGGAACGACACGGCGAGGTCACGGACCGACAGTACCGGCGCGCTCACGTGCCACGCTCCAGGTTGGTGTCGAGGGCATCGCGCAGGCCGTCACCCAGCAGGTTGAATGCCAGCACCGTCAGGCTGATCAGCACGGCGGGATAGAGCAGTTCATGCGGGTGGGTCAGCATCGACTGGATGCCGTCATTGCACAGGGATCCCCAGGACGGCGTCGGCGGCACCACGCCCATGCCGATGAAGGAGAGGAAGGCCTCGGTGAAAATCGCGCCGGGAATGGCAAAGGTCAACGACACGATCACCACGCCCATCACATTGGGGATCATGTGCCGCCACACCAGGTACCACGGCGACGCTCCCATCAGGCGTGCGGCGGCCACGAACGGCCGCTCGCGCAGCTGCAGCACCTGGCCACGCACCAGGCGTGCCGCCATCGGCCAGCCCAGCAGCACCATCGCCAGGATCAGTGGCACCACACCGCTCTCGCCAGCGCCGATGCCAAACGCCACCCGCAGCAGGATCATGAACAGCAAAAACGGCAGTGCAATCACGAAATCGGCAAAGCGCATCATCCATTCATCGACACGGCCGCCGGCATACGCAGCGAAAGCGCCGTAGCAGCAACCCATCAGGATGAACAGCAAGGGCGCGCCCAGCCCGATCAGGAACGATGTGCGCGCACCGGCCATCAGGCGTGCCAGCAGGTCACGCCCGAGGTAATCGGTGCCCAGCGGGTGTGCCGGCAGTGCCACCGTGAGTTGCCCGTGCAAGGTGGCATCCACCGGCACCAGGCCCTTCAATTGCGCATCCAGCAGGCTGATCACCGCCTGCGACACCACGGTGAGCGTCGCGTGTTGCGGGCTTTCCTCCAGGCCGTCCGCTGCCACCACCGTGTAGCGGTAGGCCTGGGCATGCAGGTCGAGGCGGTCTTCATAACCGTGCTGGGTGGCCGCCACGCTGCCCAGCGGGATGCCCAGCCCGGGCCCGTCGCCCTCGCGGCGGTACAGGTGGTACTGGCGGGCTCCCGCGACCGGCTGCCACACCAGGCGCACGGCATCGGTGGTGGCCTGCACGGCCTGCAGGCCGGCCGGCGCCGCCAGTGCTGCCGCCGGCCGCATTGGCTGCAGCAGGGGCGCCTGCGGCGGCTGCCAGGCATCCGGCATCGCCACCGGCACGGTACGCGCCGGCATGTAGGCACGCGACAAGGCACCGGGATCCTGCCGCGCCGGATCCAGCGGCCACAGCCACGGGCCGATGCCGGTAAACGCCAGCACCAGCAGCAGGAACGCGGCGGCCGCAAGCGCACGCGGGTTGCCACGCAGGCGCCGCCACACACCCTGCCAGTACGCCTCGGCCGAGGCAGCCGGCAACTCCGGCAGCGCCGGCAGGCATGCCGGGCTGAACCAGCCCGCAGGCCACCCCGCCGGGCGGCTCACAGCAACCTCCCGCGCGCCGGCAGGCGTTCCGGCGCCACGCGGATGCGCGGGTCGATCACGCCGTACAGCATGTCGACCAGCATCACCAGCACGACGAGGAAGGCACCGTAGAACACCGTGGTGCCCATGATCACGGTGTAATCGAGCTGCTGCACCGCCTGCACGAAATAGCGGCCCAGGCCGGGAATGGCAAACACCTGCTCGACCACGAAACCGCCGGTGGTGATCGCCGCGATCGCCGGCCCCAGTACCGTCACCACCGGCAGTATCGCGTTGCGCAGCTGGTGGTGCCAGAAGATGCGCGCAGTGCCAAGGCCCTTGGCACGCGCCGTGCGCACGAAATCGGCTTCCATGATTTCCAGCATCGAGGAACGCATCAGGCGCGTGAGGTAGGCCAGCGTGCCCAGCCCCAGCACCAGTGCCGGCACCAGCATGTGGCGCAGCGACCCGGCCTGCCAGCCCGCCACCGGCAGCCATTCGCGCCCGGTTGATTCATTCAGTGCAATGATCGCCAGCTGGGCGAGCGCCGCAAACACGAAGCCCGGCACCGAGATGAACACGATCACCGCCGCAAGGCTCAGGTAATCGGGCCAGCGGTTGCGGTAATACGCCGTGATGGCCCCCAGCAACACGCCACCCACGGTCGCGAACAGCAGTGCCAGCAAGCCCAGCTGCGCCGACACCGGGAAATGCTCGCGGATGATGTCGTTCACGCTGCGGTTTTTCTGCGTGAAGGAAATGCCGAAATCCCCCTGCAGCACATTGCCGATGAACAGCAGGTACTGTTCGGCGATCGGCCTGTCGAGGCCGTATTTGGCTTCGAGGTTGCGGCGGATCTCCGGGCTCATCGCCTTTTCATTGGCCAGCGGGTCACCCGGCACCGCGTGCATCGCAAAAAAGGTGGCCGTCGCCAGGAACCACAGCGTGAAGGCCGCATAGGCCAGGCGGCCGGCCAGGTAGCGGATCATGGTGTGGCTCCTGCCGGTTCGACCCAGGCATGGCGGTAATTCGGGTCACCCCCGAAGATCGAACGCGTGACGCCTTTCAGCTGCGGGTGCTGCACATACACGCTACCGCCCTCGAAAGTCGGCAGGATCACCACATCCTCGATGAGGATGCGCTGCACCTCGGCAAGTGCCCACAGGCGCTCGTGCGGGTCGGCCGTCTGCTGGGCCAGGCGGATCCAGCGGTCGTATTCCGGATTCTCGTAGCGGCCACGGTTGTTTTCGTTCCACGAGGCAAACAGGTCGGCAAAGGTCATCGCATCGTCGTAGTCCGGCCCCCAGCCGGCCAGCACCAGGTCGAATTCGCCTTGGCGCATTTTCTCCAGCATCTGCTTGAAGATCTGCTTGTCGATGCGCACCTCGATGCCCAGCCCCTGCCCCAGCAGGTACTGCAGGTACTCGGCCTGCTGTACCGCCACGACACTGTCGCCGGTCAGCAGCACCAGCGGCGGTGGCCGCTGCTGGCCGGTTTCGGCCAGGTATTCCTGCAGCAGGCGGCGTGCGCGCACCAGGTCGCGCTCGATCACCGGCGGCGGGAATTCCTCCACGAAAGGCCGCTCGATGCCGTGCAGCCAGCGCGGGAACAGCGTGTCGGTCGGGCGGTTGCCCGGTATGGCGAGGATGCGGTTGACCAGCACCGCCGGGTCGAACAGCGCCTGGATCGCCTGGCGCAGCTTCAGGTCACGCGTGGCGCGTCCTGCGCGGTGGTTGATCTCGATGAAGAACACCGAGCCGCTGCTGAAACTGCGGATCGGGTAGCCCAGCGCCACCGCCTTGCCGAGCAACTCGCGCGTCAGCCCCGTCATCGCGATGTTGCCGTTGCGGTAGAGGTTGAAGAAGGCCTGCGGGTCGGAGGTCATGTGCGGGATGTCGATGCGCTGCAGGCGCACATCAGCGGCGTCCCAGTAGTGCGGGTTCTTCACCAGCGTGAGTGCCGCCCCGTGCACCCAGCGCTCGAGGATGAACGGGCCGTTCGACAGCATGTCCTGTGCATCGGCGGCATAGCGCCCGCCACGGCTGCGGAAGAAATCCTCGCGCACCGGGTAATAGGTCATGAAGGCCGTCAGCCCGGCAAAATACGGGCAGGGCTGCTCCAGGTCGACCTGCAGCTCGTAATCGCCGACGGCACGCACACCGAGTGCTTCCGGCGGCAAGGCACCGCGGTTGACGGCCTCGGCATTGCGCAGGGGGTACAGGATGAAGGCGTACTGCGAGGCAGTCTGCGGCAGCAGGGCCTGCCGCCAGGCAAACACGAAGTCGTGTGCGGTGACCGGCTTGCCGTCGCTCCAGCGGGCGGTGCGGCGCAACCAGAAACGCGCGCTGCGCTCGCCGATTTCCCAGCGCTCGGCCACCCCCGGCACCAGTTCGCCGTCTGGCCCGTAGCGCAGCAGGCCTTCCTTCACATGGGCCAGGATCATCGAACTGACCTGGTCGGTGCTTTCCAGGCTGTTCAGGGTCGGCGGCTCGGAGGAAAACGCAAGGGTGATGCTGCCATTGGCGGCATCCACCGCCTGTGCCTGCAGCAGGCCCGGCAGGCCCGCCAGCAACAGCACAAACAGGACGCGCAGGCTTCTGTGGTACAGGGAATCCATATGGGCGGGTATTATACGCATGCCCTGCCTACCGACGGACCCGCGTGAATACCGAATCCCCGTGGCTGCTCAGCGCCGCCGACATCGACTGGAGCGAAGGACTGCCGCGCTCGCGTGCCGTCGGTGACATCTATTTCTCCACTACCGACGGCCTGGCCGAAACCCGCCATGTCTTCCTGGCCGGCAACGGCCTGCCGCAGCGCTGGGCCAGCCACCCAAGGCCGACCTTCAGCGTAACCGAAACCGGCTTCGGCACCGGGCTCAATGTGCTGGCCCTGTGGCAGGCCTGGGACGCCTGGCGCAATCAGGGACACCCATCTTTCTCCAATTGGGGACACCCACCAAACCAGGGGGCTGAAGACAGCGGCGGACACAATCAGGGACACCCACCGAATCCCGGTGGGCCGGATATCGATATCGGGGACACCCACCTTTCCGCCGGATGCCCCACCCCCGGTGCGCAGTGGCTGCACATCACCAGCATCGAGAAATTCCCGCTGCGGCCGGCCGACCTCGCCCGTGCCCATGCCGCCTTCCCCGAACTCGCCCCCTGGGCGCAGCGCCTGCAGGCGGCCTACCCGCCACTGCTGCGCGGCCACCACTACCGCCACTGGCCGGATGCCCGCCTGAGCCTGCACCTGGTGTTTGCCGATGCGCACGACGCCCTGCTCGAGCTGTTCGACAGCCCGCAGGACACTGCCCCGGCACGCATCGATGCCTGGTTCCTCGACGGCTTTGCGCCGCGCCAGGATGCCGCGCTGTGGGACCCGGCACTGTTCCGCCTGATGCGGGCGCTGTCAGCCCCGGGTGCGACGCTTGCCACCTTCAGCGCTGCCGGTGAGGTACGCCGCGCCCTCGCCGAAGCCGGCTTTGCCGTGCAACGGCAGCCGGGTTTCGGCAGCAAGCGCCACATGAGCGTCGCCCGTGCCGGCGACACAGCGTACCCCGCCAGCGTACCGGCCACGCGCTACCAGAAAACCGGCGATGCCAGCGCACTGGCCCTGCCGGCACGCTACGGTGACCGTCATGCCTGCGTGATCGGCGCGGGACTGGCCGGGCTGTTCACGGCGCACAGCCTCGCCTGCCGCGGCTGGCAGGTCACGGTACTGGAAGCCGGCAGCGTGGCAGCGGCGGCGTCCGGCAACCGCCAGGGCATCCTGTTCCATCGCGCCTCCCGCGAGGACGGCCCGGTGGCACGCTTCAGCCAGCAGGCCTTCCTCAGCAGCGCACACCTCTACCGCGATGCCGTCGCGCAGGGCTGGCTGCCACCGCAGGCTCTGCACAGTGAAGGCATGCTGCAACTGCCCACCGATGCCGCCGACGCGTCACGCCTAGCGGATCTTGCGGCATTGTTCGCCGCGGCACCCGGCCTGCTCGCCTGGCTGGATGCGGCCGCCGCCAGCGCCGTGGCCGGCACCGCCCTGCCCGGCCCGGCCTTGCACTGGCCCGCCTCGGCCACCGTCTCGCCACAGGCCATCTGCACCGCCCTCGCCGGGCGGCCCGGCATCCGCCTGCACACCGGCGTCACGGTGCAGTCACTGCAGCACGACGGCCACGGCTGGCAGCTGTGGGATGCCACCGGCAGCATCATGGCTACGGCACCCGTGGTGGTGATCGCCAGCGGCACGGCCAGCACGGCGTTTGCGCAGACTGCCTGGCTGCCGTTGAAACCGCTGCGCGGCCAGGTCAGCCACCTGCCGGCCACCGCCGCAAGCACGCCGCTGCGCTGCGCCGTCTGCCACGACGGCTACATCACCCCGGCACACGCCGGCCTGCATTGCATCGGTGCCAGCTTCGACCTGAACAACGACAGCCCCCTACTGTCCAAGGCCAGCCACCGCGACAACCTGCAACGCCTGCAGCACCACTGGCCCGCCATGCACACCGCCCTGGCCCCCCACGACACGCACGCCGAACCCGCCGGCCGCGTCGGCTTCCGCTGCACCAGCCCGGACTACCTGCCGGCCGTCGGCGCCGTACCGGATGCGGCTGACCCGCGCACGCTGTTGCCGGGGCTGTACCTCAACAGCGGCCACGGCTCGCGCGGGCTGACCTATGCCCCACTGGCCGGCGAACTGCTGGCCAGCCTCATCGAGGGCAGTACACGCCCGCTGGACCCGGCCCTGTGCCGGGCGCTGGCACCGGCCCGCTTCCTGTTGCGGGCGGCACGCCGCGGGAGGACGCCGGCATGAACGCACGCAGCCCGTACCGCATGGCCGCACTGCTGCTGTGCTGGCTGGCCGGCCCGCTGCTGGCGGCACCTTCCCAAGGCAGCGTCCACGCGATTGCCGACGACACCCCGATCGCCCTGGGCTACCAGCTGCTCGCCCGCCACGCGCACGACCGCAGCAGCTTCACGCAGGGCCTGGTGTTCCACCAGGGCCGGCTGTTCGAAAGCAGCGGCCTGTACGGCCAGTCGCGCCTGCAGCGCAGCATGCCCGGCGACACCACCGCACTCGCGGTGGACCTGCCCGCACGGCTGTTCGCCGAAGGCCTTACCGTGCTCAACGGCCAGCTCTACCTGCTGTCCTGGCGCGAAGGCCAGCTACTGCGCTTCGACCCGGAAACCCTGGCCCTGCTCGGCAGCCAGCGCTACCGCGGCGAAGGCTGGGGGCTCACCACCGACGGCACGCACTTGGTCAGCAGCGACGGCTCCGACCGCATCGCCTTCCGCGACCCGGCCACCTTCGCCGTGCTTGCCAGCATCGCCGTGCGCGAACGCGGCCGCCCGCTGGAACGGCTCAACGAGCTGGAATGGATCGATGGCGCCCTGTGGGCCAATGTCTGGCAGCAGGACCGCATCGTGCGCATCGACCCGCACAGCGGCCGTGTCACGCACAGCCTGGACCTGTCGGCGCTGGCACGGGAAGAAGACACCGCCCGCCGCGAAGACCCCGACAACACCCTGAACGGCATCGCCTGGGACCCGGCCTCGCAGACCCTGTGGGTCACCGGCAAGCGCTGGCAATACCTCTACCAGCTGCAAATACCCGCACTGTAGGCGGGGTTGGTCACGGCGTTCGCCGTGCCTGCTACACTGCCCGCCCGTTCGTCACCACCTGCCGTCCCGAGGAAACCGCACCGCCATGAATGCCCCCGTCCACCCGGCGTTTGAACACCTGCGCAGCACCCCGATTGCCTCGCTGGGCCTCACCGTCGAGGAATACCGCCACCGCGTCACCGGCGCCCCGCACCTGCACCTGGCCGCCGACAACGACGAGAACGTGTTCATGGTCGCGTTCCGCACCGTGCCGATGGACTCCACCGGCGTGGCACACATCCTCGAACACACGGCGCTGTGCGGCAGTGAGCGCTACCCGGTGCGCGACCCGTTCTTCATGATGCTGCGGCGTTCGCTCAACACCTTCATGAATGCCTTCACCAGCAGCGACTGGACCGCCTACCCGTTCGCGAGCCAGAACCGCAAGGATTTCGACAACCTGCTCGCGGTGTACCTCGATGCCGCCTTCTTCCCCAAACTCGATGCCCTCGACTTCGCGCAGGAAGGCCACCGCCTCGAATTCAGCGAACCGGAAAACCCCGACAGCCCGCTGGTCTTCCGCGGCGTGGTGTTCAATGAAATGAAAGGCGCGATGAGTGCGCCACCCAGCCAGCTGTGGCACCGCCTCTGCCATCACCTGTTCCCCACTTCCACCTACCACTACAACAGCGGTGGCGAGCCGGCCGACATTCCCAACCTGACATGGCAGGGCCTGCGTGACTTCCACGCCAGCCACTACCACCCGTCGAATGCGCTGTTCCTCACCTTCGGCAACATCACAGCCGCCGAACACCAGGCCCGCTTCGAGGATCTGGCACTGCAGCGTTTTCAGCGCTCCGGCCGCGTGATTGCCGTCGGCAACGAGCAACGCCTCACGGCACCGCTGCGCGTCACCGAACCCTATGCCGTCGACGGCGTCGACGATGAACCGAAAACCCATGTCGTCACCGCCTGGCTGCTGGGGCAATCGGCCTCGTTGCAGGATGCCCTGGAAGCGCAATTGCTGGTGAACCTGCTGATGGACAACAGCAGCTCGCCACTGCAGGCCGCCCTCGAAACCAGCACGCTCGGCAATGCCCCCTCGCCGATCTGCGGGCTGGAAGACTCGATGAAGGAAATGGTGTTTGTCACCGGCCTGCAGGGCTGTGCCCGTGACAGCCACGAGGCCGTCGAAGCGCTGGTACTCGATACCCTGCAACAGGTCGAGCGCGACGGCTTCAGCCGTGAGGCCATCGAATCGGTGCTGCACCAGCTCGAATTCCACCGCCGCGAAATCGGCGGCGACGGCTACCCCTACGGCCTGCAACTGCTGCTCACGGCACTGACCAGCCTGAACCACCGCGGCGACCCGGTAGCCCTGCTCGACATCGACCCGGCACTGGCCAGCCTGCGCCAGTCCTGCGAGGACCCGCAATTCCCGGTGCGCCTGCTGCGCAAGCTGCTGCTGGACAACCCGCACCGCGTGACGCTGGCACTGGAGCCCGATGCCGGCCTGGGTGCCCGCGAGCAAGCCGCCGAAGCTGCACGCCTGCAGGCGATCCGCGACCGCCTCGATGACCAGGCGCGCACGCAACTCGTGCAGCAGGCCCGCGCCCTGAAGCAACGCCAGGCCCAGCACGACGACCCGGACATCCTGCCGCGCGTCACGCTGGCCGATGTCCCGCCCAGCGTGACCGTATTGCCGGAGGAAACCCTGTCGCTGGGTGACGCACCGCTGTCGCGTTTTGCCGTCGGCACCAATGGCCTGGTGTATGCCCAGTGCCTGCTCAGCCTGCCCGCGGCACTCAGCGCGGAAGCACTCGACCTGCTGCCGCACTATGCCCGCCTGCTGACCGAAGTCGGCATCGGCAACCACGACTACCTCAGCGTGCAGCAACGCCAGTCGCTGCTGTGCGGCGGCTTCTCGGCCAGTGCCAGCCTGCGTACCACGCTGTCGTCCTTCGACAGCACGCGCGGTTACCTGGTGTTGTCGGCCAAGGCGCTGAACCGCAACCAGGCGGCGATGGTGGCACTGATGCAGGAAACCCTCGCCAGCGTGCGCTTCGACGAGCACGACCGCCTGTGTGACCTCATTGCCCAGGCCCGCAGCGGCCGCGAGAACAGCCTCACCAGCCAGGGCCATTCGCTGGCGATGCTGGCCGCGAGCGCGGCCGTCAACCCGCATGCCCAGCTGCAACACCTGCTGGGTGGCCTGGAATCGGTGGTACGCCTGAAAACCCTCGACCAGTCGCTCGGCGATGATGACGCCGTCGCTGCTTTCGGCGAACGCCTGCAGCGCCTGCACCAGGCCGTACTGGCACAGGGCTACCGTTTCCTGCTGGTGGGCGAGGCCGCCACGCTGCCGCAGGCCACCGCTGCCCTGCAGCACAGCTTCGGCACGCAGTGCCGGCCGGATGCACAGGTACCGGTGCAACTGCCTGCCCTCGGCACGCCGGGTGATACCGTCTGGACCACACGCACCGATGTGAATTTCTGTGCACAGGCCTTTCCCACCGTGACGGCAGACCACCCGGATGCGGCAGCACTCACCGTGCTGGCCGGCCTGCTGCGCAACGGCTTCCTGCACCGTGCCATCCGTGAACAGGGTGGTGCCTACGGCGGCGGCGCCTCGCACGACACCGCCACCGGCAGCTTCCGTTTCTATTCCTACCGCGACCCGCGCCTGGCCGAGACCTACCGCGATTTTGCCGCGTCCATCCGCTGGGCCGTGGACACCGCGCACGATGCCCGCAGCGTGGAGGAAGCGATCCTCGGCGTCATCGCCAGCCTCGACCGCCCGGCGTCACCGGCCGGCGAAGCCAAGCAGCAGTTCCACCAGCAGCTGTTCGGGCGTACGCAGGCGTTCCGCCAGCGCTTCCGCGAGCAGGTGCTGGCCACCACGGCCGCCGACCTGCAACGCGTTGCTGCGACCTACCTGGCCGACAGCCAGGGCCGCCTGGCCGTGATCACCAACGCCGCCAGCACCGTGGATGTACCGGCCGTACAGCCACGGGTCATCGCCCTGTAGGGCGGTCCGCAGCAAACAAAACCGGGGCCATCACGGCCCCGGCCTGCCTCACCGCACGACCCGCTAGTCAGCGCGCCGTTCGAAGCGGCGGCCTTCACCGGCAGCCGGCGCACGCTCCTTCATGCGCTCCTTCATGTGGTCCTCAAATTCGTCACGGCGCTCCTCGCGCATCTGCTGCAACTGCTGCCACTGGCTGTCGGTGAGTATCTGGCGCAGGCGATGCGCCACTTCCATGCGCTGGTAGGCCATGTCGGCTGCCACGGCACCGTATTCGTCGGCACGCTGGCGGGCCTTCGCCGCATCCCAGTCGGCCTTCTGCTTGCCCGGTTCCATGGCCTGCAGCGCCTGGCGGCGGCGCTCCATCAGGCCACGCATCGCCTCACGGGTGTCGTCCATCACGGCCTTGACCTGCGGCCGCTGCTCCTCCGTCAGGTCGAGTTTTTCCAGTGAACGCTGCATGTGCATCCCCTCCGGCGCCTCGTCGCGGCCCGGGGGATCGGCCAGCACTGCGGGCGTCACGGCGAGTACTGCCAGCAACAGGGAAGAACGGCAAAGGGTACGCATGTCCATGGTGTGTCTCCGGGAAGGGTGATTGCCTGTGCTGGCTATAACGCCAGCCGGCAACGGCGGTTTACATCAGAGAATTCGGGACAGAGAATTCGGGACACCCATCAATTCCCGGGGACAGAATTCGGGACACCCATCAATTCCGTTAACTAAAGAGAGGGAGGGAATGGGTCAGGAATTTGGGACACCCATCAATTCCCGGCGGGCATGAAAAAGGCCGCTGCTGCGGCCCGGGAACACCGTGGCGGGACCTCAGTCCTCCCGCCCCTGCAGAACCCGCCGCACCTGGTCGGCCGAAAAACCGCGTTGCGCCAGGAACCGCATCTGCCGCGCCCGCTCGGCCGCCTCACGCGGCAAGCCCGGGCCAAAGCGCCGTTCCCGCAGTGCGCAGGCCTGGGCATACCACTCGGCCGGTGCTTCCGGCAGGTAAGCGGACTGCAGCTCGGCGGCGATGCCTTTTTCCTGCAGGAAACGCCGGATCCACAGCGGCCCCTTGCCGCGGGCACGCTGGTAACGCACCAGCGCTTCCGCGAAACGGGCATCGGATTGCAGGTTTTCCATGGCGAGGCGATCGACGACAGCAGCCGCCTCGGCTGCCTCGGCGCCCTGCTGCTGCAGCTTGCGGATCAATTCGTGGCGGGAGTGCTCCCGGCGTGCCAGCGAGTTCATCGCCGCACGCCGGAAGGCTTTCTGCCGCTCGTCGACAGTCGTGCACTGCCCGCCGGCCCCATCGGTTTCGACGGCAGCCGGTGGCAGCAAGGGGGGCTTACTCGAACGATTCTTCATCGGCCGCCACGGTGCGTTCTTCACTGCCACCGCCACGCACCGGGTTCACATTCAGCGTCAGCATCTGTTCACGGATGCGCATTTCGAGGTCCTGCGCCATCTGCGGATGCTCATCGAGGTAGCGGGCTGCATTGTTCTTGCCCTGCCCGATGCGCTCGCTGCCCACGCTGTACCAGGCCCCGGACTTGCTGACCAGGCCCAGCTGGCAGCCGAGGTCGATGACCTCGGTCGCACGGTCGGTGCCCTTGCCGTACATGATGACGAACTCGGCCTGCTTGAACGGCGGGGCCACCTTGTTCTTCACCACCTTCACGCGGGTTTCGTTGCCGATCACCTCGTCGCCGTCCTTCACCGAGCCGATGCGGCGGATGTCCAGGCGCACCGAGGCGTAGAACTTCAGCGCGTTGCCGCCGGTGGTGGTCTCGGGGTTGCCGAACATCACGCCGATCTTCATGCGGATCTGGTTGATGAAGATCACCAGGGTGTTGGAGCGCTTGATGTTGCCGGTGAGCTTGCGCAGCGCCTGCGACATCAGGCGGGCCTGCAGGCCGACGTGGTGGTCGCCCATCTCGCCGTCGATCTCGGCCTTCGGCGTCAGCGCGGCCACCGAGTCGACGACGACGATGTCGACCGCGCCGGAACGCACCAGCATGTCGGCGATTTCCAGCGCCTGTTCGCCGGTATCGGGCTGCGAGACCAGCAGGTCGTCGACGTTCACGCCGAGCTTGCGGGCGTATTCCGGGTCCAGCGCATGCTCGGCGTCGATGAAGGCTGCCGTGCCGCCGGCCTTCTGGCATTCGGCGATGGCCTGCAGGGTCAGGGTGGTCTTGCCGGAAGACTCCGGCCCGTAGATCTCGACGATGCGGCCGCGCGGCAGGCCGCCCACGCCGAGGGCGATGTCCAGCCCCAGCGAGCCGGTGGAGACCACCGGGATGGCCTCGCGTTCCTGGTCACCCATGCGCATCACCGTGCCCTTGCCGAACTGGCGTTCAATCTGGCTCAGGGCGGCGTCCAAGGCCTTTTTCTTGTTGTCGTCCATTGCTGCGTCCTCGTTTGCGTACTTGGTCAGGTTTCGTGTGTTTGCCATCTGCGGGAGGCTGCGGCCCGGCCCCTGCGGCAGGGGAATTACTGTATATGTAACCAGTGCCGTGACGGGCCTGTCAAGCCCTGCCCCGGGTAGCACCGGCGGCGGGCATTCTGGGGCCCGCTCCCCGGCCGCAACAGCAGAAAATCCCTCCGGAATCACGCAGATAACGCCGCGCCGCCGGTGCAGACAAGCACCAGCCGGGCCGGCTGCCACCGGCCAGGCCAACGCTCCGGGCCGGAAAAGAAACACGGCCTGCGCACCGTTTTGTTGTACCCTATGCCCCCCGGAAACAGGCGCCCCGCCGGCCACCTTGCAGGAGACGACCATGAGCCTTGAACCCAAAGCCCGTGCCGCCGATTACGGCCTCGGCCCCCACACCTACCCGCGCGGCTGGTTCGTGATTGCCGAAGCCTGCGAACTCGACAACGGCCCCATCGGCATCGAATTCTTCGGCAAGGAAATGGTGCTCTACCGTGGCGAGAGCGGCCGCATCGTGCTGCTGGACGCCTACTGCAAGCACATGGGCACCCACCTCGCCAAGAGCACCTCGGCCAGCATCGTCAAAAGCGGCAAGCAGATCGTCGGCGACTCCATCCTCTGCCCCTACCACGCCTGGCAGTACGGCCCCGACGGCGCACTGGAAAGCATTCCCTTTGATGACGTCTGCCCCAAATCCGGCGCCATCAACGCCTACCACGCCGAGGAAGTGATGGGCTGCATCCTGATGTGGCACGACCCCGAAGGCCAGGGCCCCGATTACGCACCGCCCTACCTGCCGGCCTGGGACCTCGACAATGCCGTGCACTGGAAGCTCGACCACCTGGGCGAGATCCCCATGCACAACCTCGAAGTGCTCGACAACATCTGCGATGTGCGCCACTTAGGCCCCACCCACGGCGCACCCTGCGAATACTTCGAGAACGAATTCCGCGATGAAGTGGTGATCCAGCGCCAGGGCGGTTTCCTCGAGCTGTACCAGTCGCACCTGGATACCGTGACCTGGTACACCGGCCCGGGCATCCTGCTGTCGAAACAGACCTTCAGCGGCATCACCATGTTCGAGTTCATCGCCAGCACCCCGGTGCGCGACGGCATCACCAAGGCCTGGCACGGTGCGCTGTGCTACTCGGCCAATGTGCCGCCCACCGAGGCCGATGTCGCACAGGCGCGCGAACTGCAGGCCGGCGTGCTGGAGGCCTTTGCCACCGACTTCCAGGTCTGGGCCAACAAGAAGCCCGCACTGAAAGTGATGCAGACGCCGAAGGACGGCAACTTCCGCGCCGTGCGCGAATGGGCCAACCAGTTCTACATGCCGCGCGCCGAGGCCCGCAAGGTGCAGGAAAAATTCAACGGCGTACTGCCGGTGAAGGATTTCCCGCAGCCCTCGATGGACGCCCGCAACGCCGGCTTCGAGGACGACTGCTTCAAGAAACGCGGCGAACGCTAGCCGACACACACAAAAGGGCCTGCGGGCCCTTTTTTGTTGCCCGCCGGCAGGCACGCCGATAGAGGCGCCGCGGCTTGTTTGCTATCCTGCAAACCCCCGGCTTGCCGGACCAATCCAGCCCCCTACCGCCAGCACGAGCAGCCCACCGCAATGCCGCAGGACAGCCACGCCGCCCACACCCCGATGATGCAGCAGTACCTGCGCATCAAGGCGCAGCACCCGGACGTACTGCTGTTCTACCGCATGGGGGACTTCTACGAGCTGTTCTACGACGACGCCGAGAAGGCCGCCCGGCTGCTCGACATCACCCTGACCGCCCGCGGCCAGTCGGCCGGCCAGCCGATCCCGATGGCCGGCGTGCCCTTCCACGCGGCCGAGAACTACCTCGCCCGCCTGCTCCGGCGCGGCTGCTCGGTGGCCATCTGCGAGCAGGTCGGCGACCCGGCCACCAGCAAGGGCCCGGTCGAGCGCCAGGTGGTGCGCGTGGTCACCCCCGGCACCCTGAGTGACGAAGCCCTGCTGCCGGAGCGCCGCGAATCGCGCCTGGTGGCCCTGCTGCCGGGCAAGGACGGCTTCGGCCTGGCCGCCCTCGACATGGGCAGCGGCCGCTTCACTGCCTGCGAGGCGGCCGGCGAGGAAGCCCTGTGGGCCGAGCTGGAACGGCTGGCCCCGTCGGAAATCCTGGTCCCCGGCCAACACGGCCTCGCCGGCCTGGAGGCACGCTACGCCAGCGTGCGCACCCGCCCGGACTGGGAATTCGACAGCGCCGCCGCGCTCACCGCCCTGAACCGCCAGTTCGGCACCCGCGACCTTGCCGGCTTCGGCTGCGCGCAGCTGACGCTCGGCCTCGGTGCTGCCGGTGCCCTGCTCCTCTACGCGCGCGAAACGCAACGCGGCCAGCTGCCGCATGTGCGGTCGCTGCTCCACGAGCGCCGCGAGGACAGCGTGGTGATGGACAGCGCCACCCGCCGCAACCTCGAGATCGACCAGAACCTGCGCGGCGGCGAGGAACACACCGTGATGGCCGTGCTCGACCGCACCCGCACGCCGATGGGCAGCCGCACACTGGCCCGCTGGCTGCACCGCCCGCTGCGCCAGCGCACCGCCATCGAGGCCCGCCAGCAGCACATCGGCCTGCTGCTGGAGGACGCCCGCCATACCGGCATCCAGGATGCCCTGCGCGAAGTCGGCGACATGGAGCGCATCCTCACCCGCGTCGCACTGCGCTCGGCCCGCCCGCGGGACCTGTTGCGCCTGCGCCTGGGCCTCGACGCCCTGCCGCTGCTGGCCAGCCAACTCAACGCCAGCGGCGAGCCTGCCCTGCAGGCGCTGGCCGACGGGCTGGGCAGTTACCCGCAGCTTGCCAGCCTGCTGGCCCGCGCCATCACCGACAACCCGCCGATGGTGCTGCGCGACGGCGGCGTGATCGCCACCGGCTTCGATGCCGAGCTCGATGAACTGCGTGCGCTGGACGGCAATGCCGGCGACTTCCTCATCGCCCTGGAAAACCGTGAACGCGAGCGTACCGGCCTGTCCTCGCTGAAGGTCGGCTACAACCGCATCCACGGCTACTACATCGAATTGAGCCGCGGCCAGAGCGAACAGGCCCCGGCCGACTACACCCGCCGGCAGACCCTGAAGAACGCCGAGCGCTTCATCACCCCCGAGCTGAAGGCCCACGAGGACAAGGCGCTGTCGGCGCAGTCACGCGCCCTGGCCCGCGAAAAAGCCCTCTACGAAGGCCTGCTGGATACCCTCAACGACGGGCTGGCCGCCCTGCAGGCCACGGCCACCGCGCTGGCCGAGCTCGATGTGCTGGCAAACCTCGCCGAACGCGCCGACAGCCTCGGCCTGTGCCGCCCGCAACTCAGTGACGAGCCGCTGATCGACATCCGCGCCGGCCGCCACCTCGTCGTCGAGCAGGTGCTCGACGGCCCCTTCATCCCCAACGACCTGCGCCTGGACGATGCCCGCCGCATGCTGGTGGTGACCGGCCCCAACATGGGCGGCAAGTCGACCTACATGCGCCAGGCCGCGCTGATCGTGCTGCTGGCCCACACCGGCTGCTATGTGCCCGCCAGTGAAGCGCGCATCGGCCTGGTCGACCGCATCTTCACCCGCATCGGCTCCTCGGATGACCTCGCCGGCGGCCGCTCGACCTTCATGGTGGAAATGACCGAGACCGCCAACATCCTGCACAACGCCAGCGACCGCAGCCTGGTACTGCTCGATGAAATCGGCCGCGGCACCAGCACCTTCGACGGCCTCGCACTGGCCTGGGCCTGCGCCACCCACCTCGCCGGGCAGCTGCGCGCCTTCACCCTGTTCGCCACCCACTATTTCGAGCTGATCAGCCTCGCCGAGCTGTACCCGACGGTGGCCAATGTGCACCTCGATGCCACCGAATACGCCGACCGCATCGTTTTCCTGCACCAGGTACAGGATGGCCCGGCCAGCCAGAGCTACGGCCTGCAGGTCGCCCGCCTGGCCGGCATGCCCGAAGCCGTGGTACAGGCCGCCCGCCGCAAGCTGGCCGAACTGGAACAGCAGGACGTGCAGGCCGCAGCCCAAGCCACCAGGGCCCCGGCCAGTGCCGGCCACGCCCCGCTGCCGGCCCAGGACGACCTGTTTGCCCAGGCCCCGCACCCGGCCGTGGAGGCCTTGGCCGGCCTGGACCCGGATGCCCTGAGCCCGCGCGAGGCGCTGGATGCCCTCTACCGCCTGCGGCAACTGCTGGATTAATCCCCCGTAACGAAAGCGGTTGTTGCCCGCCTTTTCCTGCCCGGCAAAAGCCCTTACAATGCGCCCTTTCCGCAGTAACCCGAAGGATAAGACCCATGACATTTGTAGTCGGTGAAAACTGCATCAAGTGCAAACACACGGATTGCGTCGAAGTGTGCCCGGTGGATTGTTTCTACGAAGGCCCCAACTTCCTCGTCATCCACCCCGACGAGTGCATCGACTGCGCCCTGTGCGAGCCCGAATGCCCGGTGGATGCCATCTTCTCGGAAGACGAACTGCCCGATGACCAGCAGGTTTTCCTGGAGCTGAACCGCGAACTGGCCGAAGTGTGGCCGAACATCACCGAGAAAAAAGAAGCCCTGCCCGATGCCGAGGAATGGAACGGCAAACCCGGCAAGCTGCAGCACCTGCAGCGCTGATTGCAGCAGCACTGTGCAAGAAGCCACCTGCGGGTGGCTTTTTTGTTGGGCGCAGGACGGGAATGCCGGATGCATCCCCGCCATTTTTGTGGGTGTCCCTGATTTTTCTTATTTTTCGTGGGTGTCCCCAACCTCCTTTCCCGTATTTTGTGGGCGTATTTTGTGGGTGTCCCTAATTAGCTATCGTGGGTGTCCCCAATCTCCTTATTTGTGGGTGTCCCCAATCTCCTTTAGAGTGGCGCCATGGCTCGCGTCCTGCTGATCAACCCGTCCTATGTGCCCAGCTACAGTGGCACCAAGGCCTCCATCGTCAACCCGGTTTTCCCGACCATGGGGCTGGCCGCCATTGCCGCCACCGCGTTGCAGCGTGGCCACACCGTGGAAATCCTCGACCTGTCCTACCGCCCCTACGATTTCGAGGACATCCGCCAGAAAGTGCTCAGCTTCCGGCCCGACATCGTCGGCATCACGGCCACCACCCCGCTGATGAACCAGCTGCGCGACATCAGCGTGCTGGTCAAGGATATCTCGCCGCATATCCGCGTCGTCGCCGGCGGCCCGCACATCGCAGCCCTGCCGGCCGAATCGCTGCTGCAATCGAAACTGGATGCCGCCTTCGTCGGCGAGGGCGACTGGTCCTTTGCCGATTACTGCGACGGCCAACTGCCGCAGGACATCCCCGGCCTGTTCTACCGCGACGGCGACCGCATCGTCTCCACCGGCATGGCCGAACCGATTGCCAACCTCGATGACCTGCCGATGCCGGCCTGGGAACTCTACGACCCTGCCATCTACCGCAAGCATGTCTCGCGCCTGTATGTACGCAAACCACCACTGGCCGGCATCGAGTTCTCGCGCGGCTGCGTCTACAAATGCGACTTCTGCGCCAGCAAGATGACGATGGCCCTCGGCTACCGCAAGAAATCACCGGCCCGCTGTGCGGCCGAGCTGAAAAAGCTGCAGGACCTCGGCTTCCGTGAGGCCATGGTCGTGGACGACATCTTCACCTCCGACCAGCACTGGGCTGCCGATGTCTGCGATGCCATCATTGCCAGCGGCGTAAAAATGAGCTGGACCTGCTCCAACGGCATCCGCGTCGAAAGCAGCAACGAGGCCTTGTTCCGCAAGATGCGCCGTGCCGGCTGCTACCGCGTGTCGTTCGGGTTTGAATCGGGCAATGATGAAATCCTCAAGGGCTTCGGCAAGGGCGGCCGCGCCTCCATCGAAGCAGGCCGCGAAGCGGTGCGCGCTGCGCACAAGGCCGGCATCGATGTGAACGGCTTTTTCATGCTGGGCCTGACCGCTGAAACCGAAGCAACCATGATGGACACCATCCATTTCGCGCGTGAACTGCCGCTGGACATGATGAAATTCGGCCGCACCATTGCCTTCCCGGGCACCGACATGTTCAACCGCTACCACCACAAGGGCATCGTGCAATCCTACAACTGGGACGATTACTTCATGTATTCCACCCAGACCCTGTTCACGCACGAGCATCTGGACAAGGAAACCATCGAACGCTTCACCGATCTCGCCTACCGCAAGGCTGCCCTGTTCAACCCCGGCTTCGTATTCCGCCGCCTGCTGCGCGGCATCCGCACCGGCGAGTTCTTCTGGGATGCCTACTACGCCATCAAGTTCTACCTGCTGCCCTCACTGACCACACCGATTCCCTCGCGCTATTACGCACCGGAACGCTGGCCGCAATATGACTTCAGCGGAAAGACCCTGTCGCGTTATGACTACCAGGTCGTACGCAAAGCCGGCAAGGAACCCGCTGACGCCAGCGGTGACACGCTGATCGCCGCCAGCCGGTAAAAACAGCCCCGGCAACCCGCGAAAATACGCCTGCGGCCACAGGCCAACCCGGTCATGCCGGCAGTGGCGCCGCCCCCTGCCCCTTCACCCAGCGCTGGCCAACCTGCTCGCACCAGGCCCGGAGTTGCACCCAGCTACCGAACACCCGCCGGTGCGGCTGGCCGTGGCGCTTGACCAGGCGCACCCAGTCTTCCGGTTCCAGCCCCAGGCGGCTGACGATGGACGGCAAGCCCGGCGGGATCGCCCCGCGCTTGTCCGGCCGCACGGCACGACCGGTCCATTCCACGAGATCGATGTAATCACCCAGCGTGAACGGGATGCCGGGAGCCGCATCACGATGCTCCGCGCCCTCCAATCTCATCCCAAAGAACGTATGCAGCTTCAGATAATGAAGCCATATCAAAAAGATTTTTATTATTCATATTTAGCCCATAGGTTTTTAAATCTTTTAAAGGTTTCAATAGCAAGATGTTTTTCATTTTCAGACGGGCTACAAATCTTCATATCAAGCCATATCTTCATGACTTTCCAATCACCTTCATGGTATCCAGAGCTAACATCCACATATTCAGAAACTACTTCACCAGAAAAAGAGTCTATTAGTAATGTTTTTGAAACTCTTGTGGCCAGAAATGATTTACCCACTCCAGTTTTTTGATAAAATCTATCGTTCAGCCAATGCCCCATATCTCCATTCATATTGTTAAAATCCAGACTAGGCTCACTCACCCCATTTCCAGAATAATATCTTAATTTAGTTCCATCAGATTCATACAAAGTTCCATACCCTTGGCTGTCTAGCGCCATCCCTTCCGGCATTTTTATTGGACCAACCACGGCATCGGGGTTTTCCTGGCGCCATTGCTCGGCCGTCTTGTAGACTTCAAAACGGCACTCGGTTGCACAGTAGTATTTGTGCACAATCAGTGTCGGCAAGAAATCCCAGAAAACCAGGTTGTACATGACAAACCCGGCAATAAACCCCCACAACCTAGGCCGCCTTTCATGATTGCGGGCCCATTGCATGGTGCGCCGCACGATAAATATGCTGAGCAGCAGGTACGGGACAAAGAAAAACGAATAGGCAATTAATATCATTTGAAAACTCCGGTAACTGATCTTTCAGATGCTTTTAAAGCTTTCCCACTCGAATACCATTTAGCTAAATTCTTATACGGCCAATACACCTGATTCCTGACCAGGCAGGTTGCCGGCTTGTTCAAACTGAATCGCCCCCGATTTCC
>LAHR01000415.1_pt1 | contig 44162 bp, 43 predicted proteins | sample 329641 | NCBI WGS metagenome assembly LAHR01 (sample SAMN03275701, study PRJNA271635) | activated sludge metagenome | isolation source: Sample C-3 Sludge from acetogenic chamber (third chamber) of Anaerobic...
GTGTAGAACTCGCCGCCGCGCTTGCCTTCGGCACCGGCGAACTGGCTGAGGAAATATTCGTACACGCGGCCCAGCACATCGCGGGCCTGGCCGGCACCGTGCAGGGCAATGCTGGAGATAAAATCAATCAACTCGCCGAGCATGACCTTGTTCAGCGCGGGGCGGGCGTAATCTTTCGGCAGTACGCCTTTGAGCGATTCGTTATCGCGCTCGATGGCGCGCATGGCGTCATCAATGAGCTGGCCGATCTCGGGGCGGCGGGCCGAGGCTTTCAAATGCGACCAGCGCGCGGCCTTGGGCACCCAGAAGATGTTGTCGGCGAGGTATTCGTCCTTGTCTTCGGCCGCTTGGGCGCTTTCGGCCAACAGCCGGGCGTGGCGGGCCTCGAAGGCGTCGGAAATGTACTTGAGGAAGATCAGCCCCAAAGCGACGTGCTTGTAGTCGGAAGGCTCCATGTTGCCGCGCAGTTTGTCGGCGGCCTTGAACAGTTCGGCTTCAAAGCCCAGTTGGGCGGTGGCTTTTGCCGTGCCGGCTGTTTTTGGGGTGCTTGCTGCGGCGGGCGCTGCAGCCGGTTGGGTGGCTTTCGATTGGGCGGCTTGCGGTTTAGTGGCTTGCGGTTTAGTGGCTTGGGCGGCCTGCACACGCGCCACCGAGCCGCCACGGCCACGGCCTTTCACCAGCACGCCTTCGGCGACCAGCATTTCACGCACTTCGTGAAAATCACTTTCATGGCAGCTGCGGCGGTCGGCGGCGGCCTGTTCGGCGCACCGTTGGTAGAGCGCGATATTGCCCATCGTGCTGCCGTCGGCCGGTACATGGGCAAGAATCAGTTGGCGGAGGTAGGCTGCAGTGTCCTGGCGCATGGGTCGTCCGTTTTGTTGTTATTCCAAGAATGCGGGTTTATAGCACATTTGCCACCTATCCCGGCCGGCTGCCAAACCCGGCCTCAAAGGCCTCCAGCAGTGCTTCGCTGCTGCCGGATGCGTCGGCCATTTCCTCGAGCAGCCGCGCCCTGTCCTTGAGCACGGCGCCAATCGCTGCTGCCGTGGCTGCGCTGGCCATGCCGGCGGTGCCCTGCCCTAGCTGGTGGGCGGCGGCAAGGGCAATGTCCCAGCCGTAGCGCTCGCCCAACGCATGGTTTTCATACACGCCATCTTCTATGGCCGGTATCGTCCCATACCCGGCGAGCAGGTACGCCACATCGCGGGCATCTTTCCTGCGCATCGTGGCATCACGGTCGGCCCAGGCGAGCAGTTTCAGCAGCACCATGCCGGCCGGTGTGGGCACGGGCATGTCCAGCACCGGGTCGTGCTGGATGCGCACACGCATGGCATGGGCCAGTGCTTCATCAAACCCCAGCACATTCATCACCACGGCATGGTCCGGCGGCCAGGCGATGCGCGCATCGGCTGAGGCAATGCCACCAAACGGCACAAGATCCACCACGGCACCGTTGCTGCCCCTCAGGCGATGCACGGCCTGTGTGCGGTGAAACCCATGCACAGCAACCAACCTTTCCATCATCGCTTCAAACACGGCCCAATCGGCCACCTGGATGGCAAAATCCATGTCCTCGGTGGCGCGTTGCACGGCAGCGCCATACCCATGGTGCATGACCATGTCGCGTGCTGTGGCGCCCACCAGCAGCAGCGGCACACCCAACTCACCGGCCACCGCATTCATTTGCTGCAGCACGGCAATGGTTGGCGGGTCAATCCTGCCCGAGATGTCCAGCAATGTGTGTTTCATACAGCATCCTTGCGGCTTCCAGGTTCCTGCTATCGGCCGTGGCCAGCAGGTCGGCATAGGCCAGTATCGGGTGCACCACATTCTTGCCACCCCCATGGGTGGGCCCAGCACCGGCTGCCCAGAAGGGCCGGCATAGCGTGACTGGTGCGGTTTCAGGGTCTTGCGCCTTGCGCAGGCGGTGTTCGGCAATGAACCTGCCTTCCATGCCTGCCGGCACATACACGGTGGCGTGCGCCGGCTTCAGGTAGCCCACATATTCTTTCGCGGCTATTTCGCCACCCCAATAACCGTTACAGGGTGCCAGGTCGGCTGTTTTCCACCAATCGTCGGTTGGCGCATCGAAATACCCGACCAACAAGCCGGGCTTGAGGCGCTGGGGATAGGCATCGACCCAGCGTTCCAGCAACTTGTCGCCGTTTTCCAGGCGGCGGGTGTTGCGCCCGGCGATAAAGCCGGCGTCTTTCAGGCCGTTGATGACCCACCCCACCGTGCCTAATGCCACATCGGTGACTTTGGCAATTTCCCGGTATGTGGCATTGACCAGCCCGGGGGCACATAAAAAGCCGTAAATCACTTTCAGGCCGGCCGCATCAAAAGCGCGGTTTCTTTTTTGGGGCGCCACGACCTGCCTGTTACCCGTCACCCACACAAACACCGGTGGCTGGTTGATGTAGGCATTGCCGGCGGTATCGATGAACTGCACCTCCAGTGCTTTCAGCTTGTCGGCCATGTTCGGGTTGATGTAATCCGCCACCAGGATGCCCGGCACGGGTAACCGTTTGACCTGCTCGGCCAAGGCGCCAGGGTTGGCCTGCGGTGCCCAGCGCTTCACCTCAACCGCCAAGTCCGCATGGGCTGCGGGCAGCTCCAGCAGCACATCGCCCCCGGGATTGCCGGCACGGGCCTGCCGTTGCTTGGGCCGCAAGGGCTGGCCAGTAAGCTGCTGGAAGGCATTCACTGCCTGATCCAGAATGGTTTTTTCCATGTTTTCCGTCGCCATGGGAGGCATCCTGGGCCCGAACTGAGCGGGCTGCCGGGGGATATGTTCATCGAATATAGTATGTTCATTATTAATGAACAAGTATTTTATATGAACAGCCGGGTTGCCCATCTCCCTTTCCTCACCCCACCAGCGCCTCACTGGTGGCCGGGAACAGTGCGGTTTCGCCTTCGAATACTTCATCCGGGAACAGCTCGGGCGGCAGCACTTGGGCGGGTGGGAAAAACGGCAGCTCCAGCTGCGGGCTGATGAAGTTGCCAAGGCTGCGTTCCAGCACGCGGCCTTTGTAGACGCTGATGTTGAGGTAATACCAGATCGCGTCGATCTGCCATTGCCGGACAGTGTCATCCGGCGGCAAATTCTCGCGCTGGGCCAGCAGGGTGCTGGGTGGGCGCATGTCCGGCAGCGCCAGCGCGAGCGCGCCGCTGTACCAGGTGGCCGGTACCGGTTCAGCACGGCCGGGAAACAACTGGTTCCAGTAACTGACGACGCCGTGGATGCGGAAATCGCGGCCGGCGGCATCTTTCATCACCACGGTCTTGTTGTAACGGCTGACCACATCGACCAGGTACAGGCCTTCGTCATCCAGCCACCAGCGGGCGTACAGGCCGGGCAGGCGGGCGGCGCTGCGGTAGGCCAGCGTCCAGGTTTCGCCGGGCAGCTCCGGGCTTTGCACCGGTGCGGGCTGGAACAGCGAAGCTTCGCGCCGGCCGGGACTGATGAAGCCGTCGAGCATGCCGGCACACCCCAGCGCATAGCTGTGGCCGCCGTAGTGCAGGGTGTCTTCGACGCGGGCGAGGTTGTCAATCACATGCGTGTACATGGTGGCCTCCTGCGTTTGCAGTGCGTGTTTGCCCGGCACCCTTACAGGCCGTATGCCATCGGGATGCTGCGCAGGGGCGGTTTATCGTCCCAGCGGCTTTCATGGGCGCATTCGTAGCCGTCCAGATCGCCCCACGGCAGGAATTGCCGGTGCATGGTGCCGCACTGGATGGCAGTGCTGCGCCACATCCACACCGCGCGCAAGGTTGTGACAGTGGGCAGGCATCGACCCAATGCGGCCACAGTTTTCATGGCGGCTCCTTACAGGTTGTATCCTGTGGCGCGTTCGCCAGTGTCGTTGGGCAGCCTGTCTGACTCGTACCAGCATTCGTTAATGACGTTCTCCCACTGAGGGCTGTGGCTGCCGTAGTAGGTGCAACTGGACCGAACTTCCTCTGCCCCGTTGTAGTACCCAACGGCGTAGCCGCAAAACACCAGGGCGGCGCAGAGAATGACTTCGTCGAACATCCGTTTGGTCATCTTCCATGCCCATCCGGCAAGGGCTTTGCCGGTGGTGGCCTTGTTGGCCCACAGGCCGGCAAAGGTAGGGCAGTGCTGTTGCAGCCAGGGGTACACGGTTCCGGTGTTCATGGTCTTCTCCTTGGCGAGGTGCTTCGCCTGCTTTTTCCCTTCGATACGGCCTGCGGCCTACCCAGGGAGCGGGGAGTGTCTTGGGGCGCAAGCGCTTCCCTTTCACCCCCAAGATAGGTAGCATTTGGCGACATATCTACTGTGGATACATATACATGTCGCCCAGGCAGGCAGGTACGCCCCAAACCGTGACGCCGCACACACCGGCCGTGCCGGCAACCCTGCGCTGGGATGTGCTGCTGCGCTACCGGCTGCTGGAGCTGGTGGCGCTGTGGGAGGGCCGGCTGACCACCGGGCATTTGTGCGAGAGCTTCGGCATTGGCCGCCAGCAGGCCTCGAAGGACATCAACACCTATTTAAAGGAACACGCGCCGGGCAACCTGGTGTATTGCCGGTCGCTGAAGGGCTACCAGCCCTCGCCCACCTTCCGCCCGCGCTTTTGTACCGGCAGCGCCGATGAATACCTGCAGCTGCTGCACCACCACAATGACCTCGCCAGCTGCTTTACCGGCCTGAACCTGCGGCGGGCGGCCACCGAGGTGTTGCTGCCGCCGCTGCGGGATGTGCAGCCGGCGCTGGTGCGCCCGGTGATCCAGGCCGCGCGCGAGCGCAAGCGGCTGGAGATCGGCTATGTGTCGCTGAGCTCGCCGGAGCCGGAATACCGGGTGATCTGCCCGCACACGCTGGTGCACACCGGCTACCGCTGGCATGTGCGCGCCTACTGCGAGAAGCACCGCGATTACCGCGACTTCGTGCTGAGCCGCATGATCGGCGAGCCGGACATCGTGACGGCCGCCGGGGTGGGCGTGGAAGCCGATACCGCCTGGAATGCCGAAGTGAGCATTCACATAACGCCGGACCCACGGCTTTCCAAGGCACAGCAGGCCGTGATCGCCCGCGATTACGGCATGGAAAACGGCACGCTGGTGATCCCCACGCGCGGCGCACTGGTGGGCTATGTGCTGCAGCTGCTGCGCCTGGACCTGGCCGCCGAAGCACTGCCGCCGGAGGCCCAGCAGATCGTGGTGGCCAACCACGAGGCCGTACTGCCCTGGTGCTTTGGGTAGGTAAGGCCGGCCCCTCGATACACTTCGGCAGGCTCAGTGCGGTGTGCCCCTGCGGGGCTACTCGGGGACCGAAAGGCGGCGCCCCCTGCGGGCGGTCCCTGAGTAGCGGCAGCCGTCGGCTGGCGCGTATCGAAGGGTTACTCGGGGACCGAAAGGCGGTGCCCCCTGCGGGCGGTCCCTGAGTAGCGGCAGCCGTCGGCTGGCGCGTATCGAAGGGCGACTCGGGGGCCGCCTGTCGAAGGGCTGCTCAGCGAGCGGCTGGGACGGGTTACCCGGGACCGGGAACCGAGGGACGGGGGTCGCCCGGCAAGGGTGGGGCGGGCGGGGGTATACTCGGCCGGTGCCCAATCCCGGGCACGGGCGCCACGGAATCGGCGAGCGGCAATCTGGCAGCCGGTGGGGTGTGCGCAGTTCCGTATGACCAAGGGGGTTACCATGTTCAAGACCATCACCATCGCGGCGGGCCTGGTGTCCGTTGCCCTGCTGACCGGCTGTGCCACCGGGCTGTCGCCGGTCGGCGCGGGCCTGATTACCGATGTGAAGGGCCCGATCACGGCCACCGGCGAAACCGGTGACAAGACCGGCAAGGCCTGCGCCAACACCATCATCGGCCTGATCAACAAGGGCGATGCCTCGATTGCAGCCGCCAAGGCTGCCGGCGGCATCAAGGTGGTGGCCACGGTGGACTACCACACCAAGGGCTTCTACCCGTTCTTCGGCGATACCTGCACCATCGTCACCGGGCGTTAACCGCACCGGGGACCAAGGCAAGGCCGCCTGCGGGCGGCCTTGCCGTTTTTGCGCAGGCGGCGCGCGAATCGGGCTACTCAGCCGCGGCCTGCCTTGCTAGCATAGCCCCCTGCCGCCGGCGGCCCGCCGGCGGGTCCATTGCCGCTATCCGGAGGGAACCCATGAACAAGACACTGCACTGGCTGGCCGTGGCCGCCTTCACCCTGGCCGCCACCGTGGCCCAGGCCGCTTCCAGCCAGAAAGAGCTGGTCGACCGCTACATCAAGGTATTCAGCACCGAGCCGGCCCACATCCAGAAGGATGCCGCGCAGGACCTCGAGTGGCTGGGCCTGTCGGACACCCGCCTGTTCGACCTCATCGAGAAGAACCTGAAGGCGCATTACCAGTCCGTCGACAAGGTCACCGTGGACTACGCGGCATGGATGGCCAAGGCGCTCGGCTTCTCGGGCAACGACAAGTACCGCGCGACGCTGGAAACGGTTGTCGCCGGTGCCGGCCACAAGAACCTGAAGAAGCACGCCGGCACGGCGCTGGAAAACCTCGCGCAGTACCAGCGCTGGAACCCGATCATCGCCGGCAACGGCCAGGCCATCGGCGGGCTGAGCATCGAGCACACCGGCTATGTGAACATGCTGAACAGCGGTGACCGCGACCTGCAGCGCATTGCCGCCAAGCGCATCTACCACGAGCGCCTGCGCAGCAAGCAGATACTGGATGTGCTGTTCGCGCAGGCCCAGCAGGGTGTGGCCAACCCCGGTGCCGGCAAGGAAGACGCCGATGCCGTGGCACACATGCTGAAGGCGCTGGCTGCAACCAGCGACCCGGCCTACCGCCCGCTGGTGGAGGATGCCGCCAACAACGCGACGGACAAGAACCTGCGCAAATGGGCCGCCAAGTACCTGAAGAGCTACTACGGCATCTGAGCAACCCCGCACTGCCCGGCCGCGGAACCGGCCGGGCAGTTTTTGCTGACCCGTTCCCGCTCCACCGGATCCGGATGATCCCCGGTTGCAGGCGAACACAGGCAACAGGAACAGACCCCCGGTGAGCCTCGCACCTTCCTTCGACAAGCCGCTGCTGGCCGACCCGTCCGTACCGGACTGGGCCAACACCACCCTGCCCGATACCTGGCCGGACCGCCTGCAGCTGTCACGCCCGCGTGACCTGTGGCGGTTCATCCGCCATGTGCTGGGCCGGCAGCGCACGCCGGTGCAGTTGCCGGAGGGCACGCCGTTTGCCGAGCGCATCCCGAAATACATCCTGCAGGAATTCCACAACCTGCCGAACGGCAATTACTCGCGCCGCTTCACACGGGGCTACATCACCGGCTTCAACCGCGCGATGCTCGGCGAGATGGCCGCCACGCACCGGGCGATTGCACAGCGCTTTGCCGGCCTCACCAGCGTGCTGGATGCCGGCTGCGGTGGCGGTGGCCTGGCCGGTGCGCTGAAGGCCGCCGGCGTTGCCGATGTGTGGGGCATCGATCCCTCGCCCTACCTGCTGCAGCATGCCGCTGCCGACTGGCCGGGCGTGCATTTCGTGCAGGGCGTGGCCGAGGACACCGGCTTTGCCGCTGCGCGCTTCGATGCGGTGGCGGCCTGCTTCCTGTTCCACGAAATGCCGCCGCGCTACCTGGAGCAGGCGGTGGCGGAGTTTGCGCGCATCCTGAAACCCGGCGGCTGGCTGGCGGTGTGCGAACCCTCGCCGCTGCAGATGCAGGCCAACGGCTGGCAGCTGCTGCGCACGCACGGCTGGCGCGGGGTGTATTTCTGGCTGCTGGCGCAATTCGTGCACGAGCCGTTCGTCGCGGCCTGGCACCGGCAGGATGTGGGTGCCCTGTTCGCCCGCCACGGGCTGCGGCTGGAAGAAGACCACACCGGCATGCCGATGCGGCATATACTGGCGCGCAAGGCCTAGGCGTTTCGTTGCAGTGGGTAATCCCTGCCCCTCGATATGCCCGCCTGCGGCGGGCTACTCGGGGACCGCAGGTCGAAGGCCGCGTGCCCTGAGTAGGCCGCAGGCCGCATCGAAGGGCTACCCGAAGGGCGAAAGCCGCATGCCGCTCGCTGAGTAGCCCGCCACAGGCGGGCACATCGCACTGAGCCTGCCGGCGTGTATCGAAGCGCAGCGGCGGGGAAGGGCTACCCGGGGACCACAGGGCGCCCGGACAACCATAACGAGCCACCATGACCAGCAACGCCATCGAACTGACCGACATCGGTTTCACCTACCCCGGTGAAACCGTGCCTGCGCTCGACGGCGTGAGCCTGTCGGTAGCCGCCGGCAGCTGCTTCGGGCTACTGGGCCCCAACGGGGCGGGCAAGACCACGCTGCTGTCGATCCTGACCGGCATCCTGCCCGTGCAGCGCGGCCGGGCCTGCATCGGTGGCCACCGGCTGCCCGATGCGCAGCTGCAGCGGCACGCGGCGCTGGTGCCGCAGGAGTATGCCTTCTACGGTGCGCTGTCGGCACGCGAAAACCTCGACTGCTTTGCCGGCCTGTACGGCCTGCGCGGTGCACAGAAGCGCGCGCGTATCGACTTCGCGGTGCAGGTGTGCGCGCTGGCCGAAGTGCTCGACAAGCCGGCGGCACGCTACTCCGGTGGCGTGAAGCGGCGCCTGAACCTGGCCATCGGCCTGCTGAACAAGCCCGCCATCCTGTACCTGGACGAGCCGACCGTGGGCATCGATGCACAGTCGCGCCACTTCATCCTGGAATCGATCCGCCAGCTGCAGCGCGAAGGCATGACCATCGTCTACACCTCGCACTACATGGAAGAGATCCAGTCGATCTGCGATGCACTGGCGGTGATCGACCACGGCCGCCTGCTGCTGTCGGATACGCTGGCGAACCTGCTGGGCCAGGACGCCGGCAACACCGTGCGGCTGGTGCTGGATGCGCCGCCGACCACGCTGCAGCGGGCGCGGCTGGCCGTGCTCGGCGACCTGCAGGGCGAAGGCGACGGGCAGCGCCTGCAACTGCGGCTGGCCGCAGGCGAGGACCTCGACAGCCTGCTCGCCGCCGTGCGCGAGGCCGGCCTGGGCGTGCGCCAGCTGCAATACGGCATCAGCCGGCTGGAAGACATCTACCTCGCCATCACCGAACACGCGCTGCGGGACTGACATGACGGCACTCATCGCCACCATCCGCAAGGAACTGCTGCTGTTGCTGCGCGACATCCACGGCCTGTTGCTGCTGTTCGTGATGCCGGTAGCCTTCATCCTGATCATGTCGCTGGCGCTGCAGGGGCAGTTTGCCGAGCGCAGCGGGGCACGCCTGGCGGTGCTGGTGGTGGACGATTCACACAGCCTGGCCAGTGCCGCGGTGCTCACCACGCTGCAGCGCAATGAGGCCTTCGACTGGCTGCTGGTGCCGCCGGAAGCACACACGGATGCCGCGGCGGCCGAGCGCGCCCGTGCGGTGGCCCGCGATGAGGCGGCCTTCCTGCTGCGGCTGTCCAACGGCGAGGACAGCCTGCTGGCCGACATCACGGTGGCGCCGGCCACCAGTGCACAGACGGAAGCGCTGTTCACCGCCGCAGTGCGCGAGGCGCTGGGGCGCGAGCGCATCGTCGACCTCGTCAATTACCTCGACCCGGACACCGACCCCGACAGCCTGCTCGATGCACGCACGGTGAGCGTGCAGCACAGTTACGCGCAAGGCGGTGGCGCGGCACCGTCCTCGGTGCAGCAGAGCGTGCCGGCCTGGCTGGTGTTCGCGATGTTCTTTGCGGTGGTACCGCTGTCGAATGCGCTGATCAGCGAGCGCCAGCAGGGCACGCTGCGCCGGCTGCGCACGCTGCCGGTGCCGGCGGCGCTGCCGGTGGCCGGCAAGCTGATCCCGTATTTCTGCATCAACCAGCTGCAGGTGCTGCTGATGCTGCTGGTGGGCGTGTACCTGGTGCCGCTGTGCGGCGGCGATCGCCTGACCCTGGGCAATGCGCCCGCTGCGCTGGCGCTGGTGTCGGCATCGATCAGCCTGGCGGCACTGGGCTACGGCATCCTGATTGCGGTGCTGGCACGCACCACCGACCAGGCCACCACCCTGGGCGGTACCGGCAACATCATCCTCGCGGCACTGGGCGGGGTGATGGTGCCGCGCTTTTTGATGCCGGAAGCCATGCAGCAGCTGTCGCTGCTGTCGCCGATGGCCTGGGGCCTGGAAGGATTGCTGGATATTTTCCTGCGTGACGGTAGCATGGCCGATGTGCTGCCGGAGGCCGCCCGCCTGGGCGGCTTCGGCCTGGTCACGATGGGCCTGGCGATGTGGCTGGCCCGCCGGCAACGGCTGTAATCCCACTGATGAGGTTTCCATGAGCGAGCGCGACACGCTGAAGCAGCAATTGAAGCAACTGGTCATCGACGAGTGCGACAAGGATGTGGACGCCTCCACCATCACCGACGATGAAGTGCTGATCGGCGGCCCGCTGGACCTCGATTCGCTGGATGCGCTGCAGATCTGCATGGCAGTGAAGACCCGCTACGGCGTGCGCATCGAGGGCGGCCCGGATGCGCGCCGTGCGCTCGCCTCGATCAACGCGCTGGCCGATACCATCCTCAGCCACCAGCCCGGCTGACCGGCATGCTGCATCCCCGTTTTCTCGGTGTCGGCATCGCCACCTCGCTCGGCACCGGCATCGCCGCCAACCTGGCCGCCCTGCGCCAGCTGCCGACGCCCCCGCAGCCGGTGCTGCGCACCCTCGGTGAACAGCAGGAGGCCATCCCCTACAAGCTGCTGGCCGATTTCCCGCTGGCCGACACCGATACCCGCCTGTACCGCGTGGTGGATGAAGTGATCCGCCAGGCGCTGGCCGAGGCCGGGCTGACGGCCGCGCAGCAGCAGCGGCTGGGCCTGTTCATCGGCTCGTCGTCGTTCGACATCTCGGTATCGGAAGGCCGCTACCACGAGGAGGTGCGCGCCAGCCGCCGCACGGGCCACCACGCCATCCCGCTGCGGGTGTCGTCGAGCTTCGGCAACTTTGCCGCCGGCATCCGTGAGCGCTTCGGTTTCCGTGGCGCCGACTTCAGCTTCAATACCGCCTGCACCGCCAGCGCCAATGCGCTGTGGTATGCCGACCGCCTGATCCGCGCCGGCCAGCTCGACCATGCCCTGGTGCTGGGTGTGGAACTGATCAACGACATCACGGCGTTCGGCTTCCACGGCCTGGACCTGCTGACGCGCTCGGTGATGAAACCCTTCGACAGCAGCCGCGACGGCCTGGTGCTGGGCGAGGCCGCCAGTGCGCTGGTGCTCGGCCGCGGCGATGCCGGGCGGTTCCGCCTGTGCGGCGGCGCCAACCTGTGTGACACGCACAGCATGTCGGCCGCCAATGCCGACGGCTCCACGGTGGCCGAGGTGATCACGCAGGCGCTGGCGGAAGCCGGCATCGGTTTTGCCGACCTGCGCGCGGTGAAGGCGCACGGCACCGCCAGCCTGCTGAACGACGAGGCCGAGGCCGCCGGCCTGCTGCGCCTGGCATCCGCGCTGCCGCCGGTGTGCGCGATCAAGCCCTTCATCGGCCATACCCTGGGTGCCTGCGGGCTGACCGAGCTGCTGCTGTTCTGCGCCGCCGCCGAGCAGGATTTCCTGATTGCCACGCCGGGCATCGCCGCCGACGGCGCACTCGGCATCACGCTGAACCAGCAGGCCCGTGCGGTGGCCAAGGGCCATTACCTGATGAACTACTTCGGCTTTGGCGGCAACAACACCGCACTGGTGATTGCGCGGGGGGATGCCGCATGAAACTGCTCGCCCACGGCCATGCCGGCTTCACCGTGCACGAGGAACTGCCGGTGCTGAAGGACGCGGTGAAGCAGGCCACCGGCAACCATGTGCGCCGCATCGGCCGCTTCATCCAGCTCGCGCTGATCGGTGCCGGCCAGTGCACGCACGGCCAGTCGCTGCCGCCGGCCACGGCGGTGTACCTGAGCTCAGGCCGTGGGGACCTCGAAGTGACGCTGGAAGTGCTGGCCGGCATGGTCGAGCACGGCCAGGCGCCGAAGCCGCTGAGCTTCATCAACACGGTGAGCAATTCGGCCTGTTTCTACGTGGCGAAAACCTTCGGCCTGCACGGCCGCAGCCAGTTCGTCACGCGTCGCCACGCGCCGCTGGAAAGCGCGCTGCAGCTGGCGGCACTCGACCTCGCCACGGGGGCGGTGCCTTTTGCGCTGGTGGGTGTGGTCGACATCGTCACCGCACCGGTGGCCGACCACCGCGTGCGCCTGCAGCTGCCGGCCGATGCGCCGGTGGGCGAGGCCAGCCACTGGTTCCTGTGCGCCCCCGATTCGTACACGGGACCGGCCATCGCGCGGTTCGGCGACATACGCACCCTGCCCGACCGCGAGGCGCTGTGCGACTGGGTCGAGGCGCAGGGCATCGATGCCGCGACCTGGCTGGCCGTGGGGCAACACGTACCGGACGACCGGGTGGAAGACCTGCAGCGCATCAGCGGGCTGGCGCAGTGCCTGCCCTACCGGCTCGGCCTGCCGTGGTACGACAGCCAGGCCGGCGCGGCACTGGCGGGCTTCCTCACCACGCGGCCGGCACCGCAGCTGCTGTATGTGGATACCGATGCGGCGGGACGCTACAGCGTGATGCCGCTGCACCTGGCGTAGGCCGGGCAGGCAACCGCGTTTCCGTTACACGCGCTCCAGGACATCCCAGGCAATCGCCTCGCGGCGTGCACATTCGTCGAGGATGGCTGCCAGTGCGCGCGTGTCCATCGGCTCGCGGCCCTTGCACATCTTGCTGGCACGCAGCGCAAACAGCCGCCACTCGTCACCGGCCTCGCTCATGCGGGCGGCCGCCTCGGCCAGCTGCGCATGGTTGAGCAGCTTGGCCGACTCGCGCAGGAAGGCGCCGTAAAGGAAGCGGAAGCCAGCACCGCCGGTGCCGATTTCCTCCTGCATGCGCACGATGTGGCCGAGGTACAGCGGCAGGTAGTGATCGCGCTGGCGGGCATCGTCCTGCAGCGCCACCAGCTGGCGGCCCATGCGGCGGATGCCGCGCAGGCCGATGAACGGCAGCGGTGCGCCGGTCATGATGCGGTGGTTCTTGCGGATGGCGGCGGGGATGACGCGTGCGTAGTCGATGCCGGCCGGCAGTTGCTGCGGGTAATACAGCAGGCCCTTCGAGGCCAGCAGGCCCTTGGCGAAGCGTGCCTTCTGCAGGTCGGCGCGCGGGCAACGCATCGGCACTTCGAACACCGGGTCGCTGATGAGGTAGTCAGCGCCGTCGCGGCCATACACCACCAGGTTGTGCGCATTGAAGTGGAAGCGCATGTTGGGCGGGAAATACGGCAGCCAGAACACCGAGGTCTGCAGGCCGACGATGCGGCCTTCATCGAGTGCGCGGTCGAGCGCGTCCATGCCGGCAGCCGGGTTTCGGTAGGTTTCGTAGTGCATGCGCAGGCCGAGCTGCTTTTGTACGCCGCGCAGGATCGCCTTCGGCGGCATGCGGTAGGCGACCAGCGGCAGGCCGGAGATCTTCACCAACGGGATCAGCGCGAAGGTCAGTGCCGAGCCCAGGCCAAAGGCCATCGGTTCGCTCATCGCCAGGCCGTTGTGCGTCATCAGCGTGGACATCACGCCGCTTTCGCAGTGCGCGGCATGGCGGTGCTCGAAGGCCCTCATGGCAGTGCCACCAGGGTCTTCAGCGTGGCGATGTCCAGCCCGAGGGCTTCGGCGTAGCGGGCCAGTACGCGCTCGGGCAGGCGGGCATAGACGGCCGGGCGGAAATGGCGGCGGATGCGCCAGCGCCAGAAGCCGGTGGCCTGCGCGAGCAGCGGCAGGTCCATGCGGCGCGCGATCATGTAGTACGCCAGCGGCGAGGCCTCGCCGCGCTCGGCACGCGCCCAGGCATCGGCACGCTGGCGGTCGAGCTCGGCCAGTGCCGTGCCGGTGGCAATCGCCTCGGCTTCCCAGCCGGAAGACGCCACACCGACGAATTCACCGTCACGGTCGGTGGCGTACAGCAGGCGGCGGTGGCCGCCGTAGAGTTCGCCGTCCTGGGGGACTTCGTCCTTGTCCACGCCCTACACCACGGTCAGGTGCATGAAGGCGGTGGAGAAACGCCCGCTCTCGGGGATGTAGCACAGCAGGGTTTCACCGCGTTGCAGCCGGCCGCTGCGGCACAGCTCGTCGAGCATGATGAAGATCGACGCCGAACCGGTGTTGCCCTTGGTGGACAGGTTGCTGAACCAGCGCGACTGCGGGATGTCGAGGCCGGCCACCTGCATGCCGGCGTGCACCTTGTCGCGGAAGAAGTTCGACGAGTAGTGCGGCAGGTACCAGTCGATGGCATCCGCGTGCAGGCCGTGGCGGGCCTTGAGCACGGCCAGCGGTTTCTCGACGGTGTAGCGGATCACCTGCTCGTTCAGCAGTTTGACATCCTGCTTCACGGCCATCACCGAATCGCCGCGCAGCTCGTCGCTGCTGCAGTGCTGCCAGCCCTTCAGCGAGCCGTCGGGCTGCTTCACGGCACCGGCGTACATGCAGGCTTCCATCTCGCCGGCGTAGGACAGCATCTCGATCCAGTCGATGCGCAGCGACAGGCCATCGGCACGCGGGGCATCCTGCAGCAGCACCGCGCCGGCGCCGTCGGACAGCATCCAGCGCAGGAAATCCTTCTCGAAGGCGAGCTCGGGCTGTTTCTCCAGGCTGTCGACCTTGGCGTCGATCTCGGGGGTGAAATTGGCGGCCTTCATGCTGGCCGAGGACAGCTCGGAGCCGGTGGCCACCGCGCTGCCGTGCTGGCCGGATTTCACGGCGAGCCAGGCGTATTTCAGCGCCGTCATGCCGGCCACGCACACGCCGCTGGTGGAGACCACCTCGATGGCGGGCAGTTTCAGCTCACCCTGCACCATCACCGCGTGACCCGGCATCAGCTGGTCGGCAATCGAGGTGCCGCAGGCCAGGCAGCCGATCTGGTCGAGTGCAAAGCCGGCATGCGCCAGGCCACGCACGGCGGCGGCGGCGAGCTGGGCATCGTTGTGGGTGAACGCGCCGGTCTGCGGGTCGATGGCGTAGTGGCGGCTGGTGATGCCGTTGCTGCGCAGGATGGTGCGGCGCGCGCGCGACGGCTTGCTGCCGACCTGACCGAGGATGCGCTCCATGTCGTCGTTGCCGACCGGGGCATTGGGCAGGAAGGCACTGGTGCCGGTGATGTAAACCGCTTTTTCAGCCATGCGTCGTGTGTTCCATCCGGTCAGTGGCCTCACCCGAAGGCGCTGCGAAATAGGCGCGCTGGCGCGCAATCCGCCCGCGCATCAGCGGCGCCAGCAGGCGCTTGATCACGGCGCTCACGGGCACCACGGTGAGGATCATGGTGACGAGGAAGAGAATATAGAAGCAAAGCACAAGGCGGCGCAACACGGATTGCGGCCCGCCGATGGCCCGCAGCAGCCGGCCCCAGATCACGAAGCTGCGACGGGCAATGGTTTCCGAGGCAATCAGCCGCTCGTTGACCGTCACCGCCCCCAGCCCGGCGAGCATCGGCTGCGGCCGTGCCGGGTCGAGCTGCGGCAGGGCGCGCGCGATGGCATGCCCGAAACGGCTGGCTGCCGCAATCGCATCGGCCGGGATGCCGGCGGCCGGCACGCGGCCGCCGAGGAAGGGGCCGCGGTCGCCGGTGAGCATCCACATCGGGGTGGAGATGAAGGTGGCCGCCGGGTGGGCACGGTCGACCAGCACGGCGTTGTCGACCAGCACGGCGCCCAGCCGCGCGAGGTGCTGCTTCATCACTTCCTGCGCCATCAGCCACATGTTGCGGCAGGCCACCAGCGTGACCACCGGGCGGCCGGCCAGCAGCGGCCCTGCCGCCGCGCTGTGCAGGAAGGCCATCATCGGCTGCGCGGGCGTGAGGAACCACACCTGGTAGGCGAGGATGACGAGGTCGAACGGGGCCTGCAGGTCCACCGTGAGCGGCCGCAGCGGGGCCGGCTCCTCGTAGACCGTTTCCGGGAAGGTATTGAAGAAACGCAGGAAGGGCCAGGGGAAGGGGTAGGGCTCGGCCGGCTGCAACACCTCATGCACCAGGGTGATCGCCGGGTCGGCCGCCAGCGGCGCCGTCACCGACTTCACCACCTCGGCCAATTGCCCGGTTTGCGAGTACGAAACCACCAGTACCCGTTTCATGTCCGGGTATCCCCCTTGTGCGTCGTGCACCCCGTGTGTGCGGGCATTATCCCACAGGGTGTGGGCAGGCTCTAGCACGGCCTGTGGCACGATGCGGTGCACGCACGGCGGTACGCGTGTGCCGGCAGGGTGTTCGCGCCGCACGCCAACCGTTACCATACGCGACTCATTGCCCAGGACAGCCGGCATGCCCACGGACGGTACCGCACACCCCGCCAGCCTGGCGGCCGCTTTCCAGGCCGCCGTACGGCGCCAGCCACAGCACACGGCCCTGCAATGGGCCGGCGGCGCACTCAGCTACCGTGAACTCGACGCCCGCTCGGCCGCGCTGGCCGCAGGCCTGCAGGCCGCCGGCATCCGCCCCGGTGCGCATGTCGGCCTGTACCTGCCGCGCTCGGCAGACCTGATGCTGGCCATCCTCGCCTGCGTGCGCCTGGGTGCGGTGTATGTGCCGCTGGATACGGCCTACCCGGCCGAGCGCCTGCAGTGGATGGCCCGCGATGCCGGCCTCGCGCTGCTGCTGGCCGCCCCCGGCCTGCCGCCACTGGGGGCGCTGCCCTGCCCCGTGCATGCGGTGCCGGCGCTGCTGGAAGCCGGCGCGGGCACGGCATTCACCGATGCCGCAGTCACCCGCGAGGCGCCTGCCTACATCATGTACACCTCGGGCAGCACCGGCACGCCGAAGGGCGTGGTGATCCCGCAACGCGGCATCCTGCGGCTGGCCGTCGCGCCGGAGTATGCCCGCTTCGACAGCACGACCCGCATCCTGCAGCTCGCCCCGAATGCCTTTGATGCCGCCACCGCCGAGATCTGGGGCGGCTGGCTCAACGGCGGCACCCTGGTGCTGGCACCGCCGCAGCTGCCGGACCTCGCCACGCTGGGCCGGCAACTGCAGGAAGACCGCATCAACACGCTGTGGCTGACCACCTCGCTGTTCAACCTGGTGGTCGACGAGGCGGTGGACATCCTGCGCCCCGTGCAGCAGCTGCTCACCGGTGGCGAGGCCCTGTCGCTGCGCCATGCCCGCGCCCTGCTGGCCGCGCTGCCGCACATCCGGCTGATCAACGGTTACGGCCCCACCGAGAACACCACCTACACCACCTGCTACACCGTCCCGCACGACATCCCCGCCGAGCTGCCCTACTCGCCGCTGGGCCCGGTGATCCGCGGCAGCTACGTGCGCGTGCTGGACGACCGGCTGCAGCCGGCAGCCGCCGGTGCCATCGGCGAGCTGTGTCTGGGCGGTGACGGGCTCGCTCTGGGTTACCTGAACCGGCCGGAACTGGATGCCGAGCGCTTCATCGACGACCCGCTGGCCCCCGGCCACACCCTGTACCGCAGCGGTGACCGTGGCCGCGTGCGCGACGACGGCACCCTGGAGTTCCACGGCCGCAACGACAACCAGGTCAAGATCCGCGGCTACCGCATCGAACCCGGCGAGATCGAAAACGCACTGCTCGCCATCGACGGCGTGAAGCAGGCGGTGGTGCTGCCGTTCCAGCTGCCGCAGGGCGACAAGGCCCTGGCGGCCTTCGTGGTGTGCGGCGATGCACGGCTCACGGCCGGCAGCCTGCGTGAACGGCTCGCCGCGCGGCTGCCGGCCTGGATGGTGCCGGCGCGTTTCCTGCTGCTGGCCGCGCTGCCGCTCACGGCCAACGGCAAGGCCGACCGCCAGCAACTGCTGGCGCTGCTGGCCGGTGCGGGCAGCGTCCCGGCCCGTGCGCCGGCCGATGCGCTGGAAAGCGCCGTGCTGGACACCTATCGCCAGGCACTGGCCGACGCGCGCTGCCAGCCCGATGAGCGCTTCATCGACCTGGGCGGCCAGTCCATCCAGGCGCTGCGCATCGCCAGCCAGCTCGAGCAGCGGCTGGGCCGCCGCGTGCCGCTGTGCTGGGTGTATGACCACGGTTCGCCGGCCGCACTGGCCGCCCACCTGCGTACCGCACCGGCCGAGCCGCTGGCTGCCGCCTGCACCGGGCAGGCCGTGGGCACGGACACGCCGGAGCTGTCCTTCCCGCAGCAGCGCGTGTGGTTCCTGCAGCAACGCTACCCCGACTGCCGTGCCTACCATTTCCAGTGCGCGCTGCGCTTCCGCGGGCCGCTGGACACCGCTGCGCTGGAGGCCGCCCTGCACAGCCTGCTCACGCGCCACAGCATCTTCAGTGCCGGTTACCCCTGGGGCACGAACGGGCCGGTGATGCAGCGCCATGCGCCGGTCCTCGCGCCGCTGGTGGCCGAGCCGGTCGCCGGCGAAGCCGCGGCCCAGGCCGTCATCGCGCAGGAATTCCTCACCGCCTTCGACATCACGCACGGGCCGCTGGTGCGCTGGCGCCTGCTGCAGCTCGCAGCGGACGATCACCTGCTGGTGCAGACCGAGCACCACCTCGCGCACGACGGCTGGTCGTTCAACATCGTGCTGCACGAAATGCAGGCGGTGTACCGCGCCCGGCGGGAAGGCACGCTGCCGGTGCTGCCGCCGGCCCGCGACTTCGGCGAGTACGTGCGCGAACGCCGCGCACGCTATGAGCAGCAGCAGGCCGCCAGCGACGACGCCTGGTGGCAGCAGGCCCTGGCCGGCTGCCGGCCGGCACTGCGGCTACCCTGGGATTTCCCGCCACCGGCGAAGGAACGCTTCACCGGCACCACCGACCGCCTGCTGCTGGACGATGCGCTGATGCAGTCGCACCGCCGTTTCGCGCGATCGCTCGGCACCACCCCCTTCGTGACCCTGCTCACCGCGCTGCTGGTGCTGCTGCACCGCAAGGGCGGGCAAACCGATTTCTGCGTGGGCAGCGGCGTCGCCGACCGTGCCGATGCGGCCGGCGAGCAGGTTCCCGGCATGCTGGTGAATACCCTGCTGCTGCGCCAGGACCTCAGCGGCGATCCCAGCCTGCGCGAGCTCATCGCCCGCGTGCACCGCACCACCCTGGCCACCCTCGACCACCAGTCCTACCCGTTCGAGCGGGCACTGGCCTGCCTGCGCGCACAGGGCACGGCCGGCGGCTGGAGCTCGCCGGAGGTGATGTTCAGCATGCACAACTCGCCATCGCCGGCCCTGGACTGGCCGGGGCTGGCGGTGGAACTCATCGAGGCGCTGAGCACGGGCACGGCCAAATCGCCGCTGAACCTCGTGCTGCTGCCTTCCCACCCGGCAGCCGACGGCACGCAAAGCGCGGCCCTCACGCTGCTGTGGGAATACGGCGACCAGTATTTCCGCCCCGACACCATGCAGCGCTGGCAGGCCGAATACCGCGAGCTGCTGGCACAACTGCCGCAGTGTGCCGATGCGCGGCTGTCGGCGGTGGCCGGCCGCACCCCAGCAGCCGACAGCCGGCCGCTGGCGGTGATGCCGTTCTGCAGCGCCGACCCGGCCCTGCCGGTGGCACGTACCGACGCCGAGCGCCGCATCGCCGACACCCTCAGCCGGCTGTGGGCCGACTGGCTGGGCGGGCCGATCGACCCGCGCACGCACTTCGTCGACCTGGGCGGCCACTCGCTGCTGGCCGTGCAGCTGATCGTGCGCGTGCGCGAGTTGTTCGGCGTCGATGTGCCGCTGGACACATTCCTCGACAACCCCACCATCGCCGGCCTCACGCAGGCCATCGTGGCGGCCGGTGCACAACCGCTACCGGCGGCACACGGGCTGTGGCGCCCGGTGATCCCGGGGCCGCCCGCCGGTGCCTGGTTCGTGGTGCCCGGCAGCCATGCCCGCGAGGAGCACTGGTATGTGTTCCGCGGGCTGATGGACGGCATCGGCCTGTCGCAGCCGCTGTATGCGCTCTACCCGCCGCATGCCCGGCCGCAACCCGGCGTGGAAGCGATGGCGGCCGAGGCGATCGCCGCCCTGCAGGCCCTGCAGCCGACCGGCCCATACCGCCTGGCCGGCGAGTGCATCGGCGGCGTGCTGGCCTATGAAATCGCCCGCCAGCTCACTGCCGCCGGCGAGCGCGTGGAAAAACTGGTGCTGCTCGATTCGCTGTACCCGGCACGCCCGCCGGGCAATACCGGCAAGCGCCTGCGCGATGCCTGGAAGCGTGGCCGCACCCCGCGCCGCCTGCGCTGGGCACTGAAGCGCCGCTGGCTGGCCTGGCAGGGGCAGCGCGCCGGGCTGGATGATGCCGCCATCGCCCGCCGCATCCGGCAGGCCACGCCGATCATCCCGCCGCCCCACGGTGGACGCTACCTGCGTGCGCTGGCCGCCTACCGGCTCAAGCCCTGGGACGGCACCGTCGACTACGTGCTGTCCGAACAGCTCGCGGCACGCGCCCCCGAGCGGCACTGGCAGGCCGCCACCCGCCTGCGCGTGTACCCTGCCCGTGGCAGCCACTACGACTACATCCGCGCCAACCTGGCCGACAACCGCACGCTGCTGCAGCGCGTGCTGGGAGCCTGACCCCGGCAAAGAGGCAATATCCCACTGCCGGCAGGCTCACGCTGCTGCGACAATCACCCGGTGCCCGATCCCGGCGGAGGCAAGACCGATGGCCCAACGATCCTTCCCGCTGGCGAAGGTGTATGGCCTGCTCGAACCCGGGCCGGTGGTGCTGCTCACCACCGCGCACCGCGGGCAGCGCAATGTGATGCCCCTGTCCTGGCACACGATGATGGAGTTCGAGCCGCCGCTGGTCGGCTGCATCGTCAGTGACCGCAACCATTCCTTCGGCCTGCTGAAGGCCTGCTGAAGGCCAGCCGCGCCTGCGTGCTCAACATCCCCACCCGCGCGCTCGCGCGGCAGGTGGTGGGCTGCGGCAACTGCTCGGGCCGCGATACCGACAAGTTTGCGCACTTCGGGCTGAAGCCGCTGCCGGCCAAAACGGTGGCCGCGCCGCGCATCGCCGGGTGCTTTGCGAGCCTGGAGTGCCGCGTGGCCGATACCCGCCTCGTCAACCGCTACGGCCTGTTCGTGCTGGAGGTGGTGCAGGCCTGGCGTGACCCGGCGGTGAAGGCGCCGCGCACGATCCACCACGAAGGCTACGGTCATTTCCGCGTGGCGGGTGCGTCCTTCACGCTGGCATCGGCCAAGAAATAGCGCTCAGGGTGCGAGTTCGAGGTTGCCTTCGGCCAGCAGCGTGCCGTCGCAATGGCACTGGAAGCGCAGGCGGCCGTCCTTTGGCGCGGCAAAGCCCACCACCACGCGCTCGCCCGGCAACAGCGGCCGCAGGAACTTGAGCTTGCGGATGCCGGCCACGCGCAGGCCGGGCTGCGCGGCAGCCAGCAGGGTGATGACGCGGTCGGCAACCACCACGCCGGGCACGACCGGCTGGCCGGGGAAATGCCCCGGCAGGGCGGGGTGGTCGGCAGTAATGATGAAGTCGTGCATGGGGTGATTATAATGCGCCCTTCGCCCCGTTGGCCGCTGCTGCACGCATGAACGCCTTTCCCGACATCCGTACCCTCGTCCCGCAGGCCGGTGCCATGTGCCTGCTGGCAGGCATCGAACAGGCCGATGCGCAGTCGATCACCTGCCGGGCCGTGAGCCACCGTGACCCGGCCAACCCGCTGCGCCACGACGGCCGGCTGGCGGTGGTGCATGCGGTGGAATACGCCGCCCAGGCGGTGGCCGCGCACGGCGGCCTGCGCCGCACGCCGGGCAGTGCGCCGCGCGGCGGCATGATCGCGGTGCTCACCGGCATCCACTGGACGGTCGACCGGCTGGACGGCATCGCCGCCGACCTCACGGTGACGGCACGGCAGACCGCCGACGGCAGCGACAGCCTGGCCTATGCCTTCACGGTCAGTGCGGACGACCGCCTGCTGGCTGCCGGCGAGCTGATGGTGGCACTGCAGCCGGAGGCCGCCGCATGACGGCCGTGACCTGCCGGATCGAACGCTGGGCGGCCTGGGCACCGGGTGCCGACGGGCAGCCGATCGACAGCGCGGCCCGCTGGGCCGACTGGGCCGCCGGCCGGCTCGCCATTGCCGACGACGATTCCAGCCCGGCGCTGCCGTTCATCAACCCGATGCTGCGGCGGCGGCTGTCGCGGCTGTCGCGGCTGTCGCTGAAGGTGGCCTGTGATGCTGCCGCCGATGCGCAGGACTTGCGCACGGTGTTCTGCTCGCGCCACGGCGAGATCCACCGCACCCGCGGCCTGCTGGCCGAACTGGCCGCCGATGAACCGCTGTCGCCGATGGCCTTCAGCCTGTCGGTGCACAACACCGCCTCGGGCCTGTATGCGATTGCCCGCGGCAATACCGCGCCGTCCACCGCCATTGCCGCCGGCCGCGACACCCTGGCGATGGGCCTCATCGAAGCCCTGGGCCAGCTGCAGGTGGCGGAGCGCGTGCTGCTGGTCTGTGCCGATGAACCGCTGCCGGAGGACTACCGCGGCTTCGCCGACGAGGCCACCGCGCCGTTCGGCCTGGCCCTGCTGCTGGCCCGCGACGGCGGCGAGGCCTGGCAGCTGGCCCCGGCCGCCCAACCCACCGCAGCCGCAGCCGCCCCGGAATGCCAGGGCCTGGCCCTGCTGCGCGCCCTGGCCGGCGACAGCCGCGCCTTCACCAGTACCGGCGAGCGCCACGGCTGGGCCTGGACCCGCGCATGAACCGCCTCTGGCGCCTGCTGGCCACCGCCTGGTGCTTTGCCTTCATGGGCGTCGGCGGGTTGCTGCTGACGCTGACCGCGCTGCCGGCGGTGCGCCTGTGGCCGGGCAGTGCCGACGCCAAACATGCCCGCGCACGGCGGGTGGTGCACCAGACCTTCCGCTTTTACCTCTGGCAGATGGAAAAACTGGGGGCGATGACCCTGCGCATCCACGGCCGCGAGCACCTGGCCGCGGCGCCCGGCCGGCTGGTGATCGCCAACCACCCCTCGCTGCTGGACGTGGTGATCCTGGTGTCGCTGATTCCCGAAGCCGATTGCGTGGTCAAGCAGGCGCTGTGGCGCAACCCGCTGCTGAAGGGGGTGGTCACCGCCACCGGCTACATCGACAACACCGACGGCGAGGCGATGCTGGCCCGCTGCCAGGCCTCGCTTGCGGCCGGTTTCCCGCTGATCGTGTTCCCCGAGGGCACCCGCAGCCAGCCCGGCGAGCCGCTGGTGTTCCAGCGCGGCGCGGCCCGCATTGCCGTGCACTGCGGCGCCGGCCTGCTGCCGGTGGTGATCGGCTGCGAACCGCCAACGCTGCTCAAAGGGGAGCGATGGTATAACATACCGGCGCGCAAACCGCAGTTCAGCGTCACGATCCACCCGCCGATGGCATTGGCCGGGATCGTTGGCGAGGCCACCGCGCCATCGCTGGCCACCCGCCGCCTGAACCGCTTCTTGCTGGATTACTACACTACCGCGACGGGAGCCCCCCATGGCTGATCTGGAACAGGAACTGAAAGCACTGATCATCGACTGCCTCGACCTGGAGGACATCACCCCGGAGGACATCGACAGTGCCGCCCCGCTGTTCGTCGAGGGCCTGGGGCTGGATTCCATCGACGCACTGGAGCTGGGCCTGCACATCCAGAAGAAGTACAAAGTGAAGCTCGACGCCAACTCCGAAGACACCAAGAAACACTTTGCCTCGGTCAATGCCCTGAAGGCATTCATCGAAAGCCAGCCATAAGACCGCCACCATGAGCAACCGTGACGCTGTCCTCAAGCACCTGACGGAAGTCCTGGTCCGCGATTTCGAGATCGCGGCGGCCGACATCACCCCGCAGGCCAACCTGTACGACGACCTCGACCTCGACAGCATCGATGCCGTCGACCTCGTGGTGCAGGTGCAGGACCTGATTGGGCGCAAGATCCAGCCGGACGAATTCAAGACGGCGCGTACCGTGGAAGACATCCTCGACATCGTCTGCCGCCACCTGGAAGGCTGACGCCCGTGTCCACAGCCGCGCTGGCGCTGCTGGTCCTGCTGTATCCCCTGGCGGTGTATTTCGGCCTGAGCTACCTGCCGGCCCGCTGGGTCGGGCTGGGCATCGCGGCCCTGTTTGCGGTGCGCCTGCTGGTGCTGCTGCACGGGCGCACGGCGCTGGCCCGCCAATTGGCACCGGCCATCGGGCTCGGCATTGCCTGTGCGCTGCTGTCGGCACTGCTCAACCACGAAGGCACGCTGCGCCTGCTGCCGGTGGTGATCAATGCCGCCTCGCTGGTGGCGTTTGCGCTGACGCTGCGCCACGGGCCGTCGATGATCGAACGGTTTGCCCGCCTGGTGGACCCGGCCATGGATGCCGCCGGCGTGGCCTACACGCGCAAGGTCACCGCCGTGTGGTGCGGTTTCTTCGCGCTCAACGGCCTGGTCTCGCTGTACACCGCGCTGTACGCCAGCCTCGCCCTGTGGACGCTCTACAACGGCCTGCTCGCCTACCTGCTGATGGGCCTGCTGTTCGCCATCGAGTACGCCGTGCGCCAGCGCGTCAGGCAGAAGCGGTCGCCGCCATGAAGCGCCTGCCGGCCCTGTCCAGCCTGTTGCTGCCGTCGGCAGCCGCCACCCGCTGCATCGCCTTCGACGGGGCGCAGCCGGTGCTGCTGGGGGACTGGCGCGCACGCGTGCAGGCGCTGGCCGCCGTGCTGGCGCAGCGGCCCGAGGCACGCTGGCTGCTGATCCACGACAACACGCTGCACTTTGCCACCGGCCTGTTTGCGCTGCTGCACAGCGGCAAGCAGGTGGTGCTGCCGCCGAACGCCCAGCCCGGCACCCTGGCCGACCTCGCGGCGGAAGCCGATGCCCTGCTCGGTGAAGGCACAGGCCCCCTGCCGGCGCTGGCCATCGACGGCCATGCCGCGGCCACGACCGCATTGCTGCCCTTCGACAGCCATGCCGCCACCCTCACGGTGCTCACCTCCGGCAGTACCGGCGCGCCGAAACGCATCCGCAAGCCACTGGCCTGCTTCGAGGCCGAGATCGCCGTGCTCGAGGCACAGTGGGGCCAGCGTCTCGGCGAGGCCCACGTACTGGCCACCGTCTCGCACCAGCACATCTACGGCCTGCTGTTCCGGCTGCTGTGGCCGCTGGCGGCCGGGCGCGCCTTCTGCGCCACCACCTTCCAGTTCCCCGAGCCGCTGTATGCCGCGCTGCAGGCCGCGCCCTGCGCCGTGCTGGTGTCCAGCCCCTCGCAGCTGAAGCGCTTTCCCGCGGCGCTGGACCTTGCCGCAGTGGCCACGCAAACCCGCGCGGTGTTTTCCTCCGGCGGACCGCTGCCGCATGAGGCGGCGCTGGACTGGGCGGCACGCCTGGGCCAGGCCCCGATCGAGGTGCTCGGCAGCAGCGAAACCGGTGGCGTAGCATGGCGACAACAAACAGCAGGGCGGCAACAAACCGCCCCCACGGATGACACACCCTGGCAGGCCTTCGCACCGGTGCAGCTGTCACTGGACGCCACCGGCTGCCTCGCGGTGCAGTCGCCGTTCACCGGGCTCGCCACCCCCTTCGTGATGGGCGACCGTGCCCGCCTGCTGGGTGACGGCCGGTTCGTGCTGCTGGGGCGTGCCGACACCCTCGTCAAGGTTGAGGAAAAACGCGTCTCGCTGACCGCGATGGAACAGGACCTGCTGCGCTCGCCGTGGGTGGCGGAAGCGCGCGTGGTGCCGCTGCCGGACAATGCCAACCGCCTCGGCGCGGTGGTGGTGCCCAGCCCGGCCGGCCAGGCCGCCCTCGCCCGTGACGGCCGCCGCGCCGTGGGCGAGGCCCTGCGCACGCACCTGCTGGCGCATGTCGAACGCGTGCTGCTGCCGCGCAAGTGGCGTTTCGTCGATGCGCTGCCGCAGGATGCCCAGGGCAAGACCCGGCTGGCCGACCTGCAGGCGCTGTTCACGGCGGACGGCACGCCCTGGATGCAGCTGCTGCACGACAGCCACGACGAGCGCCGGCTGCAGGTCATCCCGCAGCCGGCGCATTTCACGGGCCATTTCCCCGGCCTGCCGATCCTGCCCGGCGTGCAGCAGTTCGACTGGGCGGTACGCGCCTGCGCGCCCTGGCACGACCTGCGCCGCTTCAGCGGCATCCGCAAGCTGAAGTTCAGCGCACCGGTGCTGCCGGGCCAGGTGCTCACCCTGCAGCTGCAGCGGCAGCCCGACGGCAGCGTGCAGTTCCACTACACCTGCGAGGGGCGCCCGCTGTCGTCGGGCACCATCGTGTTCGGGGGTGGCGCATGAGCATCCGGCCCTGCCTGCTGGTGCCGGTGTACAACCACGGCAGCCTGCTGGCGGCCACCTTCAGCCGCCTGCGCCGCCACGGCCTGCCCTGCCTGGTCGTCGACGACGGCAGCGATGCCGCCACGGCAGCCGCCATCGATGCGCTGGCCGCGCGCGAACCGTCGGTGACGGTGTTCCGCCTGCCGCAGAACCGCGGCAAGGGCGTCGCCGTGCTGCACGGCATCGCCCAGGCGGCACGCCTGGGCTACACGCACGCCCTGCAGGTGGACGCCGACGGCCAGCACGATGCCGATGACATCCCCGCACTGCTGGCACTTGCCGAACGCGAGCCGCAGGCCCTGGTCAGCGGCTGGCCGCAGTACGGCGACGACATGCCGCGAGCGCGCCGCTACGGCCGCTGGGTGACGCACGTGTGGGTGTGGGTCGAGACCCTGTCGTTCAGCATCAAGGATTCGATGTGCGGCTTCCGCGTCTACCCGGTGGCGGCCACCCAGGCGCTGGCGCAACGGGTGCGCATCGGGGCGCGCATGAATTTCGATACCGACATCCTGGTGCGCCTGTACTGGGAAGGCGTGCCGGTGCGCTTCGTGAAGACGCGCGTGCACTACCCGCCCGACGGCATCAGCCATTTCGACGTGCTGCGCGACAATGTGCGCATCTCGCTGATGCACACGAAACTGGTGGCCGGCATGCTGTGGCGGCTGCCGCGCCTGCTGGCACGCCGCTGGCAGGCCGGCCACCCGCCGACCCACTGGTCGCAGCAGCGCGAACGCGGCAGCTACTGGGGCATGCGTTTCAGCATCGGCTGCTACCGCCTGTTCGGCCGCCGCGCGATGAATGCCCTGCTGGTGCTGATCGTCAGCTATTTCTTCCTCACGCACCGCGCGGCACGCGCCGCCTCGCGGCAGTACCTGCAGCGGCTGGGCGAGGCCGGCTACGAACCGACGGCCCGGCACTGCTTCCGCCATTTCCTGGCCTTCGGCGCGTCGATCGTCGACCGCCTGGCGGTGTGGAGCGGCGAGATCCGCCGCAGCGACATGGACTTCAGCGTGCGCGAGGTGCTGCTGGCCCAGGCCCGCAGCGGCCGTGGCGGCGTGCTGCTGACCTCGCACCTGGGCTGCGTGGAGATCTGCCGCGGCGTGGCCGACAACACCAGCATCCGGCTGAGCATCCTGGTGTTCAGTGCGCATGCGCAGCAGATCAACCGCGCCCTGAAGGCCGCCAACCCGGATGCCGACCTCGAGCTGATCCCGATCGACCGCATCGGCCCGGATACCGCCATCTTGCTGCAGGAGCGCATCGACCGCGGCGAATTCGTCGCCATCGCCGCCGACCGCACCTCGCCCACCGCCGCGCACCGGGTCAGCCGGGTGCCGTTCCTCGGTTTCCCGGCCGCTTTCCCGCAGGGGCCGTACATCCTGGCGGCGCTGCTCGACTGCCCGGTGTACCTGCTGTTTGCCCTGAAGCAGCACGGCCAGTACCGCGTGTCGCTGGAACCCTTTGCCGAACGCCTGCCGCTGCCGCGGCGCGAACGCACCGTGTTGCTGGACCAGTACGCGGCCCGTTATGCCGAGCGGCTGGCGGCCCACTGTCGCCGGGCCCCCTATCAATGGTTTAATTTCTACGATTTCTGGCAGGATACTGCCCCTCCCATCCCAACCAGCCGTACTGAGTCCCCATGAGCACTGCACCCGTCACCCTGGGCCTGGGCCCGCTTCGCATCGAAGACATCGTCGACATCGCCTTCCGCCGCCGCCCGGTGGCCCTGTCGGGGGATGCCGCATTCCGCGCCCGCATCGACCGCGGCGTGGCGTTCCTCGATGCCCTGTTGAAGGAAGACGGCGTGATCTACGGCGTCACCACCGGCTACGGGGATTCCTGCACCGTGCGCATCCCGCCGCACCTGGTGCAGGAGCTGCCGCTGCATTTGTCGCGTTTCCACGGCTGCGGGCTGGGCGACGTGCTGGCCCCGGAAGCCGGCCGTGCCGTGCTGGCGGCCCGCCTGGTGTCGCTCACGCAGGGCTATTCCGGCGTCAGCTGGGGCCTGCTGGCGCAGCTGGAGCAGTTCATCAACCGCGACCTCGTGCCGGTGATCCCGCAGGAAGGCTCGGTCGGCGCCAGCGGCGACCTCACCCCGCTGTCGTATGTCGCCGCCACCCTGATGGGCGAGCGCGAGGTATTCCACGGCGGGGCACGCAAGCCGGCCGCCGAGGCACTGGCCGCCGCCGGCCTCACGCCGATCGGCCTGCGCCCGAAGGAAGGCCTGGCCCTGATGAATGGCACCGCGGTGATGACCGCACTGGCCTGCCTGGCCTACGCACGCGCCGACTACCTGGCGCAACTCGCCGCGCGCATCACCGCGATGATGTCGGTGGCGCTCGACGGCAATGCCAACCATTTCGACGCCAAGCTGTTCTCGGTGAAACCGCACCCCGGCCAGGCCGCCGTGGCCGGCTGGATCCGCGGCGACCTGCCGGCCAATGTGGTGGCACGCAACTCCAGCCGCCTGCAGGACCGCTACTCGATCCGCTGCGCGCCGCACATCATCGGCGTGCTGGTCGATGCCCTGCCATGGCTGCGCCAGTTCATCGAGAACGAGCTCAACAGCGCCAACGACAACCCCATCATCGACGGTGAGGGCGAGCACGTGCTGCACGGCGGCCATTTCTACGGCGGCCACATCGCCTTTGCGATGGATTCGCTGAAAAACGCCGTGGCCAACATCGCCGACCTGCTCGACCGCCAGATGGCCCTGTTGATGGACCCGAAATTCAACCACGGCCTGCCGGCGAATGCCTCCGGCGCACCGGCCGACCGCGCCATGATCAACCACGGCTTCAAGGCCGTGCAGATCGGCACCAGTGCCTGGACTGCCGAAGCGCTCAAGCTGACCATGCCGGCCTCGGTGTTCTCGCGCTCGACCGAATGCCACAACCAGGACAAGGTCAGCATGGGCACCATCGCCGCGCGCGACTGCCTGCGCGTGCTGGAGCTGACCGAGCAGGTGGCCGCCGCCAGCCTGCTGGCCGCCACCCAGGGCCTGGAGCTGCGCGTGCGCCAGGGCGCGTTGCCCGGCGAGGCGCTGCCGCCGGCGCTCGCTGCCATGCAGGCCGCCGTGCGCCGCTTCTGCCCCTTCCTCGAGGAAGACCGCCCGCTGGAGGCCACCCTGCGCGAGACCCTGGTGCGCATCCGCGAGCGCGAATGGGCCCTGTACCGCTGATGAACGCCCTGTCCGCCACGGTCGAACTCGACATCCCCTTCTACGATGTCGACAGCCTGCGCATCGCCTGGCACGGCCACTACCTGAAGTATTTCGAGCGTGCGCGCTGCGCGCTGCTCGACCGCCTCGACTACAACTACCTGGCGATGGAAGCCTCCGGCTACCTGTGGCCGGTGGTGGATTGCCGCGTGAAGTACATCCGCCCGCTGCATTTCCAGCAACGGGTGCTGGTGGAGGCGCGCCTCGCCGAATACGAGAACCGCCTGAAGATCGACTACACCGTGCGCGACGGCGCCAGTGGCGAGACGCTCACGCGCGGCCACTCGATCCAGGTGGCCGTCGACATCGCCACGCGCGAGATGTGCTATGTCTCGCCGCCGGTACTGCTGGAGAAGGTCCGATGCGCCGCCGGCTGAGCCTGCTGCTGTTCGTGCTGCTGTCGCCGCTGGCCGCTGCCACGCCGGCACCCGACGATCTGCTCGCCACCGTCAGCGCGCGCCTGGCCCGCAGCCCGGTGGTGCGTGCCGATGTGCTGCAGCTGAAGACCCTGGCCATCCTGAGCAAGCCGATCCGCTCCGAAGGCCGCCTGCTGTTCTCGCGCGAGCACGGCCTGTACTGGGCCCTGCAACAGCCGTTCCCCAGTGAAACCCTGGTCACGCCGCGGGCGCTGGTACAGGTCACCGATGGCCAGCGCCGCGTACTGGCCACGGCGCAGCAGCCGGCGCTGGCGGCGATCACGGCGGTATTCTTCCCGGTGCTGGCCGGCGACCTCGTCGCCCTGCAGGATGCCTTCGAGCTGTCGCTGCAGGGCACCACGCAGCAATGGGCACTCACGCTGGTGCCGCGGCAGGAGCCGCTCAACCGCTTCATCAGCAGCCTGCTGCTGTCCGGTGGCGATGACCTCGAGCGCATCCGGATCACCGACCGCAACGGCGATGTCACCGACATGCAGTTCAGCGGCGTACGGCGCGAGCCGGCCAGTCTCGATGCCGAGGAGCAGGCACACTTTGCCCTGGAGTAGGTCCATCGCCCTCGCGCTGTGGTTGCTGCTGATGGCCGTAGCCACCGGCGTGTTGTGGCCGCAGGGACGCGGCCTGCCGCTGGAAACCAATGTGCTGGCCCTGCTGCCGGCCGCCGAGCAGGATCCGGTCGCCGCCCACGCCACCACGCAGGCCAACGAGGCCCTGGCGCGCCAGCACCTGCTGCTGGTGGGTGCCGATACACCGGCCGCCGCCATCGCCGCCGCCACCCCGCTGCTGCAGGCCCTGCAGCACAGCACCGCGTTTGCCGGCGTGCAGGCGCGCATCGACAGCCAGCGCGGCGAGGCCCTGGCCCGCTTCTACAACCCCTACCGCAACGGCCTGCTGTCGCCGCCACTGCAGGCCGCGCTGCAGGACGGCGCCCATGCCCGCATCACGCAGCACGCCCTGGAAACCCTGCACAGCCCCGGCAGCGCGGTCAGCTCCAACCTGCTGCGGCACGACCCGCTGCTGCTATTCAGCGATTTCCTCGGTGCACTGGGCAACCAGGCGCCGGCCGTGTACATCGACAGCGGCTACGCCTTCGCCCGCCACGACGGCCGCCACTACCTGCTGGCCGTGCTGGAGCTGCCGGGTTCGCCGTTCGCACTGCCGGTGCAGCAGCGGGTGCTACCGGTGCTGGATGCCGCGCTGGCGGCAGCGCGCGCACAATCGCCGCAGGCCGACATCCTCGACACCGGCGTACTGCGCTTTGCGGCAGCCGGCGTCGATTCGGCGCGCCAGGAGATCTCCACCATCGGGCTGGGCTCGATGGCCGGCGTGCTGCTGCTGTTCCTGTGGGTATTCCGCTCCCCCACGCCGCTGCTGCTGACCCTGCTGCCGCTGGCCTGCGGGTTTGCCGTGGCGCTGGCGGCCTGCCTGCTGGCATTCGGCCGCGTGCACCTGATGACCCTGGTGTTCGGCACCAGCCTGATCGGGCTGGCGGTGGACTACAGCCTGCATTTCTTCGTCGACCGGCAGGCCAGTGCCGTGGGCTGGCAGGCCGGTGACACCCTGCGCCGCATCGGGCCGGGGCTGGTGCTGGGCCTGCTGACCAGCACCGCCGGCTTCGGTGCGCTGTGCCTGGCCCCCTTCCCCGGCATGCAGCAGATGGCGCTGTTCTGCAGTACCGGCCTGTTCACCGCCTTCCTCACGGTGACCGGCGTGCTCCCGCTGCTGGTGCGCCGCCCGCGCACAGCGGATCCCCTGGCGGGCCTGGCGCTGGCCAGCCGCCTGCTGGCGCTGTGGCAAAGCCGCCTGCCGACCGGGCTGGTGCTGGCCGCCATGGTCCTGTATGCCGCCGGTGGCCTCGCCCGCCTGCACACCAATGACGACATCCGCCTGCTGCAGGGCAAGCCGCCGGCACTGGTCGCCACCGAGCAGCGGGCACGCACCATCACCGGGCAGCAGGGCGGCGGCCAGTTCCTGCTGGTGGAAGGCGACACCCCCGAACAGATGCTGCAACACAGCGAAGCGGTGCTCACGGCCCTGCAGGCGCATGCCGCCGCCGGCACGCTGGCCGGCTTCGACAGCATCAGCCGCTGGCTGCCCTCGCAGGCCCGGCAACAGGCCACCGCCAGCGGGCTGGCGGCGCTGGCAGCCAGCCCGGCTGCGGCCGAGTATGCCGCCGGGCTCGGCCTCGACCCGCTGCTGCTGGCCCAGTACGCACGCCCGACCCCCGTACTGCTGCCGGCGGCCTGGCTCGCGGATGCGGTTTCCTTGCCGTGGCGCAAACTCTGGCTGGGCGAAACCGGGCGCGGTTACGCTACCATGGTGCCCCTGCACGGTGTGCGCGATGCGGCTCCGCTGCAGGCGCTGGCCCGACAATACCCCGGAGTACGCTGGGTGGACCCCGTGTCCGACATCTCGCAGCTGCTGACCACCTACCGCGAACGCGCCTCCGGCATCGTGCTGGCCGCCTACGGCCTGGTGTTTGCCGGCCTTGCGCTGCGCTACCGGCCGCGCCGCGCGCTGCGGGCCCTGCTGCCGGCGGCGCTGGCGGCCAGCGTGGCACTGGCCAGCGTCGGCTGGCTGGGCGAACCGCTGACCGTCTTCCACCTGCTGGCTCTGCTGCTGGTGCTGGGCTTCGGCATCGATTACAGCCTGTTCCTGGTGGAAAGCCGCGAGCACCCGCAGGCCACCATGCTGGCCGTGGTGCTGTCGGCACTGACCACCCTGCTGTCCTTCGGCCTTCTGGCCCTGAGCAATACGCCGGCAATCCATGCCTTTGGCATCGTCGTACTGACCGGCATTACCGTCGCGCTGGTGTTTGCACCGCTGGCACGGCCCACCCCCCTGGAGGTTTGACATGAGTATTCCCGCTACCGTCGATGTACTGGTTATCGGAGCCGGCCCATCCGGCGCCATCGCTGCCGCCCTGCTGGTGCAGAAAGGCCATTCGGTGCTGGTGCTGGAAAAGGAACAGTTCCCGCGCTTCTCGATCGGCGAGAGCCTGCTGCCGCAGTGCATGGCCTTCATCGAGGAAGCCGGCATGCTGGAGGCCGTCAAGGCCGGCGATTTCCAGTTCAAGAACGGCGCGGCTTTCCTCTACCGCGACCAGTACACCGATTTCAATTTCACCGAGAAGTTTTCAGCCGGCCACGGCACCACCTTCCAGGTGCAGCGCGCCCGTTTCGACAAGATCCTGGCCGATGAGGCCGCACGCTTCGGTGCCGATGTGCGCTACCAGCACGAGATCACCGCCGTCGACACCCGTGGCGAATGCCCCGCGGTGACCTGCCGCACGCCGACCGGCGAGACGGCCACCATCCGCCCGAAATTCCTGCTCGACGGCAGCGGCTTCGGCCGCGTGCTGCCGCGCCTGCTGAAACTCGACCGGCCGTCGTCGTTCCCGGTGCGCCAGGCAGTGTTCACCCACGTGCGCGACAACATCGATGCCGACTGGTTCGACCGCCAGAAGATCCTCGTCACCGTGCACCCGCAGCACCGCGATGTCTGGTACTGGAGCATCGCGTTTGCCAACGGCACGATGTCGCTGGGCGTGGTGGCCCGCGAGGAGTTCTTCAACGCCTACCAGGGTACGGCCGAGGAAGTCCTGATGCAGGTCGTGCGCGAGGAGCCGCGCCTGAGCGCGCTGCTGGCCAAGGCCGAGGTGATCCAGCCCGGCCGCCGCATCACCGGCTATTCGGCCAGTGTTTCCAGCCTGCACGGCCCGGGCTTTGCACTGCTCGGCAATGCCGGCGAGTTCCTCGACCCGGTATTCTCGTCGGGCGTCACGGTGGCGATGAAATCGGCCAGCATGGCGGCCCGCCTGCTCGACCGCCAGCTGCGCGGTGGCAGCGTCGACTGGGAGAACGAATTCTCGGTGCCGCTGAAAAAAGGCGTCGATGCCTTCCGCACCTTCGTCACCGGCTGGTATGACCTGCGCTTCCAGCACGTGATCTTCCACCACACGCAGCTGGCGAAGGTGAAGAGCATGATCAGCTCGATCCTCGCCGGCTATGCCTGGGACGAGGCCAACCCCTATGTGAAGGACAGCGAACGCCGCCTCAATGTGCTGGCCGAGATCTGCACGGCCGACAACCCGGCATGAGGCTGTTCGCCGGCCTGCTGTTGCTGCTGGCCCTGGCGGCCTGCCGCTCGCTGCCCGCGCCGTTGCCACCGCTGCCGCTGCTGCCGCCGCAGGCCCTCGGCAACAGTCTGGCCTTCACGCAGAAGGTCAGTGGCGGCAGTGGCACGCAGCACGATGTGATGCTGGTGCAGGCCGAGGTCGATACCGCGCGGCTGGCAATGGCCGGCAGCACCGCGACCGGCCAGGTGCTGTTCCGGCTGCAGCTCACGGCAGCCGGCCTGCAGGCCGAGCGTGCCGCCTGGGCCCCGGCAGCCATCGACCCGGCCCGCATCCTGGCCGATTGCCAGCTGGCCTTCTGGCCGCTGGATGCCATCCGCACCGCCTTGCCGGCCGGCTACCGGCTGGATGAGGCAGCCGACGGCCTGTCGCGCACGCTGTGGTACGGCGATGAGCGTATCAGCAGCATCCGCTACGGTGCGCGCGATCGCTGGTCGCAGCCGGTACAATTCACCCAGCACCGCTGGCGCTACCAGCTGACGATAGAAACCCTGTCCGCCGAACCCCTATGAGCACACCGCGACCGCGCGTCACCCTGTCAGCCCCCGGCCTGCTCAATGCACTGGGCAATGACCGCCACGAGGTACTGGCCAACCTGCTGGCCGGCCACGCCCCCGGCCTGCAGCACGAAAGCGGCTGGGTGCCCGGCCAGGTGCTGCCGGTCGGGCGCGTGACTGCCGCGCTGCCGGCGATTGGCCGCGAGTTCGCCGGTTTCGACTGCCGCAACAACCGCCTACTGCTGGCCGCACTGCAGCAGATCGGTGACACCCTCGACGGCGCCATCGCCCGCTACGGCCGCGATCGCATCGCGGTGGTGATCGGCTCCAGCACCTCGGGCATCGGCGAAGGCGAGGAGGCACTGCGCGCGCGGGCCGCCAGCGGCCACTGGCCGGCGACCTACCACTACCGCCAGCAGGAAATCGGCACGGCGGCCGAGTTCGTCGCCCGCAGCCTGGGCCTGCCCGGCATCGCCTACACCGTATCCACCGCCTGCTCCTCCAGCGCCAAGGCGCTCGGTGCGGCGCGCAACCTGATCGCCCTCGGCCTGTGCGATGCGGTGATCTGCGGCGGCGCCGACTCGCTGTGCCGCCTGACCCTGAACGGCTTCACCGCACTCGAATCGGTTTCGCCGGCGGTCTGCGAGCCGTTTGCCGCCGGCCGCGACGGCATCACCATCGGCGAGGCGGCCGCCTTGTTCGTGATGGAACGCGGCGAACACGGCACACTGCTGGCCGGTGTCGGCGAATCGGCCGATGCCCACCACATTTCCGCACCGCACCCCGACGGCCTGGGCGCCGAGGCCGCGATGCGCGCGGCCCTGGCCGATGCCGGTCTGGCACCGGAAGCCATCGACTACATCAACCTGCACGGCACCGCGACCCCGCTCAACGATGCGATGGAAAGCCAGGCGGTCTACCGCGTGTTCGGCGACCGCGTGCCCGCCAGCTCGACCAAGCCGCTGACCGGCCACACGCTCGGCGCAGCCGGGGCCAGCGAGGCGGCCCTGTGCTGGCTGCTGCTGTCGGAGGCCAACCGCACGCGCTGCCTGCCGGCCCAGCGCAACCAGCGCCCACCCGATGCGGCACTGGCACCGATCCGCCTGCTGCACGGCGCGGCCTGCCTGCCCGACCGCCCCGTGCTGCGTGCGCTCAGCAACTCGTTTGCCTTCGGCGGCAGCAATGCCGCACTGGTGCTGGAGCACCACGCATGAGCCTGCCGGCACCGGAAACCCTGCTGCCGCACCGCGCGCCGATGGTGCTGCTGGAACGCGTGCTGCACTGCGATGACGACGGTGCCGCCGCCGGGCTCACCATCGGCCCCGACTCGCCGTTTTTCGATGCCGCCCTGGGTGGTGTGCCGGCCTGGGTGGGCCTGGAATACATGGCACAGGCCATCGCCCTGTGGTCCGGGCACCAGCGCCTGCAACGCGGCCTGGCCGTGCAGCCGGCCTTCCTGCTCGGCACCCGGCACTTCGATTGCAATGTCAGCGCCTTCCCGCCGGGCAGCACCCTGCAGGTGACGGCCCGCTGCGTTTACACCGATAATGAAGGCATCGGCGCCTTTGACTGCCGCATCGAAGCCGGCGGCCTGCTGGCCACGGCGCAGATCAAGGCCTTCCGCCCCGACAACCCACAGGACTTTGCAAGGCAGCCCGCATGACCCGTACCGCCTTAGTCACCGGATCCAGCCGCGGCATCGGCAAGGCCATTGCCCTGCGGCTCGCCCGCAACGGCTTTGACATCGCCGTGCACTGCGTGCGCGGTGCCGATGCCGCACACGCCACCGCGCAGGAGATTCGCGCACTGGGCCGCCAGGCCCGCGTGCTGCAGTTCGACATCGCCGACCGCGCGCAAACCCTCGCGGCACTGGAAACCGACATGGCGGCACACGGCGCCTACTACGGCGTGGTGTGCAATGCCGGGCTGACCCGTGACAACGCCTTCCCCGCCATCAGCGGCGACGACTGGGACACCGTGCTGCACACCAACCTCGACGGTTTCTACAATGTGCTGAACCCGGTGGTGATGCCGATGATCCGCCTGCGCGACGGCGGCCGCATCGTCACGCTGTCCTCGGTGTCCGGCATCATGGGCAACCGCGGCCAAGTCAACTACAGCGCGGCGAAAGCCGGCCTGATCGGCGCCAGCAAGGCCCTGGCGCTGGAGCTGGCCAAGCGCCGCATCACGGTGAACTGCGTGGCGCCGGGCCTGATCGAGACCGACATGGTCGAGGCCCTGCCCACCGACATGATCGAGAAGATGATCCCGCTGCAGCGCATGGGCACCGCCGATGAAGTCGCCGGCCTGGTGGCCTACCTGTTTTCCGACGAGGCGGCCTATGTGACGCGGCAGGTGATCTCCATCAACGGCGGGCTGGCCTGATGAAACGGGTGGTCGTCACCGGCATGGCCGGCATCACCTCGCTGGGGCATGACTGGCCCAGCATCGAGGCCCGCCTGCGTGCACACCGCAATGCCATCCGCCGCATGCCCGAATGGGACGCCATCGAAGGCCTGCTGACCCGGCTCGGCGGCCCGGTCGATGATTTCGTGAAGCCTGCGCACTACACCCGCAAGCAGACCCGCAGCATGGGCCGCGTGGCCCTGCTGGCCACGCGCGCCACCGAACTCGCGCTGGCCGATGCCGGCCTGCTCGGCGACCCCATCATCAGCGACGGCCGCATGGGCATCAGCTACGGCAGCTGCAACGGCAGCACGGCCGCCATCGCCGATTTCGGCCGCCTGCTGCTGAACAAGAACACGCAGTCGATGACCGCCACCACCTATGTCGAGATGATGAGCCATACCGCCGCGGTGAACACCGGCCTGTTCTTCGGCCTCAAGGGCCGCATCATCCCCACCACCAGCGCCTGCACCTCGGGCAGCATGGGCATCGGCTATGCCTACGAGGCCATCCGCTTCGGCCGCCAGGCGATGATGGTGGCCGGCGGCGCCGAGGAATTGTGCGTATCGCAGGCTGCCGTGTTCGATACCCTGTTCGCCACCAGCCAGCAAAACGATGCACCGCACACCACACCGCGCCCCTTCGACGCCCGGCGTGACGGCCTGGTGCTGGGCGAGGGCGGCTGCAGCCTGATCCTCGAGGAACTCGGCCACGCCCAGGCACGCGGGGCACGCATTTATGCCGAGATCAGCGGCTTTGCCTGCAATTCCGACGGTGCCCACATCACGCAGCCCACCGCCGCCACCATGCAGGTGGTGATGCAGCAGGCACTGGCCGATGCCGGCATCCCGGCCGATGCCATCGGCTATGTCAGCGCACACGGCACTGGCACCGAGCACGGCGACATCGCCGAAACCACCGCGACCCATGCCGTGTTCGGTCCCCGGGTCCCGATCAGCTCGCTGAAGAGCTACACCGGCCACACCCTCGGCGCCTGCGGCGCCATCGAGGCCTGGCTGTCGATCGAGATGCTGCGCCACGGTTGGTACCATCCCACCATCAACCTCGACACGGTCGACCCGCGCTGCGGCGAACTCGACTACATCACCGGCGACGGCCGCGTGATGGACAACGCATACGTGATGAGCAACAACTTTGCCTTCGGGGGCATCAACACGTCGCTGGTATTCCGCCGCTGGGCCTGACACGGCCCCGCCCTGCCGCGACACCACACGACAGGAGACGGGCATGAAACTGCTGCTGGCCTTGGTCACCCTGCTGGGCACTGCCTGGCTCACCGGCTGCGAACGCAGTACGGCACCGGCCACCCCGGCGGCCACCGGCCCCGCTGCGGTGACACAGCCGTTTGGCGGCAGCATCCGTCCCAGCGTGCGCGATTCCGAACCGGAATTCACCGCCGAACCGCAGGCCCCGGCCAATGCCCCCAACATCGTCATCGTGCTGGCTGACGATGTCGGCTATGCCGATGTCGCCCCGTTCGGCAGCGAGATCCGCACACCGACCCTGCAGAAAATCGCCGACACCGGCCTGCGCTACAGCCACTTCACCGTCACTGCGATGTGCTCACCGACGCGCGCGGCGATGCTCACCGGCCTGAACCAGCACGCCGTCGGCGTAGGCTGGGTGTCGGAATGGGATTTCGGCTACCCCGGCTACCGCGGCGAGATGCCGGCCGGCACCGATACGCTGCCGAAGATCCTGCAGCGCCACGGCTACAGCACCCTGATGGTCGGCAAGTGGCACCTGACCAATGCCAACCACCGCTCCAGCGTCGGCCCCTTCAGCAGCTGGCCGACACAGAACGGCTTCGACCGCTACTGGGGTTTCCTCGATGGCGAGGCCAGCCAGTGGCTGCCGCATGCACTGGTAGCCGGCAACGAGTTCATCGACTACCCGAAAGACGGCTCGTTCTACCTGCCCGATGCGATGACCGACCGCGCCATCGCCATGCTGCGTGACCTGCGCGCGCAGCACCCGCAACGGCCCTTCCTGCTGTATTTCTCCACCGGTGCCGCGCATGCCCCGCACCACAGCAAGCCGGAAGACATCGCGCGCTACCACGGCCTGTATGCCAGGGGCTGGGATGCCGTGCGTGCCGAACGCCTCGAACGCCAGAAGGCCAGCGGCCTGCTGCCCGCGCAAACGCGGCTGGCACGCTACAACGAGGGCGTGCAGCCCTGGCAGGCGCTGACCCCGGAACAACAGCAGGCCTATGCCCGCTTCCAGGAAAACTACGCCGGTTTCGTCGACAACCTCGACCAGAACATCGGCCGCCTGGTGCAGTACCTGCAGGACAGTGGCCAGTGGGACAACACGCTATTCATCTTCCTGTCCGACAACGGCTCCAGCCGCGAGGTCGGCGTCGAGGGTGACGCGAACGCGCTGCGCTTCTTCCACCGCCGGCCGGCCAGCACCGCCGACAACCTGCCGGCACTCGACCGCCTCGGTGATGCCAGCACCCACCCGCATTACCCGCACGGCTGGGCACAGGCCAGCAACACGCCCTTTGCCGAAGGCAAGCGCTCCACCCACGAAGGCGGCGTGCGCGTGCCGATGATCGTGTCGTGGCCGCGCGGCATCACGCAGCCGGGCACCCGCCACCAGTTCCACCACATCACCGACATCGCACCGACCGTGCTCGACATCCTCGGCCTCGACCCGGCCAGTGCCGGCAACCGCCCGATGCACGGCACCAGCATGCGCTACAGCTTCAATGCCCCGGATGCCGCCCCGCAGCGCCGGCAGCAGTACTACGAAATCGAGGGCAGCCGCGGCTATGTCGACGGCGACTGGAAGATCGTCGCGCACCGTGCCGAGGACCAGGCTTTCGATGCCGCACCCTGGCAGCTGTACAACCTGCGCGAGGACCCTGCCGAAACCACCGACCTGGCGGCCGCCCATCCCGACAAGGTGCAGGCCCTGGCCGCACTGTGGCAACGCGATGCCGAGGCCAACCAGGTGCTGCCGCTGATCGATGTGCCGCTGCTGCGGCGCCCGCTGCTGTCACGCCTGTGGCGCGACGGTGCCACCCCGATGCAGTTCCACTACGAAGCCGGCCTGCCGACCATCCCGCGCTTCAAGGGCCCGATCCTGCCGAACCGTTCCTACACCATCACGGCGAAGGTGCACCGCGACGACACCAGCCAGCAGGGCGTGCTGATCGCGCTCGGTGACCGCTACTCGGGCTTTACCTTCTTCATCCAGGACAACCGCCTGCACTTCGAGCAGAACGTCGCGCACAGCGTGATGCGGATTGCATCGGACGAGCCCTTGCCCGCCGGCGAACTCACGCTGGAGTTCCGCTTCGACAAGGTCAACACGGCGCTGGGTGCGGTGAAGGGCCTGTTCGGCAAGGGCAGCGTGGACCCGCTGGATGTGCTCGGCGGCACCGGCTCGCTGCGGGTGAACGGCAAACCGGCCGGCAAGGCCGAACTGCCCTACCCGGTATTTGCGGTGTGGGAAGGCTTCGACATCGGCGCCGACCGCATCACGCCGGTATCACCGCGCTATGCATCGCCGTTTGCCTTCAGCGGCACACTGCACAGCGTGGACGTGACACTGGACTGAAACGCCACCCTCAGGGCGGGAAACCGTCGAGCACTTCGTTGATTTCGCGGTTGAACTGCTCCTGCGGCTTGCCGGTATCACCCAGCACGGCATTCGCCGTCACGCGCCACACCGGGCGGTCGAGGTGCATGTCGAACATGTTGATGACGAGGGTTTCCTGCAGCTTGTCGGCAACCGGCGGCTTGCGCCGGTCTTCGATCATCCGGCCATCGGGACCCATCACCGGCTGCAGCTCGAGGCGCACCGTCTCGGCATTGAAGGCATATTGCAGGTCGATGTCGGGGTGATCTTCCTGGTATTGGAAGCCCTTCAGCTCCATCGCGCAGCGGAAGGCCGTCTCCAGCTGCTGGCGCATGGCGGCATGCGGGCTGTTGAAGCGCCCGCAGCTGACGCGGAACGTGCGGTAATGGCGGAAGTCGACCTGCTTGGCATAAATCACGTCTTTCTTGATGGCGCTGGCCTGCCCTGCTGCCGAGGCGGCGCCTTCCAGCTTGAAGCGCAATGACAGGTTGGTGCGGCTGTCGGCATGGCGCAAGGCCTCTTCCATGGTGATCTTGCCTTCCACCACCAGGTTGTACAGCGCATCATCCAGGGTCTGGCAGCCGACTTCGGCAGACTGGATCATGGCTTCCTTGAGTTTTTCCAGCTTGCCGGTGCGCAGCAGTTCGGAAATGTACGGCGTGACCAGCATGATCTCCACCGCCGGCACGCGCTTGCCGTCGGTGCCGAATGCCAAGCGCTGCGACACCACCGCGCGCAGGTGCATCGACAGGTCCTGCAGGATCTGTGCATGCGCCGTGTCCGGGAAGAAGTTCAGGATGCGGTCGATGGCCTGGTTGGCGTTGTTCGCGTGCAGCGTGCTCAGGCAGAGGTGGCCGGTTTCGGCATAGGCCAGCGCATGCTTCATGGTTTCCATATCGCGCACTTCGCCGATCATGATGACATCCGGCGCCTCGCGCATGGCGTTCTTCAGCGCCACGCTGTAGGACTCGGTATCCAGCCCCACCTCGCGCTGGCTCATCAGCGAGCGCCGGTGGTTGTGCACGAACTCCACCGGGTCCTCGATGGTGAGGATATGGCCTTCGCGGTTGCCGTTGCGGTAATCCAGCATCGAGGCCAGAGTCGACGACTTGCCGGTACCGGTGCCACCCACCAACAGGATCAGCCCGCGGTCTTCCATCACCAGTTTTTCCAGGATGGGCGGCAGGTTGAGGTCGGCCAGGTTGGGGATGCGGCCGTTGATGTGGCGTGCCACCAGTGCCGGCTCGCTCTTCTGCCGGAACAGGTTGAGGCGGAAGCGGCCGAGGTTGCGGATCTGCAGCGACATGTTCAGCTCGCGCGTGGCCTCGAAGGTCTTGCGCTGGTCTTCGTTGAGCACCGAATAGCAGAGCTGGTGGGCCTTCTGCGAATCGAGCGGGCTGTCGTGCAGCGGGAAGAAACGGCCTTCGACCTTGATCAGCGGCGGCGAGCCGACCGACACGAACAGGTCGGAGGACTTGCGGGCCACCATGGTTTCAAGCAGTGCCGTGAGTTCGGGGCGTTCCATATCAATGCGTTCCTTGTGGCAGTGGCGCGCGCAGCACAGGTAAGTGCCTGCTTTATTATTTATTGGTCCGCTTGCTTCTTATTATGGCAGCGGCCTCCCAAGCATAGGCCACGATTGCGAACTTACCACACTGGGGCATTCGTGCACCACACTTGCATTGTAAGCAGTGCTTGCGCCCGGCTCAGTCCTGCCACAACAGGTCGCCGCACAGCACCAGCGCGCCGGGAACATGGGCATGCGCCAGTGCCATCGACAGCGTGACGCACAACTGGCCACCGGTAATCGACAGGTAGGGCTTGCTGACATGCACCGTGCCCGGCTCGCGCACGGCCTTGCGGAAATAATGCCGTCGCGACCAGACGGCCTGGCGGGCATCGTCCAGCGGTGCAAAGCGCGGGTCGACGGCCGCTGCGGCCTGCGGGGCCAGCAGGTTTCCGCCGTGCTGCATGCCGCGATGATCGAGCAGGTAGCAGCGCTCGACCTGTGGCAATGCCAGGAAGGGTTGCACCGCCTGCTGCGGCTCCATGCCGGCACGGACCTGCTGTGCCAGCGCCTGGAAGGCTTCGACATGGCGCTGCAGTTGCGCCTGGCCGCGCGGGCGTGCAGCGCTGTCATCGCAGCGTGCAAACAGCTGGCCGATGCCCTCATGCCGCAGGTCCACCGGCAACTGCGCGGCCGGACGGCCGAAGTAGTAGCCCTGCACGAAATCGGCATCGGCCTCCAGCGCGATCAGCGCCTGCGCTTCGGTTTCGATGCCTTCCACCAGCGCGAGGCTGCCGGCTTCATGGATCAGGCTGACCAGGCTCGGCATCACGCGGCTCAGCGTGCGGTTCTCCACCGCCTGCACGATGGTGCTGCGGTCGAGCTTGACGATCTGCGGCGCCATGCGCCAGATGCGCTCGAAATTGGAATGGCCGGCACCAAAATCGTCGATCGCAATCAGGCAGCCCATTTCCTTGTAGTAGTGCACGGCCTCGGCCAGCAGGCCTTCATCGCCGATCTGCCCTTCCAGGATTTCAACCACCACGCGGTGTGGCGGCATGCCGTGGCGCTGCAGCAGCTCGGCAAAAAAGGCGCCGTACTGCCGGCCGCCGGTCACCACGCCGGGATCGATGTTGAGGAACAGCCACGACAGGCCATCGTCCTGCATCATGAAATTGCGCAGGTGCAGGGTGCGGCAGAGGCGGTCGAGGAACACCGTTTCCTCGCGGTTGCCGGCCATGCCGAAAAACGCCGGTGGCGACAGCGCGCGGCCATCATCATGCTGTGGCCGCAGCAAGGCCTCGAACCCCACGGCACGCTGGTGGGCGAGGCTGTACACCGGCTGGAAATGGCTGCGCAGGCACAGCGCGCCCAGGTGGCCTGTCACGGCCTGCGTGGCGGGCGCGATGAAGCGGTCGATATCCTGCAGGTAGGCGTGTTCGGAAGGCAGTACAAACGGCGACTGCAAAGGCTCCGGCATGATCGGGCATTCCTCGTGGGCGGGATGGCTGGAGTGGTGTAGCAATTTGCGGGCCATGCCGGCAGCCGGTCACCGGTGCCATGGCCGCAGGGGCAGGATGCCGTGCGGCTGCTGCGGGGAGGACGCTTGCCGCGTGGCTGCCGGTTCAGCGGCTGTGCACGGGTGCTGCGGTGGCGGCAGACACTGCCAGTGGTTCGGCCGCCGTGCCGTCGGCAGCCAGCTGCAGGAACCGCGGCGCGGGCGCCGGCGCATCGGCCAGCAGCACGCAGGCCAGCGGGCGCCCGGGCAGCGCACGGCACAGCCAGGCCTGCACGGCGGCGGCCGGTGCGCAGCCGCCGTCACGCACGAACTGCAGGCGGCCGTCACGCGCCGTGAAACTGAAACCCTCCAGCGTGACGGCCAGGCCCTGGCCCACGGCCTTGATGTAGGCTTCCTTCAATGTCCAGGTATCGAAGAAACGCTGCCGGAAGGCCTCGCCCTGCACCTCGGCCAGCCAGGCCTGTTCGCGGTGGGAGAAGTAACGCTGCGCGAGCTTGTCGATGGCATTGTGGCGCGCCGTCCACTCGGTATCGACGCCCACCTCGCCGAGCCGGCTCACCGCCAGCACCAGCAGGCCGTGGCTGTGGCTGAGGT
>LAHR01000596.1_pt1 | contig 40529 bp, 44 predicted proteins | sample 329641 | NCBI WGS metagenome assembly LAHR01 (sample SAMN03275701, study PRJNA271635) | activated sludge metagenome | isolation source: Sample C-3 Sludge from acetogenic chamber (third chamber) of Anaerobic...
CTTCCGGCTCGACCGCTTCCGGCTCGATCGCTTCCGGCTCGATCGCTTCCGGCTCGGCCACCGGCTGGACCGTCGCAATGGCAGCGGGCGCTGCCATCACGGCATCGCCGGAAGCCAGCTGGTTCGCCTCGGCGATGCGGGCCTGCAGCCAAGCGGGGTCTACCGTCTGGCTGTTGCTGAATGCATCGACCATGCCCGGCGCCAGCGCCGTGACACGGGCCACCATGGCGCCACGGGCGTCGCTGTAGCCAACCGTACCGTCGATGACGCGGTTCAGCATGTTCTCGATGGACCAGGCCAGTTCACCCAGGTCCTTGGCGCCCACCATGCGGCCACTGCCCTTCAGCGTATGGTAGGCACGGCGCAGCTCGGTCAGCGCATCCTTGTCATCCGGATTCGCACGCCATTGCGGCAGGTACTCGTTGATGGTGGCAATGACTTCCTGGGCTTCCTCGATGAAGATCTCGAGGATTTCCGCATCGACTTCCTCGGGCGCAGCCGCCGTGACCCCTGCGACCAGGGGGACTGCGGTGTCATCGCCTGCCGCAGGCTGCATCACCGCCGGCGCTTCACCAGGCTCGGCCTCGACCGGCTCGGCCTCGACCGGCTCGGCTTCCACCGGCTCGACTTCCGTCAGCTCGACTTCCGTTAGCTCGGCTTCCGCCGGTTCGGCTTCGGCAATTTCTCCGGCCTCGAATCCGGCGGCATCGGCCGGCACTGCTTGCGGCGGGACTGCCGCCACCGGTTCCGCTGCGGTTTCTTCTTCGGCAACCAGGTCGGCCATGTCTTCGGGGGATTCCGCCGCCGCACCTTCGCCAGCCTGTTCCGCACGCAGGCGCACGGTCGCCAGCGTTTCTTCCAGGCGATCCAGCGGGTAGCCGAGGCGAGCGACGCTGTCGACACCGACATCGAGGATCAGTTCGACATAGTCATCGTGTTCTTCGGCCATGCGCTCGAGGTAGTACTCGACGCTGGTCAGGGCATCGGCCATGGCATCCAGGGTGGCAAAAGCGGGCTGTTCCCCCGCCTGCAGCAAATCACTCGCCACGAAACGCTGGCAGCTGGCAATGATGTGCGAGGCACGCGGCATGGCCAGCAAATCCAGCGTCCCGCGCACTTCACCCAGCATGGCGGGCACGCCCGCCAGGGTGGCCGGGTCATGGCCTTTTTCGACAAAGGTGGCAATGGCCTCCTTGGCCCGCTCCAGCGCACCACGGGTCTCGCGCACCGCCGTTTCCATCGCCTGCTTGAGGGCATAGCTGACGGCCCGCACATGGCGGGCTTCGTCCAGTGAACGGCTCTGCAGCAAGGCGGCTTCCACGGCCACCATTTCGGCAGCCACTTCGGACAGCACGAGGATTTCGACCGGTTGCCCGCCAATGTAGGGTTTCAGGCGATCGTACTGTTGTTGCACGACTGCCCGCGGCTCCACCAGCCCCAGTACGTGCATGGCACCGAGGATGCGGTCAAACACCGGGCCCACGCCGGCCCACTCGCCGGTCGATACGGTTTCGTTGCGGGCATAACGCTCGAGCACGGCCTTGATCAGGCCCATTTCCTCCGACAGCGCGGTGACGACGGCACGCAGGGCATCGGCATCCGGCAAGGCAATATCAAAGGCATCATCAGCGGTAATCGCCATCGCCTGGGCGCTGCCCAGGCTGTACTGCGCCTGCACTTCCTGCATGCGTGGCGTGCCGTCCTTGCACAAGGCCAGGGGATACAGCAGGCCGCGCAGGACTTCCTCACCCGGCGCCTTGCCCAACTGGGCCGGGCCGAAATCCGACAGCTGCTTGATCTCGTGGTCGATCAGCCGCAGTACCTGCTTGACCAGCTGGTCGTCCTGCAGGGAACCGGTGGCGATGGCCTCGCACACGGCTTCGGCAATGCGCCACATCGGCTGGCTGGCAGTATCGGTGCTCAGGCTCTGCAGGCGCTGCAGGATCTTGCTGATCACATCACCCGGGTTGCCGATCGTCTCGCCCTTGATCAGGCCGAGCATGGAAGACTGGTAGGCCTGCCGCATCTTCTTGATCAGCGCGACAAACTCGTCAGGATTGGCCTTCGGGATTTTCGCATTCGGCACCTGGGCCGCCTGCAGGCGCGGGAAAAACAGCGCCTTCTCATCCAGTGGCTTTTCACCACGCACGGTGCGCAGCTCATTGACCAACGGCAGCAGTTTGCCGGGATGATCACGGCCCGTGGCCTTGACGCGGTTCACATACAAGGGCAGCTGCAGGAGCGCTTCCATCAGCGCCTGCAACCCGGCGTTCACGTTTTCAACGGATTGCGACAGCAGGTCACGCGCCATCAGTTCAGCCGCACGCACCAGCAAGGCAGCGCCGTTGAACTCCAGCATTTTCAGCACGCCATGGACCTGGTGCGTGGCCGCAAGACAGGCCTCGAGCTGGGACACATCCTGCGTATTGGCAACATACGCTTCCAGCGCCTGGCGGGCATCCTTCAGCGACTGATCGACCTCGCGCGTGACCAGCTGCAGGGCGACATAATTACGGCGTTCAGCCATGGTTAACCCCAGTCATGTCTTTGTCATTGTCGGCACGGCGAATCCATGCCTGGACCTGGCTGTCGGCCAGTCGCACGAGACGCTTGTCCTGCCAGCGCCCGGTTTCGCCGGGACCGGTCACCAGCAGGCCCCCGGGACGCAGCGCATCCACCAGGGCTGCCAGCACGGCATCACGCCGCGCAGGACGGAAATAAATCAGCACATTCTGGCAAAACACCACATCGCAGCTGCCCGGCTCGACCGGTGACTGCAGCAGATTGGCCTGCAGGAAAGTCACCTTGCCGGTGAAAGCGGCTTTCACCCGGTGGTGGCGCGCATCAACCGCCTCCATCAGGTTGGCAACCTGCGCGTCCGTCATGCCCACCAGGCGGGAATCGGGGTACACGGCCTGGCGCGCCTCGGCGAGTGCCGTTTCACTGATGTCAGAAGCCACCACCTCAACGCCACGGGCTTGCCCGGTATACGCCTCGCATTCAGCGGCCACCAGGGCCAGCGAGTAGGCTTCCTCGCCGCTGGCACAGCCGGCGCTCCAGATCCGCAACGGGCGTGCGGCATCACCCTGCCAGCGATCCAGCAGGAAGCGCCGCACGCAGCCGAAAGACGGTGCATGGCGGAAAAAACGCGTCTCACGCACCGTCAGGCCATTGACCAGCGAGATCCACTCGGAAGCTGCCGCCGGTGTAAAGCCGCAGACGCGCCGGTAGTAATCCTCAAAAGTCTGGCAGCCCACCTCACGCATGCGGCGCAGCAACGCCGACTTCAGGATCGCGCGGTGGGAGGAAAAATGGATGCCGGTGCGTTGCTCCAGCATGTGCTCCCAGCGCACATATTCCTGGTCAGTGATGGGCGGTGAAGACTGGTAGCTCCAGCTCATGGCCGATTGCCGTTGGTCACGGAAGGCCGGCATCCGGTTTTCCCGGGTGCCGGCACAGTCCGTCATGCCCCGGAGGACATCTCGTCGGCCTCAACCACCGACAGGCCGGCGGATGTCGCACTGTAGTCGTAGGAAGCCCCCGCGCCGTGCTCTTCCGGCAGCTTGAAGCCGGCAACCGATTCCCGCAGGTTGTTGGCCAGCTCCGCGAGGTTACCAATCGACTGCGCTGTCGCGGTGGTGCCTGCGGAGGTTTGTGAGGTGATCTCCTGGATCACGTTCATGGTGTTGGAGATGTGGGCGGCAGACGCGGCCTGCTGGCGGGCAGCATTCGAAATGTTCTGGATCAACTCTGCAAGGTTGGTCGATACGCTTTCGATCTCCTCCAGTGCGACACCGGCGTCCTGAGCCAGGCGGGCACCACGCACCACTTCTGCAGTCGTTTGCTCCATCGAAATAACCGCTTCGTTGGTATCGGACTGAATGGTCTTGACCAGCGCCTCGATCTGCTTGGTTGCCGCAGAGGAGCGTTCTGCAAGGCGCTGCACCTCGTCCGCAACCACCGCGAAGCCCCGGCCTGCGTCACCGGCCATCGAGGCCTGGATTGCTGCGTTCAGTGCCAGGATGTTCGTCTGGTCGGCGATGTCGTTGATCAGCGATACGATGTCACCGATTTCCTGCGAGCTTTCACCGAGGCGCTTGATGCGCTTCGAGGTGTCCTGGATCTGTTCGCGAATCGTATCCATGCCCTTGATGGTGTTCTGCACCACGCCGGCACCGGACTTGGCGATTTCCACCGAGCGCTCGGCCACCTGGGAGCATTCCTGGGCGTTCGCCGACACCTGGTCAATCGTGACGGCCATTTCATTCACGGCTGCAGATGCGCCGGCAATTTCCTGCGCCTGGTGCTCTGACGCTTCGGCAAGGTGCAGTGCCGTGGCACGGGTTTTTTCCGATGCATTCGACACCGCCACGGCGGTGTCGTTGATCGCAGACACCAGTACGCGCAACTGGTCAATCGTGTAGTTGATCGAGTCGGCGATGGCGCCGGTGATTTCTTCCGACACGGTGGCCGTCGTCGTCAGGTCACCCTCTGCAAGGTCGCTGAGTTCGTTCAGCAGCTGCATGATGGAGCTTTCCTGCCGCTTGCGCTTGTCTTCCTCGGCTTTCTGCGCGGCCTTGGAGTTGCGGTACGAAGAAAAGCCGATCATGAACAGGGAGAAAATCATCGCGCCAAAGAATACCAGGGCGGTATTGCCCGTCAGGACGCGCTTGTCCTCGAGCTGGACGATGCCCTCGCTGATCTGCGAGGCGCGCTCGATCATTTGCGGCGCCAGCTGGACCATGCGTTCCGTGGCAACCACCAGCTTCTGTTCCAGGCCGGGCTCTTCATCAAAAATGCCGACCGCCTGCCCCATGACGCTGAACAGGTCATTGATCTTCTCAAGGCCGCGGACAGCTTCCTTGTCACGCACACGGGCAATCCCCATCGAAGGGTTGCCGTTCAGCAGGCTCTGGTGGATCAGCAGGAAGGTAGCGGCATCCTGCTGTACGCGATCGGACGCGCCGCGCGAAACCTCGGCGCCCGACAGCATGCGGTCCACGTTGTGTGACATGCGCTCAGCCAGCCAGGTTTGCTTCTGGGTGACAGCCACCTGGTCTGCCGGTGCGCCGGTATCCACCAGGATGTCGACGACCTTGGTGTATTCCTGCTGGATCAGCGGGATCGATTCATTGAGGATGCCGGCCATCTGGTGCATGCGCAGGATGCGGTCGCGCGCCACCAGCACCACATCCACGGATTCGGCCATGGCCTTCCAGTCATTGTCCATGGCACGCAGTTCGTCGGGCATGTCCAGTGCAGGCACTTCGCCGGGAACCCCGTTCTTCAGGACGGCCAGCGCACGCTCGAAGCGTTTGCGCGCAAACTCGAGCTCGTCAAAGCCCTTGGCACTGCCTTTCATGCCCGCCTGGCCGCTGGCAGCGATCTGTTGCATGTTCAGGCGCATTTCGCTGGCCTGCTCGGCGTACGTTTCATCGTGGCCACCCTTCACCATCAGGTAGCCCACGTTGAAGATCATCGCCAGGAACGACAATGCGCCCAACACCAGCCAGATCACCCCTGCGCGGGTTGCCGTAAATTTTTTCTCTGCCATGCTCCAGACTCCCAATCGCTACTTCGGTTTATCGTTATAAAAATGTATGCCACTCAGGCTGACGCATCAGGCCACCTGGGCTGCCGCGTTCAGGAACGCCTCGTCTTCAATCAATGCCACGGCATCAAACAGCCCCCAGAAGGTTTCACCCTGCACAAACGCACCGCGCAACAAGGGCTGCAGGTGCGCATTGCCGCAATCCAGGGCTTCATCGGTATAGATGTCCACCGGGAAATGCTGCATGCCAAATACTTCGCTCACCACCAACCCACAATAAATGTCACCGCTGTCGATGGTCAGTACCCGGCGGTTCTTGCGGTTGCCGGACAGGTGGCTGCCGAAGAAGTCCTCGAAATCGATCAGCGGCAGCAGGCGCCCCCGCACATTGGCCACGCCGCGCACCCAGCTCTGCACGCCCGGCAGGCGGGTACTGGGCGGGACCTCCAGCACCTCGGCAATGTCGCCCATCGGCGCCACCAGGCGCTTGCCGCACAGGCGGAAGCCGATGCCGCTCCAGTATTGCTTGATGTCCACCTGCGCCGGCAGGCCACGGGCCGTGGCGCGGCTGCGCTCCGACAACGCCAGCAGCAGGGTGAAAGGATCGCGCGAGGTCATGAATGCGTCAGCCGCCCAGTGCGTTCTTGATGGTCTGGGCCAGCAGCTTTTCGTCCACCGGTTTGGTCAGGTAGCCCTTGGCGCCCTGTTTCTGGGCCCACATGCGGTCGGTATCCTGGTCCTTGGTGCTGACGATGATGACCGGGATGTGGCTGGTGGTGGTGCCCTTCTTGGTGAGTTCGCGGGTGGCCTGGAAACCGTTCAGGCCGGGCATGACGATGTCCATCAGGATGATGTCCGGCAGTTTGGCGCGCGCTTCCTGGATGGCTGCCTCGCCACTGTTGGCCGTCATCACCTCGTGCCCGCTCTTGACCAGCATGGCACTGATCTTGTGGGTTTCCGTCGGCGAATCGTCAACAACGAGTACCTTGGCCATAAATCCTCCCGAATGATCCTTGTCGCTACACGTGGCCTTCAGGCGGCGTGCACGTGCTGTTCGATCGCACCCAGCAGTTCGTTCTTGCTGAACGGCTTGGTCAGGTATTCGTCCGACCCCACGATGCGGCCCTTGGCCTTGTCGAACAGGCCGTCCTTGGATGACAGCATGATCACGGGGGTAGACTTGAATTCGCTGTTGTTCTTGATCAGCGCACAGGTCTGGTAGCCGTCCAGGCGGGGCATCATGATGTCGACGAAGATGATGTCCGGCTTGGTGTCGGCAATCTTGGCCAGGGCATCAAAGCCGTCCTCGGCCGTGATGACGGTGGCGCCGACTTTCTTCAACAGGGTTTCGGCCGTGCGGCGGATGGTCTTGCTGTCATCCACCACCATGACTTTCAGGTTCGCAAAACTGGCTTCGTCCATTGGGCTCAAGTCCTGATCTGGGAGTGATGTCTGGGGCAGGCCGCCGCATCGGTAAGGGACAACCGGCCTTGGAACCCCTGCCTTATTATCATTTTTGGAACAAGCATATGTATCACAGTTCCATGAACTGTCCAAGCGCCTTCCCCTTCCGGGCAGCACGGGGCAGCGGTGCCGGCCATACCCGCGCTTCACCGCCACGGCCTTTGCCCCTAGACTAGGCCTGCCCGACGGGCACCCCAGCCACCGCCAAAGGACCTTTGATAACAATGCCTTACCAGATAGGTATCGTGATGGACCCGCTGCCGGGCCTGCAGGTCCGCAAGGACAGCACCCTGGCCATGATCGCGGCGGCAGCGCGGCGCGGCTGGGCCGTATTTTTCATGACGCCGGGCGACCTGTTCATCCGGGACGGGCGCTGCCAGGCCCACCTGCAGCCCATCACCCTCGACCTGGATGCCGATCCCTGGTACCGGCTGGGCCCCCCGGAAACCCGCCCGCTGGCCACGCTGGATGCGGTGCTGATGCGCAAGGACCCGCCATTCGACACCGATTACCTGTATGCCACCCACTTGCTGGAAATGGCCGAAGATGAAGGTGTTTTCGTTGCAAATCGCCCACAAAGCCTGCGCGATTGCAACGAAAAACTGTTCGCCACCCGCTTCCCGGCCTGCTGCCCGCCGCTGGTGGTCAGCAGCCGCGCCGAGGTGATCAGGCCCTTCCTCGCCGAGCACGGCGATATCGTGGTCAAGCCGCTGCACGGCATGGGCGGCCAGTCGATCTTCCGCATCCGCCAGGACGACCCCAACCTGAGCGTGATCCTGGAAACCCTGACCCACCATGGCCAGACCCTGGTCATGGCCCAGCGCTACCTCCCGGAAATCCGTGCCGGCGACAAGCGCATCCTGGTCATCGACGGGGAACCGGTGCCGTTTGCCCTGGCCCGCATCCCGGCCGAAGGCGAAACCCGCGGCAACCTCGCGGCCGGCGGCACCGGCCAGGCCGTGCCACTGACAGACCGGGATCGCTGGATCTGCGCACACGTGGCACCAGAGCTGCGCCGCCGCGGCCTGCTGTTCGTCGGCCTCGACGTGATCGGCGACTACCTGACGGAAATCAACGTGACCAGCCCGACCTGCATCCGCGAGCTGGATGCCCAGTGCGGGCTGGACATCGCCGGCCAGCTGATGGACCGGCTCGAGCAGCGCCTGGCATCCCGCCCGGCCGGGGCGCGCCAATCCTGATGGCCACCACCGGTGCTGCCGACCCGGTCGACCGCCTCGGCTTTGCCCTGTGTGTGGCACTGGCCGTGCATGCACTGGTGATCTTCGGTGTGGGTTTCGCCGCCTTGGAGCCGAAACCGCTGCCGGCCCGCCTCGAGGTCACCCTGTCCAAACGCAGCGCCGACAAGGCACCCAAGCAGGCCGATTTCATTGCCCAGCACAACCAGCAGGGCAGCGGTACGCTGGACACGGCCGCCAACCAGGCCAGCCCGCACCAGGGCCCGATGGATGACATGGGTGCCAGGCCCACCCTGGAGGTTCAGCCCCGCCAGCAACAGGACGCCCACAATGCGCCGGTGCTCACGGCCAGCCGGTCCCCGCGCCGGCTCAGCGCCGAGCAACTGATCGACATGATTGCCGAGCGCGATGTGGGTGAACAGATCGCGATCCTCGAGCGCAGCCTGGAAATCGCCAGCCTGGAAAGCCGTTTTGACACCCAGCAGCAGCTGCTGGCCAAGAAGCCGCGCATCCACCGCCTCACCTCGGTGTCGGCCAGGAGTGCGGCCGATGCCGAGTACCTGCTCTACTGGCAGAACCGCATCGAACGCATCGGCAACCTGAATTACCCTGCTGCGTCGCGCCGCAAACAGGTCTATGGCGAGCTGTTGCTGCTGGTGGCCATCCGTGCCGATGGCAGCCTGCGGGAAACGCGCGTCCTGAAAAGTTCCGGCCATGCGCTGCTGGATGACGCTGCCGTACAGATCGTGCAGCTGTCGGCACCGTTTGCCGCTTTCCCGGAGTCGCTGCGGCAGGAGGCCGACGAACTGGAGATCATCCGCACCTGGCGTTTCCGCAAGGACCGCGTCAGCGCCCGCGACTGAGCCCGCCCTTGCAGCAGCGCCATGCCGCCCCAATAATGAAACCATGACTTCCCGCACCGACCAGGAATCCGGCAACAGCCTGGCCCACCACTTCCTGCTGGCCATGCCGGGCATGCGTGACCCGTTTTTTGCGCACAGCCTTACCTACCTGATCGAACATGGCCGTGACGGCGCGATGGGCCTGGTGGTGAACCATTCCTCGCCGCTGACGTTGCAGGACGTGGCCGCACAGCTGGGCATCACGGCCTGCGAACCCGCTGCCGCCCGCCTGCCGATCCACATCGGCGGACCGGTGGACATCCAGCGCGGCTTCATCCTGCATGCCCCCGGGCGCAGCTGGCCCGGCACGGTGCGCGTGGGCGAAGACCTCGCGCTCAGTACCTGCCGTGACATCGTGGTGGACATCGCCGCCGGGCAAGGCCCGCACGACTGCCTGCTGGTGCTGGGCTACTGCGGCTGGGCGGCCGGCCAGCTCGAACAGGAGCTGGCCGACAACAGCTGGCTCACGCTGCCGGCGGATCCCCGCATCCTGTTCGGCTTCCCGCCGGAGGCACGGGCGCAGCAGGCGGCACTGGCGCTGGGCATCCGGCTCGACCGCCTGTCGGCAGAAGCCGGCCATGCCTGAAACCCGCCCCCCGCCGCCACGCACCGTCATGGCTTTCGACTTCAGCCAGCGCCGCATCGGTATTGCCTGCGGCAACACCCTCACCGGCACCGCCTCACCGCTGGTGGTGCTGCGCCTGCCGAAAAAAATACCGAACTGGCCTGCCATCGAGGCCTTGGTGCGCGACTGGGCACCCGACTTGCTGCTGGTCGGACTGCCACTCAACATGGACGGTACCCGTACCACCACGACCGCCGCCGCCGAAACCTTTGCGCGCAGCCTGCAGGGCCGCTGCCGGCGGCCGGCACTGCTGGTGGACGAACGGCTGAGCACGCGTGCCGCACAGGAGCTGGCGGCCGAAGCCGGCTGGGACCGCGATGCCGATGTCGATGCCCTGGCCGCACAACGCATCCTGGCTACCTGGATGGCGGAGCCGGCCGCCGGACACCCGCCGCCACCGGCCTGAAGCCACAAAAAAGCCGGCGGGTGCCGGCTTTTCGTGGGCGCGGGTGCCAGGCTAGCGCCGGCGCATGCCGCCCTTCGGGTCTTCCTCCACCTGCAATGACAGGTTGGCGGCCATGCTTTCCAGCTTGTCGGGCCGGGCATCCTTGCCGAGCTTGATCATCAGGCGCAGGTCGTTGGCCGAGTCGGCATGGGCCAGCGCATCCTCGTAGGTGATCTCGCCGTCGGAATACAGCTTGTAGAGCGACTGGTCGAAGGTCTGCATGCCCTGTTCATTGGAACGCGACATCAGCTCCTTCAGTTCGTGCACCTTGCCCTGCTTGATGAGGTCAGAGGCCAGCGGGGTGTTGACCAGCACCTCGACACAGGCACGGCGCCCCTTGCCGTCCGGCGTGGGGATCAGCTGCTGCGCCACCATGCCTTTCAGGTTCAGCGACAGGTCCATGAACAGCTGCTCGTGCCGCTCGGCCGGGAAGAAGTGCAGGATGCGATCGAGCGCCTGGTTGGCGTTGTTGGCATGCAGGGTGGCCAGGCACAGGTGGCCGGTTTCGGCAAAGGTCACCGCATTTTCCATCGTTTCGCGCGTGCGGATCTCACCGATCAGGATGACATCGGGTGCCTGCCGCAACATGTTCTTCAGTGCAATCTCGAACGATTCCGTATCGATGCCCACCTCACGCTGGGTCACGATACAGCCCTTGTGCTGGTGGATGAACTCGATGGGGTCTTCGACCGTGATGATGTGGCCCTTCGAGTTCTCGTTGCGGTAACCGATCATCGCCGCCAGCGAAGTCGATTTGCCCGCACCGGTGGCACCAACGAAAATCACCAGGCCGCGCTTGGTCATCGCCAGTTCCTTGATGATCGGCGGCAGGCCCAAGTCCTCGACTTTCGGGATATTGGTTTCGATGCGACGCAGCACCATGCCGGCCAGGTTGCGCTGGTAGAACGCGCTGACGCGGAAACGGCCGACGCCACGGGCACTGATGGCAAAGTTGAGTTCGCGGGACTTCACGAACTCCTTGCGCTGGCCTTCGGTCATCACGCCCATGACGGTTTCACGGGTCATTTCCGGGCTGAGTGGCTCGTTGGTGACCGGCACCACCTTGCCGTGGATTTTCATCGACGGCGGCACGCCCGCGGTGATGAACAGGTCGGAAGCCGATTTCTCGACCATCAGCTTGAGCAGGGCATCAATATCAACCATGGCGCATTCCTCGGCCGCTGCAGGCCCGGGCAGTACCGGGCCGCCGGCATGTTGTTATCAGAAGTTTTCCGGAATCTTCGCTTTTTCGCGCGCTACCTCGCGCGAAATCATGCGGCGGTTTACCAGGTCGGTGAGGCACTGGTCGAGGGTCTGCATGCCCACCGAGGCGCCGGTCTGGATCGCCGAATACATCTGCGCAATCTTGTCCTCACGGATCAGGTTGCGGATTGCGGGCGTGCCGATCATGATCTCGTGTGCCGCACAACGGCCACCGCCGGTTTTCTTCATCAGGGTCTGTGACACCACGGCCTGCAGCGACTCCGACAGCATCGAACGCACCATGGATTTTTCCTCGGCCGGGAACACGTCGACGATACGGTCGATGGTCTTGGCGGCCGAGGTGGTGTGCAAGGTGCCGAACACCAAGTGGCCCGTTTCGGCGGCAGTCAGTGCCAGCCGGATCGTTTCCAAGTCGCGCATCTCACCCACCAGGATGATGTCGGGGTCTTCCCGCAGCGCGGAACGCAGCGCTTCGTTGAAGCCGTGGGTATCCCGGTGCACCTCGCGCTGGTTGACCAGGCATTTCTTCGATTCGTGCACGAATTCGATCGGGTCCTCGATGGTGAGGATGTGCTCATACTTGTTGTCGTTGATGAAGTCGATCATCGCCGCCAGCGTGGTGGACTTGCCGGAGCCCGTGGGGCCGGTCACCAGGCACAGGCCGCGCGGCTTCAGCGAAATGTCCTTGAACACCTGGCCCATGCCCAGGTCTTCCATCGTCAGGACCTTGGACGGAATGGTCCGGAACACGGCACCGGCGCCACGGTTCTGGTTGAAGGCGTTGACGCGGAAGCGGGCCACGCCGGGTACCTCGAACGAAAAGTCCGTCTCCAGGAACTCCTCGTAATCCTTGCGCTGCTTGTCGTTCATGATGTCGTAGATCAGGGCGTGGACATCCTTGTGCTCCATCGGCGGCAGGTTGATGCGGCGCACGTCGCCGTGCACGCGGATCATCGGCGGCAGGCCGGCGGACAGGTGCAGGTCAGAAGCGCCCTGCTTGGCGCTGAAAGCCAACAGCTCAGTAATATCCATGGAAACCTCGGCGAATGATCGGTATGCCGTGCGGCACTGCCGCTACAGTGTAGTCGTTATAATACGGGCCGGTCCCAAAAAACACCCCTTCCGGGTCATCCCGGGTTGTGGAAGCGTCCCGCCATGAGCCATTTTGCCCTGAAACGCGCTGCCGTCCAGCAGCAGATCGCCGAAGCCTGCCGGCGTGCCGGGCGCGACCCGGCCGGCGTGACCCTGCTGGCCGCCAGCAAGACCCAGCCGGCGGCCGTGCTGCGCGAGGCCTTTGCTGCGGGCCAGCAGGCCTTCGGCGAAAACTACCTGCAGGAGGCCGAGGCCAAGATCGCCGCCCTGGCCGACCTGCCCATCGAATGGCATTTCATCGGCCACCTGCAATCGAACAAGACCCGCAGCGTGGCCACCCGCTTCGCCTGGGTGCACGGCATCGACAGCCTGAAGGTCGCCCGTCGCCTCAGCGAACAACGGCCAGAGACCCTGCCACCGCTCAACGCCTGCCTGCAGGTCAACATCAGCGGCGAAGCCCGCAAGGCCGGCCTCGACCCGGCGGCCGTGCCCGCACTGGCCGATGCCGTGGCCGGCTTGCCGCGGCTGCGCCTGCGCGGCCTGATGGCCATCCCCGAGCCGGCAGCCGACCCGGTGCTGCGGCGTGAACCGTTCCGGCGCCTGCGCCAGTTGCTGGAAACCCTGCAACAAAACCACCCGGAACTCGATACACTGTCGATGGGCATGTCGGCCGACCTCGACGACGCCATTGCCGAAGGTGCCACCGTGGTCCGCATCGGCACCGCACTGTTCGGTCCGCGCCCACCCGCAAACCCCATGACTGGCGAGCATCCCCGAGCATGAACGACCTGCAATTGGCTTTCATTGGTGGCGGCAACATGGCCTCGGCCATCATCGGTGGCCTGGTGGCACAGGGCTTCCCCGCTGCCCGCATCACCGCCGCCGACCCCAGCCAGGCCGCACTGGACAAGCTGGCATCGGCCACCGGCATCCGCACCAGCACCGACAACGCACAGGCCCTGGCCGGTGCCACGGCGGTCGTGCTGGCCGTCAAGCCGCAGGTCATGAAGCAAGTGCTTACTCCTGTTGCAGGGCTCTTGTCCCGTAACAAACCCCTGGTCATTTCGATAGCCGCCGGGATACGTGCCGACAGCATCGCCGGCTGGACCGATGCCCGGCTGCCGATCGTGCGCTGCATGCCCAACACGCCGGCACTGGTGCGCGCAGGCATCACGGCACTGTACGCACGGGACGGGGTCAGCGCTGCCCAGCGTGCCCAGGCCGAGCAGGTGCTCGGCGCCGTCGGCGAGACCCTGTGGGTCGCCGACGAGGGCCAGCTGGATGCCGTGACGGCGGTATCCGGCAGCGGCCCGGCGTACTTTTTCCTGGTGATGGAGGCCATGCAGGCCGCCGCCGAATCGTTGGGGCTGGAGCCGGCCGTGGCCCGCCGGCTGACCCTGCAGACTGCGCTCGGCGCCGCCAGGCTGGCCGTGGCCAGCGACGAGCCGGTCGCCCAGCTGCGCCGCAATGTCACCTCGCCGGGCGGCACCACCGAGCGCGCCATCGGCGTGCTCGAGGATGCCGGCCTGCGCGGGGATTTCCAGGCCGCCCTGCAGGCAGCCTGCGCGCGTTCGCGCGAACTGGCCCAGGCCCTGGCCGACTGAGGAGCGCCCGATGTTCGTCCAGATTGCCAACTACCTGCTGCACACCCTGGCCACCCTCTACCTCGGCTGCCTGCTGCTGCGCCTGCTGCTGCAGTGGTGCCGCGCCGACTTCTACAACCCGATCTCGCAATTCGTGGTGAAGGCCACCCACCCGCTGGTCGGGCCGCTGCGCGGGCTGATCCCGCCGCTGGGGCCGGTAGACAGCGCCACCGTGCTGTTGCTGGTCGGGCTGGAAAGCACGGTGATCGTGCTGCTGTGCCTGCTCAACTTCGGCAGCGTGCCGTGGCTGCACCTCGTGCCGTGGGCACTGGTCGGCATCGCCTCGCTGCTGGTGCACCTGTATTTCGTGCTGCTGATCGCCATGATCATCCTCAGCTGGGTGGCCCCCTACAGCCGCCACCCGGCCGCCCTGCTGGTGTGGCAGTTGTGCGAACCGGTGATGGCGCCGGTGCGCCGCATCATCCCCCCGCTGGGCGGACTGGACCTGTCGCCGATCTTCCTGTTCATCGGCATCAATGTGCTGAACATCGTGCTCAACCATGCCGCGGCCGCCAGCGGCCTGCTGCCGGCACTGGTGCCCGGGTTCTACTGACGCCATGGCCCTGCGCCGCGACGGCGATGCCCTGCTGCTCGACTGCCGCATCCAGCCGCGCGCCAGCCGCGACGAGTTCGCCGGCCAGGTGGGCGAGGCGCTGAAAATCCGCATCACGGCGGCCCCGGTCGACGGCGAGGCCAATGCACACCTGGTGCGCTTCCTCGCACGCGCCTTCGGCGTGCCGCAAAAGCAGGTGACGATCCTGCGCGGGCTGCAGGGCCGCAGCAAGACCGTGCGCATCGAGGCACCGCAACGCATGCCGGAAGGGCTGTCACTGCCCTGAAACGGCCGGTGCTGCCTTGCACGCCCCCGGCACGCTGTTTAGACTGCCAAGCCACTGCACGGAGCCCGCCACCCGCGATGCCGAAGCCCTTTCCCCCCGATTCCGTCGGGCTGGTTATCCCGCAACGCATGACCTTCGACGAGCCGGTCACGCTGGCCTGCGGCCGCACGCTGGAGCGCTACGAGCTGGTGTACGAAACCTACGGCCAGCTGAATGCCGAGCGTTCGAACGCCGTGCTGATCTGCCATGCGCTGTCGGGCAACCACCATGCCGCGGGTTACCACCATGAAGACGACCGCAAGCCGGGCTGGTGGGACAGCTGCATCGGGCCGGGCAAGCCGATCGACACCAACCGCTTCTTCGTGCTGGCGCTGAACAACCTGGGCGGCTGCCACGGTTCCACCGGCCCGGCCAGCCTGAACCCGGACACCGGCAAACCCTGGGGTGGCGATTTCCCGTTCCTGCGCATCCGTGACTGGGTCGAAACACAGGCCCGCCTGGCCGACAAACTCGGCATCGACAGCTTTGCTGCCATCGTCGGCGGCAGCCTGGGCGGCATGCAGGTGATGCGCTGGGCCCTGGAAAAACCGCAGCGCGTGCGCCATGCCGTGGTCATCGCGTCGGCCATGAAGCTGACCGCGCAGAACATCGCCTTCAACGAAATCGCGCGCCGCGCCATCATGGCCGACCCGCAGTTCATGGGCGGCCATTACCTCGAGCACAACACGGCACCGAAAACCGGCCTGGCGATTGCGCGCATGGTCGGCCACACCACCTACCTGTCGAACGATGCCATGCGCGACAAGTTCGGCCGCTCACTGCGCGCCGGCAGCTTCGAGCGCGGGCTCGATGCCGCCGTGGAATTCGAGGTGGAAAGCTACCTGCGCTACCAGGGCGATGTGTTCTCGGAAGCCTTCGATGCCAACACCTACCTGCTGATGACCAAGGCCCTGGATTACTTCGACCTCGCACGCGAGTACGGCAACGACCCGATCGAGGCGTTCCGGCATGCCCTGGCGCACTTCCTGGTGATCTCGTTCTCCAGCGACTGGCGCTTTGCACCGGACCGCTCGCAGGAAATCGTCAACGCCCTGATCGGTGCCCAGCGCGGCGTGTGCTATGCGGACATCGATGCCAACCAGGGCCACGATGCCTTCCTGCTGCCGATCCCGCGCTACCTGGCGGTATTCAAGGCCTACATGGACCGTGTCGCCGAAGGGGGCTTCCACTGATGCGCGTCGATTTCGAACGGATCAGTGAATGGATCCGCCCCGGCAGCCGCGTACTGGACCTCGGTTGCGGCGACGGCACCCTGCTGCGCCACCTGATCGACACGCGCGGCGTCAGCGGCATCGGCGTCGAGATCGACAGCGAACGCATCACCGCCTGCATCCGTGCCGGGCTGTCGGTGATCGAGCACAACCTCGACCGCGGCCTGGGCAATTTCCTCGACGACAGCTTCGATACCGTGATCATGAACCAGGCCCTGCAGGCGTTGCGCCGGCCGGACCGCGTACTCGATGACATGCTGCGCATCGGCCGTGAAGGCATCATCACCTTCCCCAACTTTGGCCACTGGCGTGCGCGTGCGCATGTCGGGCTGTTCGGCCGCATGCCGATGTCGAAAACCCTGCCCTACACCTGGTACAACACGCCGAACATCCACCTGTGCACGCTGCGCGATTTCGAGGCGCTGTGTGCCGGCAAGCACATCCGCATCCTCAACCGCGTGGTGATCAACCAGCACGACGGCAGCGGCCCCCTGACCCGTACTTTCCCCAACCTGTTCGCAGCCACGGCGGTCTACCATGTGGCGCGCTAGCCGGCTGCTGCTGATGGTCCTGCTGCTGGCACCGCTGGCCCGGGCCGATGGCGAGGCCACGGCCGAGATCGCCACCAGCGCCGTGTTCGGCCACCATGAAGTACACTATTCGGTATTCCCGACGGCCTTCCTGCAACCGGAGGTGGCCGCTGCCTACCAGGTCGTGCGCGCCGAAAACCGCGTGCTGCTCACCATCGCCGTGACCGACCGCGACCACCCCGCCGGCGGTAGCCTGCCGGCCACGCTCAGCGGCAGCCGTACCGACCTCATCCAGCGTCACCCGATCGAATTCCGCCGCGTGCAGGAACAAACCGCCACCTATTACATCAGTGAGTTCCGCGTCGCTGACCGCGACCGCTGGATTTTCGACATCGCCATCACACCGGATGGCGCGGCGAAGCCCTTCCGCCTGCATTTCGAAAAACGCTTCGGGCTGGGCGAATGAAACGCGCGGTGATCGCCACCGGCAATGCCGGCAAGCTGCGTGAATTCAGCGAACTGCTGGCGCCCAGCGGCATCGAGGCAGTGCCGCTGTCGGCCTTCACCGCCACCCAGGCCGAGGAAACCGGGCTGACCTTCATCGAGAACGCGCTGCTGAAGGCCCGCCATGCCGCACGGCTGTCCGGCCTGCCGGCGATTGCCGATGACTCCGGCATCGCCGTCGATGCGCTGGGCGGCGAGCCGGGCATCCATTCCGCCCGTTTTGCCGGCCCGGATGCGACCGATGCCGGCAACAACCAGCTGCTGCTGCAGCGCCTGCAGGGCGTGCCACCGGCCCAGCGCACGGCACGCTACCACTGTGTGCTGGTGGCCCTGCGCCACCCGGCCGACCCGGTACCGCTGGTGTGCGAAGGCGTGTGGGAAGGCCGCGTGCTGGAGGCGCCGCGCGGCAGCGGTGGTTTCGGCTATGACCCGCTGATGTATTTCGATGCCCTGGGCAAAACCGCCGCCGAACTCGATGCCGGCACCAAGAACCGCCTCAGCCATCGCGGCCAGGCCCTGCGTGCCCTGCTGGCGGCACTGGCCGCCCGCGGCTGACCCGCCCCGGGGCTGCCACAGCGGCAGCCGGCCGCGGTACGATAGCCGCACCCACCGCCGAACCGACACCCGATGCCGCTGCTCGACACGCCACCCCCCACGCCGCCGGCCACACCGCCGGCCCGGCCCGCAGCCCTGCGCTCGCGCTACCGTTTCCTGCGCCAGTTCGGGCGGCTGGCCGGTGCCTACTGGCAATCGGAGCACCGCTGGAAGGTCCGCGGGCTGACGCTGGCGCTGCTGCTGCTGACCCTGGCCCAGGTGGGGCTGGCGATCTGGACCAATTACTGGAACCGCGCGCTGTTCGATGCCCTGGAAGACCGTTCGCTCACGCGCTTCCTGCTGCAGATCGGCACCTTCGTGGTGATCTTCGTGCTGACGATGCTGGTGACCGCCGTCCACCTGCATGTGAAACGCTGGCTGCAGATCGGCTGGCGGCAATGGCTGACCGACCGCATGCTGGACCAGTGGATGGCGCAGGGCCGCCATTACCAACTGCAGTTCACCGGCGGCGAACACGACAACCCCGACGGCCGCATTGCCGAAGACATCCATGTCGTTACCGAAACTGCCATCGCACTGGCACACACCCTGGTGTATTCGGTGCTGATCCTCGGCAGCTTCATCGACATCCTGTTGTCGGTGTCCGGCTCGGCCAGCGTGCCGGGCACCTCGGTGTCGGTACCCGGCTACATGGTGCTGCTGGCCTTCGTCTATGCCGGGGTCGGCACCGCGCTGGGCCTGCTGCTGGGCCGCCCGCTGGTAAAGGCCACCAACCGGCTGCAGACCCTGGAGGCCAATTTCCGCTTTGCCCTGGCGCGCTCGCGCGAGCATTCGGAGGCCATCGCCCTGATGCAGGGTGAAGGCGTCGAACGGCAGCGCTCCTCGCGGCAATTCGATGACCTGCGCCTGGGCTGGAACCGGCAGACCCTCGCCTACATGGGCATCGTGTCGTTTTCCTCGGGCTACGGCGCGCTGCTGCCGGTATTCCCGATCCTGGTGGCCGCACCGCAGTACATCGCCGGCGCCATGACACTCGGCGTGCTGATGCAATCGGCGCAGGCATTCCAGAAGCTGACCTCGGCACTGTCCTGGCCAATCGACAACCTGGGCGACATGGCGCGCTGCCGCGCCTCGGCCGACCGCGTGCTGTCACTGCACGACGACCTGTTGGCCCTGGAGGCCGAAGCGGCCCGCGGTGATGGCCACCGCATCCAGCACCACGAAGCGGCCAGGTCCGAACTGGTGCTGCACGAGCTGCGCATCGCCAACCCGGACGGGCAATTGCTGCTGGACACCTTCAGCGCCACCGTGCACCGCGGCGAGCGCGTGCTGGTGACCGGCGACGCCACCGCCGCCATCGCCCTGTTCAAGGCGGTGGCCGGCCTGTGGCCCTGGGGCAGCGGCGAGATCCGGCTGCCGCGCGGGCAAGCCGTGGCGTGCATGCCGCAGCGGCCATTCCTGCCGCAGGGCACGCTGCGTGCCGTGCTGGCCTACCCGGCAGCGGCCGATGCCTTCACCACCCAGCACATGCTGCACGCACTGGAGTGTGCCGGGCTGTCGTGGCTCGCACCGCGGCTGGGTGAAACGGAGCCGTGGGAGCGCGCGCTGCCGCTGCGGGCACAGCAGCGCATCGGTTTTGCACGCCTGTTCCTGCACCGGCCGTCCTGGGTATTCATCGAGGAAGCCAGCGATGCCCTCGACCCCAAGGGCGAGGAATGCATGATGGACATGCTGCACCGTGAATTGCCGAATGCCACGCTCATCACGATCGGTTTCCACGCCGCGCTGCGGCGGCACCACACGCGCAGCATCGAGCTGGTGCGCGCCGACAGCGGCAAGTACCTGTTCCGCACCAGTGCCGTGTGCCTGCTGGAAGACCGCCCGCTCAGCCCCTGAAATCCCCCGGCAGCCAGCCGCGCCTGACGCATTCGCGGAAACACCAGGCCGGCGTGGTTTCGGTCTTGTAGCTCCAGAAGAACCAGCCGCGGTACTGCTCGAAGGTCATCAGCTGGGCGGCGGCATAGGCACGGCAGGCGACATCCTGCTGGAAGGCGTCCATGCCCTCCAGTGCATGGTTGTACGGCCCCGGCGCCCACAGCGACACCACTTTCAGGTCCAGCCCCAGGCTCCATTCGCCGACATAGGCCGGCAGGCCGAGCTCGCGGTGGATGGCATCGGCTTCCTCCTTCCACGGCCCCACCGTTTTGCGGATGTGTTCGTAGATGCCGCTGTCGATGTCGCTGCGCTCGAAGCACTGGTAGCGGTGGATGTCGAACACCACATTGCGGTAGGCCGGCGCCTGCAGGCAGCCGAGGTATTCGCGGAAGGGCCGGAAGCCGTCGTGGAAAACCACAGCCACGGTTTCCGGCGGGCAGTGCCGGCGGATGCGCTCGTAGGCATCCTGGTTGTAGGCCTTGAGGTAGTCGGTCGGCACATCCCAGCGCGGCTCGTTCAGCACCTCGATGGCATGCAGCGCCGGGTGTGTGCCGTAGCGCTGGGCGAGGCGCTCCAGCACCGACAGTGCGTGCTCGCGGTAATCGGCCTGCGTGTGCCACTCGCAGACATCCTTGATGCCGCCATTGTCAAAACCGTTCTGGCAGCCGGGGGCTGCGTGCAGGTCCAGCACCACGCGCAGGCCAAGTTCCGCTGCCCAGCCGAACGCACGGTCGAGCACATCGATGCCGCCGGTGACGAACGGGTGGCGCCGGTCGCCGTAGCTGCGGTGCCAGGGGTAATCCGGCCCGAAGACCCAGTGCCCGAGCGGGATGCGCACGGCATTGATGCCACGCTGTGCTAGCCAGGCGAAATCCTCGCGGGTGATGAAACTGTCCCAGTGCCGGCGCAGGATGTCCGGCGCGCGATCACCCAGCTCGACGCACCAGCTGGTTTCATCGGTGGCCGCGAGGCCCTCGAACAGGCTGGGCACCATCCATTTCTCCAGCAGCAGCCAGCTGCCGAGGTTGACGCCGCGCAGCTTGTCGGCCGTCCGGTCCGGTCCTGCCTGCATGCACCTGCCTCCCGTGTGGTTGCGCCCAACATAGCAGAGGCTTTCCTGCCCCGCCATGACGCGGCACAAGGCGCGCTTGCTACAATGGCGCCCCGATCACCCCGGTGTTGCCATGGCCATCCCGCTGTCGCTGTACATCCACATTCCGTGGTGCGTGCGCAAATGCCCCTACTGCGATTTCAATTCGCATGCGGCGCCGGCTGCACTGCCGGAGGCCGCCTATGCCGAAGCACTGCTGGCCGACCTCGACCGTGAGCTGGCACAGGCCGGCGGGCGCCCGCTGGTGTCGGTGTTTTTCGGCGGCGGCACGCCCAGCCTGTTTTCTGCAGGAACGGTAGCGCACATCCTCGACGGCGTGCGCCAGCGCTGCACGCTGGCCGCCGATTGCGAGATCACGCTGGAAGCCAACCCGGGTACCGCCGAAGCCGGCCGCTTTGCCGGCTACCGCGCTGCCGGCATCAACCGCCTGTCGATTGGCGTGCAGAGTTTTGACGACCGCTGCCTGGCGGCGCTCGGCCGCATCCATGACGGTCAACAGGCGCAACAGGCCCTTGCGCTGGCACGGCAGGCCGGCTTCACGCGCATCAATGCCGACCTGATGCACGGCCTGCCCGGCCAGACGGCCGCAGGTGCCGTGCACGACCTGCACACGGCCATCGGCAGCGGCATCACGCACCTGTCGTGGTACCAGCTCACCATCGAGCCCAACACCGCATTCCATGCCGCACCACCGGCGCTGCCGGCCGAACCGTCACTGGCGGCGATCCAGCAGGCCGGCGAAACCGTACTCACGGCTGCCGGCTTCCGCCAGTACGAGGTCTCAGCCTGGTGCCGCGGCGATGATTACGGCCGCCACAACCTCAATTACTGGACGTTCGGCGATTACCTCGGCATCGGCGCCGGCGCGCACGGCAAGCTGACGCTGGCCGATGGCCGCATCCTGCGGCGCTGGAAGACGCGGTTGCCCGCGGATTACCTGCGCGCAACGGCGCCGGCAGGGGAAGCCGTGGTGACGGCAGGTGAACTGCCGCTGGAATTCCTGATGAATGCGCTGCGCCTGCGCGATGGCGTGCCGGCGGCACTGTACAACGAACGCACCGGCCTGCCGCTGCAGGGCATCGCCGACAGCCTGTCGGCCTTGCGTGGCCGCGGCTTGCTGGTGAATGACCCTGCACGGCTCGCCACCACCGATACCGGCTTCCGTTACCTCGACACGGTGCTGCAGGCCTTCATGTGACGCGCGTGTAGACCAGGTCCCACACGCCATGCCCGAGGCGCTCGCCGCGCCGCTCGAACTTGGTCACCGGGCGATCCTCCGGACGCGGCGCATACCGGCCCGGCCCGGTGGCATTCACAAAGCCTTCCGCTGCCTCCATCACCGCCAGCATGTGTTCGGCATAGGGCTGCCAGTCGGTGGCCATGTGGAAGCAGCCACCGATGGCGAGCTTGCGCCGCAGCAGCTGCACGAAGGCCGGCTGCACCAGGCGCCGCTTGTGGTGGCGGGTCTTGTGCCAGGGATCGGGGAAAAACAGCTGCACGGCATCGAGCGTGCCGTCGGCGATGCAGCCGTCCAGCACGGCCACCGCATCGTGCTGCATCACGCGGATGTTGGTCAGCCCCTGCGCCTCGATCAATGACAGCAGCGTACCCACCCCGGGCGGGTGCACCTCGATGCCGAGGTAATCGCGCTCCGGGTGCTGCCGTGCGTTCTCCGCCAGCGAATGCCCCATGCCGAAGCCGATCTCCAGCGTGAGCGGTGCACAGCGGCCGAACACCGCAGCGAAATCCAGCAAGCCGGCATCGGCCGGCAGGCCCCAGCGCGGCAGTCCTTCGGCAAGCGCGCGCTTCTGTGCCTGCGTCATGCGACCGGCGCGCACCACGAAACTGCGGATGCGCTGCCGCTGCACGGCTTCGCCGTCTGTCACGGGGCCGTCCGGGTGAATGCCGCAACGGCCAGCAAAAGCCAGCCGGCAAGGAATGCCACGCCACCCAGTGGGGTGATGGCACCCAGCCAGCGGGTACCGGTCAGCGCCAGCGCATACAGGCTGCCGCAGAACACCACGATGCCCAGGATGAATGCCCAACCGCTGTATTTCAGCAGCACCTGCTGCGGGTAGTGCAGCAGCAGCACACCCGCCACCAGCAAGGCGGCGGTATGCCAGAACTGGTACTGCACGGCGGTGTGGTACACCGCGAGCAGGTCCGCCGGCAGCCGCGCCTTCAGTGCATGCGCACCGAAGGCACCGAGGGCAACGGCGAGGAAACCACTGGCGGCAGCAATAGCGATGAACGGGTTGCCCATGGCGGCCTCAACGGAAACGGCTGATGAAGGTATCACCCATGCGCTTCAGGTAATCCTGTTTTTCGGCGAGCGGCGCGCGCGGGTTGTCCATCACGAAACGGAAGGTGTAGTTCTTGATGCTGGTGGCGCCGGCATCGGCCAGTTCGCTGACCGTGCCCGGCGTCAGCGTCGCAAACGGCTGGATCGCCATGATGGCAAACGGCGCGGTGAGCCCGGCTTCGCGCCGCAGTGCTTTCAGCTCGCCGATGATGCGCAGGGTCTCGGCCACCGGTTCGCCAGTGGCCATCCAGCCATCCCCCAGCAGCGCCGCCCGGCGGATCGCAGCAGGCGAACTGCCGCCGACCCAGAACGGCACTGGCCGCGTCGGCGGCGGCACCATCAGCACGGCGTCGGCATGGAAAAAATCGCCGTGGAAAGTCACCGGATTGCCACTCCACAACGCCCGCATCAGCCGTATCGATTCATTGAAGCGCTTGCCGCGGGTGCTGAAATCCACACCGAAGGCATCGAACTCCTCTTTCATCCAGCCCGCACCGCAGCCGATGGCAATGCGGTTTTGCGTCAACCGCGCCACCGTCCCGGTGGTCTTGGCCAGCTCAAACGGGTTGTGCAGCGGCAGGATGTTGACGGCTGTCGCCAGCTGCAGCGTGCGTGTCGCCATGCCCATCGCAGTGAGCGTGGTCCACACCTCGGCCCACAGCTCGCCCACCTCGAAGGCCGGGGCATCCGGCGCGCTGTACGGGTGTTTCGATGCCAGCTGCAGCGGATGGAAAATGTGCTCGGCCAGGCTCACGCCGTCAAAGCCGGCGGCTTCCGCCGTCTGCGCCAGCGCCACGCAGTCCTCGGGACTGTTGTAGGAAATGGATTGCCAGAATTGCATGCGGAACCCCTTGCAGCTGCTACTGGATGTGTTTCAGCAGTTCACGGAATGGCGAATCGCGGCGGATGGTCTCCAGCACGGCATCCACATGGCTTGCCTGCCCGGCCGCAGCCGCACGCAACTCGGCTGTCACCTGGTTGACCGGATCGTGGTTGCACTTCTTGCAGATGGGTTCGCGGCAGGTGACATGGTCAAATTTCTTCCCCATCACCGACATCAGCGAGCAATCCGTGACACTGCCGAGCGGGACTTCCTTTTTCCAGTCAGAACAGCACAAGTAGTACTTGCCGTCCCAGCCAATGAACAGGAACATGAACGGCGCCACGCAATACGGCTTCGGCGCAATGCCGGACAGCAACGCCTCGGCCTGGCGGCGTTCGGGGTACTGTTCATACTGCATGGCATCGACAAACAAGGCACCGCCCCGGTTGATGACATCAAAATCCAGGAACCGGGTGATGCCGAGATCACGCCAGTAGCGGCGCAGCTTGCGCGTATGCTCGGTATCCTGCCGGTAATTCACGATGCACATGTGCACGTCACAGCGTCCCGCCGCCATCTGCAGGAAACGCACCACGTTGTCACGCGTCTTCTGGAAGGGCAGGTTGTATACCTGCTCGTAGGCTGCGCCCTCATCCGAGACATTGATGTAGATTTTTTGCAGGCCGGCATCGAGCAGGGCCTGGGCCTTGCCTTCATCCAGCAAGGCCGCGTTCGAGGACAGGCCGCACTCAAACCCGGCTTCGCGCACCTGCCGGACAAAATCCGCGGCATGAGGGTTGATCAGCGGCTCCCCCAAGCCACACAGGCGCACGATGGTTTCAGCATGGATGTCGTCGCGATCCGGTATGTCCCGGGCACGGGCAGCGGCTTCTTCACGAAACTCCACGGCCCGCTGCAGTGCCTGCGAAAAAATGGCCGTCGTCATGATGCCCTGCCTGGGCGTTTCATCCCGCGGGCAAAAATGGCAGGTCGCATTGCAGCGGTTGGTGAGTTCGATGTCGATATTGAAGGGCATGGCAATCCCAGTTGCTGCCGGCGCATGCCAGCAAAACACAGCTTCCTGCGGCTTTCAAATCCCGGCCATGCGCCACCAACAAAAAGGCCGCAACGCGCGCGCTGCGGCCTGTTTGCCGGCGGGGACGGCCGTCAGGCTTCCATCACGGCCCGCAGTTTTTTCAGGGCGGTGGCTTCCAGCTGGCGGATGCGTTCGGCCGATACGCCATACTGGTCTGCCAGTTCCTGCAGGGTGGCCTTCGGCTCGGCCAGCCAGCGGCGCTCCAGTATGTCGCGGCTGCGCGCATCCAGCCCTTGCAGGGCGCCTGCCAGACGGTCCTGGGCATCTTCTTCCCAGTCCGCGGCCTCCAGCTGCACGGCCGGGTCGTAACGGCTGTCTTCCAGCCAGGCCGACGGTGCGTGCACGCTGTCTTCGTCATCGCTGTCGAGCGGGTCAAACGACACATCCTGGCTCGACAGGCGGCCTTCCATCACCTCGACATCCTTCAGGCTCACGCCCAGCTCGCCGGCAATCGATGCCGCTTCATCGCGACTCAGCCAGGCGAGGTCCTTCTTGGCACTGCGCAGGTTGAAAAACAGCTTGCGCTGCGCCTTGGTGGTGGCAATCTTCACGATGCGCCAGTTGCGCAGGATGTATTCGTGGATCTCGGCCTTGATCCAGTGCACGGCAAACGACACCAGGCGCACGCCTTTCTCCGGGTTGAAACGGCGCACGGCCTTCATCAGGCCGATGTTGCCCTCCTGCACCAGGTCGGCCAGCGGCAGGCCATAGCCGTTGTAGCTGCGCGCGATATGCACCACGAAACGCAGGTGCGAAAAAATCAGCTGCTGCGCGGCATCAAGGTCGTTGCGGTAATACAGGTCCTCGGCGAGACGACGCTCCTCACCGGCTTCCAGCAACGGGAAGCGGTGGATGGCCTGCAGGTAGCTGCCCAGGCTGTCGCCCGGCAGGGGCAGGGCGGTCGGTACGGCAAGCGGCTCGGTGGACATAGGACGGATCCCCCCTCCAGTAATGGTGCCCATATTAGCACTCGCCGCATTAGAGTGCTAAACCCGGGCCGGGTTCCCTGCGCCGGGCAAGGCCAATAAACCCTTTGGAATCATGCTGTTATAAAGCTAGCGGGGCTCGATCGCACCCAGGTGGCGTGCCACCGCCAGCCAGGCGCCGCCCAGGCCCAGCAGGCCGCCGGCCAGCCACAGCAGCACGGTGGCCCCTGCGCCCAGCCCAGCCAGGCTGAAACTGCTGCCATACAGCCCGGCCAGGCGGGTCACCGGCCCCTGCATCACCCACAGACCGCTGCCGACGATCAGCCAGGCACAGAGCCCGCCGCCCAGGCCATACCACAAGCCGGTATAAAGGAAGGGCCGCCGCACGAAGGCGTCGGTGCCGCCCACCAGCTTGGTCACCACGATTTCCTCGCGGCGGTTCTCGATCGCCAGCCGGATCGTGTTGCCGATCACCAGCACCACGCCCAGTGCCAGCAGGCTGGCCAGCGTCATGGCCAGGCGCTGGCCGAGCTGCACCAGGGCATACAGGCGCTGCAGCCATTCGAGGTCGAGTTGCACGCTGTCGACCCCGGGCAGGCGCTGCAGGCGCTCCTGCAGGGCCTGCAAGGCCTCCGGCGACAGGGACGGCAACGGCTCGACGCTGATCAGCGCCGGCAACGGGTTGTCGCCGAGGCCATCGAGCACATCGCCAAACCCGGAGAGCTGGCGAAACTCCGCCAGCGCCGTGGCACGGTCGGTGTACGCCACCGCCGTGATGGCCGCATCCTCGCGCAGGCTGGCTGCCAGCGCACGGCCCTGTTCATCGGTGGCATCCAGGCTGAGGTACAGCGACAGCCGTGCCGAACTGTCCCAGGCCTGGCCCAGCTCCTGCAGGTTGCTGAGCCCGACATGCAGGCTGGCCGGCAGGGCCAGCGCAATGCCGATCACCAGCCAGGTCATCGCACTCGACGCCGGCTGCGCCAGCAGGCGGTGCAGGCTGTCGGCGGCCACCTGGCCATGGTGGGTACGCCAGCCGGCCAGCAGGTCGCGCCAGCGGTTGTGGCGGCGCCGGGCGCCGGCCTGCGGCTCAGCCATGGAAGGGTTCCTCCTGCTGCGTGGCCGGTTGCCGCACCACCCGCCCCTGCTGCAGCGACATGATCGGGCAGGACAGGCTGCGGATCAGCGCGTGGTCGTGGCTGGCCACCAGCACGGTGACCCCGACCTGGTTGAACTGCACGAACAGGTCCATGATCTCGGCCGCCAGCTGCGGGTCGAGGTTGCCGGTGGGTTCATCGGCCAGCAGGATCGGCGGCTTGTTCACCACCGCGCGGGCGATGCCGACGCGCTGCTGCTCACCACCCGACAGGGTGACGGGGTTGTTGCGCTCCTTCGCCAGCAGGCCGACCTTGTCGAGTGCCGCACGCACGCGCCGACCGACTTCCTGCGGCGGGCAGCCGCTGATGATGAGCGGCAGGGCCACGTTGTCGAACACGCTGCGGTCAAACAGCAGCTGGTGGTTCTGGAAGACCACGCCGATCTGCCGGCGCAGGTAGGGAATGCGGCCTCGCGGCAGGTTGCGCAGGTTCTGCCCGTTGACGAACACCTGGCCCTGGCTGGGGTGCTCCATCAGCATGATGAGCTTGAGCAGCGTGCTCTTGCCGGCACCGGAATGGCCGGTGAGGAATACCATCTGGCCTTCGTCGATCCCGAAACTCACCCCCGACAGTGCCTCGTACCCGCCCGGGTAACGCTTGCTGACGCTGTCGAAGCGGATCATCGCCATGCTCAGGCACCGCCGGCAAACAGGGCCCGCACGAATTCATCGGCATCGAACGGCCGCAGGTCCTCGGCCTGTTCGCCAATGCCGATGAAACGGATGGGCAGCCCCAGCTGGCGTGCGATGGCAAAAATGATGCCGCCTTTCGCCGTGCCGTCGAGCTTGGTCAGCGCAATGCCGGTCACGCCCACGGCCTGGCCGAACTCGCGTGCCTGCACCAGGGCGTTCTGGCCGGTGCCGGCATCGAGCACCAGCAGCACCTCGTGCGGGGCCGCCGGGTCCAGTTTCTGCATCACGCGCACCACCTTGCGCAGCTCTTCCATCAGGTTGGCCTTGTTGTGCAACCGGCCGGCCGTATCGGCAATCAACACATCGGCGCCGCGTGACTGTGCCGCCTGCAGGGCATCAAAGATCACCGAGGCACTGTCGGCCCCGGTGTGCTGTGCCACCACCGGTACGCCGTTGCGTTCGCCCCACTGCTTCAGCTGTTCGACGGCCGCCGCACGGAAGGTATCCCCGGCGGCCAGCATCACCTGGCGCCCCTCGGCACGGAAACGGTGTGCCAGCTTGCCGATGGTGGTGGTCTTGCCGGCACCGTTGATGCCGACGGTGAGGATCACGAAAGGCTTGCCGCCAGCCGCCACCTCCAGCGGTTTGGCACAGGGCCGCAGGATGCCGGCCAGCTCGTCTTGCAAGGCGGCATACAGGGCATCGCCGTCGGCCAGCTCACGCCGGCTGATGCGGCGGGTCAGCGCATCCAGCACACTGCGCGTGGTCTCGAGGCCAAGGTCGGCCATCAGCAGGCGGGTTTCAATCTCTTCCAGGAGGGCAGCATCGATTTCCTTGCGGCCCAGTACCAGCATTCCGATGCCTTCGCCGAGGGTCGCACCGGTCTTGCTGAGCCCTTTTTTCAGGCGCGCGAACAACCCTTCGCGCGGCGCTGTCGCACCGGCGGCAGCGGGTGCCGGGGCCTGCGGCGGGGCAGCAGGCTCCTTGCCGGCAGCGGCTTCGCTGGGTTTGCGTCCAAACAGTTTCATGCGACAGGCTGCATCCGCGGGTCCCGTTCCGGGGCCGCTATAATGGGAGTTCAGGGTTTGTGACCCATTGTGTCACATCACTTTCGGGAAGACTACGCATGCCGCGCAGCCCGCGCACCGCACCGCAGAAAGTCCGCATCATCGGCGGGCGCTGGAAGCGCTGGCAGCTGCCGGTCGCCCATCGGCCCGGCCTGCGCCCCACGCCGGACCGTGTGCGCGAGACCCTGTTCAGCTGGTTGCTGGACGCGCTGCCGGGAGCCCGCTGCCTGGACCTGTTCGCCGGCACCGGGGTGCTGGGGCTGGAGGCCCTGTCACGCGGCGCCTCGCATGCACACTTCATCGAGAGCGATACCGCGACCGCCCGCGGGCTGCGCGAACAACTGGCCCGCCTGCAGTGCCACGAAGGGACCGTGGTGGTGGCCGATGCCCTGTCATGGCTGGCCGGCCCGCCACCGATGCCATTCGACATCGTCTTCCTCGACCCGCCCTACCACAGCGACTGCCTTGCCGCCTGCTGTGCCCGCCTTGCAGCCGGCCCCTGGCTGGCGCGTGGCGCCTGCCTCTACCTCGAATTCGGCGGCGACGAAGCGCCCCCGCTGCTGCCCGCCGGCTGGCGCGTGCACCGCGAAACGCGTGCAGGCCAGGTGCAGGCCTGGCTGTGCCGCACCGGTGATTGACACCCACGGCCGAAGCGCGCTTAATCGGGCGCGTCGGCAGGAGTCCCGCCATGCGCATCGCACTGTATCCCGGAACCTTTGACCCCGTCACGCAGGGCCACATCGACCTGGTGCAGCGCGCCGCCGTCCTGTTCGACCGCGTGATCGTGGCGGTGGCCGCCAGCCGCCGCAAGCAGCCGCTGTTTGCGCTGGAAGAACGCATCGCGCTGTGCCGTACCGTGCTGGCAGCAACCCCGAATGCCGAAGCACGCGCCTTCGACGGCCTGCTGGTCGATCTCGCCGCACAGACCGGTGCGACCGTCGTCATCCGCGGCGTGCGCAGCACCAGTGATTTCGAATACGAGTTCCAGCTCGCTACCATGAACCGTGCGATGCTGCCGCAGCTGGAGACGGTGTTCCTCACGCCGGATCCGCGTTATGCGCACATATCCTCAACCCTGGTGCGTGAAATTGCCGCGCTCGGCGGCGATGTGTCACAATTCGTTCCCGCGCCAGTCCACGCTGCCCTGCAGCGGCGTTTTGCAGACTGAGCGGCATCCCTTCCCGCGCAGGCACCGTGCATCGTCATGGCACTGAAAATCACCAGCGAATGCATCAACTGCGATGTCTGTGAGCCCGAGTGCCCCAATGGCGCGATCTACCAGGGCGAGAACATCTATGTGATCGACCCGGGCAAATGCACCGAGTGCATCGGCCACTACGATGAACCGCAATGCCAGCAGGTATGCCCGGTGGACTGCATCCCGCTGGATCCGGAACGCCTCGAGACCGAGGACGAACTGTGGGAAAAATACCGGCGGCTGACCGGCAAGGCCTGAACAGCCCGCTCCTTGGACATGACCATGAAAAACGGCGCCCGCAGGCGCCGTTTTTCATGGCCGGAACCGCTCAGTCTTTCTTGTAACCGGGAATCGGGTGGCCCAGCGGACGCACAAAAGTGGTCATGGCCGGTTCCACGACCAGCACTTCGGCCGTTTCCTTGATGTTGCCGCCCGCTGCTGAAAACGGCAGCGAGACCACCCAGCCCACACAGCCCACCACGGTCACGGCCAGCATGACCGGCCGCACCAGTGCGAAATCCGTCGCCATCGCCAGCATGGACGGGGTTTCGTCAATCGTCTGGGCCTGGCCAACCGCCGGCACCACCAGCGCCAGGGAGAGCGCCGCGGCCTGCAGGGCCACCCGGGTCTTGCGCAAGGCTTTCAGCATCTTTGCTATCTCCATCGGTGATGGTGCATTGGCAGGGCCGATCCCTGATCCCGCAACCATGACTGTTATTATCGGTATACCTTACCCGAAGGTCGGGATTCATTCTAATAATAGCCTGCAGACAAGGCAAATGCGCCACTAGTGTTGGCAATGGCTGCAGAAAACCGTGCTGCGCTGGCCCAACCGGGTCTCACGCAGGGCCTGCCCGCACTGGCGGCAGGGCTGCCCGCCACGCCCGTACACCGCCAGTGCCTGCTGGAAGTAACCCGGTTCCCCGCGCCCGTTGACGAAATCCCGCAGGGTGGTCCCGCCCTGGCGGATGGCCTCCCCCAGTACCTCGCGTACGGCCGTGGCCAGGCCTTGGTAACGCGCCCGGCTGATGCGCCCGGCCGGGCGGTCCGGCCGGATGCCGGCCAGGAACAAGGCCTCGTTGGCGTAGATATTGCCCACCCCCACCACCACGGCCGCATCCATCAGGAACGGCTTGACCGCGACCGTGCGCCCACGGCTGCGGCGGAACAGGTGGTCGCCATCGAAACCGCTGCCCAGCGGCTCCGGCCCCAGCCCGGCCAGCAGGGGGTGATCCAGCCCGTCGCCGGCAAACCACAGCAACGCCCCGAACCGCCGCGGGTCGTGGAAGCGCAGCAGCTGGCCGTTGTCCAGCACGAGTTCCACGTGGTCATGCCGGCGGCGTGGCTGTGCGGCATCCGCCAGGCGCAGGCTGCCGGACATGCCGAGGTGCCACAGCAGCGTGCCGTCATCCAGGCGCATCAACAGGTACTTGGAGCGGCGCTCGATGGCGCAGACCTGCCGGCCGCAGGCCAGGCCCGGCAGCTCCGGCGGCACCGGCCAGCGCAGGCGCGGCTCGTGCACGCGCAGCTCCCGGATGCGGTGGCCCAGCAGGTGCGGGGCAATGCCGCGGCAGGTGGTTTCGACTTCGGGCAGTTCGGGCATGGGATCAGTCGGCCAGGCGCACCCGCAGGTAGAGGCTGCCGCTGCTCACCGCCGTGCCGCTGCCCTGTACGCCAGGACCGCTCGTGGCCACGGCCGCCTGCTGCCCCATGCCGGCCAGCTCGATCCATTCACCGAGCCGCCCGCTGACCGTGGTCTGTACGCGGCGGGTATCCAGGCGTGCGGCGTCGAGCCGGTCATGGCTGGCACTGATGTCGAGGAACACCTGGGCACCCACGAGGCGGGCTGTCACGAAAAAGCCCTGCGTAGCGCCCTGCATCACCGTCACGCGGCGGCCCTGGCCATCGGTAACGGCCAGGGGTGCCTGCTGGCCACTGGCAATGAATGCGGGATAGCCTTCCACGGCACGCAGTTGCTGCCGGACCTGCTCACTGCTGTCCGTGCGGCTTGCGCCCGCTTCTACGGTGAGGTGGTTACCGCCGGGGTGCGGCGCCTCATTCACATGGACACGCAGCGTGTCATCACCGACCGAACCGCTGGCCTGCACGCCGCCGTGCTGGCGGTGGCCCGTGAGCGTATCGCTGACCTCGATGCGCAGGTTGCGCGGCGGGCGGTCGATTTCCTCCAGCAGCGCATACACCCGTTGCAGGCTGCCGTCCGAGGCCACCACGATCAGCTGGTTGCGGAAAACCTTCACGGTTTCGCCGGGCTGCAGCACCTGCTGCACCATCGGCTGCACCTGTTCGGGCAGTGCGCCCTTCAGGGTGATGGCTTCCATGCGTTGCGCCTGCACCGATGCCGCACACAGCCACAGCAGCGCGGCCATCCCGATCCTGTCCCATCGCATGCCGGCAATCCTCCCTGCCAGACCCATTGCCGGCACCTTAGCAAATCCGGCCGCAACGGCAAGCCGGCATAAAAAAACCCGGCACAGTGACCGGGTTTTCCGCAAGGCTGCCAGGATTACTTGATCTTGGCTTCCTTGTAGACCACATGCTTGCGAACCACGGGGTCGTATTTCTTGATTTCCATTTTTTCGGGCATCGTGCGCTTGTTCTTGTCGGTCGTATAGAAATGACCGGTACCGGCGCTTGACACCAGGCGGATTTTTTCGCGTGCACTCTTGGCCATGGTTGCTTACCTTCAGTATTTTTCGCCGCGGGCGCGGAGATCGCTCAGCACCTGATCGATGCCGACCTTGTCGATGATGCGCATGCCTTTCGGCGATACGCGCAGGCGGACAAACCGCTTTTCGGACTCGACCCAGAACCGGTGGTGTTGCAGGTTCGGCTCGAAACGGCGACCCGTGCGGTTCTTGGCGTGCGATACATTGTGGCCCGTCATCGGACGCTTGCCGGTCACCTGACACACTCTGGACATGATGCTCTAGCCTCTCGCGGATGCACAAAACCGGCCCCGGGGCCGGCCCGGCAGGCCGGGGCCTGCCAAAAAGGGAGCGCATTTATACCAGAGCACCCCGGCCAAGGCAAGCGTGGCCGCAGGCCGGGAAACCCGCCTCACAGCCAGCCGCGCTCGGCAAACGACACCACCTCGCCGTCGCCCACCACGAAGTGATCCAGCACCCGGATGTCGACCAGCCCCAGCGCCTGCCGCAGGCGATCGGTGATGCGGCGATCGGCCTGGCTGGGCTCGGCCACCCCCGACGGGTGGTTATGGGCCACGATGATCGCCGCGGCATTGTGGTGCAGGCACTGCCGCACCACCTCGCGCGGGTAGACCGCCGCACCATCGAGGGTGCCCAGGAACAGCTCCTCCTCGGCCAGCAGCGCATGGCGGTTGTCGAGGTACAGGCACAGGAAGACCTCACGGCGGTAGTCGCGCAGGCGGGCATGCAGGTAGTCGCGGGTCACCCCGGGGGAGGTGAACACCTCGCCCTGCCGCAGGCGCGCCGCCAGGTAACGCTGCGCCAGCTCGCGCGCGGCCTGCAGCAGCACGAAATGGCTGGGCCCCAGGCCGGGCAGGCGGCAGAACTCCTGCTGGCTGGCCGCCAGCACCCCCTGCAGGCTGCCAAAGGCGGCCAGGGCCTCGCGGCCCTGGTCCACGGCGGTGCGCCCGGAGCGCCCGGTACGGAAGAACAACGCCAGCAGTTCGGCATCGGAAAGCTGGCCCGCGCCACGGGCCAGCAGTTTTTCGCGCGGCCGCTCTGCCAGCGGCCAATCGGTAATTGCCACGGGGACCTCCTTGTCTATTACAGTAAGCGCTCACTTCCTGTGAGGCTACGCATTTGCGCTGCGTGGTGGTATCGTATCACGCCTTTTCCCTGCCGGTGGCTTCCCGTGACCCAGCGCCTGACCAACCGCCGCATCGTGCTCGGCATCGCCGGCGGCATCGCCGCCTACAAATCCGCAGAGCTGGTGCGCCGGCTGCGCGACCTCGGCGCCGAGGTGCGCGTGGTGATGACCCGTGCCGCCACCGAATTCATCACCCCGCTGACCCTGCAGGCCCTGTCCGGCCAGCCGGTGCACCTCGACCTGCTGGACCCGGCCGCCGAGGCGGCCATGGGCCACATCGAACTGGCCCGCTGGGCCGACCGCGTGCTGGTGGCGCCGGCCACCGCCAACCTGATCGCCCGCCTGGCCGGCGGCCGTGCCGATGACCTGCTGACGGCCGTCTGCCTCGCCACCCGGGCACCGCTGCTGCTGGCCCCGGCGATGAACCAGGCCATGTGGGCCAACCCCGCCACCCAGGCCAACCTCGCCACCCTGCAGGCCCGCGGCGTGCAACTGCTGGGCCCTGCCGACGGGGCACAGGCCTGTGGCGAAACCGGCCCGGGCCGCCTGCTGGAACCGGAGGCCATCGCGGCCCGCCTGGCCGATGGCTTTGCCTCACACCTGCTGGACGGCCTGCGGGTGCTCGTCACCGCCGGCCCCACCCGCGAGGCCATCGACCCGGTGCGCTTCATCAGCAACCACAGCTCCGGCCGCATGGGGTTTGCGCTGGCACAGGCTGCCGCCGACGCCGGCGCCCACACCACCCTGGTGGCCGGGCCGGTGCACCTCGCTACCCCGCAGCGCGTGCAGCGCACCGATGTGGTGTCGGCACGCGACATGCTGGATGCCGTGCTGGCCGCACTGCCGGGCTGCGACATCTTCATCGGCACGGCTGCCGTGGCCGACTACCGGCCCGCCGACGTGGCGAGCCAGAAAATCAAGAAAACCGCCGATACCCTGCAGCTGGCCCTGGTGCGCAACCCCGACATCATCACCGCCGTGGCCGCCGCACAGCCGCGGCCGTTCACGGTGGGTTTTGCCGCCGAAACCGACCAGGTGCTCGACCATGCCCGCCGCAAGCGCCAGGCCAAGGGACTCGACATGATCATTGCCAACGATGTCAGCGCACCCGGCATCGGTTTTGAGAGTACCGAAAATGCCGTTACTATTATCAGCCGCAGCGGCGAACAGGCGCTGCCGCAGGCGTCCAAGCAGCAACTGGCCGTCCGCCTGATCGAATCCATTGCCGGCGAATACCGGCGGGCAGCGCCAACGACCCGACAATAAACCAGCGCGCCCACCTCCTTACAAACACCAGCGGTAGCAGCACCCATGGCCAAGAAAAGCAAGGAACCGAAAGCCGCCAAGCCCGTCACCGTGGCCGGCGATCCCCAACATGCATTGCTGATTGGCGCTGCCGGCAGCGCCGTGGTGGCCGTGGCTGCCGCTGCTGCACTGCTGTTCCTGGTGCTGCAGGTCTCGGCCAGCACCCAGCTGCAGCGCTTTTCCGAGGCGCGCGCCGCCGGTGCCGCCGCGATGATCGAACAGCTGCTGGAAGAGCGCCAGGCGCACCTGGCCAGCCTGGGTGCCGACCAGGCGGTGATCGCCGCCAGCCGTTCACAGGACCTGGCGGTAACCGATGCCGAGGAAGCCGCCCTGCGCAAGCACTTCCCGAATGCCAGCCGCGTACACCTGCTGCCGATGGATCGCCTCGGTACGGCACGCATCGCCATCAGCGAGCAGGGCCTGCGCAACAACATCGAAGTCGACCTGGCCAGCAAGGCCTTCAACCGCAGCAAGCGCGTTCCCGAGCTGTACCGCCTCGGCAATGACTGGTTCGTCTCGATAGCCGCCCCGGTCGCCGCCAACGACAGCGCCGAGGTCAGCGGCGTGCTGCTGGTGGCCTTCAGCCAGGCGCCGGTGCAGGCGGTGCTGGAGAAACTCAGTGAAGGACAGGGCGAGCTGGAGCTGCTGCAGGAATTCAAGGCCGGCGAGGCCATCAGCATCGCCAAGGCCGGCTCGGGCGGCACCCGCGGCGAGGCCACCGTGCCGTTGTACGGCAGCTGGCGCATCCGCTTCGTACCGTCCACCGAGATCGCGGCACGCGCCACGGCCATCCCGGTGCTGGGCTGGATCATCCTCGCCGCCAGCGTGCTGGCCGGCCTGCTCAGCGTCATCGCACACCACCGCCTGCTCGCCACCGTGAAGGGCGAGGCCGAAGCCATCAGCAACTACCTGCGCAAGCTGGCCGACAAACCCGACACCGAAGCCCCGCACCTGGCGATCCCGTCCCTGCAGGCCCTCAGCAGCCAGCTGGGCGGGCAACTGCTGGAACTGTCGCGCAAGCTCGCCACGGCCAAGCCGGCCGCTGCCGCACCGCCAGCCGCCGACAAGAAAGCCGCCCCCGCCAAGGCGGCTGCGGCAGCCGCGCCCGTCGTCGCCGAGGCCCCGGCTGCCGACCCGCTGTTCCAGGACATGGACCTCTCCGACCTCGACGCCCTGGAAGACCTCGAGGACAGCCTGCTGGCCTCCGGTGACGGCGGCTTCCTCGATGCCGGCTTTGCCACCGACGATGCCCTGCCGGCCGAAATCTTCCGTGCCTATGACATCCGCGGCGTGGCCGAAAGCCAGCTGTCGGCCAGCGTGGCCTACCGCATCGGCCGTGCCGTGGGCTCCGAAGCGCAGGAAAAGGGCCAGAAAACCGTGGCCGTGGGCCGCGACGGCCGCCTCTCCAGCCCGATGCTGCGCGACAACCTGGTCCGCGGCCTGACCGAAAGCGGCTGCGATGTGATCGACATCGGCGTGGTGCCCTCACCGGTACTGTATTTCGCCACCCACCAGCTCAAGACCGGCACCGGCGTGATGATCACCGGCAGCCACAACCCGGCCCAGTACAACGGCATGAAGATCGTCATCGCCGGCCAGACGCTGGCCGCCGAACGCATCCAACAACTGCGCCAGCGCATCGAGGCCGGGCAGTTCACCGAAGGCACGGGCCAGGTCACCACCACATCGGTATCGGACGCCTATGTGCAGCGCATCGCCGGCGATGTGGCCGTGGCACAACCGCTCAAGGTCGTGGTCGATGCCGGCAACGGTGCGGCCGGCGAAATCGCCCCGCGCCTGCTGCAGGAACTCGGCTGCGAAGTGATCCCGCTGTTCTGCGACATCGACGGCACCTTCCCCAACCACCACCCGGACCCGAGTGAAACCAAGAACCTGCGCGACCTCATCGACGCCGTGCGCGAACACGGCGCCGACCTCGGCGTGGCCTTCGACGGCGACGGCGACCGCATCGGCGTGGTTACGGCAGCCGGCCAGATCGTGATGCCCGATCGCCTGCTGATGCTGTTTGCGCAGGACATCGTCGCCCGCAACCCCGGTGCCGACATCATCTTTGACATCAAGTGCACCCGCCTGCTGAACCAGGTCATCAGCAACTACGGCGGCCGGCCGATCATGTGGCGCAGCGGCCATTCGCACATCAAGGAAAAGATGGTGGAAACCGGTGCCCTGCTCGGCGGCGAGCTGTCCGGCCACATTTTCTTCAAGGAACGCTGGTACGGCTTTGATGACGGCATCTACAGCGCCGCACGCCTGATCGAGATCCTGAGCACATCCAGTGCCGACCTCGATACCCAGTTGGCCGAATTCCCCGAAAGCCTGTGCACGCCGGAGATCAAGATCACCGTCAGCGAGGCTGAAAAGTTCGACATCATCGACAAGCTCGCCATCATCGGCAACTTCGACGGTGGCAAGGTCAGCACCATCGATGGCGTACGCGTCGATTTCGATGACAGCTGGGGGCTGGTGCGTGCGTCCAACACCACGCCCTGCCTGACGCTGCGCTTCGAGGCCGACAACGACGAAGCCCTGGAGCGCATCCAGGCCCTGTTCCGCGCCCAGCTGTCTGCTGTCGACAGCGCCCTTTCCTTCTGACCCGGAGCCCCGTACGCACCATGGCACTCCAGAAAACCGAAGCCCTGCAGATCGCCCATGTCCTCACCGAGGCGCTGCCCTACATCCAGCGTTTTGCCGGCAAAACCCTCGTCGTCAAGTACGGCGGCAATGCCATGGTCGACGAAGAGCTGGAATCCAGCTTTGCGCGTGACATCGTGCTGATGAAGCTGGTGGGCATCAACCCGGTGGTGGTGCACGGCGGCGGCCCGCAGATCGGCGACCTGCTCAAGCGGCTCAACATCGAGAGCCGTTTCGTCGATGGCATGCGCGTTACCGACAGCCAGACCATGGATGTGGTGGAAATGGTGCTCGGTGCATCGGTGAACAAGGCCATCGTCAGCACCATCCAGCGCCACGGTGGCCAGGCCATCGGCCTCACCGGCAAGGACGGCAACCTGATCCGCGCCCGCAAGCTCACCCTGCAGCGCAACACGCCCGACATGAAAGCCCCCGAAATCATCGACATCGGCCATGTCGGCGAAGTCACCCACATCAACACCGCCGTGATCGACATGCTGGTGCACAGCGATTTCATCCCGGTGATTGCACCCATCGGCGTGGATGAAAACGGCCAGTCCTACAACATCAATGCCGACCTCGTGGCCGGCAAGATCGCCGAGGCGCTGAAAGCCGAGAAGCTCATCCTGCTGACCAATGTCGCCGGCCTGATGGACAAGGAAGGCAAGGTGCTGACCGGGCTGTCCACCGAGCGTGTGGAAGCACTGATTGCCGATGGCACCATCCACGGCGGCATGCTGCCGAAAATCCGCTGCGCACTGGATGCCGTGGTCGGTGGTGCGCAGACCGCCCACATCATCGACGGCCGTGTGCCGCATGCCGCGCTGCTGGAAATCTTCACCGACGCCGGCGTCGGCACCCTGATCACCAACCGCCCCGCAGCCAAGGCCTGACCATGTCGCCTGCCCACCGCAACCCGGCCCGCCGCCAGCAGATCCTGGAAACCCTGGCCCTGATGCTGGAGGAAAACCCGGGCGCACGCATCACCACGGCGCAACTCGCCGCCAAGGTCGGCGTGTCGGAAGCCGCGCTGTACCGTCACTTCCCCAGCAAGACGCGCATGTTCGAGGATCTGATCGCCTTCATCGAGGAATCGGTGTTTTCACGCATCAGCCGCATCCTCGACGAAGAGCCGAACGGCGCCGTGCGCCTGCAGCAGATCTTGCTGCTGCTGCTGTCGTTTGCCGAGCGCAACCCGGGCATCTCGCGCCTGCTGACCGGTGAAGCCCTGGCGGGCGAGGATGAGCGCCTGCGCCTGCGCGTGGGCCAGCTGCACGACCGCATCGAGCTGTCCCTGCGGCAGGTGCTGAAGGATGCCGAACGCGACCAGGGCCTGCGCACGCGGCAACCGGTGCCGGTCGTGGCCAACCTGCTGCTGGCTTTCGCGCTGGGGAAAATACTGCGTTTCGTGCAGGGCGGTTTCCGTGACAAGCCGGCCAGCGGCTGGCTGGACCAGTGGTCACTGCTGTCGGAAGGCCTGTTCCGGCCGGCCTAGGGCGACCGGGGAAACGCGCGGGATTACTTGCTGGTGCTGCTGCCGGTTTTCGGCTTCGAGCGGGCGATGATCTTGCGGAACTGGGCAATATCGGCGTCAAACTCGGCGCGCTTCTGCGCAATCTCTTCCTGCCGCAGTGCAATCGTTGCCTCGGTGGTCGCGATTTCCTTCTGCAGCACGGCGATGTTGTCCTGGATGCTCTGGTACACCGGGCGGCCGCGCCGCTCCAGGTCGGCGGCACGCTGCTGCTGCGCCTCGACCTGCGAACGCTGTGACACCAGGTTGCCGCGCAGGATTTCAAGCTGGTTGTCGAATTCCTTCATCACGCGGTCACGCGCGGCCTCGATTTCCTCCACGCTGCGGTAACGCCGCTTCAGGGAGGTTTCCCACTCGGCGATGCGCACCTTCTCGGCCGCAGCGGCCCGCTCGGCTTCCTGCTCGGCGAGCTGCTCCTCGGTGAGCTGGGGCGCCACCCGCTCGATCAGGGTGCCGGTGGCAGTGATGACGTCATAGCCGTTTTTGGCCATCTCGGGCGGCACATTGTCGTCGACGACCAGCACGCCCCGGTCATTGCGGTAGCGGTAGAGGGTCTTGCTCTTGCTGGTGGCCGTCTTTTGCTGCGACTTCTGCTGGGCCACGGCCAAATCGGCCGTGAACAAGCCCGCCATGGCCACTGCAACCACGAGAAGGGACGCCAGGGAGGTGCGTTTGGTATTCGTCATCAGGGTACCAGCCAGCAAAAGACCATCGGATGCCGTAGGCCTAAGCACTATAGTCAAGAAGTCGGGTTCCTACAAATACCGCCGGTGAACCGCCCTGGACATCAGGCAACGCCCCAGGTTTCCCGGTAGGCCTGCATGGCCGGCACATGGGCCTGCAGCAGCGGGTCCTGCGCCACATAGGCCAGCACATCGTCCAGCCGGATCAGGCTGATGACCGGCACCCCGAGCGATTCGGCCACCTCCTGGACGGCCGAACGGCTGTCCTGGCCGCGCTCCTGGCGGTCCAGGCCGATGACCACACCCACCGGCCGGGCGCCGGCCTCGCGGATCAGCGCCGTGACCTCGCGGATGGCCGTACCGGCCGTGATCACGTCATCGACCAGCAATACGCGGCCCTGTAATGGTGCGCCCACGATGCAACCGCCTTCGCCGTGTGCCTTGGCTTCCTTGCGGTTGA
>LAHR01001010.1_pt1 | contig 40096 bp, 57 predicted proteins | sample 329641 | NCBI WGS metagenome assembly LAHR01 (sample SAMN03275701, study PRJNA271635) | activated sludge metagenome | isolation source: Sample C-3 Sludge from acetogenic chamber (third chamber) of Anaerobic...
TAAATAAAGATACAAAAGTAAATAATAGGAGGAAATATTATGACAGCAGGAGTAGGTCACTCAAATCAAGAAATGTTTGTAAAAAAAGAAAGCGCTTGGGGAACAGGCGTAGACCCAACTGCTCCAACTACAGGGTTGGCAGAAGTTTTGGGAAGAACTAAAGATTTTTCATATAAAGTTGCTAACAGTAATGAAGTTTATAATACTGCGAGTTCAGCAATTCCAACTCATAAATCAATTGGAAATACACAAATTACAGGAACTTATAATTTTGACTATATCAATGCAATGCCTTTTGTCCCAATTTTAGGAACAGTTACAGCTACAAACCCAGTTGAAGGGGCTGCACCATATACTTGGACTATAACACCGACTGATGCAATTCCAAGTTTTAGTGCTAGTTTATATTCTAAAGCTACAAATTCTATAACTACACAACTAGTTGGATGCTATGCAACAAGTTTAGACTTTAAACTTGGAGTTACTGGGATAGCAGAGGGTTCTATGAACTTTATTGGAAAAACTTACACTAGAGGGACATCTTTTACAGCACCAACTACTATAACTTTAGATGATGCGGAACCCGTTGAACCTGCGACTTCAACAATTACAGTTGGGTCTTTAACTGATATTGCATATTTAACAGGCATAGATTTTAATATAACAAGAAATGCAGCAATTGAATTTGCTTTAAGTTCAAGAACTGGAGTCTTAAATAAACTTGGAAAATATGGAGCTGTAACAGGGCAGTTAACATCTTGGGTTGAAGATACAGCAACAGCTCAAGAATTAGAAGATTTAGTAACTGGAAGTTCAACTACAATTGGAACAACTCCAATGCAAGATATCACAGTTAAAACAGGTGGAGGAACTGGAGCAGACTCTATGGTAATAACTATAAAAGATGCTGTATTAGACTCTGCAGAAATGAAATTCCCACTTGATACAGGAATTGGTTACACAATACCCTTTAAAGCTAAATATATTTCAAGTGTTGTATGGGAAGCACCAGTTACAGTTGCAGCTGGAGGCTGGTAAGATACTAACTAAAGATGATATTATATTAAGAACTGCAGATGGAAAACTGAAGTCTCAAGAAGTTAATGTTGGGTCTGAAGAAGACCCAAAATTTGTTAAAATGTTCCCATTAACTTTTGGAGAAATACTTAAACTTGGAAGAATACCAAAAGAACAAGTAGAAGAAAAAGAAAAATTAATAATTTCATATGTAGCTGAGCATGTTATTGAACCAAAGTTAACTGTAGAAGATATAGAAAACGGAGATAACATCACAATGCAAAGTATAATCAGAGAATTAAACAAGATATCAAAGTTAATATGATAGAAATTAATGATGATTTAGATGTATTAATAAAAAAAGAAATACATCTACTTCATACATTAGGTTATAAAATATGGGAAATAATGAATTTGACTTTGTGGGAAAAAGACTTAATTTTACAGTCTTACTACGAAGCAAATAAACCCAATAAAGAACACAAAACAAAAGATGAAAGAATTAGAGAAATATATCTAAAAAAGAGGGAACTAAAAAATGCCAAACGCTGAAATATCAATTATCTTGAATGCTGTTGATAAAGCTTCAGGTGTTATTGGTAGTGTTAAATCTAAATTAACAGGTTTAAACGGCGCTACTTCCGGATTAGATAATTCTTTAAATAAATCTACAGGTCTTTTAAGTAAACTTGGGACTGCAGCTTCTGTAGCAGGTGGAATGATTGTTGCTCAACTTGGAATACAAGCTGTTGCAGCAGTTCAGCAGTTTGGAGCTTCAAGTATAAAAGCATTTTCTGATTACGAACATGGGCTTGCTAAAATAAATACTATCCAAAAAAGAACATTTGAAGACATGCAGTCTTTTGGGACTGAATTAAGAGATTTTGCTTTAAGCACTCAATTTAGTATGAATGAACTAGCAGAGTCTGCTTATGAATTAAATTCATCGGGTATATCAAATGCAGATACTCTAAAAATGCTGAGTTCAACTTCAGATTTAGCAACTGCTGGATTTTCTGATTTAGCAACTGCAACTACTGCGTTAACTTCTATCATAAATGCATATGGATATAGTATTGAAGATGTTACAAAAATATCAGACATTTTATTAGTGACTCAAAATTTGGGTGTTACAACTGTTGGAAAAATGGGAGCTAGTTTATCTAAAGTTACTCCACTAGCAGCTACTTTGGGTCTAGAATTTGAAGAAGTAGCAGCAGCTATTTCTACTATGACTATACAAGGTATAAGCACAGAAGAAACTATGACTTTCTTATTGGGTATGATGAACCAATTGATTAAACCAACAGAAGACATGCAAAAATTAATAGAAAAATATGGGTATTCTTCTGGAGCTTCAATGCTAAAAACATTGGGATTTGCAGGAACTCTTGAGTTGCTCAGTAATGAGCTTCAAGGCGCAGGAGATGACGCTGCAGGAATGGCTTCAGCTTTATTTGGAAATGTTAGAGCATTACAAGCAATACTAGCTTTAACTGGAAAAAATTCAGATACTTATAAAAAGCATTTAGCTGCTATGTTTGACTCTTCAGGAGAAACTGAAGAAGCTATGTCAAAAATGGAAAAAACTTACGCTTATAGAATAAAACAGTTTAGTAATTTAGTTAATGAACTTAAAATTGAAATAGGCGGAGAATTAGTTAATAGTTTATCACCTTTTGTAGAAAGACTAACAGAACTGGGAGAAAAAGGTTCATTCAAACCACTGATATCATCTGTTGGAGATTTTATAGGCTCTATATTTAATGCTACTGGGTCTGTGGGTGGATTAATTGCAAGTATATTTGGATTTTCTAATGACGCTGAAGGTGCTATTGCTTTAGTTTCTACAGCTTTCAATGGACTTACAACTACAATAAATGGCGTTGCAAGTGCAGTTACATCTTTAGGCAGTCATATTTCAAATGTAATGTCTAAAATATCAGAAATGGCTTCAAAAGCTAGAGATATACAAAGAGACCAAATAGATATTCAAATGCAGTCTCAATATGTCCCAGGATTAGGCCATGTTGGGCCAAGTGGCGTAACTCCAGGGCAAAAACCCGGGGGAATAACTGAATTTGACATACCCAATCCCGTGTCTGTTGGACTGCCTACGGGAATAGAAACATCGCCTAATATGCTTGGGTATGACCCTAACAAACTACCTGATGCAGTTTCTGAAGACTCTAAAATTGTAGATACACATACAAATATTATTCAAGAAAATTCTGATGAAACTAAAACAGCAACTGAAAAACTTAGAGAAATGAAAGAAGCAGCTAAATCTAATAGTAAAGCAATGGCAGATGGAGCTCAAATTGTTGGAGCTTCAGTTCAATATTGCAGTGACACATTAAATTCTGTTAAATCACTTTTAAACGCAGCTAATGGCGGAAGTGGTGGTGGAGGAGGCGGAAGTTGCCGTTCATTTGGGTCATCTGAAAGAGTTGAAGCTGGAAGTAATATAGTATACGAGGGTCCAGAACGTGGAGGAGCTTATGTTTCTAATACTATTTCTTCAACTGGAGCTAATGGACAAGTTGTTACTTATGATGTTGTTCGTAATAGTGCGGGTGGAGGCATAGTAGGGTATGTTAATACAGCAACTGGAGAAGTTTCACAAATAGTAAATGACGCTTTAATAACTAAAACAGGTAAAGTAGTTGAGTTTAATAAAGATGACAATATTTTAGCTTTTAAAGATGATACTAATTTAAAGGGAAACAAAACATTTAATTTAACATTTAATATTTATGAAAGTAAAGATAGTAAAGAAATAATGAGAGAAATAATGAAAGAAATAAATAGAGTAGTTAGAGTTGGATAATATGGAAACAAATTATAAAACTAAAGATATTGTTACAGTTGAAGCTATTCATAAAGATAAAGATGGAAATATAAAAAGTATAGAAATATTGGAGGTAGAACCAAATGGTAGGAACAATAACAAATGTAGGCCTTGAGTATGAAGCTAAACTTTTAGTGGGGGTTTCAACTAAACCCTTTAAGTATATTGCTTTAGGGTCTGGAACAACTGCAGAAGCTAATGACCAGACTGCATTAACATCAGAAATTACTGATAATGGCGGAGCAAGAGCTGAAGGAACTGCAAGCTATGAAGCAAATTATAAAGGTAAAGTTACTAAAACATTTACTGCTAGTGGTGATTTGACAGTTAATGAGTGTGGATTATTTGATGATGATGGAGACCCTGCAGGGAATATGTATGCAAGAGCAAAGTTTGCAGCTACTAAAAATTTAGCAACTGGAGACACACTTCAAGTAACATTTACAATAACAAAAGGAAGAGCTGCATAAGGAGAATAGCATGGCTGGCGAAAAATACGCAAGTATCTGGTTCGGCGCAAAGGATGAGAACCAGACCGCAACGAACAAACCCGAAAAGCTACTTTATGGAACTAATCATAAGAGGGATGCTTTAGCTTTTGATAAGACTACGGCAGAAACGGCAGTTTGGGATACTTTCAAAATGCCATCTTTCTTTGATGCTTCAAAAGATATAACATTCACAATACCCAATAGAACTTCTGCAACAAGCGGAACAATTTGTTGGGAAATATCTTTTGTGGGAACTGGAGATAGCGAAGATGAAGACCCTGCCGATAACTTTGTTGCACATTCTGCTGAGAATGTTGATGGAACTGCAAATGATTATACTTATTCCGTTTTAACAATTTCATCAGCAAGTCATGGGATTTCTGCTGGAGATATGTGTTGCCTAAAACTCCGAAGAAAAGTTGCTTCGGATGATTGCGATGCAGATGTCCAAGTCGAAGGGGTAGAATTGAGAATAGAATGCACATCATAAAAAGGGAGGGATTATTATAGACAAAGTTGAAATACTTGAAAAAAGAATAGAGTTTAATAATATAATTTTTACTGCATACTATTATCCAGATGAAACAAATTCCAAGAACTTCATTAAATTTGAGGCCAGAAGGGCAGCCGATTTTTTAATGACGGAAGATGGGCAAAAAGAAACAATGAAATATCTTTTAGATGCCGGAAGAAACAGGTGGAATATAAATCAAATAGCCACCGATAAATCAGGAACTTATGACTTGCCGACCACATTTAATCCAACTGATACGATTAAAACTCCAGTAGAAACAACGCCAACACCGGAACAAATCTTCCAAGAGGCAGTTGGAAAACTCGAACAATCAAAAAGGTATCTGGACTTGGGATTAATCAGTAAAGAGCAATACGACACAGAATTGGCCAAAGTGAAACTTTTAATGCCTAAATAATTGGGGGTTTCATAATTGGCTATAACCGGACAAACAAGAAGACGAAGAATAGTAATTAACGCTGATGCTTACATTAGCGGTGCCACTTCCAATGTTCCGGTTTTAGTAAAATTTAATTCTACTTCTCATGCGGATTTATTCGGCACTGGTGACGATGGGGACTCTGTTTGGTTCTCTTCTGATGCGGGCGGGCAGACAACTCTCTATCATGAAAGCGTTGTATTTGACAGCACCAACGCCATCTTTTATGTAAAGGTCGATTTATCCTCAACTGCCGATACCGTCATTTATTTCTGGTATGGCACTCCAAGCATAACGGGAACTGAAAGCAAGACAAATGTTTGGACTAATGGAAATTATATAAATCATTTTGAGAACATATCCAGTAATACTTGTTATGCAACAGTAGGAACAGATGCAACAAAACAAACTGCAACAAGTTATGTTTCTTCTGGTGGAATTGTCGGCGGATATATGTCTATTACTGGCAGTTCCACAAATTATATCGATTTACAAGGAGATGTATATGATAGCATTAGAACTGCTATTATAGGGTGGCAACTAAAAGCAAAACATTACCCGCTTGTTTATAGGATTGACTCCACAGGGAATAAAGAAGGTTGTGGATACAAGGCAAATGCACCTTATTATCAAGTTTTCGAAATGGCCCCATCATATGATTTAACTGGAACAAACACCCTATCACTTGATACATGGTATATCTCCTCTGCTTATATTAATTCTTCAACAGGTGCGAAATTATATTTAAACACCACACAGGATGATACGGATGCGAGAACAACTGCAACAACCAGTAGTTCTTATGATACAAGAGCCGGAATGTATGGTCAATATGCCCTATATTCCACAATGTATCTTGATTTTGTGTGGACATTCACAGATGCCAAGTCTGACGATTTTATACTTTCAGTCGTAAATAATCATCAATCTTATTCAACCTTCGTCACGATAGGCGGTGCAGTAACAATCGGAAGCTCACCGAAGATAATTTGTCCGGTTTGGGCAGGTCAAAGTTTATCTGAAAACATTGGACTTTCAACAACGAGTGGATTAACTTTAACAAATTTATCTACTTATAGTTCAAATATTAGTTTATCTTCAAATTCTGCGCAAAGTTTAGGCGGAGTTTCAACTTTAGTAATTGGACTTACTGGTGCAGTTAACAGTTCTTTAGTAGTTGGGTATGGACTGGAAAAAATAGAAGACATAGAACTGTCAGAAACTTCTGCTTTAGTTTTTAGCACAATAACAGAATTTACTCAAAGCTTAAGTTTATCATCTGTATCTGATGTTACTTTAGAAATAGCACAAGTAAAAGAAGATACTATAGAATTAGAAACGACTTCAAGTTTATCTATTATCCCATGTAACTTTGTAACAGCTATTTATGTTGACACAACTTCTGAATTAAACTTTGAAGCATTAATAATAATGGACACAGAAGAAATAACTTTGTCAACAATATCATCTATCTCTGTTGGAAGCGATGAATTTTTTGTATTAACTTCAACTTCAGAAATAACAACAACTGTAATTACTTCAGGAAGTTCTAAGCTTTTATGGGATTTAGAAATAATCAATGGAGAGACTACTTATAATTTAAAAGACTTGAATATAATAAAAGAAGCTGAATTTACTTCAAGATATGGGAAAATAGCAGATAAAGTCAGAATAACTTTATTAAATGATGGAACTTATAATAGTGTATTTACTCGTGGAAATACTATTAACTTATATATTTATGATATTGACTCCACAAAAACTTTAAAATTCAAGGGACTAATAACTAATGTTAAATACACTTTATCTAATTATGATTATTCAGAAATTACTATAACTGGGATGAATGCTGGAGCAATTAGATTAAATCAAACTTTAATAAAGGGAGTAGAACCCTATAATAATAAAACTATTACAGAAATTATAACCCATATATTTTCTAGATATGCTCCAGATATAACTTTAAATAATGTTGATACTATTACAGAAACAATAGACTCAATTAGGTTTGAGTGGATTTATTTAAATCAATTTTTAGAAGAATTAGCAACTATTGCGGGAGCTTATTTCTATGTTGATACAGATAATGATTTGCATTTTAACTTGCTTTCTACTTTAAGTTCAATGTCTACTTTAAACAAAACTAAAATATTATACGCATCAGTTGAACAAGACACAGACGATACTTTTGACAATATTATTGTTATTGGTGGAAAAGAACATTTTATAGATATTTCAAATACTACAACTACTACTGCTTTAAACTTGTATGAATATTATTACGCATCTAAGTTTACTCCAACTAAATCAAATCTTCAAAAACTGTCTATATACTGCAAGAAAACTGGGACACCCTTAAATGACTTAAGATTTTCTATAGTAGAAGATGACAGTGGCGACCCCACGGGAACTGCTTTAGGTTACGGATACATTAGAGCAGAAGATATTTCTACAGATGCAGCGTGGGTAAACACAGTTAATTTAGAATTTCCATTAGATACTACAAAAACTTATTGGATTATGTTTAGCAAAGAAGGAACAGCAGAAGAAGGCTACCAAGTGTATCATGACAACTCAACTGCAAATGGGCATGAGAGGTCTTCAGATATGTCATCTTGGGCAAGCCAGACTGGAATGATAGCATTTAAAACTTATTATGGAATACAAATAATAAAAACTAGCACTGCTACTACTAAATACTTGGGAAACTACAACACAGACTTAGCTATAATAGATTTTAGTATTGAGACAACAGAAACTAGCTTAAAACTAGCACAGCAAAAATTAGTAGAAAAAGCAGTTTCATATGGGACTACTTTAACAATAATCCCATCATCTGCAGTATTTCTTCCAGGGAATATCATAACTGTTAATATTGATGGATTAATAAATGATGAACAAACAATAATAGAAACATACTACAAAATTGATGAGCAGCAAATTTTAACAACTGAAATAGTTTGCACAAAAGCTCAAGAATTTTATACTGCGTTTGCAAATTTATACACAGAACTTAGAAAGATAAAAGCAAAATTAGTTAGAGAAACACAAGAAAAGGGCGTAGATTATACAATACCCTCAGAAACAATTGTTGTAACACCGACAGAAACATACTACGAAAAAGATACTGATGATGATTATTTATTGGGAGATGATGACTTTATATTTGGAGTGTTTACATGGGGATAAAAGATTTAATAATGGGAGATAAAGTTGAATTTCTGGGGAAATTCAGATTTACAGAATATTTAATTGAAAAAGATAAGTATATTACTAGCAAGTGGTATAAAAATATAATAACAAATAAATTTAAGTATGCTCTAGCTGAAGTAGTATCGGGAGGCTATGATATAGATTTACATACTTTTAATAAATTAGCAGTCGGAACTGGAACTACTGCAGTTGCAGCTACAGACTTAACTTTGACAACTCAATTGGGAGCATTAAAAGAACCTGTTACTGGGTCAATTCATAATTCAACTTCTCAAAATATTGCTGAAGGAACTTGGTTCTTCGATTATAACGAAACTACTTATTATGGTGAGTGGAAAGAAATAGGTTTATATGCTAAAAATGATACTGATTTATTGACTCATGCTCTAATCGACCCAACGAAAACTTTAAATAATACTAAAACAATAACAGTCCAGTATCAACTGGAATTTTGAGGTGAAATAATGAGTTTTTCAAGATATTTTGAAAATGGCCAAAAGGGAACATCAGAAAATTGGAATAAATGGTTTGGTGACTTTTTTAATGAGGGTATCATGACAGGATTTGCATTAACAGATGCAGGAGGTTTAAGTGTAGAAGTGTCTGCAGGAACTGCTTATGTCAAAGACGCAGATGGATTAATGTATCAAGTAGTATCTAGTGCAACTGAAACTTTAACAGCAACAGATAATGCTACAAGATACATAAATCTTCATTGCAACAATGGAGGGTCGTATCTAACATTAGATAGTTCTTCAACTACTCCAGATGATGCAATAACACTGGGATTAGTAACAGCAGCTTCTGGAGATATAACTGTATTAACAGATTACAGTATTGGAATGCCTGGCGCATTTCCCCCTGGTGGAATTATAGCATGGTCAGGGACTTTAGCAAATATTCCCAGTGGATGGCTATTATGTGATGGTAATAACGGAACGCCTAATTTGGTGGCTAAGTTCTTGCGGGGAGTTAATACCTCAGCAACTAACCCTGGAACAACGGGTGGTGCAGATACTGTGTCTGCAACAATGAGTGGATATTACCAACAAGGAGAAGCAGCAGGTAGATATGCTTCATATAGTTCAGAAAATAGGCCTGCGTTCTATGAAGTAGCATGGATTATGAAGGCATGATATTATGGAACATAAATGCGTTAGATGTAAAAGTATTTTAAAGCAACCCATTGTAAATAATGCAATATACATAGCAGAAGAAGATAAAAAATCTAAAGAAGTTAATTGCTGGCTTATATGCAAAAAATGTTATAAGCCTAAAAAAGATTACAAAATTTGGGGTAAATTATAGTTAATTATTTAAAATAATATAAAATATTTATATATGATAGTTATGGAGGTAAATATATGCTAACTGAAGCACAGATATTTGAGCTCTTAAAAACTCTAATACCCTATATAATTACTTTGGGTCTTGGAGCTATTGGGGGTTGGGAATTAGTAAATGCAAAAATAGCTAAAATGAAAGCATTTTGGGACAAAGTCTACGAAGCCACATTTGATAGAAATGTTACTGATAAAGAATTTGAAGAAATGGTCAAAGCGGGAATAGCAGTATTTAAGTAGGTAATTACATGAGTGAAAAAGTTAGAGAAGTTTGGGAAAGAATACAAGCAGGAGAAGTAGATGAAGTTACTGCTTTATTTAATAGTCTAGATTTGCCCAAGTACGAAGATTTGACTGAAGAACAATATCTTAAAGCTAAAAATGTGATGTCTACTCTGCTTAAGAAATATGATGGCAAAGATAAAATTCCACCTGAAGTTATGAAGCATTATAACAATGCTTTAGCTGTAGTTCATGTTTGGAGTGAAAATAAAGCTAAAGAAAACATGTCTAACATAAATGCTGCAAAAGACAGAAGAAATAAAATTGCTGATTTTTTAACACAATATTCAGAAATGATAGGATACTCGGGTATACGTGGAGAATTTATTAATGCTTTGTATGATTTAGCAGAAAAAGGATTATTAATTGGAACAGAAAACTTGTCTATATTAGCTAAAAAACATACAGAAGGATTATACCAAGTTTTGCAACTTGTTTATGATGAGTCTTTTAGATTAAAAGACCCAAACTACAAGCCAAGAACTATAATGGTATTACCTAAAATGACTTGTAATGGAAATTACTTTGTAATTTGTGGAAAATTATAATTTTTATTTTATATTTTTATTATAGTAACATTTATATATATTAATATATATGTATTTTTATGGATAGTAACATAGAATTTAAAGCCAAAGTTAGAAATGGCGCGCAATTGTATAAAGAGGGATTTAAAAATAAGCTTATTTATTTACCAAAAGATATTGCTAAACTTTTTGAACAAGACGAAGATATAATTGTGACTGTAAAAAAGGCATAATTATGGAAATAAAAAAATTTTATATCGCGCATCCTTTTGTTGATAGAAAGATAATTAGATTATGGCAACAAGATTTTCAAAAAGAATTAGACAGCAACAATATAAATATTTTTTTGTATAATCCCATTTATGACTCTGGTAGATGCTACACTCAAATGATAGACTCTGGAGAAATGGACAAATCTGAATTAGACAAAGATATTATTATATCCCAAGATTTGCTTCAATTGGGCTCTAGTGATGCAATAATAGTTATAATATTGACTCCAGAAAAAACAATTGGGACATATATGGAAATAGCTATTGCTAAAACATTAAATTCTTCTATCCCTGTTTATTTTGTATGCCCTAGTGAAATTACTAGAAATAGCATATGGATTAAAGCTTTTTCTAATGAAATTTTCTCTAGAACATCAGATTTAAATAGAAAGATACTCCAAGAATACTCTTTTTAGTCAACTAGACTACCTTAATTGACTAAATAACTGCTTCTTTCTAATAGAAACATTTATATATATGATGTATATCTTATATTTTATAACACCCACTCAAAAAAAAACTCGCAGGTTACCAAACTAGTGGGTGTTATAATAAAAGGTGGAAAACAAATGACAAAAATTAGAACAACAGATGAAATAATGACTGCTTTAAAAAACGGAGAAGCAGTTAGTTTAGAAGAATTTTTTTCTGCGAAAATTTCAAGTAGCAAGAAAACAAACAGTAAAAGAGATGTTAAAAAATGGCAGACTTTCAAAAAATATTAAACGACATTCAAACTATAAAAGAGTTTGAACTGTTGAAAGCTCAGGGTCAAGACCCTATTAGCTTGTTAGAAGAGAAAAGAAAATCTATAGAAAAATACAACTACGATACAGCATTAAGAATTGCTAAAAATCAAGTAACTGGAGCATTCAAAAGACTTCAAAATACTGAAGAAATGTCTGGAGTTATTTTGTCAAACTCGGGAATTGATAGATTTAACTCTAAAGCACCACTAAACTATCCATTGCTTTTAAATGATGGGACAATTTTAACAGCATCAACATGGACTTCTAGTATTTTCAAGAAGGCTGGAAAATATACTTTTAGGGGAACAAATAATGATGTATATAAAAATGTTATAGTTGAAACAGCAACTTTAGATGAAACATTTGATACATCTAAAATACCCATGTATATTTCTAAAATAGCAAAAACTGCAGACAGTGATTTTTCAGTAAATGAAAAACACGAAACTATAGCAATAACAGGTGTAATAAACTGGATTAGCGCTATGCCTATTTGGGAAGAAAACGAAAAAGTTGGATGGGAAGAAGCATTTGATGAAAAGAATAACCCAGTATTTAACATTGTTTTAGAAACTGGAGTCAACGACAAAGAAGTAAAAAATCATATTACTTTTGCTTTACAGAAAAATAAAAATGGCCGCATAGACATAAGTCATAAAGAATTGCAGTCAATACTACAAGATGCTTCTGAATACAAGTTTAAAGATATAGATGATGCAATTAACGAAATAACTACATTACTAAAAGGAATACAAATAACTGCAATTGGAGAATTAGTTTCGTTAAAAGATGCAATAAACAACAACAATGAGCCAGTATGCTATATTACTCTAAGAACATTACAGATTTTAGATTTAAATGTTCCAGAGACTAAAACAGAAAAAACTGTTTTAAGAGGTGTAGAAACTCCAGCAGGAGAAACAATAAAAGTTCCAGCTCAACCAGCTCCAACAGATGCGCTTAAATCTAAATTAGACGATATAGTAAAAATAGCTAGAGATACAAAAACATTATTAGGTAGACTTCCAACTATAGAAGAACTAAACAAACAGCTAACTGAAGAACAAATTATGTTCTCTCAAGTAGCATTAACAAAACTTGAAAAAGAAGAGGCTAAAGCATGAATAATGAGCAAAGCAGATTTAGAAAAGCAGAAAGGAAAAAAGGAAAATTTAAAGGCGCATTAGTCGGTTCAAGTGGTTGTGGAAAAACTTGGACATCAATAAAAGTAATGAGAGGTTTAATTGGTGAAGATGGCCAAATGGCAGTAGCAGATACAGAAAATGGAAGTGCAGAATTATATTCTCATTTAACCCCATTTGACATAACTATAATAGAACCCGACTACACTGTCCAAAAGTTTTTAGATGTTATAGACGCAGCAACTGCAGAGGGGTATCAAGGCCTTATAGTTGATGGTATTTCTCCATTTTGGGTAGGAAAGGGAGGTCTTTTAAACTACAAGACTAATTTAGAAAAAAGAGGAAAGAACTCTTTCACAGCTTGGGCAGAAATTACTCCATTATATCAAGAGTTTGTATCAGCTATCTTACATGCAAAACTTCATTTGATTTGCACACTTAGAGCTAAAACAGATTATTCAATGACTACTGACAACGGCATAACAAAAGTAATAAAACAAGGTTTAGCTCCAATAATGAGAGATGAACTAGACTTTGAATTTACTACTGTATTTATGCTAGACCAACAACATAAAGCTACTGTGTCTAAAGATAGAACAAGTATTTTTGAACACCGTGGAATTTTTGACATTGGAACTCAAACAGGCATTGAAATACTAAACTGGCTAAACTCTGGAGCAGACACTACTGAAGAAATTGATGTTTCAAAAGTTATAACTACAGAAAAAGTTATGCAATTTGGGCAGCAACACGAAAAAGAATATACTACTCAAAACAAAAGCACAAAGACTCCAACAAAAACTGAATTAGATTTTTAAGGAATTGAAGACTATGATAGTATTATCTAAACCTTCTAATTTCCCTTTTTATTTTATTAATGGAAAATTACCCGATGAAGTTATTGAAGAACTTGTTAAAGAACTAAGTTATTATGTTAAAAATCATGAATATTTATCAGGAGAATGGGATGGAAAAATTAACTTAATACAAGAGTCAAGAAAAGGAAACTTATATTTTCCAATAGGTCTTATAGAAAAAGTTGAAGCAATTTTATTATTAAATGATGTTGAGTATAAAACTCAAGAATATTTTTTAGATTACAAAGATTATAACTTTGAGTGGTATGGTTTTGATTTAAGAAATTATCAATTAAATGCTATAAGTGATTTAATAAAACAAAAAAATAAAAGTGGAATTATTAGTTTGCCTACAGGCGCAGGAAAAACTTTAATTGCATTATATTGGGCTATGTTAAATAAAACTCCGTTTTTAGTTGTTGTTCATAGAAAAGAGTTACTATATCAGTGGATAGATGAAATTAAAGAAAATTTAAATGTAGATGCGGGCTTAGTTGGAGATGGAAAAGAAAATTGGGGAGATGTTGCAACAGTTGCGATGGTTCAAACTTTATATCAAAAAGTAAAAAAGAAACAAACTTTACAAATGCAATATCCACTAGTTATTTTTGATGAATGTCACACTATACCTGCAGAAACTGCTTATAAAGTATCAATGAGTTTATTACCCAATTTTAGATTAGGCCTTAGTGCTACTCCCTATAGAGAAGACAATGCAGATTTAAGAATATATGGTGCAATTGGACTTTTAACAGCAACTATAACTCCAGAGCAATTAGTAGAAGAAGGGTATCTAGCAAGACCCAGATTTTTATACTTACAAACGAAGCCAATGCAAATAAATTCAGATGATTTTAATACTATATATACTAAAGGAATAACAGAAAATGAATACAGGAACAATCTAATAGCTCAGACAGCTAATGCTTTTATTTTAGATAATCGTTCGTTATACATCCACGTTGATAGGATTAAACATGGACTTTTGTTACAAAAAATCATACCTAATAGTGTATTTATATCCGGTTCTAGTAAAAATAGAACAGAAGCAATCAAGTTATTTTCAAAAGGAGCAATTTCATGTTTAATTTCAACGCTGCTAAAAGAAGGCGTTAATATCCCATCAATGGATGCTTTAATTTATGCAAGTGGAAAGAAAAGTGCAGTTGCAACAATACAAACAATTGGAAGAGTCTTAAGGCCACAAGTTGGGAAAAAAGATGCAATAATAGTTGATATAGCTGATTGTGGAAATAGACTTCTTTTAAGTCATTATAGACAACGAAAGGATAACTATATAAAAGTATTTGGAAAATTAGCAGAAGAGGAGACTAAATATGCCACATAATCCAAATGAAAAGTTACCATCTGTAACTAAAATTTTAAAAGAAATGCTGCCAGAACCCCCTGGGTTAAAAATATGGAAGCAAAGAACACCACAATGGGAAACTGTATTTAAAGAAAAAGCATGCGTAGGAACTTTAGTTCATTACAGAATTTTAAACAAGCTTTGCACAGAAGAATTAGAGTCACCTAATATACAGATAAATGAATACCCAAAAGATATTGTATCTATAGTTGAAAATGCTTTAGCAATGTGGGATAGTTTAAATTTAGAAGTTGAGCCCATTGAAGTAGAGCAGTTTCATAAAAATGAAAAATACTGCGGAACTCTAGATTTATTGGGAATATACGAAGATGAAGTTATCTTGTTTGATTTAAAAACTTCAAAAACAGTATATGATACACATTTATTGCAGTTAGGTGGATATGCAGGATTACTAGATAACTATCCAGATGGGGGTATGGTTATTTCTATACACCCATTTTTAGAAACTAATCCAGATTTAAATGTAAAAACAAAAAAGATAGACAGTAGTAAACTGTATAAATACACAGAAGAGTTTAATATTTTAGTCGACAAATGGTATGACGCAGAAAATTATAGAAAAGAAATTTGTGGAGGATTTAATTGATAGAAATACCGGAGCAGCTTAAGGGAAAAGCTAAATTTATTTTAGTTCAAAAGAAGGGCAAAATAGCTGCAGAAAAAAATTGGCAGAATACAAACAACTACGACTGGAATGATTTGAGATTTAATAATTGGCTTGTTGAAGGAGGCAACTATGGAGTTCTTCCAAAAGAAGACTTATGTATTTTAGATATTGATGAGCCTAATAAGCTAAACGGCAACTTAGACATGTTTAAAGATACTTTTACTGTTAAAACAAGCAAGGGCTTTCATTTCTATATGCTAGTAAAAGATAGTAGTGGAAAGAAAATACCCTTTTATAGTAAAGATAATAAAGAACATTTGGGAGAGTTTTATCCAAGTGACTGCGCAGGTTACTGCATTGGACCAAATAGTATACACCCAACTGGTATTACTTACGAAGTTGTTAATGATACTTGTTTAAAAGAATTTACTATTGATGAATTAAATAATAAATTTTTTTCTACTGTTTTAACTAGTGACAAAAAAGAAACAGCAAAAAAGAAACAACTTGATATAAGAAAAAATGATAGCATAGACTGGATATCACCCGCAGAAGAAGGCTCAAGAAATGATAGACTAACTAGAATAGCAGGAAGTTTGCTTTTTAATCAAAAAATACCGCTTCAAATAGCTATATTAACTCTACAAAACTGGAACGCAACAAATTGCAAGCCACCTTTAGACTCAAACGAAGTAATAACTATTGCTAATAGCGTTTATAAAATGGAACTTGAGAATAATAGCAGATTTGAGTCTTTTACAGAATTGGGAAATGCTAAAAAATTCATAAAAAAGTATAAAGATGAATTATTATTTGATACACAAAGAAAAAAGTGGATTTTCTGGAATGGCAAAAAATGGGAATATGATGATACTTTAGATATTGTTAGAAAGTTTTACTCCCTTTTAGAAGACATGAAAAAAGACGCAGAATACATAGATGATGATAAGCTTTTGTCTAAGTATTTAACGCATATTTCAAAATCCCAAAGTAAGAACAGTATACAAGGGTCTTTAAAGAATGCTTCTGCTTTAGTCCCAGTTAAAAACAGTGAATTAAACAAAAATCCGTTTCTATTTAATATGAATAATGGCATACTAGATTTGCCAAATATGGTATTGCATAAGCATGATAAAACATTTTTATTGGCTCAATTAACAAAAGTTGATTACAAACCAGAGCAAACATGTCCAATGTGGATAGACTTTTTAAACAAAATATTTAATGAAAATGATAATATTATAGAGTTTATCCAGCGAGCACTAGGCTATAGTTTGTCTGGAGTAACTTCAGAAAGATGCGTATTTATACTTTATGGCAGTGGAAAAAATGGAAAAACAGTTTTCTTAGAAACTATTGCAAAAATAATATTTGGCGACTACGCTCGTAGAACAAGCTCAGAAACATTTATGAAACAGCCAAATAATGGTATGATACGAAATGATATCGCAAGACTTCAAGGAGCTAGATTTGTTTATGCAGGTGAAGGAAATGAAAGCAGAAAATTAGACGAAGGAATTGTAAAAGAAATAACAGGAGGAGACAAAGTTTCAGCTAGATTTTTATATGAAGAGTGGTTTGAATTTAAGCCAGAGTTTAAAATATGGTTTGCAACAAATCACAAGCCAGTTATTACTGGAAGTGATAGTGCTATCTGGCGCAGAATTAAATTAATCCCATTTTTAGTAACAATAAAAGATGAAGAAGAAATAGCACAAGAAACTTTATATAGCAATTTTGAGCAAGAAAAAGAGGGAATATTTAACTGGATATACGAAGGCTTTATTAAGTGGTATAATGAAGGATTTAATGAATGCAAAGAAATAGATAATGAAGTAAAACAGTATAGAGAAGACATGGACTACTTAGAAATGTTTGTCCAAGAATGCTGTGATACATCTAATCCACACGCGACAATATCTGTTAAACAACTATACGAGATGTTTGTTTTATGGTGGACAGACGAAGAGTTAAATCTTTATAAGCCTATTTCTAAAAAAGCTTTCAGTATGAAAATGCAAGATAGGGGAATTGAAAGAATACACGATGGAAAAGATAGAAAATTTAAGGGAATACAAATAAAGGTGAATTAATATGACTTTAGTTTGTCCAAACAGCAAATGCCCATATTTTTTAAATCAGGGTAAAGCTTATGTTGTTAGATGCTGCGAAGATATCTGCCCTCATTGTGGGGAAGATATGTCAAGTCAAGGTAGTTGCAGCTGTAAGATATAGAAACATTTATATATATGTTTTTCTTTTTATTATTTATGGCGTATAGTATCTTAATGCCTTTAGTGCCCTCTTTTTTCCAAGAAGAGCTTCCGGATTAAACTTTGGGTCTTATCACCGCCCAAAGTTTGGGTAAGAATGCAGAGCGTCCGCTGCATTCTTACTTTTTTCCCCAAATATACACATTATACACATGTATACACATGCAGAAAAATGTGTATTGATTAGTTTTGTATAATAATTTAAACATATGTATAAGAAACTTATAGTATTTTAGTATAAAAGTATAAGAAACTTATATTAAATTTAAAATATACACATGCTGCAAAAAGTAGCCTATAGAAGTATTTCATATAATTACATTAATTTCCTTAATACTTTTGAAATAATGTGTATATGTGTATATTCTATTTTATATATATTTAATATATAATATCTTCTTATAAAAAAGAAATATAATATATAATATTATTATATATTATTAAACAAATGTATAAGAAACTTAAACTTTTTTGAATATACACATGTTGAAAATTTTAACAAACATGTGTATAAATGTGTATAATCTGTATATTAAAATTTTATTAATTTTTATATTATTATATTATACTTTTTGTATTATTAATATAAGAAACTTAAAGGGATTACTACAAAAATAAATAAAACTTTAAAATTTTGTGAGCTTGATTTTTGCAATAATTATTCGCTTTTCAGCAATTATATGCAATAATTTGAGTTTTTCGTCGAGCAAAAAATGTATATCCTACACTATATAGTTCGCAATACGGTCATAAAACTTTGCAGTATTGATAAAAATATTTATTAGTAGAAACATTTATATATATGAATTATATATATGTTTTATGACAAAAATTCAAGAAACATTGTTATCTTTTTATGACACATGTAACAGAGATGAGTATAAAGAAATAAAAAGTGAAAAATTGGACTTGCCCCCTCCAAATTGGGACGATATCAGGCTTACTATGCTGAAGATAATGGAAGCAAAAGTTGTTGGGATAGATACAGAAACAACTGGATTAGATGTTTTAAACGACGGGGAAATTAGATTAATCCAAGTAGCAACTAAAGATAAGACTTTTATTTTTGATTTTTATGATTATGACTTAGACCAAAAGAAGTTTATTTGCAATATACTTTTAAATAGAATTGAAGCTGTTAAAGTATTTCATAATGCTATGTTTGATATTTTAATGATGCGGCCTTACGCTAGAATGGAACGAAGTGACTTTAAGATATTTGATACTCAAGTAGCTGAAAAAATCATAGATTGTGGACTAAGCAGAAAAGGCTTTGGACTAAAAGATGTTGCTAAAAAATACTTGGGTATAGAAATGAGCAAAGAAGAACAAGCTAGTAATTGGGCAGCTAAAGTCTTGACTAAAGAACAAGTTGAGTATGCAGTAAAAGATGCAGAAATAACTTTAGCATTGTATGAGCCAATGAAGCAGAAATTAGAAGAAATGAATTTAATCAAACCTTTTAATATTGATATTAATGCTGTAGTCCCATTAGTTGAAATAACTTGGACTGGGATATATTTAGATTTTGAAGAATGGAATAAACTAAACGAGCAGTTTAAATCTAAATATGTTGAACTAGAAACTAAGATAAAAGCAATGCTAAATAATCAAACTATAAACTTAAATTCTTCAAGCCAACTAAAAGATGCTTTAAATAAATTAAACTTGGGTATAAGAATTGAAACAACGGGAAAAGATTTTTTAAAGCAAATTAAAGAAAGACATCCAGTTTTACCACTTTTAATAGAGTTTAAAACAGTATCTAAAAGAATAACGGGCTTTGGTGAAAAATATGCTCAGTATCAAAGTCATTTAGACGGCAGAATACATTCAAGATACAATCTTTTGGGAACAACAACTGGGCGTCTATCTTGCAGCAATCCAAACATGCAACAAATACCCAGAACTAAAGACTACAGAACTTGCTTCAAAGGCGAAAACGGGAATGTAATCTTAAAAGCAGACTACTCTCAAAATGAACTTAGAATTGCAGCGTCTTTGAGCGAAGAACCCACAATGATACATGCATTTAAAAATAAAATAGATTTGCATACTATAACTGCTTCTAAAATATTTGGCATTACTACAGATGAAGTAAAAAAAGAACAGAGAACATTTTCAAAAACTGTTAATTTTGGATTTTTATATTCTATGAGTCCCGAGGGATTTAAAGAGTATGCTAAGACTCTATTTGACATAGACATAACTTTGGGCAATGCTGAAATATTCAAAAGAAAATTCTTTGAAGCATACCCTGGGCTTAAAGTGTGGCATAAACAATTAGAGCGAAAAAACTATAGTGTTACTCTTGGTGGTAGAATTAGAAAATACGATAAAGACTATATTACTGGGGAATTATATAACACGCCTGTTCAAGGCACTGGCGCTGATATTTTAAAGATAGCTCTTTATTATGTGTATCAAGATGTTGTTTTAAATACTTTAACTAATGGAAAAATGGTAGCTACAGTTCACGATGAAATAGTAGTTGAATGTAAAGAAGAAGACGCTGAAAAAATAAAGAAAAGAATTGATGCTGCTATGAATAAAGCATGGGATAAACTAATAAGTAATGTCCCAAATGAAGTAGAGATACAAGTTGGAAAGACTTGGGGTGGATAACTATGAAAAGCCATAATAAAACTGTTTGCTATTGTAAGCGTGTAAATATAGAAGATTTTTTGAAGTGCAAAACTAACTGTGTTTTAAGTGTATTAAAGAATGGAGACTTGCCAGATAAGTGTATCTTTGGGAAAGACTTAGATGTTGTCTGGGAATTTGAAGATACTAGAATTAAGAACAATTTATCTTGTTCAAAGTGTTCTTCTAAGACTAAAAGACTGTATTATTACGGAGATTTAAAATTTTATAAAGTGTATTTATGGGTATGCTATGGCTGCGGGACTATAGGATTTGCTGTAAAAGACCCTTTTACTAATGGGACTGCTATGAATTATAATAGATTAGTCTACTTATGTGAAGAAGAAAATAGGCAAGATTTATTAAATATAATCAATAGTATTATAAAGTATAATAATTTAAAAATATCTAAGAACCATGTAGTTTTAACTAATAATGAATAACTTTATATATATGAAAATACTCTAATGTATTAGGTGAAAACAAATGCAAAAAATTGAATTAAAAAAATCGGAAAAAAAGTCTGTTACTCTTGAAGTGATGGAAAAAACACTAACCCAAATTTACTGGTTTGGGTTTAGTGATGAAGGAACTGGTGGAATTAGAGACCCTTACGGCGATAGCCATCCAGGGACTAAATTGAGACATTCTCAAGGAGCATTTTATGAAAAACCACTATCACATAGAACTGCTATAATGAACGAACTTATTAGACAAGGTTTATTAAACAGCGATTTTTCAGTTACTCCAAAAGGAGAACAATACTGCTTAGAATGTGGCTATAGATGGAACTTCGAAAAAGGCTCAAGAATTCTTGGTGGTTATGTTTTTGGGTATATTGAGTATTTTACTCAACCACTAGAAGTAGGTGAAAAAGGCAAAGCAAAAATAAAAGAAGCTAGTTATGAAGTAATAAAGAACAAAGTTTCCAGACGACCAAAGCAGATTTTTAAAATAATGATAAACTGTCCATGTTGCGGAGATTTCGAGTTTGAGGCAAAAGACAGAAAAATTGATAGAACAGCCCAATGTCCAAAATGCGGCTATACAACTTTAGTATTAAGCGCAGAAAACGACTTAGCTTATAGAGAAGAAATTCTTGGAGAACCAACTGGAATAAAATATTACTACAGCCCATTTGGGATTTGGAGATGGATAAACAGCGGCGAAGTAGTTCCTGATTATATAACTAAAAAATTTAGAGGCTACGGTGATATTTAATGGCAACAAAAGAACAGTTGCAGCAAATTGAAGATTTTGAAATATGCCCAAATTGTTTTACTCCCTACGATAGGGAGGATTTTGAAACAGTATATGAAAGAGTTCCATATGGAAGTTCTGGTGCTAGTTATCCTGTTGACACAGGGGTAACATGCCACAATTGTGGGTATCACGAGGAGATTTAAATGGAAATACACGGATGTCAATATAGATGCTTGCATAAATGCGTTTTAGCAGTAGCAACAAATAATGAGTTGCCTAAAAACTGCCCATTTGGGTTATGCGAGCCAATATGGGAAAAAGTTCATGAGAGGTAGAAATATGGAAGAAAATATCTATGAAAAAGAAAGGGAAAGAGCGCATCGTATTCTTGATGGAGTATTAGATGTGATTATAGCAAAGAACAATGACTACGGTGATAGCTTTGCTATTACTGGAAAAGCAGGAGCAGCTACTAGAATGTTTGACAAGGCTATGCGTCTTTATACTATTATTACAAGCGGCAAGATTAAAGTAGATGATGAAAAAGATTACGATACTGTCCAAGATTTATTTGCATATTCAATAATGTATCTTTTAAGATTTACAGATAAAGACTTTACTCCGACAGTTGTAAACAGTTACAATACTTTAAGAAATAGAAAAAATATTAAGCGAGGTATTTGTCAAATAGCTGATAGTTCATTTATTGACTTTATTTTGTTTAACTCTAACAACACTTCAGATGCAGAATTAATAGAATTAGATGGCGTTTGCTTTGCACAGTTAATACAGCATTACTACTCTTCGTTGTTTTTAGAAGCTTTTTTAAAAGAACTTTTAAGATATGATGAAAAAGAAAATATGCAAATAATGGAAATTAGAGAAACTTTAAAAAGAGTAGTAGAGGTTAAAAAAAATGAATGAAAAATTAGAGTCTGGAGTAATTGTTAAAATACCAGAAGATAAAGTTGAAGTAATACAAAAGTTAGTAGATGAAGTTGAAAGTGTTGAATGTGGCATACGAGTAAACAATATAATGTTAAAAAATGCAACAAAGAAATTATGGAAGACTTTACATGAGATTATGCCAGAGATAGTGGATAACTATGAGGTGTCATTTAACTCATCAGCTAATTCATTAACAATTCTTTATAGTAAAAAATAGTCTATTAAACTTTTTTTATACTTTTTTTAATTAAATAGTAGTAAATTATATAAATCTTTCTAGTTTTATATATATCATGGATGAGTTAATTGACTTTTCTCAATATACAAACTCTAGACTGCCACACGAAACATCTAAAGCATTTCAAGCTTACACTGACTGGATTAATCAAGGTTATTCTAGAACTATAGCGCAAACATCCAGAAACTTAAAAAAATCTTATGAACTTATTAGCAGGTGGTATAAGAAGTATAATTGGCATGAAAGAGCTTTAGCTTATGATAATCAAATGCAGCTTAATGAAACAAATATCAAAATAGAACTAAGCAGAAAGCGACTAGAAGAACAAGAAGCTTTAGTTGTTGGGCTACAAAAACTTGGGTCAGAGAATTTAAAAAGAATTGCTAAGATGTTAGAAGAACAACCTGATTTAGTTAACTTAAAGCCAATGGAACTACTTAATTGTATTAAAGAAGGCATACTTTTAGAAAGACTTATTACAGGTCAGTCAACTGAAAAGACTGAGTCAAAAGCTAGATTTGAGTTTGTGTATAAAGTGATAACGGGTGAAAACCCACATGCAGATTTAATAGATAAGTTAGGAGAACCAAAAGATGAGTCAACTGATACAACCACAGATTAATGTTATTGAGTCGTTTTGGAATTTTTTTGAAGTTAATAAGCATAAAAGAAAGTTTATTGTTTATGGTGGAGCAGGTTCAGGAAAAAGTTACGCAATAGCGCAGCATATTGTTAAATTATTTATGTCTAAAGAAGACAAGGTATTTTTAGTAGTTAGAAACACTTTGCCTGCTTTAAAAATTACTTGTTTTGTTTTAATTAAAGAATTATTGTATGATATCACACAAAATACTGGCGTTGAGTTTCAAATCAATTTATCTGATTTAGTTATTCGACATCCTGATAATGGCAACATAATTTATTTTAAAAGTTTAGATGATGAAGAAAAAATAAAATCTTTTGAAACAAACTATATTTGGATAGAAGAAGCAACAGAAATAACTTTTGAAAAATATATGCAGCTTAACTTAAGACTTAGAAGACCTTCAGAAACTTATAATCAGATGTTTATTAGTTTTAACCCGATAAGTATACATCATTGGCTAAATAAAAAAGTTGTTAGTTGTCCATCTGAAGACATGGCAATACACCACTCAACTTGGAAAAACAACCCGTTTTTGCCTCGTGAGTATATCAAGCAGCTTGCAACTTTAGCGGGAGAAGATGAAAACTACTATAATATCTATACTAGAGGTGAATGGGGTAACTTAGGCAATTTAGTTTATTCAAACTACTCTATTGAGAAACCTGAGCTTTGGAAGTTTATCCCAGATAACATATTTTATGGGTTAGATTTCGGATTTAATAATGAGACTGCTTTAATTAAAATATTAGAACACGATAAAGAATACTATTTAACTGAACTATTATATAAATCTAAAATGACAAATTCTGATGTAATACAAGAACTTTATAGTTTAGTTCCGATAAACTCTTATCATATTTACGCAGATAATGCAGAGCCTAATAGAATACAAGAGATTTTAAATGCTGGATTTAATTGTTTCCCTGCAGATAAAAGTGTCAAAGATGGAATAGACTTTTGCAAGCGTCACAAACTACATATTGATGCAAACAGCATTAATTTAATAGAAGAGTTTCAAAATTATGCATACAAAAAAGATAAAGATGATAATATATTAGAAGACCCTATAAAGTTCCACGACCACCTCATGGACGCAATGCGTTACGGGCTTTATACTAATTATATGATGACTGAAGGGCATAAACCCAGCGCAGGAGTTGTTTTTTATTAGTTGGGAAGCTTTTGTATTATTTAATATTGGAATAATTGGAATAATATTTGGAATTGTAATTTATTATGTAATTCAAGAAGCATCTGGAAAGTATCAACGATAGAAACATTTATATATATGAAATATATATAAATGTTTAAGGTGATTTATTGAAGATACGAATATATCTTGCAGCAGGCTGGTTTGATGAATATCAGTTATCTGCTTTGAAGTATATTGAAGATGTTTTAGAAAAAAATGACAAACTAGATGTTTATTCACCTCTAAGAGTGAATAAAATGGTCAATAACCCCACCCTAATTGAGCAAAAAGATACTTTTGACTCAAACATACGTGCAATTAAGATGTCAGATTTTATAATTGCTTCAACTGTTGGAAAAGATATGGGCACTTTGTGGGAATGCGGCTTTGCTTGTGCTCACAAGATACCTGTAATATACACTTGTTTTGACCCAAGATTAGATAACTTTAAGTTTAATCTAATGCTAGCGCAATCAGGATTAACTATGTTTTCAGATAAAGCTAAATTTGAAAGATACATTTCTTTAATAGAAACTGCAAATGACTTTTATGACTTAGCAAACCAAAATGAATTTTTGTTTAATGGGGTTGTAGAATGAAAAATCTTTTTGACGAAGTTACAAGACTTTATGCTATGAAGCATATAATCAGATACAACAACATTGCTAAGATACAAACTGAGTCAGTTGCTGAACATAGTTACTTTGTTGTTTTAATAACTGCTAGGCTTCACGAGATTTATGACTTTGATTTAGAAAAAGCTTTATTGATGGCTGCTGTTCATGACATCTTTGAAGTATACATTGGAGATGTTCCAAGGAACATAAAACAAAGATTTTCAACATTAGATTATGCTATGGAAGAAATTGAAACTGAAGTAATAAAAGAAAAATACCCTGAATACTTAGAACTTTTGCATGATTTTAACTATGGGATTTCTGCAGCTGCTAAAGTAGTAAAACTAGCAGATAACTTAAGTGTGTATCAATATACGTTAACTGAGACTGAATTAGGAAACAAGCATTACATGCCAGAAATTTTAGCTAAAATAAATATAGATATACAAGAACAATTAAAAGCTTTAGAGGTGTTTAAACGTGAATAATCCAAAATTAATAATATTTGAGGGAATGGACAGGACTGGAAAAACTACTTTAATGAAAAAAGTTTGGGAACTTAGAGGACGAATAGACTGCTGCGTAGACAGATATATTGTGTCTAATATTGTTTACAATGATTTTTACAGAAGAAAAACAACTAAAGAAAATTTAGAATACTTAGATTTTATTAAAGATGACAAAAATACAGTAATAGTTTATGTTACAACTACTTATAGTGATTACAAACAAAGAGCTTTAAAGACTAATCATGAACTGTTAGAATATGATTATTGGGAACACTTAAATGCTTTGTTTGACGAAATAATAATGAAATTTGAAGAACAGTGGTTTAGTAATATCAAAATTATAAATATTTTTAATAGCAATAATGATAATTTAGATATATTAGCTCAGTCAATAGTAAATCAAATAGGTGATTAAATGGATTTTCCCATGAAAATAAAATTTGGAATACGACCTAAAACACTGTTTTATGATAGTGAAACTGATATCAAAGTAAAAACTATTATGCACCCGCCAGAAAACTACAAAGAAATTTGCTATAAAATGTTAATGTCAACTTGGGCTGATTACAGCAGTTCAAATGATAGAGACACTGTTGAAGCTGAGAATAAAGCTTTTATGCAAATACTTAAATTCGAAGTTTTACCAAACTCTTTAGAGTCTTTGGTATTTACATTTTGTATTGAAGGCTTGACTTTAGTTGAAGTTACACATTTATTAAGACATAGAACATTCTTTGGAATACACGCGCAATGCACTGCAGACAGATTTTTGCAAGAAGACTCTGTATTTATACCCAGTTCAATAAAGAACTCTAAGTTTAAAGATGAATACATAGAATTAACTAAAAAAGCTGCGCAATTATACACAGCGATGGTAGATAGCAAAGAAATAAGCTTATTAGATGCGAGATATATATTGCCTCGTAATAATAGGTATTTTTATTATGTTAGCATGAACTTAAAAGATGCTATGAATTTTATTAACCAAAGAAAATGCACTGCAATACAGCCTGAATTAGATAATATTCTTGCTAAACATATATATGAAGAGGTATCTAAATATATACCTGAAATAAAACAAGTTGTGTCATTAAAGTGCAATCAAAACTGCCACGCAATAAAGGGTCCAATTGACAAAACTTCTAGAATATACCAGCCTGACGAAAATCATGCTAAGTATGTTTCAGAAAATATTGGCAAAGAATATTTTATTTATGATAAAACAAGAAAACAAATGGGTATAAACTACGATACTGAAAATTTTTAAAGAATTATAATTTTAATTTTATTAAGTTAACATAAAGTTAAATAAATCAGTATTATAGAAACATTTATATATATGAAGTGTATTATTTATTTTAAGGTGATTTTATGACTTTTGATGAAGACATAAGAAAAATGCATGAAAAGTTTGAAACTCTGGAAAAAGTAAGTTTGATGGATGGAGAAACACTAAAGAAGTTTGTTCAATTTAGGATAAACTTTATTGAAGAAGAACTTAATGAATTGAAAAGCGCATATGAGACTTTGTTGCTTTGTGATGACAACTTAAAACAGACTTACCGTTCTGAAATTGTTGATGCATTAGTTGATATTATTGTTGTATCTTTGGGAACTATAGATTTGCTTAGAATTTCTCCATATGCTGCATGGTCAGAAGTAATGGATGCTAATATGCTAAAAGTCCCTGGGTTTAATTCAAAAAGACCTAATCCATTTGGGCTACCTGATTTAATAAAACCTTGGAACTGGCAAGCACCAGACCATAAAAAGAATATTGGATTATTGGAGAAAATTAAATGAGAGAAAAGAAGATTAGATGTTATAATTGCAAGCATTGGCATAAGTGCAAAGATGATACTAATGAAGGCATTTGTGATTTACTGGAAACTGATAAGATAACTAGTAAAAACTTCTGGTGCAAGAACTGGATAGACATACTTGGTGATTAAAAATGGAAGAAATAAAAAAACTTGATTTGGAAAAAACTTACTTGTTCGGTGAAAGAGGCTAAACCATGACCTATCCATGTATTAAATGTGGGAATAACTGTTGCAGATTGGAAGATTGCTCAAAGTTTCCATGTGAATTGATTAAAGAGAACTGTTTAGTATTGTGGAATTTTATACAAGAGAGAAAAGAGGCTAAACCATGACCTTTGATGAAATACAATTTAGAATACTTGAAATAGTCCATAAACAAGGGGGATTTTACGGTGGACACAGTTGTCTTTTTACTGAACGAGAGGGCATTAAACGAAAAGAATTAAATGAGTGTATTTGCAGAGCTTATAAGAGGATTTACAATGAAGAATTAGATATAAAAAGATTGTCTATTTTTTGGAAACTTGGATTATTTCGTAAAGGTTCATTAGGATATGATGTATTTTTATCACGAAAAGGATTTGCATTATATTTGAAAATGGAAACAGAAAAAGAGGCTAAACCATGACCTTTGAAACTGATGAATTGATTAAAAAATATAGAGATGGGATATATAATTTTAGGTATTCGGAAGTTCCAATATATGAACCATGGCTTGAAAGATTAAAGAAAGAAAAAGAGGCTAAACCATGAGCTGTGAAGATTGTAAATATTTTAGAAGATTTACTACTGTTGAGTGGCAGGGAGTATGCAATAACGAAAGAAAGATTGTTCTTGCCGAAGAGGGTGGCAACTGCAAATATTGGAAATGGAAAGAAAAAGAAGGTGAACCAAAATGATATATGAAAAGGGGCAGTTAGAAATAATTTTGGGTTTTGATGTAAGACAAAACGACTTAATATTTTTTAGATTTGATATAAGAATAAATCCTTTTGAATTTTGGTTTGTAGTGGATTTTTTAAGATTTACAATAAGTTTAACTTGGTGGTAGAATGGGGATAGAATTTGCAAAAGGAACAAATGGGGAAGAAGATGTTTGTATTTTAGTTATGCCAAAAGACAACATTGATTATTGCAGTTGGCTTGAAATAGCAAGATTAATGGGATGGGTTTGCAGCAAAGAAGATATATTTGTTGATGCTGATGAAGTAGACGATTTTTACTAATAAAAAGTAGTTAAATTATAGTTAAATATATAAAATATTTAATTTTATATTTTTTTAATGGATTTGTTTGGTAGATTTTCTGTTATTGCAAAAAGTGATGTTAAAAACTTATTGTATAGAGTTCAAAAAGCAGAACAACAACTAATGGCTGTTCCAAGAGTTAGCCAATTTAGCGACGACGACGTAAATGACTACATTGAGCCAGTTAAATATAATGAAAAGATTATATTAGATTACTGGGAACGCTCTATAGTTTTAAATTCTGTAGCTGATGTTATAATCAAAGAATGCACTAAACAAAACTGGGAAATAAAGCCCATGTTTTATTTTAAGTGTATAACTTGCAGTAGAGAATACGACAATAAGCCAGAAAATGAAAAGTGCGATTGTGGCGGAAAACTAATAGAACCCAATATAGAGCAAAAGAATATTTTAAGCAGCTTTATTGATGACCCAAATCCACTTTATGATTTTTATGAAATATCTAGAAGTTGCTTAATGTGGCTTATGAAACTAGATAGATATTATGTTAGTATTAGTTTTATTTATGATGATAATGGCGAAAAGAAATTAAACAAATCAGCAGATGGAAAATACTTACCAACAGGTTTATTTGTTGAAGATGCGCAAATAATTAGAATACGTGATAAACCCAATGAAAAGTTTTGTCCACTATGTTACAAACCCGATACTTTTTATAAAGATGGCGAAACGTCTTGCCCAAAATGTGGCACTGAATTATGGGAAACTTTTTATGTTGCTTTAAAAAATCCAAACTCTAGAGAAGTTAAAGCTCGTTTTAGCAAACTAGAAATTATAGAAGGCCACAGAGACAGGCATTTGCCAGATTTATACGGGACACCCAAAGTAGTTAGCGCTATAAGACAACTTCAAGCTACATTTGGATTAGACAACATGAACTCTGATATATTTGTAAAGCGTAAAGTTAATAAGTTCATAGTTTTCCCTGGAGCAACACAGTCTCAAGTTGATGAGATATCTGGAAACATAGAAGAAAAAGTTAAGTTTGGCGGCGCTGTAAAAAAGTATTTAATGGACATTTACTTAGGTGCTACAGGTTCTTCTGATATTAAGATATACGATGCTCTTCCAGATGCTGAAAAACTTCAAAGCTTAGAGTGGTATAAATTTTATAGAGATGCTATTTATTCTGCATTTGGCATTCCACCTGTTTTTTCTGGGACTATAGAAAGTGGCAAGGCAGGGAATAATCCCAATATACAAGATACTGTAATGGGTGGAACAGCAAAAAGCTGGATTAGGCCTATTGAAGAGCCATTTAATAAGAGATTAATGGAATGCCTTGGAATAACTGATTATTACATTACTTGGCCAGAGTTTACTCATAAAGATGAACTAAGAGAAGCTCAAATACAAAAGCTTAATGCTGAAACTGCTAATATATTTTTAACTGCTGGATTTAGTGTTCAATATGTTGATAATGCTTTAGTTGTTAGCAAAGAACCAGATAACAGGCAAGAACAAGAACCAAAATACATTGATGTTGAAGAAGTTATGGATGACCCAGATAAGATGGAAAAGTTTGAAGCTCTTTTAAAAAAAAACAATATGCTATCATTGCGAAGTCAGTAGCAATAAACGAAAAGCGCTTAGATAAAATTGGAAGAGATATCAATAAGCTTGTTAAGGGCTACGAAAAGAATATTTTATCATTATTAAAAGACTATGAAACACATAAGAGCAGAGGCAAGCTTTTTGAATTAATCAATGAAGAACTTAATACTGCTGCCAAAAGCATTGATGTTTTGTTAATAATGGGATTAAAAGAAGTATTTCTGCAGGGATTTAAAGCAACGTATAATGAATTAAAATTAAAACAGTTGCTCAATAAGATGAAAGTCCCTATTTCTGTTGGAACAGTTACCCCATACGCATATGAGACGATGCAAAATTATTTTAATACTTATAAAACGCCTTTTATGAAAGGCTGGCAAGATGAACAAAAGTCTGGTATTTTTAAAGTCATAGAAGAACAAGCATTAAAAGGCTACAATTACGGCACTGCTGCTTCTAATATGAAAAAGATGTTTGGTGAAAATCCATATGGGATAGGCAACACTTATTATTGGAAGATGGTCGCAAGAACGGAAGGTGCAAGAGTATTTACAGAAGCTAGTGTTAAAGCAGCTAAAGATTTAGAATTTGAGTATAAGAAAGTTGTTGTAACTTTGGGTTGTGATATTTGCTGGGCTATGGAAGCAGAAGGATGGATACCCATTGGACAGCAGTTTAGTATGGGAGATGTTCCGTTTCACCCTCATTGCATGTGCCATTATGATTATAAGAAAGAAAAAGAAAGTTGGTCTGAAGCTGATGAATATTCACAAAAAGAAATAGACACAATGGGTCAAGAGTTGTTAGAGTATAAAGAAAAACAAATGAATACTTTAAATCAAAAAATAGAAGATGTAATTGAAGAGTATGATAGAACTGGGAAACTAGATATAGAAAGATTTACTGATGAAGAATTAAAGACATTATATAGTTTTAGAGACAAAGAGTCTTGGGTAACGAATGTAGACGGAACAAAAAGAAAAATTGTTGATGATAGTCTTAGTAGATTACGTGGAGCTTTAGATGAGTATAAAGGTAATATGTATGAACCTTTAAACAGATGGCTTAGAGAAGGTATGCCAGAAAATTTTATTAATGAGTATAATGGAAAACCCAGTAGTTCATTTGTTAGAGATTTAAAAAAGTTAGTTCAAAACATTGATGACGCTTTAGATAAATCAGGTTTACATAAAGATACTTTAATGTATAGAGGTATATCTTCAAATGTTGAGTCTAAGTTTGTTGCTTCAAATGGTGTTTTACTAGACAGAGGCTATGAAAGCTGGACTACAGATTTGTATACTGCTGAAAAATTTATAGAAAGAACTGGTAATCAAGATTATTTATTGCTAAAGCAAGTTGCTCCAAAAGGGCTTAAAGCAATATTTTTAGAAAAAGAAACTTCAGCTGCGACAGTTAAATTATTAGAGACTACTGGGAAAGCAGGTTGGGAGTCTGAATTTTTATTGGGAAGAAACTTCAAGCAAAACACAGTAAAAGAAGAAACATTTTTATATCAAGATTTGTTTCCAAAGTCTGATAAACTTAGTTTTAGAAAAGATACAAAAGTAAAAGTAAGGACGGTGATTTTAACTGACTACTAAAAATTTAGATAGATTTATTTTAGATGATGCAGAAGAAACTGAACCCTCTGTTATCTCTAAAAAGAAAAAAGATGAATATTTAAAATTAGTAACTTTAATGGAGCAAAAGCAAAAGCTTCAGGAAGAATTAAATGCTACAAATGGACATTGAAATAGCTAAAAACTTTAGAGATTTAATTACAACAGACGAGCTAAAAAGGGAAGTTTATAAGATATTAATAGACTATGGAAACGCAGTGAAACAGGAAGCACAACATAGAGTCCCTAAAGTTACACGAAACTTATGCGATAGCATAATAGAAGAGCCTGATGGAGAATATGGTGTATCTGTTGGGACTAGTGTAGAGTATTCTAAGTATGTTGAGCCTGAACCACTTGGAGTTCCCATGAAAAGAAAGATGAAAAGAACACCATATTTATACGTTAGTGCATTAAATAACTTGCAGAAATATGAAAATAGAATAATCTATATGTTGCATAAGAAATTGTTTAAATAGATTTTTGACAGCTCATTTATATACTATAGCTTTTATTTTTGACAGCTTTATAACTTATAATGATTAATTTTATATATATATGAGCTATCTATATAATTATGTATGAAAACAAATCAAAACAACTCCGGAATATTTGAATACACAAACTGCTGCAAAGAATGTGGCGAATTAAACACACTTTGGCCAGTTTGGCAAGGCAGAAGAAGGTTTTACAAATGCGAAAAGTGTGGAAGCATAAAAGGTGGCTGCAAGCCCTCAGATTACAAGAGGAGGTAAAATAAATGACAACTGAAGAAGAAATTTTAAATAAATTTTTTACTTTTGAAAAGAAGGCAGAAAGAAAAGAATTAACTTCTGAAGAACTAAAACTTATAGAAGATTGCTTTAAAAAATTTGATTTTCAATACAAACAAATGATTACACAAAGAAATGAGTTAAACAACAAAATTGAACACCTCAGAGATAATGAGCATTTTGTGTTTACTTGCTTAATGAATTTAACTAGAGATGAAAGAAGTTTACAAAGATTAAAAGATAACAGAAAACAAAGTGATGAAAAACTTTTTAAAAAATAAAAATTAAAATTTTATATTTAATTTTTCTGAACATTTTCTATTTTGTTTGCAAGAGTTATTTCGTCTGACCCTGCACAAAGAAGACCGATTATTTCTCCATTAGAATTAAAAATAACAGAGCCACTGTCGCCGCCTTCCGGTTCTTCTTCAAAGAATAACTCTAGAAACCACTTTATTAGTCGATTAAGCCACCCTATTTGCTCAAATAATGACTTCTTTTTATATGCATAGACAGTATATCCGTCATCACAAGCATGACAGAATAATCCAAGAGTATTTCTAGTCCCATCTCCCCTGCTTATGCCTCCAATTATTTATATTTTATAATTATTTTATTAATTTAATTATAATTTAAAATGATAAACTTTATATATATGAGAAAGAATAATAGTTTTAGGTGAAAACAAATGCCAAACAAATATGGTGAATTATACGACTGGGAATACCCAGCTCAAGTTAAGAAGCTTTACAAGCTTCAAGAAGAAAATCTACCCAAAATTAGAGAATTAATTTCTAAAGAGGGTGGAAAGATACACTCAGAATACAGAGATGGAGATGGATGGGGTGACGGCTTTAAAGTTACATACTTTATTGTTGAGTTCAATAATATCCCAGAAGACTTAAAATGCTGCGGACCAAAATTTGGGACAGACAGAATTATTAAACTACGAGCAAATGACAGAGGAAATGCATTATACTACCACTGCGATAGTGGCGGTTGGGGATTATATAAATCCCTTTCTTTTGGAGCATACGCAAGTGAAAGATTTGAAATTGCCAATGGAATTGGAATTATAGAAGATTAGGTGAAAACAAATGGAAATAAACACAGACTATATGAAAGATATGAATGGCTGCCCTCTTAATGAGGGCGATTTTGTTAAAGCAAAAAATAACAAAATCTATAGAATATGCTTTGGCGAATATTTGATGCCAATAGCATGCCCAGACTGTGGGTATATGTTTGAAAGACCCCAAGATGAAGAAGATATTTTACATTTTGGGTTTTATCTTGAAGATAAGTTTGGCTGCATTGAAAGTTTTAATCAGCCTTGGAAATGGGCACAAAAACTAAACGAGGAGTGATAGAATGATGACTTTAGAAGAGTTGCAAGCAAGAGTTAATGAAGAAAAAGAATTTGTGGGTATTAAACAATACTCACATAATATTATTTCTTTACTCTTGCAAGAAACTGCAAATAGGTTTGGAAAAGCAGAAGCAAACAGGATTATTGAAGAAGAAGAACTTGAAATATTAGGTTGGCACAAGGTGAAAATATGAATACTGCAATAAGAAACATTAGAACAAAAGCACTTCAGCATGAAAGCTATGACTTAATTAGAAGATTAGCAGGTGGAGATATCAACAAATTAGATGGCATTGGAAACGACCATTTGACTTTAATTTCTAAAGATGTAGAACCCCAGTATGTAAATGATGCTTGGGTTAAAGAGGGTCTTTGGGAAATTAATTTAGTTACTGACTTTGAAAACATCAATTTTCATATAAACACAATAACAAAAGAAGTAGCTTCAGATAGTGTTAAGTTTCTAGAAACTTTGATAACTAACTTAAAACTATATATATAATTTTTTTATTTTATTTAAATTATAGTTATATTTAAATACTTTTTTATATTTTTATACATTATGGGTGAAGTAAATGTAGTAAAAGATACTCGTGATGTCTTTTTAGATGCTTTAATTCAAAAAGCAGATATTGAAAATGACGGAAGTATTATAATCTACGGAATTGGGAGTGCTGAAGTTTTAGACAGTCAAAATGAAATTGTCAAAATGGATGCACTTGAAAAAAGTTTGCCACAATTACTTTTAAGACAGACAGTTTCTTTTGAACACAGAGATGCTATAGTTGGAAAAATACTTGATAAGCAGTTAATCAATGGTGTAATGCTAAAAACTAGAGTAGACTACCCAACTGATTATGATATTAACTTTTTTAAATCAATGGACATACAATTAGAGCCAATTCAAAAATATTTATTTATTTTAGCAAAAATACATAATGACAATGAATTTAATAAGTCTGTTATTCAAAAGATTTCTGAAGATATTTATAGAATGTTCTCAATAGCAGGACATAAAATTAAATCTTCGTATGTTTGTAATAAAAGCAATTGTCATAAATGCGTTGAAGACTTAACTTTAGACGCTGTTACAATAACTAGAAAAGGAGCAAATCCCTTAGCTAAATTTAAAACTGTATTTGGAGGTCAAATAATGGAAAAATCAGATGAGAAAACTCCCGTTGTGGAGCCTGTTGCAAAAGCTGCAGAAACTCCCAACACAGAAAAGGAGTATGAAATATTAACTAAAAAAATGAAAGAAATGGAAGAAAAAATGGAACTCTACGAAAAGAAAACTGCTGTTCCAGAAGTAAAGCAGCCTGTTGTAGAGCCAATAACAAAAACTAAAGATGCTGTTCTTGTTAATTTATCTAAAGAAGATAGAGAACTTATTGTTAAAGATGTTACAGCTTCTATTATGGAAATAATCCAAAAGACTTCAGAAAAGCCAAAAGAAGTAGTTAAAGAAAAAGAACCTGAAAAAGTTCCCATTCAGAAAACTGCAGAGCCAGAAAAAATAGCAAAATCTGATGATGAGTCTTTGATAGAAAAACTTAATTTAATTAGTAAAATTAGTAAAGTGGAGGTAAAGGTGAATTAATATGACTTCAACATATGGAGACCCAATTCACAAATTCAAGCCTATCAGTAAGTTAGTAAATGAAACTTATGAGTTTGACAAGAATATATTAGATTTTGATGCATTGCTCAAAGAAGATGTACCTGTAATTACTACAACTACAGGAGTCAGGAATACTATTTATGGAGCTAAGATTTTCAACCAGCTTTGTTTAGAGTGGAATGTATTTGCAGCTCTTCCCAAATTTGACATGGAAAAATCTGGATTTAGAGTTATTACAACTGCTGCAAACTCAACTGGAGGGGGAATTGCAGAAAATGCTGCTATACCTGATACAACTAAGCCAACTTTTGCTTTAGTTACAACTGGAAACAAAGAAATGGCTACTTCTTTTGAAATGTCTTTAAAGAATTTGAATATGGAAACAAAAGATGACTCAACTAAATGGGCTCAGCTTGTAGACCACATGGGAAATGAACACAAGCAGCTTATTAACACAAACTTATGCATGGATAACGACACACTTGCTGGAAATAATATTGAGTCTATAGACAGAGCTGTTGGTTCTTATGCAGAAATAACTGCAATGGGACAAACTGCAAATGACTTAGATTTTCAGGGACTAGATAGAGATTCAGGAGCTACATGGGCAGATGCACAAGTTGATTATGCAACAACTGATAGAGCTTTGACAACTAAGTTAGTTAGAGATTTAATAGTTGCGTGTGAACCCTATTGGGACAGATACTCAAATAAAGTATTTATTACTGGGTATGATACAGCTGCAGATTTAGCTGCTTTATATGAGCCACAACAGAGGTTCCAAGATTATGTAAACATAGATACATCTTTCAATGGAGTTAAAGTAGTTGGAAGAGACACAGGATTTAGAGTTGCTACATTTGATGGAATACCCATATTAAAATCTAAAGATATCGCTAAAGATGGAGCTTCAAGAATATATCTATTAGACTTAGATTACATTGGAATTGGAATGGTTCAGCCAACAACTTATATGCAGTCAGACCAATATCTTGAATTAGATAAGTTTGGAAGAAAAGCTGCATATTACACTGGAGCAGAATTAATCGCAACAAAGTTCAAATGCCACGGAAAGATTAGAGATTTAGCATAAATCTTTAATTTTTATTTTATTTTAATACTGGAGGAAAAATCATGGCAAAGTTTATTTGTATCAAAGACGTTTTTGTTTTTAGAACAAGAGCGCCAATTTCTGGAAAAGAATATGAATTTAATAAGGGACTTCCAACAGAAGTTTCTCCTGAAGACATACCCTACTTTAGAAAACATAATTTAACTTACTCAGAAGTTGGAAAAGAAGAGAAAAAAGAAAAGAAAGTAGAAAAGATTGTAGAAAAGAAAGAAGAGAAAACTGGAGTTGAATAAATATGACTGCAACATTTACAGTTGCCATAACTAAACAAACAGTTATGGGAGATATGAAAGTTATATTTGGAACATTCGCTGCTGCAGGAGGTTCTAAAGGTGGAGATATTGCTACTGGATTAACTGCACTTTATCATATAGACATAACTCCATTTGGTTCTGCTGTTGTAGTGGGTAGTGCAGGTTCTATTAATGAAACAAAACCAACAGCTGCAGTTCCAGCTACTCCAACAGTTACATTAGTTTGCACAGCTGATACAACTGGAACATGGGTAGCATATGGGAAGTGATACAATGAAAAAACTTTTAGGGCTTTTTTTAATTTTAACCCTTTTTGCAATAACAGCAAGTCCTTGTCTTTCAGCTATTAACGTAGCTACAGTTAATTATGGCGGAGATTGTAACTCTGCTTATTTGACTATAAGCTCTGGGACAATTACAGTTGATTTAGATGATGTTAAAGACTTTAATATCAGTGTTCAAGGCTACACAGCAGTTACATTAGATATTAGTGACACAGCTTTTACTATTACTAGAGATGCTAATACAACTAATACAGATTTTAATATAACTAGTGCAGCATATAATACTGTTGGAGAGTTACTTGCAGCTTTAGAAGCTAGAGATGACATAACAATAGTTAGATGGGACAACTTAGATACTTCAAGAGCTTGCACAGAATTAAATGATGTATCTGCTCAAGATATAAATGGCTCTACGATTTATACTGGTTTAAGAACAACAAGTTATCAATTTAAAACTACAACTTATCCAAAGTTTTCTGGATTAGAAACTGCATTTGAAGCTATACCCAAAAACACTGTTGCGTGGTCAACAGCAAATATACAAGATAATAAAACTATACTTTCAACTTCTACTTTAGATGACCAGTCAAAAACTACAATTAAAGCAAAAGCAGTAACTTTAACTGCAGGTGGAACAGTATCTAGTGTTCATGACCCATTTTATAAAATCACTGGAACTATTGATGATGTTCTGTTTGGAATGCAAGTTTATAGGCATTTAAATTGGCAAATAGTATATTCAGATGGAACAAGTGCAATAGCAGTATCAAACTTAAAGTGAGGCAGTTAAATGGAAACTTCTGAACTTACAAAAATGATGATGGAAGTTAAAGAAGACGTTGCAGAAATAAAAATAGGAATTAAGTTCATGCTAGAAAACTGCAAACAAGAAAAAGCTTGCATAGAAGACATTGATGTTAGATTAGAACGTGTAGAAACTAGATTTAATGAAATTGATGGAGCATGGAAGCTTTTTACAGTTGCTGTAGGTTTAGGAGTTTCTAGTTTTATTTGGGCAGTATATAATTGGGCAAAAATTCGTTTTGGGATTTGATAAAATGGATATTTTAAAAATAACATATTCAGGTGAAACTACTAGTATTAGTTTGTATATTGAAAACGACACTTTAGTATGTGGAGTTACTTCAATTAGTTTAGTAGCTTATGATACTGTAGCTAAGTTAAAAACTGAATTAGAAAAAATTACAGGAATTACTGCTACGATTTTAAATAGTTCTAGTGCATTTTTATGTTCAAAAATAAATGAAATTTCTAGATACTTTCCAGCTGAAGTTGTTGGAACAGGTGTTTATTTAAGTTATGACAATTACTCATCACCAAAACAAGTATGTGAAACATTTTCAGTTCCATATGCAAATATTGTTAATAGTTGGTTTGATAATGCAGATAATATCATAACAGCTCAAACGGGCGGATTTAAATTTAAAGAAATTACAGAAACTTTAACAATAGATGTTCACTCAGATATGCTAAAGACTAACGATAAGTATATTAATAAATATGGATTATTTTACGTAGAATATAATGAACTATATCTACCAGAATATGCGCCAATTCAGAGTGTTAGCTCTTTGTCTATTGACGGAACTTCTGTTACTTACACAACACTTATAACAACGTATAACAGTATTATATTAACTTCTAGTTCAGAAGTAAGCAGCTTCGTTGAAGGACAAGATAAAGTTGCAATAACTTTTAATTATGGTTACCCTAAAACATCTAGTTATGGAGTTATAGCTTCTCAATTAGCTACTTATATAATTTACGATAACTTAATTAATTATGTTTCTAGTGGAACTCAGGGATTAAAGCCTATAACAGCTACTCATAGTAGTTTAGTTTTAAAAGAACAGGGAGATAATGATTATTCTCAAGGAGTTACTAATAGGCAGCATATAAGAACTCTGTTTAAAGGACTTCCATCAAAGATTAATATGAGGATTGTATAAAATGAACTACAAAACATTTATTGATAATATCATACGCTTAATGAAAGCAGATACAACAAATTTATCTTCAGTTGTGTCTTATATTAGTCCATTTACTACAACACCTGCTACAGGGTTTCCAATAATTTCTATTGAAATAGTAAATCCAAAGATAAAACCCTATAGTATTGGGACAACTACGAGGTGGTATGACTTTGATATTAGAATTATATGCATTGAAAAAGTTAGTTCATTATCTGCAGCAACAGGAAGTATTTTTAATGGGATTTTAGCATTTGTTGATGCTAACCCGCAGTTAAAAAACTCAAATAATGCTGCAACATGCTTCCAACTTGGGGCGACTGTAGGCAGAGATATAACATTTAATTTATCTGCAAATGAATATGGAGACCAATTAGGAGGTATAGCTTTTTACATAGATATACCTTGTATAGCAAAATCTTAAATAATTTATAATTAAATT